>Ga0307981_1000004_pt1 | contig 325371 bp, 237 predicted proteins | sample OrgLakmetagen987_FD_201849 | JGI IMG/M metagenome (GOLD analysis project Ga0307981, IMG submission 201849) | Saline water microbial communities from Organic Lake, Antarctica - #987 | ecosystem: Environmental > Aquatic > Non-marine Saline and Alkaline > Saline | place: Antarctica: Organic Lake... | reverse complement strand
GTACCTATGTATTTCGCTATGAGGTGAGTGGTCCCTGTGCAAGTGGTAGTGATTTAGTTCAGGTTACGGTGCCTAAACCTGTTGGCCCTTCCACTCCGGCAAGTGCAACTGCCCCGGGGGGGGGGGGGCTTATTGTGTAAGTGTGGATGCTTTCATCCTACAGGGCAACTTACCTATCTACTCTGGCGAAGTAGTAGAATGGGTCCAAGTCTCTGGACCATCTATGTCTACGATTGTCAGCCCAAATACTCAGGTAACAGAAGTTACGAATTTTGTTCCGGGAACCTATACCTATCAATACACCATTACCAATCCTGTGACCGGATGTACCAGCAGTGCCAATGTTTCCGTATCTATTGGTGATAATCCGACTCTTGATATAACCAGTATGGGTCCTATTACGCTCAGTTGCGGACAAACCTCTGTACCTATCAACTATACAGCTTCCGGTTTGGGAGGTACAACATGGAGGTTTCTGGACCGCCCAATCGGGACTACTCCCTCCCTTTATTCATCGGTAAGCAGCAGTTCTCCATTTACTGTTACAGGACTAAGTGTGGGAGGGACCTATGTGATCGAATTCCGGAGGTCAGCAGGTACTAACACAGGCTGTACTGCTAGTACAGACCAAATTACCGTGGTTGCTTCCGGGGAATCGGTCTTGACAAATGCCGGAACGGACCAGTTGCTGGCTTGTAACGTTACCAGCACTATGTTAGCCGGTAATGATCCCCTTACTGAAGGTCCACAGTTTCTGGGGACTTGGTCGCAGGTCAGTGGGCCTAGTACCGCTAGTATTGTGGATATGAATAACTTCGTCACGGATATCAATGATCTGATACCCGGGCAGTACATCTTTAGGTGGACTATAACGAATGGAGCCCTTTGTCCATCTTCCCAGGATGACGTTATTGTCCGGGTGGCAAATATTGATCCGGAAGCAGTAGATGCAGGCACTGACCAAACGGTGTGCTTTGGGACGCCGATTCAATTGGATGGCAGTACTCCTCAGTTGAATGAAATCGGGACCTGGAGTGTTAGCCCATCTACAGGGGTAGTCTTTTCAGATATAAATGATCCTAATGCTACCGTCACAGGACTGAACATTACAACGGTTTATACTTTCACCTGGTCTGTTCAGAACTCCTGTAATACGGTGGCCGATGATGTTTTGGTTTCAACCACTGGGACTCAGGGGCCAATACAGGCTGATGCAGGTGATGGTCAATGTATCGGAACAGTCGGCACTACTACTAATCTGGCAGGTAATAACCCGAGTGGAGGTACAGGGACATGGACTTTTTTACCCGCTGTAAGTGACCCAACAACCATCACTGTCCCGACCATAACCAGTCCAATGGATCCAAATACTTCTATTACAGACCTAACCGATCTGGGCATCTACGCCTTTCAATGGGAAATTGCAAGGGGCTCGGGTTGTGATGCAACTTTAGACACGGTTTTGGTGACCCGGGATAATGACATTACGGAGGCAGATGCAGGTCCTGATAAGGGGGTTTGTGGCACCTCGACGATGCTGGAAGGGAACACTCCAACGGTTGGTACGGGTGCCTGGACGCAATTGTCTGGGCCAACCATTGCTACATTTGTAGATGAGAATCAGCCAACTACAACGGTTGAAAATCTATTGGTGAACACCACCTATTTCTTCATCTGGACCATAGAAAACGGAGGGTGCGAACCTTCCAGAGATACAGTCGGCATCGCAACATCCTCCCAACCGGCGCTTGCGGACGCTGGCGATGACATTGGAATATGTGGGGCTTCCTCTACAACTTTGGCTTCCAATGTGGTTGCAGATGGATATTGGACTGTTATTTCTGGTCCCAACACACCATCATTTAGTGATAACACGTCTCCAACGGCAACGATCAGCAATTTGGTTTTTGGAACCTATACCCTTCAATGGAATAGCGGGGCTGGCGGCTTCTGCCCGATCGAAACGGACCAGATGGAACTCGAAGTGGTGCCCAGTGCCAATGCAGGCAGTGATCAGGATTTTTGTGAGCTGGTAACCAGTGTGAATTTGTCGGGCAATAGTGCCAGCACTGGAACATGGTCTTTCGTTAGTGGCCCCAATACACCAACCATAACAGCGACCGGCGTTGGAGGCAATACTGCCATTGCAAGCGGTTTGATTGAAGGAGCATATGTTTTCGAGTACACCATCAATACTACGCTTGGGAATGGTACAAACTGCATGTCCAGTGATCAGATGGCCGTAACAATATTCGATGTGCCTTCAGCTGCCAATGCAGGTACAGATCAGGAACTCTGTGACGAGACTACTTTCAATTTAGATGCAGCTGTGCCGGCGATGGGGACAGGGATGTGGACGGTTGCCTCAACAAGTCCTGCGGGGCTATCAGGTTCTTTTACAGATGGCACTGACCCTACCACAACATTCACAGGGGCAGAACCCGGAGTCTATATTTTTCAATGGGAGGTTTCAACCGGAGAGTGCTCAGGATCTGATTTAATCCGGATTGATAATTATGCCAACCCAACCCCATCAAATGCAGGAAACGATTTTGATAATTGTGGATTTACTGCCCAATTGGCAGGTAACACGCCTATAGTTGGAGTGGGGGACTGGACAGTAATATCCACGCCGGTAGGTGCACCTACTCCAAATATTCAGAATCCAATATTGCCGAATACGTTAGTCACCAACCTTGTAATTGGTGATTACACCTTCCGATGGACGATCACCAGTGGTCCGATTTGTATCCCGAGTGAAGATGATGTAGTGGTTACGGTCATTGAGAACCCCACTCAGCCGGTAGCCAATGATATTGAGGCTTGCCCAGGGGGCATTCCTGCTGTCGTGATGCTGGATGGAAATACACCAACACTAGGGACGGGGACCTGGTCCGTTCAGAGTCAGCCTATGGGGTCTGGCGTTGTGACATTTGATGATGTCAATGACCCTATGACCAATGCTAATAACCTGGAATATGGCACCTATGAATTCGTTTGGGAAACCGAAAATAATGGCTGTACGCTCTCTGACATAGCAACAGTAACCGTATCGGAATCTCCAACCCCTGCGGATGTTAGTGGCTCTGCCATTGAATTCTGTGAATTTGATGAAATTAATCTAACGGGTAATACCCCAACGGTGGGTACGGTACAGTGGAGTTTTACTTCTAAGCCAATGGGTGCGCCCGATCCCTTTTTTATTAACCCGAATTCACCTACTACAAGAGTCATCAATACCCTGACGGGACAATATACTTTTGTTTACACCATTTCTGCCCCGGGCTGCCCCGACGAAACGGCTATCTTAAACATTGAGATTTTCCCGGAAGCTAGTCTGGGCGCAATCGCTGGGGGTAGCCAATCTCTTTGTGAGAATGAGTTGCCTTTTGCGATCTCAGGAAGTGCGCCACAGGCTGGGGAAACTGGTACCTGGAGGTCTATTCCTGCACTTAGTGATGGAACCGCTACATTTTCAGACCCCAATGCTGCGAACACTACGATTACTGCCTTTGACGTGGTTAGTGGGTCCAGTACATACGCGATTGAGTGGACCATTTCCACCGGGACCACGTTGTGTGATTCCAGAGATACAGTATATTTGACGGTATGGGAGGAGCCTTCAACTTCTGCTACAGCAGCAGACTATGAAGATTGTGCAGCAACAACATTAAACCTGGATGCCAATACCCCAGTGGTGGGCACAGGACTTTGGACACGGGTCAGTGGTCCCAATATTCCCTCCATTACCGACCCATTTGATCCTGCAACAACTATCACGGGAACTGTTCCCGGTACTTATGTTTATCGCTGGACTATTTCCAGTGGCCCTGAGTGTACGGCCAGTACTGATGAAATTACCATTATCAACTATGAAGCTTTAGGCAGGGCTGGCGATGATGCCCTGACAGTATGTGACGGAGCTGAACCAACATTATCAGCAGGCGCGATTGGAGGAAATGGGAATTACACCTATCAATGGCAACAAGCGGATACCGATTGTACAGGTACGTGGACAAATATTGTAGGTGAAACTGGCGCTACGTATACTGCTCCCGTCTTGAATGCCGTCACCGGATCCTACTTTTACCGGGTAATTATCAGCGATGACGGACCTTGTACCGATTTTACCTCCAATTGTATTGCAGTAACAGTGGTGGAAGACCCTACGGTTGACGCCATTAGTGCAGATGAAGATATTTGTGTTGGCGGTACAGCCAACTTCAACGTTACAGCGAGTGGCGGCACACCAAATTTGACTTACCAATGGCAGTATGATAATGGTGGTGGTAATTTTGTGAATGTAGCCAATGGGACTCCTGTGGGTGCAACCTATTCCGGAGCTACTAGTGCAGCGCTAACCGTGAATACAACAAACTTAACTCCTGCAGGAAACTATAATTACAGAGTTTTGGTAAATGCCAGTGGCTTGGATTGTAACCAGGCAATTTCGACTACGGTAACAATGAATGTTTTTGCTGACCCAACTATATCAGTTCAACCGGTTGGAGATGAAATTTGTGATGGTGGTATTTATGATTTGAGTATGACGGCAGCGGGCACTGCACCGGGAGCGCTTGTTTACCAATGGCAAAATCGAGTACCTCCTGCTACTGCATGGACGAATGCGCCGGGCACAAGCACGAATGCATCCTATACTACACCAAACCTATCGGCAACTACAGAGTATCGGGTCGTAACTACCCAGGCGGAATCAGGTTGTGAAATCATTTCTGACGAAGTCACGGTGCAGGTTAATCCTATTCCACAGGTTACAAGTGCGGCTACGGACTTAGTTTGTAATGGTCAGCAACTCGACTATGATATTACTTCTGACGTGGTAGGGTCTACTTTTACCTGGACAGCCGCTGTCCAGTCAGAGCCTACACCTGGTGCGCTTATTGGATTTGCAGACGGATCAGGAGCCAATATCCTCCAGACCCTGAGCAACACCGGGGATCAAGATGGCGTAGTTCGGTATACCATAACTGTCACCGGCCCTCCTCCGACCAATTGTGTACTTGGTACTTTTAATCTTGATGTGACGGTAGAGCCAACACCTGAGGTGAATGCCAACAGCACAGCAGTTATTTGTGATGGCGATGATACGGATATCGTCTTGGATAATAATGGTGTCGTGGGAAGTGTAGCGACCACCTATACCTGGACAGCAGCAGTAACAACCGCTCCTGCTGGAGGGTCTTTGACTGGATTTTCTGACGGAGCAGGTGCTAGCATCACTCAGACACTAACAAATACCGGGACGAATCAAGGAGTGGTTACCTATACCATTACCCCTTTTATAGGCACCTGCGCGGGTTCCGCCATCACCGTAGACGTAACCGTTAATCCAAGTGGTCAGGTTAATGACCCGGCTAATGATGTGGTTTGTGTGGGAGATAACGTGCTAGAGCTTCTACTTACAACGAATAATGATGAGATAAACGGAACCACTACCTATTCATGGGCGAACAATAATACCGCCATAGGTTTAGGAGCTTCAAATACCGGAAATGTTCCCGCATTTACTGCAACGAACACGGGGACAACACCAATTACAGGAACGATAACAATTACGCCTACTTATACACAAGATATGGTGTCCTGTGAAGGCCCTACTCAAAGTTATACTGTTACGGTAAACCCATTAGGTCAGGTGGATGATCCTGCAGACCAGGTGGTTTGCGAGGGTGAATTGACGACAGTCAATTTTACAACTCAAAATAGTGGGGGAACAACAACCTATGCCTGGACCAATGATAATCCAGCCATCGGACTTGGAGGAAGCGGAAGCGGAAATATTTCCTTCACCGCTACGAATGCCGGGACCAGCCCGATCTTTGGGGATATTACGGTTACCCCAACCTTTGAAAACGGTGGTGAAAGCTGTGCGGGTAGCTCTGAAACATTCCGAATTACAGTTAATCCTAATGGTCAGGTGGATGTTATTTCAGATCAAAGGGTTTGTAATGGAAACCCAACAGCCGAAGTCACTTTTTCTACTCAAAATATGTCAGGAACCACAGCCTATTCCTGGACAAACAACCTTCCATCCATAGGATTGGATGCCAATGGTACTGGCTCAACCATACCCTCCTTTAATGCTGTGAATTCAGGAAACACTATTGTAACTGCAACGATTACGGTGACACCGACTTTTACGGATGGCGGACAAAGTTGTGAAGGGGCCAGTACTCAATTTGATATAGTCGTTGACCCAACTCCCGCTGCGACGAGTGCTGGCACACAGACGATATGCCACAACAGTATACCTACATTGAGCGTAGACGTCACGGCGGTAGACGGTCAGAACTATGTGGTGGGCGCGATCAGCAATCCAGGGTCGGTAGGAGGAATTGCAGGTACAGCGCCCTACACGAACGCAGATGGCGCCCCTGTTGAGACAGGCACATTAACGAACACGACGGTTACAAACCAGACTGTAACCTATACGGTCCAGCCATACACAAACGGCCCAAATGGAGTAGACGATAATGCCACAGGGGATGACTGTTTAGGCACTACTTTTGAGGTAGATATCATAGTTGAGCCAGAACCAGCAGCATCAGCGAGTGCAGTCGCCGAGGTGATTTGCGGGAGCACAGCGCCGGCCATAACAGTGGATGTAACTGCATTAGATGGCAATAATTATCAGGTAAGTTCAATTAGCAATCCAGGCGGAAATGTCGGTAATGTGTCCACCGCGCCTTACACCCGTGCAGATGGAGCTACGGTAGAGCCGAACACCCTGACCAATACGACGGCTGTCACACAGACGGTCATTTATACGGTAGTCCCCTATACTTATGGGACAAATGAAAACGATGATAATGGTACAGGAGATGACTGTTTAGGGACATCCTTTGATGTAACCATAGAAGTAGAGCCAACTCCGGAAGTGAGCCCAAGTGCGTTGAATGAGCGGATCTGCCACAACAGCAACCCAACGGTCACAGTAGATGTGACTGCATTAGACGGTAATAATTACCTTGTAAGCGCAGTAACGAACCCTGGGGGTAATGTGGGCGGGGTATCTGTAGCGCCTTATACCCGTGCAGATGGAGCGGTAATAGAGCCAAACGTGCTAACGAATATGACAAATGTGACTCAAACGGTCACTTACACGGTGACCCCGTACACTTACGGCGCAGATGGAGTAGATGATTCCGGCCTTAATGATGATTGTTTAGGCACACCGTTTGAAGTAGAAGTAGAAGTAGAGCCAGACCCATCAGCAACGCCAAGCTCAGCCAGCCAAACGGTCTGCCACAATGCAGCCCCGACCTTGACAATAGATGTGACGGCCCTTGACGGGAATAGGTACTTGGTAAGTGCAATCAGCAATCCTGATGGGGCAGGCGGCGTTGCCACAGCCCCTTACGCCCGTGCTGATGGTGAAACAGTAGATCCAAATATTTTAACCAATACTTCACTGGTTACTCAAACGGTAACCTATACTATTACACCATATACCTATGGCCCGGATGGGCAGGACGATAATGGAGGTGATGATGATTGTTTGGGAGCGTCCTTTACTGTAGATATTACAGTAGACCCACTGCCGATAGCTACACCAAGCTCCAATACAGAATCTTTATGTTCTGGAACAAGCCCGTCCATAACGGTCAGCATACCTGCCGTGCGGAGCTTCGCGGAGCATGGACAGGTATGCATTGTTCTGTCCAGTTTTTTCTTTCTTCAATTAATTTTCCTTAATCCTTCATAGTGCGTTGGCTGCTATGCTCTTTGCTGCCCGCAGGAACGAGGACAGCAATGTGCATGGCTATGTGTTAGCACTTTCAATGATTAATATTTCCTTTTCAGATAAACCATATGAGTCATAAACTAATTGGTCAATCTCTTTATCTAATTCAGACATTTTGTACTTCAGGGAATCGGTTTTCTCTTTCTCTGATATAAAATACTCTTCCCACTCTACCTCTTCAGTCAACTTTAATATGATCTTATTTTTTTTAAGTTCTCTAATGAATTCAGAATAGCTTAATTCATCCCAATTAGTAAGTTTTTTTGTAAGCTTCGATTTTTCAAATCTTCTTTTTATTAAATTTTCCATTTTACTTTTAATACTTATCATTTCTTCTTTCATACAAAGTAACTTTGATATAGAATTACTATTAACTTCAACTCTATTGGGAATTGGAAAACTTAATATATCTCCGATCATTATTTGAGGAAAAGTGTCATCCTCGTTGATTTGATTTTTATTTTTAAAGTACCAGCTTATCAATTTTGAGTTGATTATACCAAGTATAGGGAGGTATTTGAAATTATGATTTGTAAGTTTCAAGACAAAAAGTAATGTATTGCAGTATGATGTTTCTGGAACGTAAGTTGCTATCAGCGTATTTCCTACTATTTTTCTTATCAGAATTTTTTCATCCTCAAATTTTTCAGGAATTCTTGGTTCGGCTAACCACTTTCCATATTTCAAAAAGTTATCGTTATTCCAAACATTTGAGTACCGTGCAATATGTTTCCCTTCAAAAAATGGTAAAAAATCAGAACTTTGTTTTATTGAAGAAGTGAAAGGTTTAGAATCTCTAATTTCAGGAGTTTGTGGTGGTTTTCCTTTGCCAACCTGATATGCTTTTATTCCATAGAACATTTCTGAAATATCCTTCAGTCTAAATGATTGAGATTCAATTTTATCTATTAAATCAAGCTCAATAACACTACTATTTATTAGAAAAGACTCATGCTTAACCCAATATTGAATGGGAATCGAAAATTCGGTGTACGAATATTCTACATCGTTTAAAGTCAACCCTTTAGGATGGTATTTGATATTAACTTCATACTCAAGAGTTGTACGAACCTTTTGATATGTTAGAATACATGTGTCTACTACAGCATCACTGAATACATTTCTAGGCAGTCTGACAATTTCATTTATTTTCGAATTATTTAGAAGAAAATCTCGTGTTGGCTTGGTAAAAACTAAATTTGTAAATGTATCAGGAACTATTAAACTAACTAAGCCATTTTTTTTAATTAGATTGGATGATTGTTCAATAAATAAAGTATAACTTTCACCTCTCCAAGAATATGTTACAAATTCTTTTTCTAAATATTTTTTTTGCTCGCCAAGTTTAGCACCATATGGTGGGTTTCCAACAATGACATCGAAACCACCGTGCTCAAAAATATTTGGAAATTCCACTTGCCAATTAAATGCCTTGTCGCCTACGATTTCTATATCCTCAACTAAAGAGTTTCCACATTTTATGTTATTGTTGAGTGATGTTAGTTTTCTTCCTTTTTGAGCAGTTCTCAACCAAAGAGATAGTTTAGCAATCTCAACCGATTCTTCATTTATATCAACTCCAAACAAGTTGTTTTCCAAGATTGCGTTTTCAATATCACTCAACACCATTGCCTCGCCTAATAACTTGGCGTTTAGTTCATCAATATATCTATGTTCATTTATTAAAAATTCAAGTGCTTGATTCAAAAACGCACCACTTCCGCAGGCGGGGTCACAAATCGTTAGTTCCAACAACCAATTTCGGTAATCTTCTAGTTTTTGCACCAACTCTTTCAGGGTCGCTTTCTTTCTTCCTTTTCTTCCTTTTTCATATTCTGACTCATCAATTCCTAGTTCGTTCTTTTTCTCTTCGCAGAGCTTACCGACGGTATTATCGACAATGTACTTGGTAATGTACTTTGGCGTATAGAAGACCCCATCTTTCTTACGCTTACTTTTGCCCTTGTCTGTTTCAACGCCTTCTAGCTCTGCTTGTATTTCTTCTATCTCATTGAGCGAATGTTCAAATATATGCCCAAGGATATTGACACTTACTTCTGTCTCAAAATCGTAATTGCTTAGGTTTTGCGTATGCTTGTAAAGTAAAGTGTCGTCTATTTTGATATTATCCAGAATATCATCGGGTGCAAAAAGACCGCCATTGTAGGCGAAAATTTCATGCTTCTTGCCCTTATGTCCTGTGTTAAGGTAGCCGAAGTATTTCCTAAACCGATTATAAAGCGGCACATAAGCATCTAGTTCATCTCTTAGCGTTGTCCACTGATTAATAATTTCTCGGATGGAATTAGGCGGTAATAACAACCTGTCTTCTGCAAAGAATATAAACAGAAAACGATCTAGTATTTTTTGAGTTTTTTTGAATAATGTGAGTTTATCATAATCGGGATTATTCTTTTGAATACTATCGAAAATTTCATTTCTAAAAAGCGAATAATCCTTGTATAGTTTTTTAGTAACCGTTTCCTCCTGTGTTAGAGATTCATCTTTAATCTGCTTGGGTATGTTCTTCAGCAAATAGTCACTAGACAAACAAAGCCACAACACTTCAAATCTTTCTCTGGTGATTTGAAAAAGGTTAAATTCTTCAAAATCTACGGCATTATCAATGTAGAATCTTAGTTTTTCAAAATTGGAGGTAATGACATAAACACAACCTGGCTGATTGTTTTTATATCCAAAAGCTTGATTTTCGACTTTTGATAAATCTGTCGTTTTCGTCCCCTTCAATTCAATGACTGCTAAAGCCTTATCATCCTGTAAAATGGCACCATCAGTCTTTTTAGCCCCTTTAACGTTCTTTAATTCTGTGGTTAGATTAAAATTGGGATTAGGATTTTTAGTATATCCTAATACTTTAACAAACAAGTCAATCAAAAACTCACCTTGGTATTGTTCCTCTTTAGAATTTCTAATATTTTCCTGAATCGCCTTATTATGAAAATGAGAAGTAAATCTACTCCAAGCCTCATCAACCTTGGTAGATTCAATGCCTTTCAAATATTTCTTAATTACTGAACTTTGATATAATACCATTTATTACTTTTCTGTTATTCATTTGTTTATCCCAAATGTACCGTTTTTTGGGGTTTGATGAAAAAGTAGCGGGTGAGGAACGAACCGGCTGCTTTTGCGGGTTGGATTTTCTTCGTTTTTGTTTTTTTTCTAATTGGACAGAACAGTAGATATAACCGCAATAAGTGGAAGCCGCTTCCTGGTAAGTGCGATTGATAATCCGGGTGGCGTTACCGGGTTGTCATCTTTGCCTTACACTAGAGCAGACAACCAGGTGGTAGAGCCTAATGTGTTAACGAATTCAACAAACGAAATACAGACATTAACTTATACTTTGACGCCCTATTCCTTTGGCGTAAACGGAGTAGATGATAATGGGACCAGTGACGATTGCCTGGGAGAACCCTCCAGTGTCGAATTTTTTGTCAGCCCCATCCCAATAATAACAAATCCTTCAGCTATCACCATTTGTAGCGGTGAATCAGTTAATTATACCCCTGAGTCCAATGTGGTAGGGACCTCATTTACCTGGGCTGCTACAAACACTATAGGTTCTGTTACAGGCTTTACTGCTTCAGGATCTGGTCCTATCAGTGATGTGCTGACGAATATAGGGCCCGCAGATGGGGTTGTAACTTATGTCATTACACCTACCGGTCCTGCCCCAACTAATTGTATCGGTCAATCTTTTAGCCTGGAGGTAGCAATCTTGAACTGTAACCCTTTAATCGGCTTAGCTAAAAACCTAAGTGCACTGGAGAATAATGGTGATGGCAGTTGGGACGTAAGCTATGAATTTGTAGTACGTAATTATGGAAATGTAGATCTGTCCGCAATCAGTGTTACAGATGATTTAACCACGACTTTTGCAACGCCCTGCGCAGTAGAAGTAGTTTCTCTGACAAGCTCCAATTTCTCGATCAATGTAGACTATGATGGAGATACGGATATAAATCTCCTAAGCACGCCACCTTCTGGCACAACAAACACCCTCGATGTAGGGGAGGAAAAAAATATTCAACTTACGGTGCGTGTGGATACATGTGCTATTTCCGGCATTTTTAACAATACAGCCATCGCTTCCGGAGATGATGCCAACGGAGATACCGTTACCGATGACTCACAGAATGGAACGGACCCTGATCCCGATGGGGATGGCGATCCCACCAATGATGACTCGCCTACACCCGTTGAGTTTACGGAGGAACCCTATCTGGGACTTGCAAAACGGCTGTCATCTTCACCGGTGAATAACGGTGATGGCACCTACTCCTTTACCTTTGAGTTCCGGGTATTGAACCGAGGAAATGTCACCATTGATAATCTGAGCCTAACCGATGATCTGGAAGCCGTATTTGGAGGAGACTGTTCGTTTTCTATAGCCGGGATAACCAGTGAGAAATTTGCCGTCAACAGTTCCTATGATGGATTGACAGCCGGGGATACGGAGTTGTTATTGCCTGGAAATGAATTGAAGCCACATGATGTTGGAGCGGTCCTTCTTGATATTGTTGCTGGTCCTTGCACAGGGCTCGGTCCTTTTAATAATACGGCTACCGTTAGTGGCCAAACCCCACAGGGGGATCCGGTTTCTGATGTCTCTCAGGATGGCTCAGAACCCGACCCTGCAGGGACTGGAGACCCTCAAACCCAAAATGACCCTACTCCCTTTGATTTTGAATGTTCGGTTGTGGTGGACTGTCCTCAGGCTTTTCAGGGTAATCTGAGCTGCCAGGATGATATTCCAGCAGCTGTAAATTCTTTAGCTGGCTTTAATGATCGATTTGGTGCCAATGCTATACAAAATTTCTGCACTACTGGTTTGGTGACTGTAAGCGCCGTGGATGTTACAAGTGGTACCGGTTGTGCGGGTGCCCCGCTGATTTTAACACGGACTTATACTATTGATCATCCCGATATAGCAGCCATTACCTGCGAAGTATTTTACACCGTAACGGATGAAGAACTACCAGTCATTACAGAACCTCCTTCAGATTTGGTGCTGGAATGCGGAGATGCCGGCAATGCAGTAGCTATCTCAGCATGGGAGGCAAGCCTGGGCGGTGCAGCCTTTACAGATAACTGTGATGCCTTTCTGACGACCTCCTTTACTTCAGGTACTGTCACGGCAACCTGCGGGGGAACCACTACGACTCTGTATACTTTAACGGTAACTGATGATTGTGGCAACGGCCAACAGGCCTTCGCCAATTTAAGGCTCCTTGACCGGCAGGCACCATTGATTACGTTGCCTTCTGTTTCGAACACCGTCGAATGTAGTGATAATATTACAGCCGCATTAAATTCCTGGATTGGCGACGCTAGCGCAAACGATGCTTGTAACGGTGCAGTAAGTGTAACGGCTACGCTGATTTCATCGGTTACAGCCTGCGATGGCACCAATACAGACGAAACCCGTACGTACCGGTTCCAGGTATCCGATGGATGTGGTAACATCGCAACAGCTACTGCAGATTTCATTATAGAAGATACCACGCCACCACAAATTACCGCCCCTGCAAACCTAAACCTGACCTGCGACCAGCTGGAAGCGTCAGGTGTATCAGATGGCATTTCAGCTTGGCTGGAAGGTTATTCGGTCACAGAAGCCTGCCAGGCTTATACCGTGACAAACGATTATAATGCCAACGCCATCGCTGACAATAGCTGTGGTGGAACGATTACTGTGACCTGGACTGTGACCGATGACTGTGGAGCCACAGGTACTGCCACTGCAGACCTTATCATTGCAGATGATGATACCGGTCCAGCTTTTGTGAATTGCCCCGTTTCGGACATTACTGTTAATGTTGATTCGGACGTGTGCGCTTCCTTTGTGACTTTCAGCACTCCGATTGCCCAGGATTGTAACAGCCCGGTAACGGTCAACCAAATTGCGAATGGCTCAGGTGGTCTGATCCGCTCAGGGCAGGAATTCCCATTAGGTACCACGGAGATTGTTTTCCAGGCAGAAGACAACTGTGGCAATACAACTAATTGTACTTTCAATATTACCGTTCAGGACAGCCAGGATCCGACTATTGCCTGTCCAAGTAATGATGTCGTTGTCTGTGTTGATGCAGGAGGCTGTGATTGGACTTCTACATTGAATATTGCCCCTACAGGTGCGGACAATTGCCCGGATGCTGCCATTACCTATTCCATTACAGGAGCAACGGCTGCCATTGGTACTGGGTCTGCAAGCGGAGAAGTTTTTGCATTGGGAACCTCTACTGTCGTATATACTGTTACCGCTGACAACAATGCGGAGGCAACATGTACGTTTGATGTTGTCGTCCAGGACTGCACAGGCCCTTCCATTGATGCTTGCCCGGCGGGCCTAGTTGTTTCTGCAGCAATATCAACTTGTGAGAGCGAACAAACCCTTACAGCACCAACCGTTTCGGATAATTGTTCCACTATTGGAAATATCACCATTTCCTACCGTGTGTACAATCCAGATAATTCTGTTACAGCAGTACTCCCCGGATCGAATCTCACCTATACCTTCCAAAATGGTGTGTCTACAGTTGAGTGGATCATTGAAGATGAGGCAGGAAACACTGATGTCTGTTATCAGCAGGTTACAGTCAATGAGGTACTGCCTGTTGTAGAAGCAGGAACTGATGCAGAGATTTGTATTTCAGATGCAAATTATACACTTTCAGGTTCTGCTTCCAATACGACAAGTTTACTGTGGACGACCAGTGGAACAGGAACGTTTGATGATGCTACAAGCCTGACTGCTATTTATACACCAAGTGATGCAGATCTTAATGATGGGCAGGTACAGTTAACCCTAACTGGGGCCAATGGCTGTGGAGCAACCTCAGATCAAATGATACTTGGTTTGTGGCCCGAAGCCACAGCAGATGCCGGTGCTGATGCAACAATTTGTGAGGGTGAATCGCACCCCCTAAGTGGAGCTTCTGCTACTGGTTTTGCCTCACTGAGCTGGTCAACCGATGGGACTGGCTCATTCTCGAGCACGAGTTCGCTAAACCCGGTTTACACGCCTAGCGCTGCTGATATTACAGCAGGAACAGTAACTTTAACTTTGACAGTAAATACTGTGAATGGCTCGAGTTGTCCTGATATACAGAATGAAATGGTATTGACCATTACTACAGAAGCTGAAATTGCAATTACCAATATCGAAGACGCAGGTTGTGCAAGTAGTGATGGGGCAGTTACTATTACAGGGAGTACTGCTATTAGCCTGAACGGAGGGACGCCCGTTGCTTCACCGGCGACCTTCACGGGTTTAGCAGCTGGGTTTTATACAGCCCAAACTACAGGTGCCTGCCCTGCAGAAGTTAGCTTCGTAATTGATAACACCAACAGTACATTAACGGCATCACTTGTTAAACAGGATGTGAGTTGTAATAGTCTCTCGGACGGATCTGCTACGGTAGCTGCTATTGGTGGGACGGCACCCTACACCTATGATTTGATAGGAGAAGGTGCCTCAAACTCCACTGGAGTATTTAATAGTCTTTCTGCTGGGGATTATTCAGTGCTCATCACAGATAATGAGGGGTGCACGTTCACGGTGAGTTTTACAATTACAGAACCAGCTGTACTTAGCGTATCCCTCGCAGACCAAATCAATGTGGCTTGTAATGGAGAAGAAACAGGGTCGGTGTTGCTATCTGCATCCGGAGGGACGCCTGGGTATAGCTTCTCTGTACTAAGCAGCCCCCCTGGAAGCAATGAGGCTGTAAATAATAATATCATATCAAATATGGTTGCTGGCACCTATCAGATTCGGGTTACGGATGACAATAGTTGCACCGCAGATATCAACGTTGAGATTACTGAATCTCCAACACTAAGTCTATCTCTGTCAAGTGCTACAGACCCTATCTGTTTTGATGGTAATAACGGCTCAATTGATGTGACATTAACGGGAGGTGTCGAACCATATCTTTACAGTTGGTCGAATGGAGCGAATGTTAAGGATCCTACCGGTCTAAGTGCGGGTACTTACATATTGACAGTTACAGACGCCAATAATTGCCAGGTCATCAGTGGAAATATTATTCTGGATAACCCCTCAGCACCTGTTTTAGCATTGAACTCAACGACAAATACCGCATGCAACGCCAGCGTGGGGCAGGTCATCCTTGAAGCCGACACCGATGGAACCATCACCGTAGATGGAGATGCTCAGGTAGTTACGGCTAACAACCCGGCAACTTTCACGGGGCTGTCTGCCGGATTCTACACTGCGCTATTCGAAGATGCGAATGGATGTCAGGCAGAGGTCTCCTTTAATATCACAAATGATAACAGTGACCTGAGTGCATCGGTATTCGTATCCAACGTTAGCTGTTCAGGAGATTCTGATGGGGAGGTGACGGTAACGGCAACTGGCGGAAATGCGCCCTATGCCTACCTGCTTTTAGGTACTGCTTCGTCCAATATGACCGGGGAATTCGCAGCATTAAGTGCAGGCAGTTACTCGGTGGAAGTAACCGATAATATAGGGTGTAACTATGTAGTCAGTTTTGATGTAAATGAGCCTGGGCCCATCCTGTTATCTGCCGCAGGCACCGCGAATGTGTCTTGTGATGCAGGTACTGATGGTTCTGTAATTCTTATCGCCACAGGCGGCACGGCGGGCTATACGTACACAATAGTAAGCGAGCCAGCAGGCGGCACGGACGCCACAGTAAGCGGCAATACGGTCTCCGGGATGGAAGCAGGCGCTTATACGATAAGGGTAACGGATGCGAACAACTGTACAGCAGACCTTGAGGTAACGATAACGGCGCCAGATGCTTTAGATATCACTACACCAGCAGCGGTTATCGCTCAGCCAACGTGCAATGGGACAGAAGATGCAAGCATCAATATTACAGTAGCGGGCGGCACGGCGCCGTACCTGTACCTTTGGGGCAACGGCAGCACGGATGAAGATTTATCCGGCTTAGGCGCGGGCACTTATAATGTAACAGTGACTGATGCAAATGGCTGCACAATCACCGGCGGCCCTTATACGATAACAGCCCCGGCAGCAATAGTATTATCGAGCCCTTCAATCACGGGCGCGGACTGTGCAGGGGGCGAGAGCGGAAGTGTAGAACTGGGCGTTGAAAGTGGTGGCACAGCGCCATACACTTATGCGCTGAGCACAGGCGAGGCGAACCAGACGGGCAGCTTCACAACACTTTCAGCAGGCGGTTACACCTACACGGTAACCGGTGCAAATGGCTGTACGGGCAATGGCTCGTTTGAAGTCACGGACCCAAGTGATTTAGAGCTTGCAGTTACAACAGAGGTAGACGAGAGCTGCAATGAAGACAATAACGGCAGTGCATCAGTAACGGCAAGCGGTGGCACGGCGCCATACACTTTTGCCTGGAGCGGTACAGTAACACAGGCGGGCACAACAGCGAACCCGAATGGGGTAACAGGCATGGCCGCGGGCACTTATACGGTAACGGTAACGGATGGCCAGGGGTGCACGGCAGTGCAGACGATTGAGATCGAGCAGCCGTTAGTGCTGATCAGCGAGCTGATCGCATCAACGGGAGAGGCTTGCTTTGGCGCAGGGGACGGCACGGCACTGGTCAACGCTACCGGCGGCACGACGCCGTACACCTATGCATGGCCGGCAAGCGCAGGCAGCCAGACTACTGCACAGGCCACAGATTTAGCGCCGGGCATGTACACCGTAACGGTAACGGATGCGAACGGGTGCACCTCAACATCATCAGTAACGATTAGCGGCCCGGCAGCAGGGCTGGATATTACAAGCACTGCAGCGGTAATTACGGGTGCAAGCTGTAATGGCGGTGCTGATGGGTCCATAGATGTGGCTATTACCGGCGGTACGGCAGGATACACGTATGCATGGTCAAGCGGGGATAATGTAGAGGATCCGACGAGCTTGAGCGCGGGCACGTACAACGTGACGGTAACGGATGCAAACGGCTGTAGAGTCATAGGCGGCCCTTACGTGGTAGGCGAGCCAACAGAAGTCACAGCAAGTGCCGTTGTAGGCAGCCAGCCGGACTGCGAAGGCAACACGACAGGCGAAGCAACGGTAATAGCAGGCGGTGGCACACCAGGCTATACTTACCTGTGGAGCGATGGCCAGGCGACAGCGACAGCTACCGGCTTAAGTGCAGGGACTTATCTGGTCACGGTAACAGATTCAAATGGCTGCACTGGTGTAACAAGCGTATTGCTTGAAGACCCAACAGGAGTAAAAGCCTCCATCATAGCAAGTACCAATATATCTTGTAATGGTGGTACAGATGGCACATCGACAGTAGGGCCTGTAGGGGGAACAGCGCCCTACACCTATGAGTGGAGCGACGGGCAGGCAACGGCCACGGCTACTAATTTGGGCGCTGGCCAGTATACAGTCACGGTAACAGATGCGAATGGCTGTGAGGTAGTAGCATATGTATTGATTACTGAGCCAACGGAGTTGATCAGCGAGCTGATCGCATCAACGGGAGAGGCTTGCTTTGGCGCAGGGGACGGCACGGCACTGGTCAACGCTACCGGCGGCACGACGCCGTACACCTATGCATGGCCAGCCAGCGCGGCTAGCCAGACTACAGCACAGGCCACAGATTTAGCGCCGGGCATGTATGTGGTAACGGTAACGGATGCGAACGGGTGCACCTCAACATCATCAGTAACGATTAGCGGCCCGGCAGCAGGGCTGGATATTACAAGCACTGCAGCGGTAATTACGGGTGCAAGCTGTAATGGCAGTGCTGATGGGTCCATAGATGTGGCCATCGCCGGCGGTACGGCAGGATACACGTATGCGTGGTCAAGCGGGGATAATGTAGAGGATCCGTCCAGCTTGAGCGCGGGCACGTACAACGTGACGGTAACGGATGCAAACGGCTGTAGAATCATAGGCGGCCCTTACGTGGTAGGCGAGCCAACAGAAGTCACAGCAAGTGCCGTTGTAGGCAGCCAGCCAGACTGCGAGGGCGGAGCTACAGGCTCCGCCACAGCCTCGGGCAGCGGCGGCACAGGGCCATACACATACCTGTGGAGCGATGGGCAGACAACCGCACAGGCAACGGGCCTGACAGCGGGTACGTACCTGGCCACAGTAACGGATGATAATGGTTGTACGGGGGTAACCAGCGTTTTATTGGAAGACCCAACGGGCATTGCCGCAGAAGTGACTTCCGTAACGAATGTGGAGTGCCATGGTGAGCCTACAGGCTCAGCTACTGTAACAGGCTTTGGCGGCACAGGCAGCTATACTTATCTGTGGAGCGATAATCAAACTACAGCGACAGCTACTGGGCTAAGTGCAGGCCAGTATACGGTAACGGTAACGGAAGATGGTGTAGCGGGCTGTTCCGTGGTAGCCTACATCGATATCACGGAGCCAACGGAGCTGATCAGCGAGATCATCGCGTCAACGGAAGAGTCCTGCTTTGGTGCTGAAGATGGCACGGCGTTAGTAAATGCCACGGGGGGCACAACGCCTTACACTTATGCGTGGCCGGCAAGCGCAGGCAGCCAGACGGCAGCGCAGGCGGCAGGTTTAGCCCAGGGCACGTATGTGGTAACGGTAACGGATGCGAACGGGTGCACCTCAACATCATCAGTAACGATTAGCGGCCCGGCAGCAGGGCTGGATATTACAAGCACTGCAGCGGTAATTATGGATGTAACAACTCTTGGTGGCAATGACGGTAGTATTGATATTACCGTTACCAATGGCACGATGCCTTATGTCTACTCTTGGTCAAGTGGGGATAATATTGAAGATCCTGTTTCCTTTAGTGCAGGCACCTATTTTGTCACTGTGACCGATGCAAACGCCTGTACGATAGTAGGTGGTCCGTACGAAGTGGGGGAACCCACTGAGGTACCTGTAATTGGTGTTGCAAAGAGAGTGATCGCAGATCCGGTTGTTAGTCCAAACGGTGGAGGCTTCTTCCGCTTTACTTATGAAATCAGAGTACAAAACATTGGTGACGTTACCCTCTCTAATGTTCAGGTAGTGGATAACCTTGATGACGCGTTTCTGCCCGAAGCATTGGGATATGCAGTTATCTCTATCACAAGTGAAGAATTTAATATCAATTCTGATTTTAATGGGGAGTTGGACACTGATATGCTGGTAGGTACAGACGTGCTAGAACCCGGGGAAGATGGTGCCATCTACCTTACCTTAGATGTTAGCCCGGGCAGCACATTAGGGGATGTAACAGGTCCTTATCTCAATACCGCAACGGCATCTGGTACGACTCCTGCAGGAGAAACCATTGAAGATGATTCGGATAGCGGTACAGACCCCGCAGCATCAAACGAAAATGCACCGGGGGCTACTCTGAATGGCACTGATGACCCTACTCCGGTCAGCTTTACAGTAACAGAGGGATTGGGCCTTGCCAAAAGGGTGATTACAGGACCCATCAATAATCAGGACGGAACCTTTACCGTAGGGTATGAAATCCTAGTTCAGAATACAGGTACAGGAAGTATTGAATCTTTGCAGGTGCAGGATAATTTGGATGAGACCTTCCTTGGTGCAGGAGCAATTGGTGGATCTGCAAACGGTTATTCCGTGATTTCAATCTCAAGTGAAGAATTTGTTATCAATGACACCTACAATGGGGGTATAAATGATAACCTGCTCGCAGCTCCTGGTGCATTTCTTGCTCCTGGGCAACAAGGCGTAATCACGTTATTACTTACCGTAGAGCCTGGAACCAATTTAATCGGTCCGTACCAGAACTCAGCCATTGTAAGCGGTGTGACAGCTATTGGTAACAACATCAGTGACGTATCGGATAGTGGTATTAATCCGACAGGAACCAACCCGGATCAACCTGGTGATACCGGTGGAGCAGATGACCCAACGCCAGTGGACTTCGAAGAAGACCCACTCGCAGGTTTGGCAAAGCGTTTAGTGTCTGTTGACAATAATGGCGATGGTAGTTACGACATTACTTACGAACTGAATATTGAAAACTTCGGTGATACCCGGATCTTTAATATTCAGGTCAGTGATAACCTGAGTAACACATTTGGGGACTGCGATATACTTGAGGTCAATCTAACAAGTGGGGACTTTATCGTGAATCCTGATTTCGATGGGGTAAGTGATCTTGGATTATTAGTAGGTACAGATATCCTTGAACTTCAGGATAAAGGAGAAGTTCTCCTGACTGTTACCGTTGCGGGCTGTAGTACTTCCGGACCTTTTAATAACACCGCATCTCTAAACGGAACAAGTCCTAGTGGAGCAAATGTATTCGATGCTTCTGAAAATGATAGCGATCCTGATCCAAATGGTGATGGAGTTCCGGATGAAGCATCTCCAACGCCGGTAACCTTAGACGAACTTCCAATTCTTGGTGTTTCGAAACGCTTAAGCTCTGGCCCATCGAATAATGAAGATGGTAGTTATGACCTTTCCTTTGAGCTCCGGGTGGAAAACTTTGGCGATGTATCTCTGGGTAATCTTCAGGTTACAGAAGACATAGGCACGGCGTTTGATGCAGCTGATTCCTGGGAGATTCTGAGTATAGAAAGCCAAGAATTTACAGTTAATACCAACTTTAATGGCACTACCGATTCCAATTTGCTGAGTGGGCTGGATACCCTTGAAACGGGCAATGAGGGCGCGATCTCCATCAGCCTTCGGGTAGTCCCCGGCGCACAATTGACCGGATATACGAACCAGGTTGTTGCTTTGGCGACTTCACCTGGCGGCACACCGGTAACGGATGAATCGGTGAATGGTAGTGACCCTGACCCGGGTAATGATGGCAGCCCGGAGGAGTCGTCTCCGACGCCTGTAAACTTTGCAGAATCTCCTGTTTTGGGAGTTACCAAAAGGGTAAGTGAAGGGCCAGCATTAAACTTTGAGGGTTTCTTCGAAATCACTTATGAAGTTAAAGTCTTCAACCTTGGAAACATAGTTATCAACAACATCCAGGTGATGGAAAACCTGGAAACGGTATTCTTAGAAGCACAATCATGGACGCTTTTAGGGTTAGAAAGCGAAGAGTTTGAAATCGATACGGACTACAATGGAAGTGATCATATTACCTTATTATCGGGTACTGATGTGCTAGCTCCAGGTAATCAGGGTGCTATCTATATCAAGGTGAAAGTGGCTCCTGGTGGGTTCGACGGACCTTATTTCAACCGTGTTGCCGGAACCGGGGTGAGTCCGGGGGGAGAGGAAGTGGAAGACACTTCCACAAATGGTACAGACCCTGACCCGGGTAATGATGGTCCTGGAAACGATGATGATCCTACTCCGGTAAATCTCGAGTGTTTTGTCGATATCAGCTGTTCAACTGTCGCAGATACCATATTTGTTGAAAACGACCAGGGATGGTGCCAGGCAGCAGTCAATTTTGCACCGGTTGCCATTCTTACTTGTGTGCAGGCACCGGATAGTCTCATCGAATTCCGTTTAATAGGTGCCGGGGTGGATGGCTTTGATGCCAACGTATGGTATACGGGGCAACCCAGCGGGTTAATGTTCAATGTTGGCCTTACAGAAGTACAGCTTAGGGCCAGTGTCCCAAGCCTTCCTGAATTAGGGTTTTCGTCAGTCTGTTCTTTCTTTGTTCAGGTCTCCGATAAGGAAGACCCTGAAATCCTTTGTCAGGATATTAGTGCTTTGGTGGGTGCAGGCTGTTCATATACCTTAACTCCCAATAGCATCGATGCAGGTACTACTGATAATTGTGATGACCCAGGCGAATTGACATTTGAATTAAGCTTGGACAATGACACTTATTTGGATGAACTGACCTTTGGTTCTAATGATTTCATCAATTCCCCAATTACAGTGTATATGAGGGTGACAGATCAGGCAGGAAATGCGGCCTTCTGTACTTCACAGGTCAACTTAATTGACAACACTCAACCCGAAATTAGTTGTCCGAACGATCAGATCGTTTACGTGGATGAAAACTTCTGTTCCGGAGTAGTACCGGATATCATCGGTGGTGTGGTTCCGGTCGATAACTGTGCAGTTTTAGATACGCTGGTTCAACAGCCGTTGGCAGGAACCTTATTTGGTTCTGCTCATGGTGATACCTTCGATGTGATCCTTACCGTTATCGACGTACAGGGTAATATTGATACTTGCTCAGTAACCCTGACTCTTCAGGATACTATCGCTCCTGTGTTTATCAATTGCCCGGCTCCTGATGTTAAAGTCAATACGTTGCCGGGAATGTGTGCTGCATTTGTCAACTTCTCCCTGCCTTTCGCACAAGATAATTGCGAATTGATAGGAGTGGAACGATTGGACACCACTGGGCTAAACAGCGGGGATATGTTCCTGGTAGGTACAACCATTCTGGAGTATGAAGCCACAGACGTTGCGGGCAATACAACGCGCTGCCAGCGGAAAATCATCGTTAATGATAAGGCTGCTCCAGAAGCAGAGGGTATCGGCTGCCCTGAAGACCTGGTCGTTTTTGTAGATCCAAGTAGTTGTGGTGCAGCGGTGGATGGCATTGGACCTGCTTTTGCGGATAACTGCCCGGACAATCTAGCTATTGCTTACCGTGTTTTGGATGCTAATGGCAATACGATTGATGATGGGCTCGGTGACGCTAGCGGGCTGTTCTTTGAACTGGGTATGTCCACAGTTGAATACCGGGCACAAGACCAACCTGTTCTCCTCATTTCAGAGGTCACGCATTATGTACAGGCACAAGTGGGTGGAACGGGTATGCTTCCGGACTTTATTACCGATGGACTTCCGGATGGCGACTTTATGGAGGTGACTAATCTGGGGCCTGCTGCAATGAATATAAGCAGCATGGTGATCGAGCGGCTATATGGAGGTATGGTAGAATCCATGGCCTTGCCAAACGGAGTCGTTTTAGAATCTGGGGAAGTACTGACTATTTATTTCGGTGCTGGAACTTCTTCTCCGGAGAATAACTTCTTTGTACTTCCGGAGGGAGCAAATTTATCACCTGCTGATCCTGCCGCTTATGCGATCAGCCATTCTGGGCAGGTGCTGGATGTTGCTGTCTTAGGCAATTTTAACCCGATTGGTCTGGGCTCATTGGCGGTCGTTACTCCAACAGATTGGATTGGGCAAGCCAATAGTGCACAAGCCGGGATTGTTCGAACAGCTATATGGGATTCAAACATGGCAACTGATTTTGAGTCAGCAGAGGTATGCTCAGGAACGAGCATCGGCTATCTTAATCCGCAATTACAAGCTTTACCACCCAATGGCGGGCTTACCTCCTTGCAGGCACAATTGGCAAACGTATCCTCTTGCTCTTTTACGGTTGTAGTGGAGGATAATGAATTCCCGCGCTGTGGACAGGAGAGCAGTGCCTTGGTGTTCAATAACAATAATGCTGGTTCATTACTGGTTGGACAGTGCGTGACAAGAGAAATAGAAGTTACGGCTTCCGGGAAGGTAGCAGATGTCAACATCAGCCTTAGCGGCACATCAACAGCCTTTGGTAATTTAAACTTCCACCTCATCAGCCCGAGCGGTACTGCTGTAGCCTTGGCTGAGGCGATCTGCGGGAACCATTCAGGATGGGACCTCACTTTCGACAGTGATTCACTACTGAGTGTGGTCTTTAGTTGCAGCAACCTTACTTCCGGAGGGGCTTTCCGTCCAATTGAATCGCTGGAGGTTTTCAAGACTGAAGAAGCAGAAGGGACCTGGATATTGCAGATTGGTCATACTGGGGGATTAAATCCAGATGCTATTACTCTTGAGCATGTTGACTTGGAAATAAGACTTCAGGAGCCATTTGAACAACCCGATTTAGTGCTCGATAATGCTACTGGATCATGTACTGCACCATACGAGTGGAATCATCCCGTCTTGTATGATAACTGCTCAGAAGGAGAAATCCTGATGACTGTTTTCGATGAGGAAGGTATAGTTATCCATAATGAACTGATACCGCCATCTAAGTGGGGTGCGTCAAAGAGCTTCAACTTCCCCGTGGGCACTTCAATGGTTTCGTATACCCTCACGGACGCGGCAGGAAACGAAACGAACTGTGACTTTATGGTCACTGTACTAGATGTAGAACCACCTGTGCTCACCTGCCCGGACGATCAGCTAATCCAATTATCACCGGGTGAGTGTGAAGCCATTTACTCTACCGTTGGATTGGATATTGACGAGAATTGTAGCGTAGATACTGTGACTTTCTCTCCGGAGTTGGGCACGCTACTACCTATTGGCGAAAATCAGGTATTCATTACCGTTGTGGACGAAGCGGGAAATAGTGCATCTTGTTCCTTTAATGTTACGATTTTGGAGCATGTACCTGCTTCAACTACCGGTATGGCTTGCCATGGGTCGATCAACTTGTCACTTGGGCCGGATTGTACACGTGAGGTGGTTCCTGAAATGATTTTGGTCGGTAATGACTACGCGTGTTTTGATAATTATGAAGTGACTTTATTGACAGGCCCTGAGCCCAACGCTCCAATCCTGATCAGCTCTCCTTTTGTGACGGAGAATGAGATTGGGGACACATTGGTTGTGAAAGTATGCGATACCGCTACCGGAGAGTGCTGCTGGGGCTATGTGGTGGTTGATTTCTACCATGCACCAACTTTTGATTGCCCGGCTGATACAATCGTCAGTTGTATTGCTCCGACCTTACCTTCAGCAACAGGGCAACCGGAATTGACCTCCTGCGCGCTTGGTGGTGCTTCTATTTCGTTTACGGATGAATTGGAAGACTTTGGAGATTGCGCTGACCCCAGAGTAGTGATTACCCGTAGCTGGCGGGTTGAAGATGCTTTCGGTAACTTCACGGATTGTGAGCAGGTGATTACGGTGGCTGCATTTGACCTGGATAGTATTGTTTTCCCCGCCGATATGGACGGAGATATCAACCCCGCGTTGACTTGTGAGGAAGTAAGCAATGATCCATCACTAACCCATCCCGATAATACTGGGTATCCAACACTGGATGGTACCGATGAGGTGTTCGGCTTCAATTATTGCAGGGCAGCGTATTTGTACACGGACGAGATCTACGATATCTGCGAAGGCAGTTATGAAATTGTTCGTACCTGGAAGGTCCGAAAGACCTGTGGCCCAGTGGTTCCAGGGGTGAATCCGCGAGAGCATATTCAGCTCATTCGGGTACTGGATAACTCTATTCCTAACCTGGTATGCCCCGATATTCAGTATGTGAGTACCGGTTCGTTTAGTTGCCGGGCATCCTACCTCGTCCCTCCTCCGGATGTTCAGGATGGCTGTTCAATGGAGGTTAATTATACCGTTTCTACTTCTGGTGGAGCGTTGAGCCAGCTTTCTGACGGTACTTATGTCATCAATGATTTACCAATCGGAACACATACGGTTACTTACCGGGTGCAAGACGCTTGCGGCAGGCGCAATACCTGTGAATATGCACTGGTAGTTGAAGATCAGGCCGGACCGGTAGCCATTTGTGATGATGAACTGAATGTGTCCATTGGTGGCGGAGGATATGGCCAGGTTATGGCGGAAGATATCGACGAAGGTAGTTGGGATGCTTGCGGTATTTCAGAACTAAAGGTGCGCCGGGCAGTGTTTACGGATAGCCTGACTTGCGATAGCGTACCAGAATACTTCACGGACTGGTCAGATCTCGTGACCTTCGGTTGTTGCGATGTAGGAAACTACGTACGCATTGAGCTACGGGTTACCGATGAAGCCGGCAATTCAAATGTCTGCTGGCAGGAAATCCTGGTGGAAGATCAACTGAACCCCTATTGCCAGTCACCTGAATCCGTAAACCTTAGTTGTACTGACTTACCCTTAGATTTCCCCTTTAATCTGGACGAGGCTTTTGCCAGTGATCCTGATGGAACGAGTGAAAAACTGAATGGTATCTTCGGTATGCCTGGTGGTATTGACAACTGCTCCATCAGTGAAGTCATTGAATTGGCGCCACAGAGTAATTTGGAGTGTAAGGCAGGAAGTATTTTGCGGCGGTTCAGAGTAGTGGATGCCTTTGGAAATGAAAGTAGTAATACTTGTCAGCAGGTCATTACCATCGAATCGGAGCACGAGTACGAAATCAAGTGGCCTGCGGATGCTGATGCAATGTGCGCTGTTGCTACGCCGGATACCGTTGAAACCATTGCATTAGGTTGCGATCTAATTGCGGTCTCCAGCAGTGATGAGCAATTCTCTGCTTCCGGTGATGAATGTTACCAAATTATCCGGACCTGGAGTGTGATTAACTGGTGCCAGTACGATGGCGAGAGTGCACCTTACCTGGTTGGACGTGATGAGGACTGTAATGGTGTTATGGGTGATGAATACATTTGGATGCTTGCCCGTCCGGATGGTAAGATTTACTTTGATGAAGACCAGGATGAAACATCAGACAATAATGTTCCGGGGGTGAATTTATGTGGTATATCTGATGATTACTACAGTTTCGATGATGAGCAAACCGGCTATTATCAGTACACGCAAATTGTCAGAGTGTACGATGATATCGCACCGGTAGTCACTTTCACGTCCCCAGATGATTTCTGCTCTTTGGATAATGAAGATTGTGACGCGAACATAATTTATAACTTTAGTATTGAGGAAAACTGTTCGCCAAATGATTTGACTATTAAGGTCTTCCTTGATGAGTTCCTGGGAGGAGCGCTTGACGAGCTCAATGGGGTACTATCTGGGTCTTATCCTGATTTTACTATTACGGTAAATGATCTTCCAATTGGCGCACATGCCTTTGAAGTAAGGATTTCAGACGGCTGCGGAAATACCGAGCTGGCTATCTTGCCTTTCCAGATAGTAGACTGTGAAGTCCCTGCGCCAATCTGTCTGAATGGAATCGCGGTTGAACTGATGCCAGCAGATAATGATGGTGATAATATTCCGGACCCTGGTGTGGCCATGGCAGAGGTTATGGTAAGTGACTTTGTGGATGTTTCGGCAGAGGGACCAGACTGTTCTGGGCCAATTACCTATTCTATTAACCGGATAGGAGAGCTGAATGACCCCAATCAAAGCAGCCTCGTTTTAGATTGCGAGGACGTTGGTATCCTTGTCATTGAAATATGGACTTATGATGCAGCTGGCAATAGCGATCTTTGCGAGACCTATATTCAGGTGCAGGACAACATGGATATATGCGGCGGTGTGGGATCTCCACTAACAGCCGGTCATATTCGTACTGAAGAAAACGAACCCGTGCAAGCAGTCGAAGTGAACCTTTCTGGTCCCTCTTCTACATCGATGGTGACAGGCGCTGATGGAGCCTACTGGTTCAATAACCTGTCGACCGGACAAGACTATACCATTACGCCACAGCGGGATGAGGATTACCTCAATGGTATTTCTACATTTGACTTAATATTAATTAATAAGCACATCCTTGGTATTGAGACATTGGATAGCCCCTACAAGCGGATTGCAGCGGATATTAACAAGTCTGGGTCCATTACGGCATTAGATTTGATACAGTTGCGTAAGCTTATTCTATCTATTACCACAGAATTTCCTTCCAATACGAGCTGGCGTTTTGTAGAGGCGGAATATGTTTTTCCTAATCCGGAAAACCCCTGGCAGGAAATTTTCCCTGAAGTCGTGAATCTTAATGATTTGGAGCCTACTGGTGTAACAGGTGTTGACTTTATTGCTGTAAAAATCGGGGACGTTAGCGGCGATGCGAATCCAAATGGGTTTACCACCATTGACGAGCGAAACTTCAACGGTGTATTCCAGTTGAAGGCTACTGATGATGTTCTCGAAGAGGGGAGGGAGTACCAAATTCCATTCCTGGCACCGCAATTAAAGGATGTTAAAGGTTTTCAGGGGACACTGGAGTTTGACACAGACGCATTGGATGTTATTGAGGTCATACCTGGAATAGCAAAGGAAGGGCACTTTGGGCTTATCCGACTCAACAATGGGAGGATTGCTATGAGCTGGAATCATGCCAATGGAGAAGGTGGGGGGCAGTTCACGGGCAAGCAGAATAAGGAGGGCCGACATGAAACCTATAGTTTTGATGCTTCCGCCTCGCCTTTGTTTACCCTTGCACTGCGTACGCGTGGTAGAAAAGTTAAACTAAGAGAAGTCATGTGGATCAGTGATGACATAACCCCTCGCGAAGCCTATAGCACATTAGGTCACTTGAAGGACGTCACGCTTGATTTTGAAACGGAAACGAGAACCTTACATCAAGGCTATGCACTCGAACAAAACCAGCCGAATCCGTTCCGGGGGGAGACCGCAATCCTGTATCAGGTGCCGGTCGAACAAATAGTTACCATTACTATCTCGGACCTAACCGGCCGATTAATCCGGTCCTACGAGCGGTATTCCGTTCCGGGGCAGAATACGCTGGTCTTAGACCGGCTAAAGCTTACGCCCGGTGTCTACGAGTATACGATGGTGGCTGGTGACTTTATAGCGACCCGTAAGATGGTGGTTGCCGATTAAAGGTAAGCGTCCGAGTAACTACAGGTCATTGCCCTGAGCCTCCCACTGGGCAGGCTGCAGCTCCTCCAGGCGGTTGGCCGGGGGGGAGCAAGGGATTCGCCCAGGCACATCGTGCAGCCCACTCCTATGGGTTAATGCCGAGGGGCTTTCAGCTTGTAAAGAAAGCGTACATCATAGCTGTACGGTGTGCCCAATTGTGTGACCCTGCAAAGGAGTAGTTTTTCCGCTCCAGAGCTAGCGGGCGGATTGTATTTTCGATCAGGTTGTTGTCGACCTCCAAGCGACCGTCTTCCAAATAAGCCGCCAAGAGAGGCAGCTGTGACTTATGAATGATATATTGGTTTGCCGAGAGGGCATTTGCTAAGGTTGCTGGTCTGTCCGCCCCATGTCCATTGTAGAAGAGCATCAAAGACAGGGCCTGGCTTCTTGCTTGTGCCGCTCTTCACCCAGGCTCTCGTCGAGGCAAACCCTTTCCAGGGCATAGAGCTGCTGAATATGCCCCAGAACATACTCTGCTAACTCCGGGTGGTGGTCTTCCGCATCGTGGAACTTGGGTCGGGTATGGGCAAGGCAGCTTACCAAGCGCACCGCCCTATCAGACTTTCGAGATTCATAAATTCTTGACTTTCAATAGGAGCGAGCTCCAAACAAGCTCCAATAAATCCGCTCCAAATATAGTCTCACAGAATGAGCGTAAACAAGTGCTAACGAAGGGCGATAGAACGGAAGCCCTGATGCCCGTAAATGGGCTTATTTACCCATCCGCCAAGGTATCTGAAATATCCATCCCCTGCACCTGCAGGGCCGGTATCAAAGCGGCAACCAGCCCGATCAGCAGCGCACCCCCCAGCAGGTAGGCCTCTTCAATCAGGAAACTAGCCCAGGAAAAGTCGTATTGATAAGTCGCCTTCATCTGGTCGGCCAGCAAGTACATGGAGCCGTGGCTGAGCAACATGCCCAGCAGGTAGCCCAGTACGGCGAGCACCAGCCCCTCCATAATAATCAGCGCCAGCAGTTTGCCCCGGGAGGCCCCCATCACCCGCATGAGCGCCAGCTCGTAGCGCCGCTCTTTGAGGGAGTTGTAAAGCGAGATGAAAATGCTCAGCCCGGAAACGATGATGATCACAATGGCCAGCCAGCGCAGGGCTTTCGTGCCTGTGCCCATGAGGGCATACAGGCGGTTGATTTCAATGGCGGGCGTAGCTGCCTGCATCTCTGTGTTTTCGTTGATAGCCCGCTGCATATTGAGCGCCTGTATGTTATGCCCTTTAAATTTTACGAGAATGGAGGTGATTTGCTTGTCTTGGTAAGACAGGAGGCCCTCGGGGTAGGGGTCGTTATTTTCCGAAGCATGCTCTGCGTGGACATGGTCGTTCGCATCGTGATCGTGCTCCTCATGGTCATGGCCCTCGTCCTCGGGGTGATGGGGTTCTGCTGCTTCAGTGCCGTGCTCGTGTACCGCCCAGGAGCTGGAAAAGCGGGTGAGCAGCAGCTGGTCAATCACCGAGCCGGTAGGAGAGAGGAGCCCGACAATTTTAAAGGACTCGGCATCTTCATGGATAAGGTCTTCATTTTGGTCAAAACCATGGGAGCTTTTGAAGGTGTCCCCAATATTGAGCCCCAACTCGTCTGCCACGGCAGCACCGGCTACCACTTCCAGCGTTTTTTCCCACATCCGGCCTTCCGCCATACTGGCGTTATAAAGTTCGAGCATCTTAGGCTCCGTCCCCACTACCCGGAAGCCCCGGTGGCTGTCGCCCAGGGATAAAGGAATGGCCGCCTCGATGATCGGGTGCCCCTCCCTTAGAAATGGCGTAGCGGCCTGAATGGGAATGTTCCCGGTGGGCGCATCAATATGGTACATACTGCTGAGGATAAGCTGCAGGGGGCTGCCTTTGGCACCAATGACGAGGTCGATGCCCGCCAGGTTTTTCTCAAACTTATCCTGCAGTTGGTCATTCAGTACCAGCAGCAGGGAGATGAGGCCCACGCCCAGCCCGAAGAGGATGAGGCTGAGCAGCATGTTCAGCGGTTTGTTGGTTAGGTTTTTCCAGCTAAGGTTTAAGAGGCTCATGTGTTAAGCGATTGAGATTTGGTGGGGAAAGTGGTCTTTCAGGCGGGCATCGTGGGTAACGACGAGCAGGGTAGCCTCCACGGCCTGTGCCTGCTCTTCCAGCAGTTCGATGACCTGTTTGCAGTTGCTGTCGTCCAGCGCAGAGGTTGGCTCATCAGCCAGGATGACCGCCGGCTGATTGATGATGGCCCGGGCGATGGATGCCCGCTGCTTTTCCCCTACACTCAATTGGGAAGGCTTGGACCGCAGCTTGTGCTCCAGCCCCAGCCGGCCGAGCAGCTCGCGTATGCGCTCCCGGTTCACTTTCATGCCTGCCAGGCTTTGGGCGAGGGCCAGGTTGTCGCCCACTGTCAGGCTCTGCACAAAGTGCGCCGTTTGGAAAATAATACCAATATGCTGCCCCCGGAACTGATCAAGCGCACCGCGGGAGAGCTGGTTCATTTCGGTATCACCCACCACAATATGCCCTTCTTTTGGCGATAATAGTCCGCCCAACAGATGGAGCAGGGTCGTTTTTCCACTGCCAGACTCGCCCAGCACGAGCCAGTGCTCGCCTTTGGCACACTGAATATTCGGAAATCGAAGCGGCGGGCTGCCGGGATAGGCGTAGCCCAGGTTTTCAGTTTTGAGCATGAAGCGTTGGTATTTATTAGAGTTTATTAACGTAAATTTTGTATGTCCCTGAATTGTCTTTTTCACCAGCTCTGCATCACGTCCTCACCTTAGTAGCTAAGGCTACTAGATTCCGGGCGTTCTTTGGTCTGGCAAAAAATCCTAATCCATGTCCTATACAAAACCTACATTAATAAACTCTATTTTCTAGAACAAAGATAAGAGGATTCGGGTCGTTGTGGAAAAAGGATTTTGAAAAGGTAGGTCTAATAGAGTTTATTAACGTAAATTTTGTATATCCCTGAATTGTCTTTTTCACCAGCTCTGCATCACGTCCTCACCTTCGTAGCTTAGGCTACGAGGTTCCGGGCGTTCTCCCGCTGTTTGGTGGGACAGGTCTTGATCTAGAAAAAAATCCTAATCCATGTCCTTATACAAAACCTACATTAATAAACTCTAATGATTTTGCGCAAAGCCGTACACCTGTGCATTTAGGTACAGCAGGGCACGCAGCCGCTCCTTCGGGGCCTCAGCCAGCCAGTATGCACGTTGGCCATCAGCCTCTGCTGCAGTTTGCTGTTTGAAAGCGGTTCAGTCGAGCCGGTACAAAATCTGCTTGCTTTTGTGAGTAGAATAGCCTAAAATTGTAAAATAATCGTTTACAACGTATGTATCAAGCCATTTTCATAATTATCAGCATTATTCCCGCTCCGGCTCTTCCGCCAGGCTGCTGATGTTTTGTAATGCCTGATACATCAGGAAAGCGCTGTCGGATAAGGTTCGGCAGCGCTTTTTTGTTATTTTTGCGCCGGTAAAAACGAAAGGTGATGTACAAAGAATACAAAAAACTCAACCTCCCGGAAATCGATCAGGACATCCTCAAATTCTGGGAGGACCATGATATTTTCAATAAAAGCGTGGAACAGCGCCCGGCGGAGAACAACTTCGTCTTTTATGAAGGCCCTCCCTCGGCGAATGGTAAACCAGGCATCCACCACGTGATGGCCCGTACGGTAAAGGACCTCTTTTGCCGTTTCCACAGTATGAAGGGGCAGCGCGTGGAGCGTAAAGGCGGCTGGGATACCCACGGCCTGCCTATTGAGCTGAATGTGGAAAAAGAGTTGGGTATCACCAAAGAAGATATCGGTACTAAAATCACGGTGGAGGAATACAACGCCAAGTGCCGCGAAACGGTGATGCGCTACAAGGACATGTGGGACAACATTACCCGAAAGATGGGCTACTGGGTGGACCTGGATGATCCCTACATCACTTTTGAGAACGACTACATTGAGACGGTTTGGTGGTTGCTGCAGCAATTGTATAAAAAGGATTTGCTGTACAAAGGCTTTACCATTCAGCCGTTCTCACCGGCGGCCGGAACGGGCTTAAGCTCCCACGAGCTGAACATGCCGGGCACCTATCAGGATATCAAGGACATTTCTGCCATCGCGCAGTTCAAGATCAAAGGTACCGAGGATGAATACTTCCTGGCCTGGACGACTACGCCCTGGACCCTGCCTTCCAACACCGCGCTGGCGGTAGGCAAAAACATTACCTACGTGAAGGTGCGGGCCTACAACCGCTACACCGGGCAGTTGGGTACGGTTATCCTGGCGAAGGACCGCCTGAATAAATACTTCACGGAAGTCAACCCGGACCTGAATCCCGAAGATGTGAAGGCAGGCAACAAGCCTATCCCTTATCTGGAAGTCTTGGAGGAGGTTAAAGGCAGTGAGCTGGAAGGCATGGAGTACGAGCAACTCATGCCGTATGTGACGCCTGATAAGCCGGCCTTCAAAGTACTGTTGGGCGACTTCGTATCGACGGAAGATGGTACCGGCATTGTGCACATCGCGCCTACCTTTGGTGCGGATGACTTTCAGGTGGCAGCCAAGTATGGCATTCCACCAATTATGGTTAAGGACGAAGGCGGCAACAATATGCCGCTTGTGGACCGGCAGGGCCGCTTCGTGAAGGAGGTGACCGATTTTGCAGGCCGTTATGTCAAAGACTACGGGCAGAAAGAAGACCGCCCGGTAGATGCTGATATCGTTATCAAGCTCAAGGAAGAAAATAAGCTGTTCCACTCTGAAAAGTACCTGCACTCCTATCCGCACTGCTGGCGGACCGACCGCCCGGTGCTTTACTACCCGCTCGATAGCTGGTTTGTGAAGGCGACTGCCGCCAAGGAGCGCATGTACGAGCTCAACAAAACGATCAACTGGAAGCCGGCTTCCACTGGTGAGAACCGCTTCGGAAAATGGCTGGAGAATCTGCAGGACTGGAACCTGTCGCGTTCCCGCTACTGGGGTATTCCGCTGCCCATCTGGCGTACCGAAGATGCCAAGGAGGAGACGTGTATTGGTTCGCTGGAAGAACTGCGCACGGAAATTGAAAAAGCAAATAAGGCACTGGGGCTCAATCAGAATGTGCCGGAAGACCTGCACCGGCCGTTCATTGATGATGTTGTGCTGGTCTCCAATAGTGGGCGGGAAATGCACCGCGAGTTGGACCTCATTGACGTATGGTTCGACTCCGGCTCTATGCCCTACGCGCAGTGGCATTATCCGTTTGAGAACAAGGAGGTGTTTGAGCGCAAGTTCCCGGCCAGTTTCATTGCGGAGGGTGTTGACCAAACCCGCGGCTGGTTCTATACCCTGCACGCCATCGCTACGATGGTCTTCGATAGTGTGGCCTACCAAAATGTAGTGTCTAACGGACTGGTCTTAGATGCCGATGGCAATAAAATGTCCAAAAGTAAGGGCAACGTTGTGGACCCCTTTGGGGCCATTGAGCAGTACGGTGCCGATGCCGTACGCTGGTATATGATGGCAAATGCTAATCCCTGGGACAACCTCAAGTTTTCTCTGGATGGAGTAGGGGAGGTGCAGCGGAAGTTCTTCGGCACGCTCTACAACACCTACGCGTTCTTCTCCCTGTACGCCAATATTGATCAGTTTGATAATTCAAAGCCACAGCTCCCCCTTTCGGAGCGGCAGGAAATCGACCGCTGGATTATCAGCTTGCTCAACAGCCTGGTGGAAGAAGTAGATCAGGACTATACCAACTACGAGCCAACGCAGGCCGCACGCAAGATTCAGTCCTTTGTGGTAGACAACCTTAGCAACTGGTACGTGCGCCTTTGCCGCCGCCGGTTCTGGAAGCCTTCTCAGCAGCAGAATGGGACTACTACGGAAATGGATGCCGACAAACTTGCCGCTTATCAGACCCTCTACGAGTGCCTGGCAACCGTATCGAAACTACTGTCGCCTATTTCACCATTCTTTGGCGACTGGCTATATCGCAACCTCAACGAAGTGACCAAGCTGGAGGACACTGAATCAGTCCACCTTACGGACTTCCCTACGGCGGATACTGCTAAAATTGATAAGGCGCTGGAACAGCGTATGGACTACGCACAGCGCATTTCCTCCCTGACTTTCGCTTTGCGCAAAAAGGAGGAGCTGCGTGTACGGCAGCCTTTGCAGAAAATCATGCTGCCCGTGTTGAATAAGTCTTTTCAAGAGCAGGTGGATCAGGTCAAAACGCTGATAGCCAATGAGGTAAATGTGAAAGATATCGAATACCTGGACGATACGTCCGGGGTGTTGAAAAAGCGGATCAAGCCGAATTTCAAAACACTGGGCAGACGCCTGGGCAAAGATATGAAAGCCGCAGCTCAGCATATCGGCAGCCTGTCTCAGGATGATATCGCGAATATTGAGCAAACGGGTAAATATATGCTGGAAGCCAACGGCAGCAAATACGAGCTTACGCTGGAAGATTTCGAAATCACGGCCGAAGATATCCCCGGCTTGCTCGTTGCCAATGATGGCAAGGTGACGGTGGCCCTAGATATTACGCTCACCCCTGAACTCGAAGCTGAGGGCATAGCCCGCGACCTTGTTAACCGCATTCAGAATATCCGTAAGGATAGTGGATTTGAGGTGACGGATAAGATTAAGGTGGCACTGGAAAGTGCACCGGTTATTGTACCAGCAGTGGAGCAATTTGGCGACTACATTATGGCAGAAACGCTTACGGTCGATTTACAGTTGGCAGAGACGGTGACCGGGGGGCAGGAAATTGAGCTTCCGGGAGAAGTTAAAGTACAGATTCAGGTGGAGAAAGCCTGAACGCATGTTGGGAGGAGGTGATCTGTTACGTAAAGATTGCTCCAGCTATTGGACACGAACTTGCCATACTGCTGACGGTTTGTTACATTTGTTGACATGAAGAAAACACGTGCATTACTCGTCATTTTAGATGGTTGGGGCCACGGTCCGGACCCCAAAGTCAGTGCGATTGCCCAGGGCAATACCCCATTTGTAGATAGTCTGTATGATCGGTACCCTAATGCAGAGTTAACGACCTTTGGCGAGCAGGTAGGCCTGCCCGAAGGGCAGATGGGCAACTCCGAAGTCGGGCACCTCAATATTGGCGCTGGTCGGATTGTGTACCAAGAGCTGGCCCGGATCAATAAGGCGATCCGAGACGGTGCGTTACAGAAAAACGAAGCATTGGTAGAGGCTATGCAGTATGCCAGGGATAACGGCAAAGCGCTGCACTTTATGGGCTTGGTTTCTGATGGTGGTGTTCACGCCCATCATCTTCATCTGATGGCGCTCTGTGATGCTGCGGCTGACTTTGGGTTGGAGAAGGTGTACATCCATGCATTTACCGATGGGCGCGACACGGACCCCAAGAGTGGAAAAGGCTTTCTCAAGGAAGTACTCGACCACATCGAAGGCAAGCCGGTGCAACTGGCATCCGTAGTTGGCCGATACTACGCTATGGACCGCGACAAACGCTGGGAGCGCACTCAGTTAGCCTATGACGCGCTGGTCAACGCAAAAGGGGAAGCTACCGAAGAGGTATTGAACACCTTACAAAACCGGTACGATTCCGGTGAGACAGACGAGTTCCTTAAGCCCATAATTTGTACGGATAAAGAGGGGCAGCCCGTTGCCACTATTCAGGAAAATGATGCCGTGGTTTTCTTTAACTTCCGTACCGACCGTCCCCGTCAGCTGACCATTGCTCTAACCCAGGAGGATTTATCTGACCATGGGATGCATACATTGCCATTACACTTTGTGACGATGACCCGCTACGATGCGACCTATAAAGGGGTACATGTGATGCTGCATAAAAAAGACATCGAAAATACATTGGGTGAAGTCCTTTCTAAAGCCGGGCTTACGCAAACCCGTATTGCGGAAACGGAGAAATACCCGCACGTTACCTTTTTCTTTAATGGTGGACGGGAGCAGGAATTTGAGGGCGAAAACCGGATTATGATCCCTTCTCCAAAGGTGGCAACTTATGATTTGCAGCCTGAGATGAGCGCAGCAGGTGTTACTGATGCAATCATAGCAGATATTGATGAAAACCAGCCTGACTTCATATGCCTGAACTTCGCTAATGCGGACATGGTCGGGCACACCGGCGACTTCGATGCCGCTAAAATAGCAGTGGAAACCGTTGATTTTTGCCTAAAGCGCCTTATCGAAAAAGCAAAGGAGTACAACTATGAGGCTATTGTGATTGCCGATCATGGCAATTCCGACTTTATGGTTAACGCTGATGGGTCACCACATACCGCGCATACTACAAACCCTGTTCCGGTTTTTTATATCGCTGACGACACACACGGTCGGAAGGTGAAGGATGGCAAGTTGGGAGATATTGCTCCGACTATACTGAAAATTTTGAGTATTGACGCTCCGGAGGATATGGATGGCACCTCTTTGTTTGTGTAAAGAAGGTTTATAGTCCAACAACTTAAGATTTGTGAAATTATGGCGCAGCTATTTTTTTGGCGCGCAAGGCAAAAAACGTAGGCGATGCCTAAGCATCGGCGTCCCGGTCAACCGGGATTAACGCAGCGGGGTGGAAAAAGAGCAAGTCAGAAATCACAAATCTTGGGTTGGCGGACTATAAGTCATAAAAAAGAATGGCGCAGCGGATTTCCGCTGCGCCATTTTATAATGTACTAAGTCTGTTTTAATGTTTAAGCGCCGAGGTAAGACTTCAGCAGCTTACTCCGGTTAGCGGACCGAAGCTTATTGATAGCCTTATCTTTAATCTGCCGGACCCGCTCGCGGGTCAGACCGAACTTATCACCGATATCCTCTAAAGACATAGGATGTTCCACCCCGATTCCGAAATACAACTTGATGACGTCACACTGTCGTTCCGTAAGGGTGCTCAGAGAGCGTTCGATCTCACGGCGCAAAGATTCTTTGTAATCAAGCTTGGAATCTGTGTTAGGTGTACTGCTGTTTTCCAGGACATCAAGCAGTGAATTGTCTTCGCCTTCGACAAAAGGGGCATCCATAGAAACGTGCCGGGCAGCCACACCAAGTGTGGTTTCTACCTCTTCCGTCGCAATTTCAAGGGTTTCTGCCAGCTCGTCAGCGGAAGGCTCGCGCTCAAATTCCTGCTCGAGCTCGGAGAAAGCTTTGTTGATTTTATTCAGTGACCCCACTTTATTCAGTGGAAGACGGACAATACGCGATTGCTCAGCAAGTGCCTGCAGGATCGACTGTCGAATCCACCAAACGGCATAAGAGATAAATTTGAAACCACGAGTCTCATCAAAGCGCTGTGCAGCTTTGATGAGTCCCAGGTTACCTTCATTAATAAGGTCACTGAGAGAGAGTCCTTGATTTTGATACTGCTTAGCTACGGATACGACGAAGCGTAAGTTAGCTTTGGTCAGCTTTTCCAGAGCTGCCTGATCTCCCTGTTTGATACGCTTGGCGAGATCCACTTCTTCCTCTGGAGTTAACAAGTCTACCTTACCGATCTCCTGGAGGTATTTTTCCAGGGATTGGCTTTCACGATTAGTAATAGACTTAGTAATCTTAAGCTGTCTCATGTACGCTAAATTTAATTAAAGTTTACAAAGGTAGTGTTCGGTGCTATGCAAGTGGAATTCGTCGGAGTGGGGTTTAATGTAAGCCAAGCAAATGCTGTGGTCGGGAAAAGTGTTTTTTGGTAGATTACCTGCATAGTTTTAAGCCCTGCTTTACAAATGCTTTGGTTATTGAATAGCTTACAGCCCACAAAAATAAGGCTTTTTTGCCTTCTAGTCAATAGTCTCTTAATATTGAGTTAACTAACATTCAACCAACGCCATAGTAGCCGATATAGTTTCCCAAAAACAAAAAACCTGAATTTTGGATGAAAAATTTGGTAAGCAGGGCCCCCGTGCGCACGGTGTTTAGCTCGTTAAGGGTGTTTCTTTATTTGTTGCGGAGGGGCGATACAGCCGGGATAATCTTTAATTTTTGGAAAAATCATTTTTTTATTCTTTATTGTGGGGCAGCATAGGATGCGCTGTCGTGGTTGAAGCCAAGAACCTGCTTTTGAATGCAGTCAGCATTGGTTTATCTCTTCTTTGTCATCCTTTCTGTTCCATTTTCCAACAACCCACTGCCATATGGAAAGAGTAAAGTTTACGATAGAGTTTCTGTTTAAGGCTTCTCCCGCGATTGTTTATAAGTTTTTTACGACTCCTTCTTGCTTGGTTCGTTGGTTTTGTGACGAAGTCGACATTCAATCGGATACCTATACCTTTTCCTGGAGCGGCTCCGATGAGGAAGCAGAGCTTATAGAGGACATCGAGAACGAGAAGCTCCGGTTCCACTGGGAGGGTGCGGAAGAGGAAGAATATCTGGAGTTCGATATTTCAAAGTCGCCCGTTACCGGAGAAACCATACTGTTCATCACCGACTTTTGTGATGATGACGAGGTGGAAGACCAGAAGCAGCTCTGGAACAGTCAAATGGAGGACCTTCGTAAGGAGATGGGGGGATAGCCTCCGTTCAGAGCTTGTTTGGAGCTCGCTCCGATTGCAAATCAAGGATTTATAACCCCGCAATGCTGCAGGGCAGGCTCCGCCAGATGCGCCAAAAGCGAAGAATTAGCCAGAACCACAACTCCTTGATCTTCATGACGAACCCGCTCTTAGCCTTCTGTTTTAGCGGGTTTCTTCAGGAGAGCGAAAAGCAGCAGTACAATACCACTTACCACAAGTAAGCCTGATAAAAGTAAGAAAAAGCCTCCCAGGGAAGAACCAAAGGCCAGTATGCCCAAGGCAACACCTCCTACAAGGGCGATACTGCCTAAAATCAAGCTCAATGTTCGTTTACCGGTATTGTCTTCCCGGGTCTGCCACTTCTGAATACGCTTAGCCCACCGATCCATGCGTTTTTCCATTCTTTTTTGTTGCCTGTCAAATTGACTCTGAGCTTTTAGCTCTTGGGCGGAGTGGACCGCATCCGGAGCCTTTTGTAACGCTACGGCAGCTTCAAGTGTAACAGGGAATACCAGGCAAAGCATACCAAGTGTAAATATCAACAATGAAGTCTTCATGGTCATTTTGTATTGTCTTTTACTAAAAGATTAGCGGGGGCTAAGGTGGCGGGGGGGCATGGGCTAAAGTAAGAAAAATCGTAGATATTAGAGTTTGTTAACGTAAATTTTGTATGCCCCTGAATTGTCTTTTTTACCAGCGCTGGATCACTTCGGCAGGCAGGCGGAACGACAAAGACGGGCAAAAGACGAGTTTTCCCTTTAGAAAATCATTCCGCAAAATGTCTATTATAAGTGGTTTTTAGACCAGTTCATTCTGTATCTTTAAATTTCTGCCTGCTTATTGAAATCTGCTGCGGCCTTATGACCGGCTGATTTACCAACATAAAGCCTATAAAAAGTATGATCGTTACCTTCGGGATGACCTTAGACGATGCACCACTGCCTGCTGTAAGTGCCAATCAATCTGGTCAAATAACTTTTGGTCCCCAGGGGCTGCTGCGCTATCTCGAAACTGTATGGGGATTGCCGGATGTCCGCAGGGACAATGAGTACTTGCGTATTGAGCAGTACCGGCAGCAGTTGGGGCTACATCTTGGCAAAGTGCCGGATGCTTTTTTTAGTGCTTCTTTCAAAACAGACCCCTTTGCAGTTGCTACAGATGTTCTTGAACGCCGGGATGAACTCTTGATGGCCGGGTGGGACTTTCAGGTATATCAGGATACGCCCCACCGGCTAAAAACCATTGCTGCAATAGAGGCCCGGCTGAAAGTACTTACCGAAGACCTGGCGCCCGGCTTTGCTGACCGGCTCATTAGAGTGTTGCAAGCAACTAAGAGTTGGCAACCCGCTTTCCAAAAGCTGGTCTGCCAGGAACCCCCGGAGTTGCTGCCAGTCGGTATTCAGCGCTTGCTGCATGCGCTGGCAGAACAGGGTGTGGATTTGGAGTGGGCTGCTGTGCCCGAGCCTTTGGGAGATAGTGACCTTTCTCAGTTACAAAAGCATTTGCTTCGTACAGATGAAAGGCAATCAGAAAAAGTACAGCTCAAAGGAGACGGGTCGCTAATTTTTTTAAAAGGAAAGAGAGACACAGACCTGGCCACTTATTTTGCACAGACCTTACGCCAAAACGAGGCATATCGGCCGTCATTAGTAGTGCCTGGCCAATGCCAGGTACTGGAGCATACCCTATCACAGGAAGGGTTGCCGGAATTGGGGTTGCTGTCTGCCTCCTTGGCCCGGCCAACCCTGCAAGTCCTGAAGCTCGCAACGGTATTCTTATGGGAGCCTATTGATCCTTATAAAGTCATGGAATTTGTTTCTCTGGCGGTAAAGCCCCTTGAGAGAGGGTTGGCCAACAGAATAGCGGGTCTCATGGCCAGCAGGCCCGGGCTGTTTGGTGATCAATGGCGTACTACAATTGCCGCTTACTTTAACGACCTCAGGGAAAAGCCAGAACGACCAGGGCAGGATGATTACGAAAGAGCGAACCAGCAATATCAGTTTTGGTTCAGCCGTAAAAGGTTCCCTGTCTCTGAAACAGCGCCTAAACAAAAAGCAATAAATATTTTCAATTACGTCGGGCAGTGGGCACAGGATTGTTTTGAAGAAGAAGGGAATAAAAATACCTCCTTGCTGGTGCTGGCAGAACAGGCCAGACGTATAAGTGCACTGCTGTATGCTTTACCCGAAGAGCAATTGTCTGCCCTTGAGCTGGAGCGTGTAGTACGCACTGTGTATGAACCTGCTCCGGTTCAGCTCAACCGGAGAGCACAGGGTTTTCTGCGCTATACCACACAGGTAGGCAGCGTCATCGGACCGGTGAAGGATTTGGTATGGTGGAATTTTGCCCAGGCAGAAAAAGCCTATTTTTTTTCCCGCTGGTATGAGCCGGAGCGTACTTATCTTAGTCAGAAGGAGGTGATGCTGTCCGGGCCGGAACAGGAAAACAGCCTTCAGTTATGGCAGCGGCTGCGTCCTTTGCTTCATGCTAAGAATCGGCTGGTACTGGTCGCGCCAGCGCATATCAATGGGCAGGAGGTGAATCCTCACCCACTTGTTGGCGACCTGGAGGCACGGTGTGAAGGACTTGATCTTATTACCTGCAACGCCGCACAGGGTGGTCTGGAGAAATGGCTGACTCCTCCGGTGGTCGAATCTTTACCTGTACTGAAGCTTGGGCGTCCGGCTCCGTTCATCAACGTGATTAAAGGAGTAGCGCTGTTGGCACAGCCTGAAGAACGCGCTTCCTACAGTAGCCTTAGCGATCTGTTTTACTATCCCTATAAGTGGCTCTTTCGGTATAAAGCAGGGCTCAGGCCCTCTGCCTTACTGAGTATTGTCGACGAGCGGGCGCTGCAGGGCAATTTGGCGCACCGGTTTTTTGAAGAGCTGCTCAAACAGGAAAATGTCCACCGGTGGACACAGGAGCAGGTCATTGGTTACCTGGTGTCTATTGAAGAAGGGCTCCTGGCAAAGGAGGGGACCGTACTGTTGATGTACGGCAGGGAACCGGAACGGGTTCGGTTTATGGAGCTGGTCAAACGATCAGCCTGGAATTTGGTCCGTCATATTCAGGAAGGAGGCTGGGCGATCGAGGCGACGGAAGCCCCACTGGAAGGAAGCTTTGAAGGGTGCAAATTGACCGGATACGCAGATGTAGTGCTCAGGCGGGGAGAAGAAAGATGCGTGCTGGACCTCAAGTGGTCCGGGCTTCGTTATCGGGAGAGTCTGCTGCGCAATGAGGAGGATTTGCAGCTCGTGCTCTACGCGCGCATGCTGGAGCAGCAAGGAGTCTGGCCACATACGGCTTTTTACATTATTAATAAAAGTGTAATTCTGGCCCGGAACAATCAAGCATTCAAGGCAGCCGAAGCTATGATGCCTGATGCTGAAACAGGCGAGGTATACCAGCGGATATGGGACCGGATGATCAAAACCTATCGCTGGAGAATGTCGCAAATCAGTAACGGGCAAATAGAAGTAAGGTGTAGTGAGACAGCCGGGGACCTTGACGATCAATATTCGGATGCCCCAATGCTGGAGATGCTGGAGATGAAGTCTGAAGATGCGGTATTCGATGACTATCAGGTGCTGATTAATTTATGTGATTAATGAACGAATTTCGAACTGCGGCTTTTTTTATAGAAAAAATTATAATAACTTGTCAGGGTGTTTTATAAAAAGCACATTGCTAACGCTTTGCGAAACCTACTCTGCGTATCTACGTATAAGCTCTTGGTAAAATCTTGCATTTGCAAGTCTGCCAGTACACATTACCCCTCAATTGATTCGGATTTAATGATACTTTTGGCATTAGTGCTATTCGTAAAGCACAGTGCTATCACGTATAGCTGTTCCATAATTCCAAAACAACTAACTTATTTGTTTTGGCAGCTGTTTCAGGCGCGGAGCATTTCTTCTAAGAAAACTTGGCGTTATTATTGCAGCTGCCCGGACGAACGTAAAACTAAAATTATCTATGAAGGTCAAAAGTCTACTATTTGGGATGATGAGCCTGCTGTTTGCCTCTACAGCAGCATTGGCCCAGTTCCCCGTCAATTGTATTGATTATGCAACTATTTCTTTGCGTGGAGGAGGTACGGAAATTGTCACTTGTGAAGGGGATGGTCTTGCGGAAACGTATGATTTCAGGACCAGCACCCTGGCCATGCCTTTTGGGTTTCTCATCACGGATGAAGATAATACCATTCTGCAGGTAAGTATTGATAATACCCTAAGCTTTGAAGGGCTTGGCGAGGGCAACTACCGCGTTTGGGCTTTTGCCTGGCTGGGGCAGGTTATTGCAGAACCCGGTCAAAATGCGGCAACCGCCGACCTGGCCACCATTTGTGGTGCGCTGACAACCAATTTTATTCCTGTTACCAACTTTGTGCCGGATGGCGGTGAAGTTGCACTTTCGGATGGCAGTACCTCGCAGTTTATCTGCCCGGAGGACGGTATTTCGGATGTCCTGTCTTTTACCTCTAACGGAGATATGACGGCAGGCTATGTTTACCTCCTCACAGACGAGGATAATGTCATCATTGAAGTGATTGACGGTGATAGCTTCGATTTTGATCTGTTGAATGAAGGCAGCTACCGGGTTTGGGGACTGGCGTACGCCGGAGGACTACTCGCAGCGCCGGGCGATAATGCAGCCACGGCCCAACTGGCGGAGGCCTGTTTTGGCCTTTCCGATAACTTTATCGAAATCGATCGTGCTCTGCCAGATGGCGGAACCGTTGCGCTTGAAGACGGAAGCACTCAGGCATTAGTATGTGTCAATGACGGACAAGCGGATGAGCTTACCTTTACCAACCAAACCACTGCGACGGCACCCTATACCTACGTGGTCACGGATGACAACAACGTCATTCTGAGCATCGTTAGCGGTGATAGTTTTGACTTCGAAAATGCACCCGCCGGTATTTGCCGGGTTTGGGGGCTTTCTTACACGGGCAACCTGACCGCTATGGAAGGTGAGGATGCCGCTATCGCAGAGCTTTCCGACGGCTGTTTCAACCTTTCCGATAACTTTATCACCGTGGACCGGCAGGAGGCAGACGGTGCCACTGTACGGTTGGATGATGGTGGAGAAGAAACTTTTGCTTGTGTAGGAGATGGCGTTCCTGATGTGGTCAATTTTGTGAATACCTCAGGTAGTGCAGATGAATACACCTACCTGATTACTGATACAGATAATAATATTCTTGCAATTGCTCCATCCGGTAGCTTCGACTTTGAAGGCGCTGATGTAGGCGTTTGCCGGGTTTGGGGCTTGGCTTACGGTGGTGTTTTACTGGCCGAAGCAGGCGACAACGCAGCCACAGCCGTATTGTCAGATGGCTGTTTTGGCTTGTCGGATAACTTTATTACCGTGCGCCGGGAAGCCGTAGAAGGAGGTACAGTGGCAGCAGAGAGCGGACTGGACCCGATATTTGTTTGCCCTGATGGCACACCAAATGTTATTGGGTTTGAAACTACTGGTACCTCAACGGGCACCTATGCCTATGTGGTAACGACTGACGAACTGAGTATCGTAGGCCTGGCAGATGATAACGCCTTTGATTTTGACGCATTGGAGGAAGGCACTTACTACGCATGGGGTTTGGCTTACACCGGTAACCTCACAGCAGGAGCAGGTGACGATGCCTCTGGAGTAGCACTTTCTGATGAGTGCTATGACCTTTCCGATAACTTTATAACTATTATCGTAGAAGCTCCAAATGGCGGAACAGTGGCAACTGAAGATGGCGAAACTACCGTCTTCACTTGTCCTGGCGATGGAGTAGCCGATGTGGTTACCTTCGACAGCACAGGCACCTCCCAGGGCGCTTTCACTTATGTGATCACAGACGAGAATAATGAAATTCTGGCTTTGCCAAGTGGGGATAGCTTCGATTTTGACGGTGCACCCGCCGGTATTTGCCGGGTCTGGGGCCTGGCTTATTCTGGTAATATCACCGCTTCGGTCGGAGATATTGCATCAGATGTAGCGCTGACGGATGAGTGTTTCAGCCTTTCTGAGAACTTTATTATCGTCATTCGTCAAATACCGGATGGAGGTACAATCAGCCTCGATGATGGTACTACAGAAACCTTTACCTGCCCGGGAGATGGAATAGCAGATATTCTGACCTTCCAGAGAATGGGCACCTACCTTGGGCCATTCGCTTATGTGGTAACCGATGAGGATAATGTAATCCTTGATTTTGCAGATGGCAATAGCTATGATTTTGACGGTGCTCCGGCGGGAACCTGCCGGGTTTGGGGTTTGGCGTATACTGGCGCTGTGACTGCCATGGTCGGTGATACTGCCTCTGCGGTAATGCTTAGTGATGATTGTTTTGATCTTTCAGACAACTTCATTACTGTTGTTCGGGATGTACCCGTAGGCGGTACTGTGGAATTAGAAGGTGGAGGCAGTCTCGCTTATATTTGTCCGGATGATAGCCTGGCAAATGTGCTGGCTTTCGACAGTGCCGGCGTTGTCGGTCCGAACTTTATCTATGTGGTCACTGACCAACAAAATATAATTCTCGATGCCTTTCCGGTAGATGTGTATGACTTTGAAACTGACGAAACGGGTATTGTGCGCGTGTGGGGTCTGGCTTATACCGGCAACCTGATTGCAGAGCCGGGAGACACCGCTTCTACAGCTACATTAAGCGATGATTGCTTTAGCCTTTCCGATAACTTTGTGGATGTCATCCGCGAAGTGCCGTTTGGTGGCGAAATTACAACTGATGAGGGCGAAACCACCGTCTACACCTGTCCTGGCGATGGCGTCGCAGATATCATTTCTGTGGACAGCATTTTTGCAGCGATCACGCCATTCACCTACGTTATTACCGATGAAAATAATGTAATCCTGGATTTGCCAGGCGGTGATACTTTTGATTTCGATGGTGCGCCTGCGGGTAACTGCCGGATATGGGGCTTGTCCTACGTAGGTAATATCACGGCTGAGGTAGGAGATACCGCTTCTGCCGTTGAGCTGGCCGATCAATGTTTTGATCTGTCTGAGAACTTCATAACCGTAGTACGGGAAGTTCCGGAAGGAGGTACTGTGGCTATGCCTAATGGCGAAACCACCATTAACACCTGTCCGGGAGATGGAATAGCTGACATCATTATGGCGGATAGCGCCAATACATCAAGCGGGGCATATACGTATGTCATCACAGATGATAACAATATCATTCTGGACCTGCCAGCCGGAGATGCCTTTGATCTTGATGGTGCGCCTGCGGGCGTATGCCGGATATGGGGCTTGGCTTACACCGGAGGCATTTCTGCAAATGTAGGAGATGACGCTGCAGCAGTTGCGCTTAGCAACGACTGTTTCGACTTGTCTGATAACTTTATCACTGTGATTCGGGAGACTCCCGAAGGTGGTATGGTTTCCACCACTGCGGGATCACCAATGGTGACTACCTGCCCGGGTGATGGCAACGCGGATGTGGTGACTTTTGATAGCACGGGTACAGCGGGGCTTTATGTCTATGTTATCACGGATACGAATAATGTCATTATCGACCTTATTGACGGTGATGCATTCGACTTTGATTTTGGTGGTATTGGCGTAAGCCGGGTTTGGGGTTTGGCTTATACCGGCACCATAACCGCAGCACCAGGAGACAACGCAGGAGATGTGGCTCTAAGCGACGATTGCTTTGACCTCTCCGACAACTTCGTGACTATTGTACGTGAAGTACCTAATGGCGGAATTGTCCGCATCGAAGGGGGAGCAATTGAACTCTATGTTTGTCCCGGCAATGGGGTGCCTGATATCGTAAACCTGGACAGCGCCGGGGTGGCTGGTAGCTTTATCTATCTGCTCACGGATGAAAACGATATCATTTTGACCACTTTGACTGAAGACGAGGTTGACTTCGATATATTTGCAGAGAACGACTACCGGATTTACGGTCTGGCATACGCCGGCAACCTTTCTACTATACTTATCGGCGCTGATGTCAATACGGATGTACTTGCCGATGACTGCTTTACAATTTCTGACAACTTTGTTTCCATCTTCAGCCAAGTGCCGGAAGGCGGCATGGTAATGACGGCCGATGGGGAAACGGAAATTATTACCTGTCCTGGTGATGGCACTCCGGATGTACTCTCTTTTGACAGTACCGGAACAGCAGGGCCTTACACTTATGTGCTTACGGATGATAATAACGTGATCATTGATTTGATTGCCGGTGATAGCTACGATTTTGAAACACTGGGCTTAGGCGTAAGCCGGGTCTGGGGGCTGGCATTCACAGGTGATATCACAGCTCAAATTGGTGATGATGCCGGTGTGGTTGAGCTGACCGATGATTGCTTTGACCTTTCTGATAACTTTATCACTATCAACCGGTTAGAGCCTGATGCAGGCAGTATAGGAACGGTAGCCGGGCCGATCAACCTGGACTTATGTGTTGGTGATGGCATCGCAGACTCCATTGCTTTTGAGGTCACTGGTGCTACAGACAACGCATACGCTTACCTCATAACGGATGAAAATGACTTCCTGGTGAGCGCCATCGACTCGGTATTTGATTTTGAGAACATCCAGCCCGATACCTACCGGATTTACGGTGTGTCTTACACCGGGCAAATTGCCGTTCTGCCGGGGGCAAATATTTTCATTGACCCGCTTTCTGATGATTGCTATGATTTGACCGGTCAGTTTGTTGAAATTAATGCAGTGGGAGTTGATGGAGGTGTCGTCTTTACCGACTTTGGTGTTGGAGAAGATGTCATCAGCATCTGTCAGGGTGACGGCGAGCCTAACGTTATTACCTTCTTCAATAGCTCAAGCGCCCCTGGTGCCAGTTATACTTATGCTTTGACAAATGAAGCAGGTATCATCCTGGGTTTTGTGCCCGGTGGGAATCAATTTGACTTTGAGACTTCCGGCACCGGTGTTGCAAGGATTTGGGGTATCTCCTACACGGGGAATTTACTGGCTGGTCCTGGTCAGGTTATTACGGATATTCAACTATCTGATGGTTGTGCAGACCTTTCGGGCAACTTTATCACCGTTCTACGGGATGAGCCTGAGGGCGGTAGCCTTACCACTGGCAATGGCGAGACCGATATCCTGGTCTGCTTAGGCCCAACCGATGGGACTGTTGATTTTGTAACGACCAGTAGTTCTTTCAACAGCTACCTGTACCTTCTGACGGATGAGAGCAATATAGTGATCGACACCATTGAGGGTAGTAGTTTCAATTTTGCGCAGTTGCCCGAAGGCGTATTCCGCATCTGGGGCTTGTCCTACAGTGGTTTCCTTAGCGATGTTATCGGAGAGGACGCTGCAGCAGTAGACCTGTCGACCAGTTGTTATGAGCTGTCCGATAACTTCCTCACCATCACACGGGGTCCTGCAGTAGACGGAGGTGTACTTTCAGAAGTGGGGGGCATAGATACCGTCTATCTCTGTCCGGGCGGCAATGCGCCAGATTTCGTGGTGGTATCTACAACCAGCCAGGATCCTAACTATCGCTACATTATTACCAATGTAGATAATGAAGTCATTGTAGACGATATAGAGATTGATGTGATCGATTTTGAAGGTGCGATGCCGGGGATTTATCATATCTGGGGCGTTAGCCTGGAAGGGGATTTAAACATTGGTTTCGGAAATGAAATACCGGCCACTCCTGCATCAGCTGATTGCTTCGAATATTCTGAAAACTTTATCACGGTTGTCTACGAAGGCCCCGAAGCGGGTACGGTCTTCACCAGTAATGGCGAGGACGAAGTTACCGTAACGGTTGGCGACACCATGCCTGATTTACTATCGTTTATCACAACGGGTGCCAGTCAGAACGTGCCTTATCTGTACCTGATCACCGATACTGATAATCACATCCTGGATGTGTCTCTGGACGGTACCTATGACTTTGAGAATACCGCGGTGGGCGTAAGCCGGATTTGGGGCTTGTCCTACACAGGAGAGCTTTTTGCCTTCCCTGGCAGCAACGCTGCTACCGATATGCTCAGTGATGATTGCTGGGACCTTTCCGGTAATTTTATCACGGTGAATCGGGTGGAAGCTCCAACGTTTGGCGGTGGTATCGCAGAGCGGTCAAGTGCTGCTCCCTCAATCCGAAGTCTGGCAGCAGCGCCTAATCCGGCAACGCAGTACTTTAACGTACAGTTCTTCCTCGAAGAGGCAGCAGCTTCGCAAAGTATGCTCCGGGTACTGAATAGTCAGGGACAGCTGGTGGAAACCGTACGGTTAGAAACGGCAACCGGCAACAACAACCACACTTTTGAAGTGGTGAACTGGGTGCCTGGCCTTTACGTGCTGCATTTACAGAACGGAAATACCACAGAGGCTATTAAAGTCATGGTGGGAAGTCGTTAACGGGTAGCAGGCGACCAACAAAAAAACCGGCATCTGAGCAATCAGGTGCCGGTTTTTTTTATTCCAGAGGCAGGTCAAATCAGAAGTTATAGGTCAGACCAAATCTGAATTCAATAGGCAGTCGGACGTTGTTCTCCGGAGCTAAAGTGTTGTAGAGCAAATAAATATCATACCCCCATACGCCGTTACCATCGTTATAGCCTGCACCGACGAAGGCATTACTACGGACCGCCCTGCTGGTGATCAGTTCATCGTTGAAGGAATCGTAGCCATTGACCAGCTCCTGGTTATCCGCACCATATTCTAAATGGATGAAAAAGCTGCGAAATAGTTTGTAGCGCGAAAATGCCCCAATACCGTAATCGAACAAATTGGTAGAAGTCACCTGGTCGAAACCCGTTTGCAAACGGTAGTTAGTATAGATGAGCGAAAAGCGCGGCCCGACGGAAAAGTTCTCCGTAATCTTATAGCCGATAAGTGGTGAAAAACCAATGGTGAATGCACTTTCTCCATTGGTACTTAGGAAGTTGAGTATGACGCCTCCTCCGTACCAAAGGCGGTGGGTGAACCCCTGGCTTTCATCAAAGTAACGGTCGGTATCGCTTCGCTGAGCGAATACTGTATTTTGAGTCATTGCTAACAACATAAACACAGGAAGGATAAATTGCAAGATTTTTCTCATGATGGCGGTTTTTTTGCTAATGTAATCAGATGGTAAAAATAAACAATTCGTTGAGGTACGCTATTAATGTTGCCTAATAACCCTTGTTTCGTTGGTTGTAGTGTAATCTAATATTCAGAATACTGCCAATAGGCTACAAAACAGGCTTTTTTACAGCTTTAAAACGACTAAATGAACACCTACCTTTTCTATTCAGTTTAGAAATTTTATTTTTACGTGCCGATAATTTTCCAACGTCATTATCCCTGCAACCACTAGTCCGACACTTCTTTTCCCAAGACTTGGTGGAGCGTTTGATACCTCCAGCCAACTAATGGCTTATTCTCCTGAACCTGTACCCTTAAATCGGAATAACCCAACCAAACTTTGTTTGAAAAGCTCAGAATAATGCAAAAATGTCTACTGATTCCCTTTTTTATTACTTTTTCCTGGTTTTCATTAAGTGCCCAGTCTGTTTTTCAGCTGCAACCGCTCGAAGGGCAGTTTTCTAAAGCGCTGGATGAACAGTTCTCTGCTTACCACTTAGGTAACGTACCCGTAGCAGCGTTACATGAGTGGCTGCAAAATACCGGAGAGCGGGAAGTCCGCCTGGAGTTGCAATTTGGGCAAATGGAGGGGTTTGATCTTGAAATTACAGCGCACGATCTTCGCGCTCCGGATTACCAGCTCATTCTTGCGGAGCCTGAGGGCAGGCGCACTTTGCCCCGGTCCCGCAATAAGACTTACCGGGGGCACCTTGCCCGGCATCCCGGAAACCAGGTCCGTTTGACGGTAGACAAAGAATTTCTCTACGGCTACATCGAAAAAGATTCCGCCACTTATTTTATTGAGCCTGCCTGGCTGTTGGATTCAACATTGCCAAAAGGCACCTATGTATGGTACGAAGTTGCAGCAGTGAAAGCACCAAGGTCACCCCATATCTGCGGCACTGATCATGATCACAACTTTAAACCTGGCCCTGCTCCTAACCTAAGCCGTCAGATGATGCAATGCTATTCGGTAGGTATGGGGCTGGCTGCAGACTTCCAGCTCTTCAACGCCCTGGGATCAGCAACCGCGGTAGAAAATTTTATGCTTGGTGTACTGAATAATGTAGGGACCAACTATGATGATGAGTTCTCTAACCAGATTGAGTTTATCGTCAATGGCACCTTCATCGCCACTTGTTCCGGTTGTGACCCCTGGACAGACTCTAACGGTGCGTCCAATGTACTGAATAGCTTTACCAATTGGGCCAATGGTGGAGGATTTGGTTTTAGCCATAGTCTGGCCACACTATGGACAGACCGAAACTTCAATGGGGGCACTATTGGTATCGCCTGGGTAGGCGGACTGTGTACTTCAGACCGTTACAATGTCTGTGAGCGATTTACTTCCAACGCTGCGCTATTGCGCGTACTGCAGGCTCATGAATTCGGGCACAACTTCAGTGCTTTTCATGATAATAGTGGCTCTAATACCATCATGGCGCCTTCGATAAACTCGAGTAATAGTTGGTCGACAGGATCTACTAATTCTATCAACAATTACATCAATTCACAATCCGGTGTGCCGGGATGTTTTGGGGCTTGCGGTTCTCCAACCACCCCACCGGTTGCAGAGATTGGAACACCGGTTGAGGAAGCCTGCCCCGGCAGTTATATTCAGTTCATTGATGAATCACAGAATAATCCGACCTCCTGGTCCTGGTCCTTTACCGGGGGAGTGCCCAATTCCTCCAGTGAACAGCACCCCGTCATCTTTTATCCGGATCCCGGTATTTATACCGCTACGCTTAATGCAACGAATGGGGCAGGCTCCTCCTTTGCTGTATCCAATGCCATCTTTGTACAGGATGGCAACACTAAATACCTTCTCTACGATGCGATGGAGGGCAATCTGAACAATTGGACGGTGGATAATCCTGACAATAACACAACCTGGTCAATCAGGGATGTTGGTGGCACACAGTTTGGCCAGCAGGCAGCCTATATGGACAACTACAACTACGACGCTGAGGGGCAGGAAGATGCCCTGATCACCCCTGTACTCAACTTTTCTCAAGAAGCAGGCATGCGCCTGAAAATCGATTATGCCTACCAGCGCTACAGCCTGGCATTTGCAGACGAACTTCGGATACTCGTTTCCACCAATGGGGGCAATACTTATCCGGATGAAATCTTCTTCGGTGAAGAAGATGGTAGTGGTAATTTTGCTACCACGCCAGATGGGACTGACCTGTTCAACCCCAGCGTACCCGCAGATTGGTGCTATGCGGGCAACTTCGGTGCGAATTGTCTGGATATTGACCTCTCTGCCTACGCCGGAGAACCGGAGGTACGCATTAAAATTGAAAATACTAATGGGTATGGCAATAGCTTGTACATCGATAATGTACGGATTACGTCCAACTGTTTTGTCCTGCAACCACCAACCGCCGCCTTTGCCGCCGATGTGGAAATGGGCTGTGCACCACTCACTGTGCAATACACCGACTTTAGCCTTGGCGATATCGATACCTGGCAGTGGTCTTTCCCTGGCGGGGTGCCTTCCTCCTCCAATGAGCAAAACCCAACAGTTGAGTACCCGGTCCCCGGATCTTACCCGGTTACCCTGACCGTCTCTAATGCAGTGGGCAGCAACAGTACCTCTCTCAGTACTGATATTGAAGTACAGGGACCGCCGGAGCCATTTTTCCTCTATGATATTGACAGCTTCACCGTTGTTTTCGGCAACCTCACCGAAAACTATACTGGCGTGAAGTGGGAATTCGGTGATGGGAATGAAACAGAAGATGATTCCCCAACTCATACTTATGATCAGCCGGGCACCTATACCGTCAAGCTGTCTGCTCAGAATGATTGTGGTATGGCGGAGTATACAGAAGACATCACTATTGTTTCTCCTCCGGTAGCCAGTTTTTATGGGGAGTCCTTGTCTGGTTGCGCTCCGGTGCTGATGCAATTTATCAATACCAGTTCTTTTGCAGACACTTACTTCTGGACTTTTGAGTCCGGTAATCCTGCTACTTCTACGGACCCGGACCCGATCTGCAGCTTTGCCGAGTCGGGTATGTACGAGGTGACCTTGATCGCTACCAATAGCCTGGGGTCTGATACGGCCACCCAATTGGTTACTGTCTCAGGGGGAGCGCAGAGTAGCTTTTTCGCCGACAATACGCCGGGCAGCTTCACCGTATCCTTCCAAAACACCTCATTAGACGCCTTTTCTTTCGAGTGGGACTTTGGAGATGGTTCGCCGGGAAGTACTGACTTTTTCCCCACCCACACCTATGATACGACGGGTACCTATACCGTCACCCTGGTTGCAACCAACGACTGCGGAAGTGATACCTCCACTCAGGATATCACCATAGTATTGCCACCTAACGCAGGCTTTTCTATTCCTCAGGATAGTGCATGTGCGCCCTATACGATCTCCCCAACCAATACCTCTCAGGGTATTGTAGAAGACTGGTTGTGGATTGCCACTGGTGCGCTGCCTGATACAGCAACGGTGCCAGATCCAACTTTTGTTTTCGATTCATCGGGAACCTACGAAATTGTTTTACAGGTGACCAACGCTGCGGGGACGAGCCTTGATACTTCTATACTGGTCCTCGGAGGTCCGCCGTCTGCCAATTTCTTAATTGCAGACACCCTGGGGTCTGCTCAGGTTTTTACTGAAAATACGAGCATTGGTGCAGATAGTTTTACCTGGTTCTTTGGAGACGGGAATCATTACAACGAAGCAGCGCCAAGTCACACTTACGCTCAGGATGGGGACTACACGGTCATGCTTATTGCCGAGAATACCTGTGGTACGGATACCCTTGAGCAGATGGTGGCCATTACAACCCCACCAACCGCAGCAATCGGGAATGCCGACACTTCGGGCTGCACGGTTTTCTTATTATCGCCGGAGTACGGGGGCTCCCCAAATGTGGATGCTGTTTTTTGGTCCGCTCCGGGCTCCGTAGAGCTAGAGGCCGATACCACAGCACCCGTATTTACTTATGAAATGCCAGGCGTTTATGCCCTGGTATTGCAAGTTAGCAATGCAGCGGGTAGTAGTAGCGATACCTTGCAGGTTTCAGTGATCGGACTACCTCAAGCGGGGTTTGACCTGATCTATAATACTGGAGCTGATAGCATTGCATTAACGAACCAAAGTATAGATACAGATTCTTTGCGTTGGGACTTTGGAGATGGCGTAATCAGTAATGAAGCATCGCCCACTCACCAATATGCAGCAGATGGTACTTATTCCATTCAGTTAGTAGTTTGGAATGAGTGTGGTACGGACACCCTGCAGCAAAACGTAGAGATACTCACGCTGCCAGTTGCCGGGTTCTCCCTGGATACCAATAGCGGATGTGCACCATTTACTGTACAAATCACCTCTGCCAATGCGGGCGCTGATTACGATTATGTTTATACGGCCAACGGAGCGCAGCCTTCGGTATCTTCCTCCCCTGAGCCCAATTTCACTTTTGGCAGCGCGGGCACTTACCAGATTATTCAAAAAGTGACAAATGCAGCAGGCAGTAGCTCTGATACCCTTCAAGTGACGGTTGGAGCCGCGCCGGATGCAGCCTTTGACGCAACGGTTGCGCTGGGTAGCCTTGTACTTGAATTAGTTAATGATAGCGAAGGTGCAACCTCCTACAGCTGGGACTTTGGCGACGGGAATAGTAGTACAGAAGCTTCGCCGGAGTATACTTATGCGGCGGATGGTACCTACACGGTCCAGTTGGTCGCCAATAATGACTGTGGTACGGATACTACTCAGCAGGTGGTAGAAGTGATCACGGTGCCTTCAGCTGGATTTAGCCTGGATGCCGCAAGCGGTTGTGCGCCTTTTACTGTAAACCTCAGTAGCACAGCGAGTGCAAATGTTACATCAGTAAGCTATAGCGCTCCGGGAGCTGATCCGGATATGTCTGCAGATCCGAATCCGTCCTTTATCTATACAAGTGCCGGGGTTTATAGTATTGTACAGACGGTAAGCAATGCAGCTGGCAGTAGTAGTGATACCTTGCAGGTTGCCGTAGGCAGCTTCCCACAAGCTGGTTTTGAAGCCAATATCACCTTAGGTAGCCTGGAGGTTGTTTTCACAGACAATAGCGTAAGCGCATCTGGCTATCAATGGGACTTTGGAGATGGTAATTTAAGTACGGAAGCAAGCCCTCAGCATAGCTATGGGGAAGATGGTTCCTACATAGTCCAGCTTATAGTGACCAATGAATGTGGTGGCGATACGACGATGCAGGAAGTAGAGGTCGTGACGGCTCCTACTGCCGGATTTAGTGCAGAAAGTACAGGAGGCTGTGCACCATTCGAGTTAAGCCTGACCAATACAGCTGGTGCCAATGCGACTTCTATTACCTATACTGCGGCTGGTGCGGCCCCTCCCGTTTCTACTGATCCTGACCCGGTATTTACTTTCCCTTCTGCAGGCCAGTATATGATTGTTCAGCAAGTGAGCAATGCCGCCGGCAGTAGTACGGATACTTTAATGATTACGGTAGGAGATGTTCCGGAAGCTGCCTTCCTGGGTACCGTTGACCTGGGCAGCAACCTGCTGGAAATTGAAAATACTTCCGCTGAGGCAACTAGTTACCAATGGAATTTTGGTGATGGCAATGAAAGCGCCGTTGCTTCGCCGGTGCATACTTATACTATGGATGGTACCTATATAGTGACATTAGTTGCTTTGAATACCTGCGGTGCGGATACCGCCACACAGGCCATCTCAGTGATCACGCCTCCTACTGCCATGATCACTTTAGATACAGTTGAAGGGTGTTTGCCCTTTGTAGCCAACCCGGAAAGTTTGGCTTCTGCCAATTCTACAGCGCTACTTTGGACTGCTCCTGGAGCCACACCCGCTACTTCAGCGGATGCCAAGCCCGAGTTTACTTATACGGATACTGGTACTTACTGGTTATACCTGGAAGCCAGCAACGCGGCTGGTACCAGCATCGATTCTGTGGCGGTGGAAGTCTTGGGCTTGCCAAGCCCAGCATTTACGGCCGAAGTAGCAGGCTTAGGTGTAACCCTGACTAATAATTCTCATTCAGCCCTTCAGTACAATTGGGCATTTGGAGATGGGAATACCAGCGATGAGGCGAATCCGACCCACGTCTTCTCAACATTCGGCGATTATCCGATTACGCTTACGGCTATTAATGACTGTGGTCAGGCAGATACGACAATAGTAGTAACTGTTTTAATTCCTGCTCCCTCAGCCGCGTTTGAAGTGGACCATACGGTTGGCTGTTCTCCACTTGAGGTATCCTTTTCCAACACCTCACAGTTTGGAGAGGATTTTGAATGGTCTTTCCCCGGTGGAAGCCCCGAAACATCTACTTCCGAAAATCCAACAGTAGTCTACCAGGAAGCCGGGAGTTACAGCGTAGCACTGATCGCCTCCAATACATCCGGTACGGACACAGTGTCCATGACAGGTTTGATCGTTGTGGGTGAAGCGCCTGAGGCGGACTTTGCTTACAGCATTGATGGTGCAACCGTTAGTTTTGTTAATGCCACGATTGGTGCAGATGAGCTCCTTTGGTTATTTGGTGATGGCAGTACCAGTAATTCTGCGAATCCAGTATATGATTACGGTACAGCCGGGACTTTTGCAGCAACTCTGATTGCTGCCAATGAATGTGGTAACGACACCCTGCAGCAGGATGTGGAGATTATTGGGGGGGTACCTGAACCCACGATTACCTTTGGAAGCCCGGCTGGTAATTGTGCGCCGTTAACCCTTGAGCTTTATGCCTCAAACCAGGCCGATACACCAGCGGATTCCTGGGCATGGCTTTTGCCGGGCGGAGTCCCGGCTACTGCATCCGGAGATACGGTGTCCGTTACTTACACTACAGCCGGCAACTATACCATCACGTTAATTGGTGCCAATGCCTTTGGTGCAGATACCCTAACCCTGACTGATAGCATCAAACTGGAGGAGCCCCCTGTGGCTGGCTTCTTCACAACTATTGAAGAGGGTGATGTCACCTTTAATAATATTTCGGAAGGGACTAATTTGGCTTTTGTATGGGATTTTGGAGATGGAACAACGAGCACAGACGTCAATGCCGTACATTCCTACAACGTATCGGGTCAGTATCCGGTTACCCTTACCGTGTCTAACGCTTGCGATACCGTTTCGACTAGTGAGGTGCTTGACATCATGATCACCTCAGTTACAGCCTGGAATGACCTGGAAGCTTTTGATGTTTTCCCTAACCCCAGCAGCGGGCATTTCACTGTCCGGGTAGCTGCGGCACCAGCCGATCAGTTGCACTGCCAGCTCTACAATATAGTGGGACAAAGGCTAAAGCAATACGATGTTGCTTTCAAAACCGGGCAATGGCAGCAAGATATAGATGGTACTAAACTGCCCGGCGGGGTTTACCTGCTTGAGGTGCAGATCGGACAACAGCGTGCCTATCGCAGGGTGGTGATAGAATAAGGGGTACTATAAATGAAGTATCTGAAAGCGGGCTATCCAAAGTGTTTTGGATAGCCCGCTTATTATAGGCGGTGATTACCTGATGACCGTAGCGGCACTTTTGTACCGGTATTTGTCTCCCCTGGGCCCGGTAAAGGTCACTAGAACCATGTACACACCATTGGGCACGAAGTTTCCGATATTATTCTTCCTTCCATCCCAGCCCTCAAAGGGGTCATCCGTTTCGAAGACTGTTTCTCCCCACCGATTGACAATCACCATTTGGAAATCCGTAGCGCCTTCCAGCGCCCCCGCGCCGAGGTACTCATCATTCAGGCCGTCCTGATTAGGCGTGAACGCATTAGGCAGGAAGTAACGTACTTCCGGAATTACATCAATCAGCCGCACTAGTGTATCCTGGCAACCGCTGGGGTGAGTAACAATTTGCCGCACTTCGTACACCCCCGTATCCCGAAACTCATGGATAGGGCTCGGATCAATAGATTGGTTGCCATCTCCAAAGTCATAAGACCAGCGGGTCGCCCCGGATGATTCATCAAAAAAGCTGACCAGAGGCATGAGGTTGCTCGGCCGGTCCGGGGTGAAGGAAAATCCAGCTTCAGGGGAGGGCAATATGGTAATCAATTCACTAAAAGTGGTATCCGTTTGGCATCCGATAGGAGAGACGATATCGACACTGATGGTGTAGGTACCCGGGTTTTCGTAGGTATAGGTTGGACTGATGGCTGTGCCTGTCCCACCGTCGCCGAAATCCCAATTGATATCGTAAGCTTCACTAATGGGGGTCGATAGGTTGTTAAAAAAGATATCAGCCGGTGCACAGCCTATGAAATCACTGGGTGCGATCACGATCAGCTCAGGTACCGGAAAATACTCAATGGGCAGGGTGTAGGAATCCTGGCACTCGTTGATATCGGTGACGGTGAGCGTAGCGGGGAACGCACCTGGGTTGGGATAGGTATAGATTGGATCCTGTTCCTCTGATGTAGCACCATCTCCAAAGGTCCAAAACCAGTTGGTGATTTGCCCGCTACCGGAAAATGAAGCATCCGCAAAGGTAGTCGGACCGGCAGTGCAGGTGTCATAATCAAAGCTGAACTCTGCTTCGATAGAGGGGTAGATTACTACCCGGATGTCTGCGGTGTCGCCACAGAGTGTATTGGGATTCAGAATCAGATTGCCGAAGTATACTCCTGTATCGGGGAAGTTAATGGCGGGCTCCCAGTCATCAAAAGAAACTTCCTGACCATCCACCATAAAGGACCAGTTGTAAGTTTCTATGAAAGATTCCTGAAAACTTTCGTTGCGGAAGTTAACCGTATTATCTCCACAGGAAATAATTACGTATTCCTGATCCGCTGTGACTTCATCAGAGCCCACGACTGCTTCTACGGTTGGGTCGCAAGGCGCAACGTTAAACTGAAAATCGCGGGTCGTAGTGCTGAGTAAGTTGCCGGCAGCGTCAAATTCATCTACACAAACTGCCACGACATATTGCCCAAGGTTGATCGGTGTGCCGGTCAGCAACCCGGTATTGGGGTCAATCTGTAGGTTCGCTTCCGGCCCCATGGGTTGAGTTGGTGAGAAGTTGGGGCCTAAAAAATTGATGGTATTGTAAGGCGGCGGGCAAGCTGGTCCCGGGCGGGCACCATCGCAGGTCAGGTAAAGCGGATCAGTAAGCAGGTTGCCCCCTCCATCGTAGGAGGAGCAGAGGCTGTACACCAGTTGGTGCCCATCCGTATCTGTTGCACTATGGTCAAACTCCAGGGGAGCACCAGCACAGATGATAATGGGCGGGAACTCATCGAAAACCGGGCTGTTATTGCACACTTGCTGAGCCTCCGGTGTGATTTCAGTAAAGAACGTAGACCCGGTGTCACCTGGCGCAAAAATATTAGAGATGGTCACATTACGGCAGCATCGCTGATAGGCAATGAAATAACTGTCGGGCGACTGTGGGAGCTCCAGCTGAAACCGGTAGAGCCCTTCTTCCACACTCACATTGGGAGGGATTAGGCAAGGATAGTCCGGGCGTTCAACAGCCGTGGTGCTCAGGAGCGGGGCATTAACGGTCTGGAACGGGTTGCCCTGGGATTCTCCTGCACAGTTCCCCGAACAATTGTAAACCGCAATGAATGCCTGCCCGTCAAAATCAGCGCAATCCGTACAATTCCCGTCCCGGTAGACTTTGAGTGTAATTTCATAAGTATCGTTGCCCAGGCAGGCATAGGTCATAACTCCGCCAATGATATGCTTGGCCTGCATGCTTAGCGGCATAAACAAGCCTAATATTATGGCAATATGATATCTGGTAGATAAGTGGATAGCCATAGATTGTGTTATTTTCTGCTTATGAGGGTCAGCACGTTTCGGGTTAGCGAATGACCGTAGCTGTACCTTTAATTTCAACGAGCGCCCCACGAGGTGGAGTATAGGTTACCCGGGAAAAATAAACTCCCTTTGGTACCGGTTGCCCTTGGTTTTTAAATCGGCCATTCCAGCCTTGCTGTGGATCGTCTGTGGAAAATACATTTTCACCCCAGCGGTTCCAAATGTTCAACTGGAAGGATTTCATCCCATTTGTAAACCCTTTACCTTTATAGACATCGTTTAGCCCGTCATCGTTGGGTGTAAAGGCATTAGGAAGGAAGAAAGTGGCCTTAGGTTGAATATCCACTACCTGAATGGCGGTATCCTGACACCCCAGGGGGTGCGTTACTACCAACCGGACTTCCTGAAAGCCGGTATCCCGAAAGGCGTGCACCGGATTAGGCTCCTGCGCGGTGTAGGGCTCTTCCAGATACCAAAACCACTGGTCGGCGCCCTGCGACAAATCGGTAAAAGTAACTTCCGGATTGAAAACATCGGGGTCTTCCGGACTAAAAGCGAAATCGGCAATAGGTGATGGCTCTATAACGATAAGGTTGTTAAATACGGTATCTGTTACACAGCCAATTGGCGAATTGATTTCCAAACTGACATTATAGGTGCCTTCGGACTCAAAAGTATGAACAGGGCTGAGCTCGGTGGAAGTTGTCCCGTCTCCAAAGTCCCAGAAGGTCTCATAATTTACGTTAACGGGCTCTGAGAGGTTGTTAAAACTGATTTCCGCCGGCGCACAGCCATCAAAACGGTTTGGAGCGACCACGATCAGAGCCGGGACCGGGAAGTAGTTGACTGGTTTAGCGATGGAGTCCTGGCAGCCATTGATATCGGTCACCCGGAGTTGTACCTGCTGCAGGCCGGGCTCCTGATAGCGGTAGGTAGGGTCTGAATTGGAAGAACCGCCACCATCTCCGAAACTCCAGGAGTAGTTAGTGACCTCCGTTAAGCCCACCGTGGCATCGGTGAATTCTACCGGACCGGCAACACAGGTATCGTAAGCCGCTGCAAAGTCAGCCTCAATTTCCGGAAAAAGCTCCACGACTATACTGGCGGTGTCTCCGCATTGAGAGTTTGGGTTTAGGATCAGACTCCCGCGAAAAGTCCCGTAATCGGGGAAATCCAGGTTGGCATTCCAGGTGGTCAGGGTAGTGTCCCTGCCGTCACCCAACTCAAAACGCCATTCATAGTCATCGATAAAGCTCTGATCAAAGCTTTGATTGATGATGAACACGCTGCGATCAGCGCACTGGCTAATGTAGAGGTCGGCACCTATTGCATTATCTTCTGCAATATCAGCTTGTACGGTCGGTTCACAAAAGGTAACGTTGAACTGAAAGTCACGGCGCACCACGCTCAGTAGTTCACCATTCCTAAACTCACTAACGCAGACCCCCACTACAAACTGCCCCTGCGCATTAGGAGCGCCAGTAATGAGCCCGGAATTGACGTTTATGTTGACATCTGTATTGTTGCCCAGTGGCTGAGTGGGGTTGTAGAATGGGCCAATGAAGTTGACCGGGTCATAGGGCGGGCGTGATTCCGGGTTAGGCGCAAGCCCATTCACTGCAGTAGGCATGTTGAAATTAAGGCCGCCACCGAGAAAGGGCGCGCAAAATTCGTATACCAACTGGTCACCATCCGGATCCGTTGCGGCGTGATCAAAGTTGATAGGTTGATTCGCGCAAATCACCGGTGGCGCAAAGTTGTTGAATGTGGGGCTGCTGTTGCATACCTCCTGAGCGGCTGGGGTGAGCTCCATAAAGTATGTGGCTCCGGAATCGCCCGGTGCGATGATGTTGGAAATAGTATTGTTCCGGCAGCACCGCTGGTAAGTGATGTAATAGCTTTCCTCAATCACCGGGAGGTCCAGCAGGGGAAAGGTATAGACACCCTGCTGTACACAAACGTTAGACGGCACAATCACGCAGGGGTTATCCTCCTGTGGGTCAACGGTAATGCGGCTGGGATTGGGAAGTACAAGAATGGTGTAAGGTTCTTCCTCACTTTCGGTATAGATGGTAACCGTCGCCGGGAAAGAACCTCCCGGAGCTGAGTCAAAATCAGCGCCACCGCCCTGGCAGTCCCGGTAGATGTTCATGTAGAACTGATAGGTACGGGAGCCGGTGCTGGGGTCGCCATCTGTCCAGCCAAGGCATTCATAGGTGATTTCACCTCCGATGATATGGGCTGCCAAAAGTCGGTTGAAAAACAGATTGGCAAAAAAGATCGAAAAAAAGAAGCAATAGCGTAATAAGTAGGCTCTGGGCATCGTTTTTTGAAGCATTTAGTATGAGAACAAAAGTAATTGCTTGCGTACCACAAATCCAAGATACAGATAGTTTAAGACCGCAGGCTTATTTAAAATAGTATTTCGCCAATTGGCAATGGTATTGACAATCGGCGGCCCCCTGGACCAACTGTGCTTTTACTTTCTTACCAAAAACCGTACCCGCAGCGCTTGAATTCAAGCGTTGCCTGTCTTAATCAAAATTGTATAACCTTGATTCATTTTTTAATTGGCATAAAACCATTAGGTATGATCACCTTTACCAATGGTAGAGCATCCGCCGGTCAGCAGCAGGACTTCGGTCAGGCGCTGAACGTGCTCCGCGAAGGCGGTTTGCTGCTCTACCCCACAGACACCGTCTGGAGTGTCGGTTGCGATGCGACTGACCCTGAAGCCCTTCGCAGATTAAGGGCACTGAAATCCATTGATCAGCACGAATGCCTCGAGCTTCTGGTCGATTCCCCAAAAATGCTAAAGCAGTATATTGCGCACTTTCACCCGCGCATTGAGACGCTGCTGACCCTGCATATGCGCCCGTTGACGGTACGCTATGAACAGGGGCGCAACCTGCCCGAGGATGCCCTGGACCGGGAAGGCAGCATCGCTATACGCATTGTGCAGGATGAATATTGCCAATCGCTGATCCGTAAACTGGGCCGCCCTGTCGTTGCCTTGCCTGCTGACCTCAAGCCCGGCGCTTTTCCCGCAAATTTCGGAGCGATCAGCTCCGATATTATCGAACAAGTGGACTACATCGTTCATCACCGAAGGAACGATAAGTCTAATGCTCAACCTTCAGTGTTGGTGCAGCTCGGACACAAAGATGAGCTGGAGTTCCTTAGGGAGTAGCCTTTACCTTGCAAGAAGCGTTGTAACAAAAGATTTTTTCAAAAAGCCGGTGAATGAATTTGCCGGCTTTTTCTGTTGATTTTTTATCTTTGTATTTGCCGGAAAGGAAAATACCAACTATCTGGCAAAAAAGTGGTTTGAGGTTTGTAGATTTTAAAATCAAAACTTATCTTTGCAGCCGCTAACAACGAAAATGGCTCTGTAGCTCAACTGGATAGAGCACTTGACTACGGATCAGGAGGTTTCAGGTTCGAACCCTGACAGAGTCACTACTTTCATAAAAAGTCCTAGAATCACCTAAATACCTCAATGTCCGAGCCCAAATAGCCGAGCGTTGAGCTGTCTAGTTAAAAGGAATATGCGATGTCCAAAGTCTGTCAACTTACAGGTAAGCGCCCGGTAGCCGGCAATTCGGTTTCTTTCTCAAATAAGAAGACCAAGCGCCGTTTTCTGCCTAACCTGCACACCAAGCGGTTCTTCATTCCTGAGAAAGAAGAATGGGTAACGCTCAAGGTTAGCACCAGCGCAATGCGCACAATCGATAAAATAGGCATTTACGAGTTTATCAAGCGCCAAAAGAAAAAGGGGTTTGCGGTAGGTGTCGAACTTTAAGCAAGACCATAAATATTTTAGAAGATGGCTAAGAAAAGCAAAGGTAACCGTAACCAGATTATCCTGGAATGCACGGAACATAAAAAATCTGGACTACCAGGTACTTCTCGCTACATTACGGAGAAAAACCGTAAAAATTCACCGGATCGTGTGGAGCTCAAGAAGTATAATCCCATCATGAAGCGTGTAACGCTGCACCGCGAGATCAAGTAAGCTTGCAAAGCTTCTCTTTATCGCTTACTTTTGTGATGTTGACTTTACTTAATATTCTTAAAGCGAAGTATAATGGCTAAGAAAGTATCTAAGAACGCAAGGGTTGCACAACGTGCAGCGAACGCCGGTTCCGGTCGTGATCATGTAAAAGTGATTAAAAGTATCAAGGACCCTAAAACGGGCAAATACTCCTACAAAGAGGTAGTTATCCACAAAGACGCCGTTAAGGAGTTTTTCGCTAGCAAATAACCCACTTGTTTGACAACAAGTAAATGCATATTCAAAGAGGCTTTTCTTTAATCAAGGGAAGCCTCTTTGCCTATTTATCATACGCCTATGAGTTTTTTTAAAAAGTTTTTCAATAAGGAAAAGAAAGAGGACCTCGATAAGGGGCTGGAAAAGACCAAATCAAGTCTTTTTGGTCAGATTACCAAAGCGGTGGCTGGTAAGGCTACCGTAGACGAAGAAGTTCTCGATGAGCTGGAAAGTATCCTGATTGCCTCTGATGTAGGGCTTGATACTACTATAAAGATTATTGAGCGTATAGAGGAGCGCGTCCGTCGTGATAAGTACCTCAATACCTCTGAGCTAAATGAAATCCTCCGGGATGAAATCGTACAGTTGCTATCCGAAAACAATACGATAGATATTGACGATTACACCCTGCCTTCGGATAGCAAGCCTTCTGTGATTCTTGTGGTTGGTGTCAATGGTGTCGGTAAAACAACAACGATTGGCAAACTGGCGCATCAGTATAAATCAAAGGGCAAAAAAGTAGTCCTCGGTGCAGGAGATACCTTCCGGGCCGCAGCAGTAGATCAACTCGAGATTTGGTCGAAGCGTGTCGGTTGTGATTTTTTCAGCAAAGGGATGAATACCGATCCCGCTGCCGTAGCCTACGAAACGGTACAGCACGCCATCAAAAACGATTGCGACGTGGCCATCATTGATACAGCTGGCCGCTTGCATACCAAAATCAATTTGATGAAGGAGCTTACCAAGATCCGGCGCTCAGTAGCTAAAAGCCTGGATGGTGCCCCGCACGAAGTCCTTCTGGTATTGGATGCCACCACCGGACAAAATGCTTTCGAGCAGGCTAAACATTTTACGGAGGCTACCGAGGTATCAGCGCTGGCACTCACCAAACTGGACGGAACAGCAAAAGGGGGCGTCGCTATCGGTATTTCTGATCAGTTCAAAGTGCCCATTAAGTATATTGGGGTAGGAGAGGGGGTTGAGCAGCTACAGGTTTTCAACAAACGGGCGTTTGTAGCGTCCTTGTTCGAAGGCGTAGTCTGAGCCTCTCTGTCAATACCAACTAAAAAAGGTTGTTCGGGATAGCTTTGGCTCCCTGAACAACCTTTTTAATTTTCCATTACCCACAAAGAGCCATACTATCCAAAGACGCCGGAACGCTCCAGCCGATAGTATTCCCGGAATGAAATCATACGTTCCTGTTGTTCATCCCAGAGTTTATTGAACATGCAGGCCAGGCTCTCTTTGAATGTCACGGTTGTGACGTACTTCTGTAAGATCGGATTTTCCTTGGCACAGCGCGGCAGATTGTAATTAGGAATCAGGGAGCTGAGGTGGTGAATATGGTGAAACCCAATATTCCCCGTTAGCCAGTTGAATACTTTTGGCAACTTATAATAAGTGCTGCCACTAACAGCTGCAACCAGGTAATCCCACTCATCTTTCCACTTCTTGTACGTTTCCTCATGCTGGTGCTGTACGTAAAAGAACCAAAACGCAATAGTGCCAAAGAAAATGATAATAGGTACCTGTACCCACAAGAATTCCCATCCCAGTAAATAAATAAGCCCGCTGTAAACCAGCCCAATCCATAAATTATTCAGGAACAGCGCCACATGAGCACTGCGGACCACCGGCACTTTGATCGTCGGCCATCGCATTGGCCCGCTCAAATAAACGATAGGGGTGACAATGAACAGCACTACCGGGGTACGGAACAACCGGTACTTAAAACGCCCCCAACGGCTCAGGTTGCGGTATTCTTCTACGGTAAGAAAGGGCACATCACCAATTTCACGGGGCTCTTCTTCCAGTTGCCCGGAATGCCCGTGGTGGTAATTGTGGATTTTCGACCAGTATTTGTAAGGTATGGTACTGAAAAAGCTACAAAAATTGCCGATCGCATCATTCCAGCCTTTAGATTCCAAAAAAGAGTGGTGCCCGCAATCGTGCTGGATAATGAAAATCCGGGCCAAAAGGAAGCCATTCACCAAGCCCAGTCCAAGCGTGATCCAGTAGGACCACTCCAAACTGAAGTACATAAGTACCCAAAGCGCCAGAAAAGGGCCAAAGGTATTTACAACCTGCCACCACGCCCGTTTGCTGTCGGGCTGCTGATAGCGCTTGATGATTTTTTTCCAGTCTTTAAGTTGTTGCTTGATTTCCTGCTCTAGCATCGCTAATCTTTCCTAGTTTTTTACCATTTCGTTCCTACAGTAATATAAATGAAGAACGAGCTTTAAAGTTGCAAATATAATTGGCGCTGTAAAATACGAGAATGATTTATTTACGACCGGCAGATCGAGAAAAGTTTTTTTATTCTTTACTCCGATCTGACAGGCTCTTACCAGTAAAGAGTCAATTGGCTGCCGATTTGCTGAAAAGTATTGACGGGCTGCCCGGAAAGGAATTGAAGCTCCGACCAGGCTGAACATTTTACCCTTCCGCCGTCAAAAAGCTCTTGTCTCTTGCTTCCAGCGTAGAGGCTCCCATCAGAAAAGTATCCACACTACGGGCGGCCTCCCGGCCTTCAGCGATTGCCCAAACAACGAGGGACTGACCGCGGCGCATATCACCGGCAACAAATACCTTTTCTGCGTTAGTATGATAGTTGTCGGCCCGGACATTACCGCGCTCGTCTAACTCAACACCAAGCTGCTCAAGCATGCCTGTGTATTGCGGGTGCAGGAAACCAATAGCCAGCAAGGCAAGATCGCAGGGGATTTCCTGTTCGGTGCCAGCCACTTCCTGGAAGCCAAATTTACCCGTCTCGCTGTTTTTAGCCCATTCAATTTCAACCAACTGCAGCCCTGTAACTTCACCTTTTTTACCTACAAATGCCTTGGTTAAGAGAGACCATTGCCGCTCACAGCCTTCTTCATGGCTGGTAGAAGTACGCAATACCATAGGCCAGTTGGGCCAGGTCAATGGATCCCGCTCGTTGGGCGGGCGGTCCATGAGTTCAATCTGAGTGACAGACTTAGCACCGTGTCGGTTGGAAGTGCCCACACAGTCAGAGCCTGTATCTCCACCGCCAATAACGATAACATGCTTGCCTTTTGCGGAAATAGTGTCGGCACCCTGTACCTGATCACCGGCTACACGCCGGTTGTTTTGCTCCAGGAAGTCCATGGCAAAGTGGACACCTTCCAGTTCCCGCCCTTCGATATTGAGGTTGCGGGGAACGGTAGAGCCACCGCAGAGCATTACGGCATCGTATTGTTCCAGTAGTTCCTGCGGATCAAGGTTGACACCGACGTTGGCATTGGTGCGGAAACGAACCCCTTCGGCCTCCATTAGTGCTACGCGGCGCTCCACAACATATTTTTCGAGCTTAAAGTCAGGGATACCGTAGCGAAGCAAGCCGCCAATACGGTCGTTGCGCTCGAGTACTGTAACCAAATGCCCTGCTTTGTTGAGCTGAGCTGCCGCCGCCAGGCCGGCTGGGCCGGAACCTATGATAGCAACTTTCTTACCCGTGCGCAACGTGGGCGGCTGTGGCCGTACATACCCTTTCTCAAAAGCGACCTCTGCAATAGATTTTTCAATATGCTCAATAGCAACGGGCGGTTGATTGATGCCTAAAACACAAGCCGTTTCACAGGGAGCCGGGCAAATACGGCCCGTGAACTCCGGGAAATTATTGGTGCTGCTGAGGATTTCGTAAGCAAGCTGCCAGTCATTGTCATATACCGCATCATTGAATTCCGGGATAATATTGCCCAGCGGGCAGCCATTGTGGCAAAAAGGTACCCCGCAGTCCATACAGCGGGCAGCCTGCTTGACGGTTTTGGTCTCGTCAAAATCTTCGTAAAGTTCTTTGTAGTCCTTTACACGTTCCTGAGGATTTCGTGTTTTGGGGAGCTCTCTGGTATATTTCAAAAATCCTTTTGGATCTGCCATCTTTCTTTTCTTTTATTCCGATAATCAATCACACCGCAGCTTTGCCTTCCATAGGCTTGGTATCGGTGGCTTTCGCAGCTACTGCCTGCCGGGCTTTCAGTACCCGCTTGTAGTCTCGGGGCATCACTTTCGTGAAATGCGCCTGGGTCTGCTCCCAGTCTGAGAGCAGATCGGCTGCCCGTACGCTGCCTGTGAGCTGATGGTGCTTTGAGATCAAAGCATGCAGTCGGGAGATATCCTCAGACTCCAGTGGGTCGAGGTCAATCATGCCCCGGTTGACCCGCTCTTCAAAGCGCCCCTCCGGATTATAGATGTAAGCAATGCCGCCGCTCATACCGGCTGCGAAGTTTTTGCCGGTATCACCAAGCACAACGACAATTCCGCCAGTCATATACTCGCAGCCATGGTCGCCGATGCCTTCAACCACAGTCTTTACACCTGAATTGCGCACACCGAATCGCTCACCTGCCATCCCGTTAATGTAAGCTTCTCCGGAAGTTGCGCCGTAGAAAGCAACGTTGCCAATGATGATGTTATCACTAGCCGTGAATTTTGCATCCCGGTCTGGTATCGCAATGAGTTGGGCACCGGATAGCCCTTTACCGAAGTAATCGTTAGCTTCTCCTTCGAGTTTGAACGTAAGGCCCGCTGCGCCAAAGGCAGCGAAGCTTTGCCCGGCTGAACCCCGGAAATGGAACTGTATAGTATCTTCCGGTAAGCCTTTACCACCGTGGCGCTTACTGATTTCATTGGAAAGCATGGTGCCGGTGGCACGGTCGGTATTCCGGATGTCAAAGCTGGCCTCTACCTTATTGCCCTGATGGATGGCTGCGTGAGCCGTAGCCATCAGCCTGCGGTCCAGGACATGGGCAATGCCATGGTCTTGTTCTACAGTTTTGTACTGCCCGACAGTTTCATCAGCGGGCTCCTTATATAAAATGGGGCTCAGGTCCAGATCGCGGTATTTCCAAAACTTTGGCTTCGGCTTGGCTTTAAGCAATTCTACTTTGCCGACCATTTCATCGAGGGTCCGGAAGCCCAATTCAGCCATAATTTCCCGGAGGTCTTCTGCCAGGAACCGGAAAAAATTGATCACGTGCTCCGGTTTGCCAGTAAAACGCTTACGAAGCTCCGGGTCTTGTGTGGCAATACCCACGGGGCAGGTGTTCATATGGCACTTGCGCATCATGATGCACCCTTCTACTACAAGAGCAGCAGTCGCTACGCCCCATTCTTCGGCTCCCAGCAGGGTAGCAATGGCCAGGTCACGGCCTGTCCGCATTTGCCCATCGGTCTGCAAAGTGACCCGGTCCCGGAGTTTGTTCTTAACCAGTGTCTGATGGGTCTCCGCAAGCCCCAGCTCCCAGGGAAGCCCGGCGTGGCGAATGGAAGTCAGCGGGCTCGCTCCTGTACCCCCGTCATGACCGGAAATCAAAATCGCGTCGGCGTGGGCTTTTGCCACTCCGGAAGCAATAATGCCAACCCCGGCCTTAGACACCAGTTTTACGTTGATCCGTGATTGCCGGTTGGCGTTCTTAAGGTCAAAAATCAACTGCGCCAAATCCTCAATAGAATAAATATCGTGGTGAGGAGGTGGCGAGATCAAGCCTACACCAGGTGTGGAGTGACGTACCCGTCCAATCCACTCATCTACTTTGTGCCCGGGCAGTTGACCGCCTTCACCGGGTTTAGCACCCTGTGCCATTTTGATTTGCAGTTCATCTGCATTAGTGAGGTAGTGGCTCGTCACACCGAACCGGCCTGAAGCCACCTGTTTGATGGCTGACCGTTCCCAGTCACCATCTTCTTTGCGCTCAAAGCGCACTTCGTCTTCGCCGCCTTCGCCGCTATTGCTCTTAGCGCCGATCCGGTTCATCGCAACAGCCAGTGTAGAGTGGGCTTCATGAGAAATAGAGCCAAATGACATTGCTCCGGTAGCAAACCGGGTCATCAGAGACTCCGCCGGCTCCACTTCTTTCAGGGGGATTTTCTCGCCCCGGCGAAAGGTCAGGAGCCCTCGTAAGGTCAGTGCCTGCTCCGATTGGTCATCGATGAGTTTGGCGTATTTCTTGAAAGCCTTATAGTCGCCTGTCCGGGTAGCAAATTGCAGGAGGTGGATGGCCTGTGGACTGAGCAGGTGAGCCTCGCCGCGGCGTTTCCACTGGTAAACCCCTCCGACTTCCAACCGGGGGTTGTTGCTGCTGTTTTTGGGGAATGCCAGCCGGTGGCGCAACATCGCTTCTTCCGCGATGCCGTCAAAACTAATGCCCTGAATACGGGATATGGAGCCAAGGAAACATTTATCCACCACTTCTTTATTAAGCCCGAGGACTTCGAAAATCTGCGCGCCCTGGTAAGACTGCAAAGTGGAAATGCCTATTTTAGACATAATCTTCAACAGCCCTTTACCAATGGCTTTATTGTAGGTGCCTATGACTTCATCCAGGCTTTGACCTTCCCGGAATATGCCTTTGCCATACAATTGTGCTATCGAAGCATAGGACATATAAGGATTTATGGCGCTGGCACCATAGCCAATCAGCGTAGCATAGTGGTGGGCCTCCCGCACATCTCCTGTTTCTACCACAATGGAGGTCAGGCTACGTAACCCTTTGCGAATCAAATGGTGGTGTACCGCGCCAACGGCAAGCAGGGATGGCATCGGCGCCTGGTATGGGCCGGCGTTGCGATCAGAAAGTACCAGAATATTAGATCCGTTCCGGACCAAGTCTTCAGCTACACCACAAATGTGGTCAATTGCAGCTTGTAACAGCCCCCCTTGTTTACCAGCTTTGAATACGATATCAATGACACCAGACTTAAAGTTAGGGTGATTGATGTGTTTGACCTTGCTGAGGTCTTCGTTGGTCAAAAGCGGCGTATCCAGATGTATATACTGAGCCCGGTCGGCATTAATGTCCAGGACATTGCTGCTGCCACCCAGCATGGCATAAAGCGACATTACGGAGCGTTCACGGATAGGATCAATAGGTGGATTGGTGACTTGAGCAAAAAGCTGCTTGAAATAGTTCGCAAGGTGCTGGGAATGCTTAGATAGTACCGCCAGGGGGGTATCCGCACCCATAGAGCCCAGTGGGTCTTTGCCCGCTTCAATCATCGGACCAATGACTACATTAAGGTCTTCCTTGGTGAAACCATGCATTTGCTGATTACGCAGCAGGGTGTTTTTATCAAATTCGACCTTGGCGGGCTGCTGTGCAGGAAGGTCTTTAAGATGGACCCGGTTCTGGTCCAGCCACTCCCGATAGGGCAGGCGCTGGCAGATAAGGTCTTTGAGTTCTGTATCGCCAATAACGCGGTTCTCTTCCAGGTCAGCGATCAGGATTTTACCGGGTTGCAGACGGCCTTTAGTGACGACCTTACTTTGATCAACGGGCAGTGCACCGGCTTCCGAAGCTACAATTAGCACATTATCTTCCGTCAGGCAGTAGCGGGAAGGCCGCAGCCCGTTCCGGTCGAGCGTGGCACCGATCAGGATACCGTCCGTAAAGCAGATAGACGCTGGTCCGTCCCAGGGTTCCATAATGGTCCGGTTGTACTCATAGAAGGCTCTTTTGTAATCTTCCATCTGCTCGTCGTGCTGCCAGGCTTCCGGAATCATGAGCATCAGCGCATGAGGTAGAGACATACCCCCCAGTACCAGGAATTCCAGCACATTATCGAAGTTGGCAGAGTCGGACAAACTCTCTCCGCAGATTGGTTTGAGCTGCTCCAGTTCCTCGTCCGTAAATAGAGTTGATTTTAAAAGATTCTCCTTGGATGCCCACCAGTTCAGATTGCCCATAATGGTGTTGATTTCACCATTGTGCGCGATGTAGCGAAAGGGCTGTGCGAGCTTCCATTTGGGCACGGTATTCGTAGAAAAACGGCTATGAATGAGCGCGACAGCAGATTCGCAGAGGTCATCGTGCAGGTCCGGAAAGTAGGGGCGGAGTTGGTAGGTGGTCAGCTGGCCCTTATAGATTACCGTCTTGTAGGAACAGGAAGCCAGGTAAAACTGATCACGGGACTGCGGGTAAGTGTTGTGTATGGTATGGGTTGAAAATTTCCGCAGTACGTACAGTCGGCGCTCCAATGCTTTAGGCTCCATGGGCTCCTTCGGCATGACAAACACCTGCTCCATACGGGGCTCTACAGAAACCGCTGATTCGCCCAGCTCTTCGTTGTCGGTTGGTATTTTACGATATCCAAGCAGGTCGAAGCCCATCTCATCGATATAGTCATCAAAGAGGACCCGGCACTGCTTGCGGAGGTTGCGGTCAGCGGGAAAGAAGACCACGCCGACTCCATATTCGCCAAATTCAGGCAGCTCAAAGCCTTGTTCTTTGCATTTTTTGGTAAAAAAGGCGTGGGGTGTTTGTATTAGAATACCAGCGCCATCTCCTGTGTTGGGTTCACAGCCACATGCGCCCCTGTGCTCCATATTCGTGAGCATGGTAAGGGCATCTTCAATAACTTGGTGAGACTTGATGCCATTGAGATTGGCAATAAGTCCGGTGCCACAGGAATCTTTTTCTAATTCGGGCGTGTATAACCCTTGCTGCTGAGGTTCACTCATTCGGTAGATTATAAGATAAGTGTAAGAAAATATTGCTTTAGCGTGTGGTTTGTCGCTTTAGCATACAGGTCTTAGCATTTGGTTTGAGGCCGGGAGTAGAGGAATCAAGCTCCTCATGGCTACGTTTTGGTTAGTTTGGCAAGGCACAGTTTACTGCAGGTTTCTATCAGCGTTGTCTAACTGTGAGCTTCCAAAGATACGGAAATGAATAAAGTATCTCGGGTTATGATGCCCTAATGAAACGAAGTTAAGATTAAAAAAGTTGACTTAAATACGATTTCAAAATAATAATCTGGTAATGAATTGGATGTAAAATTGGTGATTCCATATTCCGGATTTTAGGTAGCGCGGGGAGGAATAGTTGGGCGTTTAAGACAAACCAACTGGCGTATTTTTAGACCGAAGTGACATTTGTCATAGTCTTTGTTGAGGGCTGCTAGGTTTAAATTCCGGGATAATCCCCTTACCTTTCCTGTTCAAAAGCAGTAAGTATGTTAGCACATGCGCTTCCGGAATTGTTAGAGGCCCTGCAGTTTGCAGCGGTCAGGCACCAATACGACCGCCGGGGAGGCTACGACCCCCTGCCTTACATCAATCACCTTATCAAAGTCACCAACGCGCTGGTCAACCGATGTGGTGAAATGGAGGATACGTTGCTACTGGCGGCGGTGCTGCATGATACTGTAGAAGATACAGACGTAACCGGGGAAGAATTGGCTAAGCGGTTTGGGCATGAAGTGGCCGAGGTGGTCCTGGAATTGACAGATGATATGGACCTGCCCTATGAGGTCCGTAAACAGCGGCAATTGGAGAACGCTGACCAACTCAGCAAAAGAGCCCGTATCATACGCCTGGCGGATAAGGCTTCTAACATCGAGGATATCTTTTCATACCCGTTAGATTGGACAACAGATAAAAAAACGGGCTATTTGCAGAACGCTCAGCAAATTGCAGAAGTTATTAAGGGAGAAAACCCAAGGCTGGATCAATGGTTTGAGAAGACCGTTGAGTGGGCTACCCAACAATTAGAAAAGCAGGGCCACTAATAAATTTACCTTCATGCTTCAAGATCAACCCCATATTCAATCTATGCTCGAGCAGATAGAGGCTATTGAGCGGGCTGCCAAGAAACAGGAACTTGAATACGCCGGCGTACTGGAACGTGTTCATCCTAGCCTGCTGGCTTCCGCCAAAAACCTAATCCACTACCGTACGATGCGGAGCTTTGATATCCGGGAGTTGCAGACGCAGTTGGGGCGGATGGGGCTGTCCCGTCTGGCCAAAGCTGAAGGGCATACGATGGCGAGCCTTGCAGTTACAGCGACGATCCTACGGGCGTTGCTGCTCGGCGAATTTGTTGAAAAAGAGCGGATCAGCCTGACTATTACCAAAGCGCAGGAGATTGTGCGTAGCCATACCCGAAAGCTGCTGGGGTACCGCACCGAGGGGCGGCGAACCCGAATTATGGTGACGCTGCCCAGCGAAGCCGCAGGGCAACCGGATTTGGTAGAGGAAATGGTCAGGAAAGGTATGAATTGTGCGCGTATCAATTGTGCACACGACGGCCCCGAGGCTTGGGCAAAAATGATCGCCAATGTTCGGTCTGCCTCGCTGGCCCTAGGTGTTCACTGCCAGGTTGCGATGGACCTGGCTGGGCCTAAAATCCGGACGGGCGAACTAGAACCGGGCCCAAAGGTGCGCCGGTTTAAAACCCCAAAAGATAGTCTTGGGCGGGTTAAGCAGCCCGTAGAAGCCTGGATTGCACCTGCCCCTTATCCGGGCAAGCCATATCCTCATCTGCCGCTCTCGTCGGTAGAGCTCAAAAAAATGAAGCCTGGCGATAAGCTCTATTGCCGGGATACCCGCCACAAAAAGCGGCATTTTAAAATCACACAGGTGCTGGACGACGGTTGTGTTGCCGAAGCCTACCGCACTGTTTACCTCGGAGAAGGCAGCCTGCTTTATACTGATAAAAAATTTAAATCCCGCCCATTGACTGTTGGTGTCTTGCCGTCGTTGGAAGTACCTATTTTGCTTACCACAGGGGATACCTTACGGATACATCGGTCTCCTGAATTGGGGCAGTCGGCTGAATACGATGAAAAAGGGCAGCTGGTTCGCAATGCGCACATCTCTTGTACTTCAGAGGAGGTCTTTGAACAGGTGAAAGCCGGAGAGCCTGTCTTGTTCGATGATGGGCAAATTGAAGGCGTTATCCGGAAAGTCAAGAACGGAGAATTGTACGTGGAAATTCTGCGCACCAAAGAAGGCGGAGGAAAGCTCCGGGCAGATAAAGGCATCAACTTCCCGGACAGCAACCTGCATATCCGTGGGTTAACCATCAAGGACCGCAAAGACCTGCCCTTTGTGGCGGAGCATGCCGATGTGGTCAACCTTTCTTTCGTTAATAGCCCCAAGGATGTAAGCGATCTTATTGATGAGCTGAATCGCCTGGGCGCTGCCAACCGCCTTGGTATTATTCTGAAAATTGAGACGCAGTCTGGTTTTGATAACCTCGTCGATATCTTGTTAGCAGGTATGGCCGTTTATCCGATTGGTGTGATGATTGCGCGCGGCGACCTGGCTATTGAGGCCGGATGGGATCAGATCGGGCGGGTGCAGGAGGAGATTATGTCGCTCTGCCAGGCTGCTCATTTGCCTGATATTTGGGCAACGCAGGTATTGGAAAACCTGGCCAAAAGAGGTATTCCCAGCCGGGCGGAGATTACGGATGCGGTAATGGCGCAGCGGGCGGAGTGTGTCATGCTCAATAAAGGGGCTTATATTACACAAGCTATTGGTTTGTTGGATTCCATCCTCAGAAGCATGGGTCCTTACCAGGAAAAGAACGCACCGATGCTGCCTGCTATGGAAGGGGCTAAGCGCAAAAAGTAATAGGACAGGCCCAACTTTCCAATCTGCTTTGTGCGGCTAGTGTGCCGCTCAATCGGTGTACGGCCTGCGTCTTTGCCCAAACTAAGCTTTGTCCGAAGCTCAAGTTGAAGCTTTTCTATTCTTAATCAAGCCTATAACTAAGTGGGGCCAACTATGGGCATTCCCGCCGATACCCTTATCTTGTCATCAAATCGGAGCAATATGATCGGATGGATACGGCAGTACAAATGGGCTTATGCCCTTTACAATTATTTTCAGCAGCAGCGGCTGGGGCATCTGAAAGCGCTTTACCCGAAGTACGGATTGGATAAACGCTATTACGAGCCGGTTTCCAGTGCTGACTTTGACCACCTGCCGGGCGCGGGGGAAGAAAGCATTGTACCGGATACTGCCGGCTTGCAGGCCGATGCGCTTTTTCCCCTGCTCAACCCTGCTACACAGCAAAGCCTGCTGGCCTACCCGGAGGAAGGCTATGCAGTCCTTAAAGGTTGGCTAAGCCCCGACGAGGTGGACAAAGCCAATGCGGAGGTGCAGCACCTCCTGGATGATCAGGCCGTGCGCTTTCGCTACAGCAATAAAAAGCTGATGTTTGCCATTCATCACAGTGATTACCTGCGGCGGATTGGGGAGCATCCCCACCTGCAAGCCATCCTCAACTACCTGCTGAACGGCGAGGCCCGTCTGTTCCAAAGTATCAACTTCGTGCACGAGGGCAGTGAGCAAAAGACGCATTCTGATTCCGTTCATATGACCACCTACCCTCTGGGTGGGCTCCTCGGCGTATGGATCGCGCTGGAGGATATGACTCCGGACAATGGGTCGCTACATTACTACCCTGGCAGCCACAAATTGCCCTACCTCCTCAATGATGCTTATGGCAATAAGGGCACCCGCTGGAAAATTGGCGATCAGCCCTATACGGCCTACGAGGCGATGATGGAGAAGCAAATCGGGGAGTGGGGGCTGGAGAAGCAAATCTTTGAAGCTAAAGCCGGGGATGTGCTCATCTGGCATGCTAATCTGTTGCACGGGGGCGAGCCGCACCGTGATAAAAGCCTGCCGCGTAAAAGTATGGTCCTGCACTACTTCAGGGAAGGCTACATCTGTTACCATGAGGTGACGCAGCGGCCGGCGCTTTTGAGTTAATATAGATGCTCTGGGTAAGCCTTAACTTACATCCAGCTATTTTGTACCCTTTCCTGGCTTTCAGCGTTCAGGGAACTCTTCCGACTCCATCACACGGATTGCTTGTTGCAAATGCCGCTGCTCGTGCATAGGCAAAAGCCGCACTACGTCCTCCAGCCGGAGTACAATGACTTCTGAAGCCGGAGACGTCAGCCGGGAATACCCAAGCTGATCCTCAGGCAAGGCTTTATACTGCCGGATGAGGGCGCGGTTGTGCGCCAGAAAATGTTCGGTATTTTTTGTGCACACAAAACAAGGCAATCGATTATATTTGCACCCTATCAAAATAAAACGATGAACCGAAATATACATTCCTGGCACAGCCCCCGCCTCAACAAACAAATGGAAGTTGCCGTATACGGGCACTATGGCTTTGCCTTGCTGCTTTTGCCAACCGCTGCTGCCGACTACCTGGAGTACGAGCGCTTTCACCTGATTGACGCCATCGCCGGCCCCATCAATGCGGGTAAGGTGAAGGTCTTTTCCATCAACAGCATCAATGCGGAGAGCTGGCTGAACCCTAATATGAACCCGCGCCACAAGGCGATCCGGCATCAGCAGTTCAATGAGTACGTCTTTGAGGAAGTGGTGCCCTTCATCAAAAGCATGAATAGCGAGGATACCCCCATTATTACCTGCGGGGCTTCCCTCGGCGCACTGCATTCGGTCAACTTGTTTTTCCGCCGCCCCGATCTCTTTAGCGGGGTGATTGGTATGAGCGGCGACTACGACCTGAGCACCTACACCAAAGGCTACCACGATCAGGATGTGTATTTCAATTCGCCGGTGCAGTACCTGCCGAATATGGGAGACCATGGCCTGCTTATGCAAATCCGCCGTAGCAACCACATCCACATCGTTTCCGGACAGGGCGAATGGGAAAACCCGGACGCCTCCCGCCGTTTCTCCTCCATCCTGCACGCTAAGGGTATCGACCATGAGCTTGACCTCTGGGGGGCGGATATGCCGCACGACTGGCCGACCTGGCGCAAGATGCTGCCACATTATTTGGAATCCCGGTTCTGAGGAAAAACGATCGTCCCTAAAATCTCTTCCCGCATTTCCAGCAAGTTGAGTTGTGCATCGTATACCGCATCGAGCGCAAAGGGCTGCCCACGAAGTAGGTACTCATAAATCTGCCAGTCGGTAGGCGGAGTAGGGACATCAAGCAGGCCACTGCGCGGTATCCAATGCAGGGTGCCTTCGTCGCAGGGCGGAGGCGGTATTCGCTCAATGTTCGCCATGAAAATAAAGCACAGCCAGTTGTACCTGACCGGGGAGGTCTCCGTGAGCACCCCACCGTAGGTTAGTTGCTCACGGCTGAGTTGAATGCCGGTCTCTTCTGCGGTCTCTCGTACTGCGGTATCAACGGGCCGCTCGTAGGGCTCCACTTTGCCACCTACGGGCACATACATCCCCGCATTGGGCATTTTATTCCGTTCGAGTAATAGAAACGCTGACTCGTGCCGGAGCACAACCATGGTGGCGATACGTTTCAGGCCTTCCTGCATAGTACTGGTTTTGGACCGAAGATAAGGGAGATGGGGAGTTATTGAAGGATAAAGGATAAAGTCGAAAGGTTAGCGACTTCGCGCTTTGCTAGCATCGTCGGTCGGGGAAGGATAAAGTGGCGAGCGGTGCCGGTCGCGTGATCATCCTTTGAGGGACTTTATTCTTCGCTGGGCCCTAAGTATTCACCTGGTGTGCTTGGATTAGCCCACGCAGAGTACGCCGGGCGAAAGGAGTGCGCCCGGCGACAGCCAAATCTGAAAAATTTTCCTGTCTCTGAGCCTTGCTCTTTTCAGGTCTCGCTCTGCTGTCCCGCCGGTGCCCGCCCTGTCGCCCCAGGTGGGCTATCCTCCTCTGGAGGAGGTGGCCGCCGGCCGGAGGAGGAATGGAATGTAAAACTGCAAATCCTCAGTGGCTTTAAGGGTGCTTTGCCATCGCCCTTTGTAGGTGGTCTGATTCACCCAGCCTTCCTAAAAGCGCATTGTTTTCTGCAGCAGCTCATCCTGGAAGTAGGTAACGGGTTGGCTTGCTGCTTCGATATCGTTAACTGCTTCCATTACGAAAGTCAGTTGTTCTCCTTCATGAATATGCAAATTGCCGATAATGCCGTAGTCTGCAATGGGAAGATAGGCTAGGTCACGTTTTTGCTGAGTACTGTCCATACTTTTCTAACGCCTCCCAGCCCATTTTGCTCAGAGGGTAGCTTCCTTAATCGCTAAGGGGACAGCAGACAAGGCCTGGCTGAGGTCTCTTATGAGATCATCCGCATTTTCCACGCCAACAGACAAGCGTACGAGCTGATCCCTGATGCCCATGGCTTCCCGCTCGGCCACCGGAATGCCGGCGTGGGTCATACTGGCTGGGTGCTGGGCCAGCGATTCTGTACTGCCCAGGCTAACGGCCAGCTTTACCAGTCCCAGGTGGTTGAGAAAGGCAAAAGCCTGCTTTTCGCCGCCTTTAATATCGAAGGACAGCATGGCACCGGGCGCTTCGCACTGTGTTTGGTAAAGGCGGTAGGCTTCTCCGTCCGCTTCGGTAAGCAGGCCGAGGTAATTCACCCGCTCCACTTTGGGGTGCTGATGCAGGAATTCGGCTACCTTTTGGGCATTGGCACACTGTTGCTCCATTCTCACCTTGAGGGTTTCGAGGCTGCGCATGAGAAGCCATCCGGTCCAGGGGCCAGCCATATTCCCGAGAAAAGTCCGCAGGGTTTTGATGGGCAGCATCACTTCTTTACTGCCGAGGCACGCTCCTGCGATGACATCGCTATGCCCGCCGATATACTTGGTAGCAGAATAGAGGACCAAATCTGCTCCGTGCTTCAATGGGTGCTGCCATAGCGGCCCCATATAGGTGTTGTCTACGGCTACGCGCACCGGGTGTTCTTCCGTGCCCAGGGCATCCGCAATTTGGCGCATGCCCCGGATGTCAGTCTGTGTGTGGGTCGGGTTGGCCGGGGTTTCAATGTGGATCATGGACAGCCGGTCCGCCCAGCCTTCCGCCCTTGCCCGGCGGATGATCTCAGTTGGTGCTTCGGTAGGTTGGAAGCCCTGGATCTCCACGCCCCAGCGCGTGAGTACTTCGGTGATAAAGTGGGCGGTGCCCCCGTACAAAGGCTTGCTGTACAGCAGCACATCACCGGGCTTTAGGAAGGCAAGCATAGCGGTGGAAATAGCCGACATGCCACTTTCAAAAACAGCGCATTCCCCGGCTTCGTCCCAGAGGCAAAGGCGGTTTTCCAGAATCTCCAGGTCGGGGTTGTTGAGGCGGCTGTAAATAAGGCCCGGCGCTTCGCCCTGATCGGGCTCCCGCAGCCCATAGGCCAGCTCAAAGTAAGCTTTGCCCTCTTCTGCACTTTTGAAAACGAAAGTAGAGGTCTGGAAAATTGGGCATTTGATGGCTCCTTCCGACCATTCCGGCTTGTAACCGTAGGACATCATGAGGCTTTCTGGCTTGAATTTCATGGCAATCTGGTTTTATATTAACACTGTTGAGGCTCTTCTGTACAAATTTAAGAAGTTTGAGAAAGAAAACCCATAGAGAATAAGAGAGCAAGAAAACAACACTTTTGTTACCCGATATTAAAGAAAAAAGCTTAATTTTAGGGAAATAACTTCACTAACGGTAGAAATATTTTCGCCAATGAAAGCTTTGGACGCGATCGACCGCCGCATATTGACGATGCTGCAAACCAATGGTAAAGCCACCAACAAGGAAATTGCCAGTGTGCTGGGTATGAGCATTACGCCCATTTATGAGCGGATCAAAAAAATGGAAGATGCCGGCTATATCAAAAAGTACACTACAGTGGTAGACAAGGATATGCTTGGCTACCATCTTATGGCTTTTTGTAACGTAAGGCTCAAGGAGCATACTAAGGAAAACCTCGAACGGTTTGAAGAGCAGGTCGCTGAGCTCACTGAGGTGTCCGAATGTTACCACGTTGCCGGAAACTTTGATTACCTGCTGAAGGTCACGGTCGTGGATATGGAAGTGTACCACTATTTCATCACCACCAAGCTCGCTACATTAGACAATATCGGGCATGTGCAGAGCTCCTTTGTCATGAAGGAAGTAAAGTGGGAGATCAATGTGCCCATTGAGTAGCCATAGCAGCTCCGATCTTCGAATTTGACATTTGGCATACGGTTGAGCCGGGACTGTATTCTTACCTTCGCCCCGCTTTTATTGCAAATGAACCGTATGGATACGAAACAGCAAGCGAGCTTGCTCCGCACTTTTCGCAGCCTCCACCGTTACACCGGGGCGCTGCTTTTCTTCTTTTTTTTCTGGGTTGGAGCTTCCGGCCTGTTTTTGGGCTGGAAAAAGCACAGCGGGGGCGCTATCCTCCCCCAAACACAGCGTGGTGAGGCTGAAGTCTTAGCAGAATGGATGCCCATAGACCAACTTGCCGACCGGGCTGTAGCGGCATTAGAAGTAGCAGAGCCTGGTGCAGGGACCGAAATCGACCGCATGGATGTACGGCCGGGCAAGGGCGTGGCAAAGGTGCGTTTCGAAGGCCACCACACTGAAGTGCAGGTAGACGGTGCTACCGGAGAAGTACTGCAAATCGCCACCCGTCACTCCGATTGGCTGGAAGCTTTGCACGATGGCTCTATCGTGGAAGGCTGGCTGGGGCTCCGTGGCGGATATTTCAAAGTGTTCTACACCTCCGTTACCGGTATCGCTTTACTGCTTTTCACCATTACGGGCTTTTGGTTATGGTACGGCCCTAAGCGGTTGCGGAAGGCCCGCCGGCGTAGGAGGTAATAATCTATTCAAAATAATACCCGGCTAAAATTTTCGCTGTTTATCAAAAAAACCTATCTTTGCATTCCGTTTTAAGAAGCTAAAGTAACGAGCGCAATGAAAAATGATCTTCATCCCGAAAACTACCGCATGGTAGTCTTCAAAGATTTCTCTTCCGGTGATTCCTTTATGACCCGCTCCTGCGTGGCCACAAAAGACACGATCACCTGGGAAGACGGTAAGGAATACCCACTGGCAAAGCTGGAAATTTCCGCTTATTCTCACCCATTCTTCACGGGTAAGATGAAGTTTGTGGATACTGCCGGTCGTATCGATAAGTTTAACAAGAAGTTTGCGAAAACGCGCTTCGCCAAGAAAGAAGAGCAGGAGGACTAAACGCCACATTGGCACTCACGGCTCGCTTAGGGGTAGTTTTGCAAAACAGGCAAAGCTACCCCTTCGTTTGTTATTTCTATCCTCAAATAGTGGAAAGCTAATGCCGCCTCTATATATTTGTGGCGAACTTGTTTCAGAGGACCTGCAGGAGCGGAAACCAAGGATGTTTGGTGGAATTAAGGCGATGGAAATATAGTTACGCAACTTGCCCACCCAACTTTCAGGGCAGCTAGGGCGTAAGGAGGCTTTCACCAGCAAATGACCCGCCAAAAGAATCTATTTGTAGCCCTGTGAGGTATTTTCAGACAAGTTCCCCCAAAACCTAAATTGATATGCCCAATATTATTCTCTTTGACAACGAAGTCCGGGACCGGCTCCTGCCGCTGACCTTTACCCGCCCCGTGGGCGAGCTCCGCACGGGCATTCTGACCATCCGTGAGAAATGGGAACGCTGGATGGATGCCTCCGTTTCCTACATTACGCAGGACTACCTGGCGGAGCAATTCGAAATTGACTTCGGTAAGGAAAATTACATCATCAATGGTTCTGTGCTCCCTTCGCCACAGTTGGTGCGCCTTATCAAGCAGATGGACTACAATGAAGCCTACCTGAGAGGGGAGGAGCTTATCGTGGCCAAGCTGGAGGAGGAACAAATCAGCCGCCTCATCAGTGATGACGATATCAGCGAGCTTAACGGGTATGACCTGGAAGGCACGGAGTATCTGAAAATTGACAACCTCTGGGATATTTTTCTTCACAATCAACAGGCAATAGCTGAAGACTTTGAGCTGCTCACCAAAGGGCGAAAATCTGCCCCACTGAGCAACACCAACCGCGTGATTGGAGATCCTGCCCAAATCTTCCTCGAAGAAGGAGCGAATGTGGAATGCGCCACGCTGAATACCGTGGACGGCCCCATCTACTTCGGTAAAGACACGCTGGTGATGGAAGGCTGTATGATTCGCGGGGGCTTTAGTCTGGGCGAAGGTGGCATCCTTAAGATGGGCGCTAAAGTTTACCGTGGCACCACCCTCGGCCCCGGCTGCAAAGGTGGGGGAGAGATCAACAACGTGGTCATGCTGGCCAACAGCAACAAAAGCCACGAAGGCTACCTCGGTAATGCCGTACTGGGCGAATGGTGCAACATTGGTGCTGACACCAATGCCTCTAACCTCAAGAATAATTACGACGAGGTGCGCCTCTGGAGCTACGAAGAGGAGCGTTTTGTGCACACCGGGCAGCAATTCTGCGGTCTTTTCATGGGGGACCATTCCAAAACCGGCATCTCGACTATGCTGAATACCGGTACCGTGATCGGGGTGTGTGCCAATGTATTTGGTGAAGGCTTCCCGCGCACCTTTATCCCCTCTTTTGCATGGGGTGGCAAGCAGGGTTTCCAGACTTACCGCTCTGATAAAGCTTTTGAGACGATAGACCGGGTGATGGGACGCCGGGGGCTATCTCTATCGGTACAAGAACGACTTATCCTGCTCCGGGTCTTTGAAGACACCCTGAAGTACCGCAAGTGGGAAAAAGAAGCGTAATGGAGGTCCCCCGCTGGAAACGCTGGCTGTCTTATTTGGTGGAGGTGCACGTGGAGAGTGCGCCCAGCGATGTCAACCCGCACCTGTATGTGAGCATGCGCAACGGGCGCTACCAGTTGTCTACGGCTAATGCCATTTACTCCTACGAAGACTTATACACCAACTTCCTTTATGCCTTTCGGCAAATCGACTTTGCACGCCTGCCCGGTCAGGAAGTGCTGCTGTTGGGGCTGGGACTGGGCTCCGTCCCCCTAATGCTGGAGCGCGTCTTCAGGCAGGACTTCAACTACATGGCGGTCGAGCTCGATCCCCATGTGATCTACCTGGCCAATACCTACGCGCTGAGCGGTCTGTCTTCGCCGGTTACCACCATCTGCGCGGACGCTAACGCCTATACTCAGCAACTGGACGAGTCCTTCGCTCTTATCTGCATGGATATCTTCCTGGATGATATCATTCCGCCGGTCTTCCTCACCGCTTCCTATCTGGAAACCCTGCGCGACCTGCTGCAACCGGGCGGCGTACTCCTCTACAACTGCCTCTACCGCAACCCGGAGGACAAGCGGGATACGGAGGCGTTTTACACCAACACTTTCCAAAGGGTCTTCCCCAACGCTACTTCCCTGGATGTCGAGGGGAACTGGATTTTGGTGAGTGATGGGGGTGTGGTGCGGTGAGCCGCCGCCCTGTTAAAGTCCCAGGTCCCGGTATTAAAAAGCACTCTCCGGGCATTATAGTACTAAACTATCCACCCATGCCAGTTATCTGCCGCTTGTTTGTAGTCCTTATTACAATACAGCTCAGTTTGCTTTCCCTCAACCTGCCCGCCCAAAACCTCGTGATTAACCCTTCTTTTGAGGAATATTTGGATTGTCCGACTGCAATTGATTTAACGGGCACCCATACCGGTATGGACCTTGTGGTGGGGTGGACCACGCCTACTGTGTCTTCGGATTACTACCATGTTTGTGGGGATGAATGGGCAGGGGTGCCTACAAATGGGGGAGGGGGTATTGGGTTCCAGTACCCACGCAACGGAGAGGCTTATGCAGGGTTTATAATACAATGCGTGGTATGTCTGTTGCCAAATAGCGGAGAATATTTACAGGGGGCTTTAGTTGCTCCTTTAACTAAAGACTCGACATACATGATAGAGGTTTTTTTGTCATTGATAGAAGGCCGTAACCAAGCTACTAGTGAATTCGGCATTTTATTCACAGATACGTTGTTTACAGTAGAAATGGCCCCATTTGACTATACCAGCAAACGCCTGGTGCATTTAACTCCTGACCTAAGCAATGACCCGGACTTTTATATTACCGATTACGAAGCCTGGACCCCCCTGCGGTGGCTGTACAAAGCAAGGGGAGGGGAGCAGTTCTTTACGATGGGCTCCTTTGCAACCGATGAGGAGGCAAATGTGACCCTGTTAGATTCTGTGGGAAGCGAAGCAACCGAATACTATGTAGACGACGCCCGCGTAGAGCCTCTTTCCGCCAGTATCGCCGACCTGGGCCTGTCCGATACGGTATTCTGTGAGCAGCCCTTCAGCACGGATCTGTCCGTAGCGGGGCCCTACAGCAGCTACGCCTGGAGCACAGGGGACACCACCGGCAGCATTACGGTGACGGAGCCGGGCGTGTATACGGTGGAAGCCGTTTATGAGGAATTTGTCATCCGGGATACGGCTATCGTGCAGTACCTGCCAGTTGAGGAATTTAGCCTTGGGCTGGACACCACCGCCTGCCGGCCGCAATTGCCCCTGGCCCTAAGCGGCCCGCCCGGGCTGGGGCACTACAGCTGGAGCACGGGCGACAGCAGTCGGCATACCCTGGTCACGGCTCCAGGCCTTTACGCCCTAAGTTCTACTTACGCCTGCGGCACCGCCAGCGACACGATTGAGGTCGCCATTGATACGCTCCCGGCATTATCGCTGGGGCCGGATACCCTGTTTTGCCAGAGCCTGCCGTTACAGTACACCCTTTCTACCCCAGGAAGTTTTGATGCCTATGCCTGGAGCACAGGTGCGGCTACCCCACAGCTACAGGTGGACACGCCCGGGGTCTACGCCCTCACGGCCAGCCACTTCTGCGGCGTACAAGCTGATACCATCCAAATCCTGCAGCACCCCATCTTAAGCCTGGGCCTGCCAGCAGACACGCTGCTTTGCCCCGGAGCCCCCTTGTTGCTCGAAGGAGCGCCAGGTTTTGAGGCCTATCAGTGGTCGCATGGCCCGGCAGAGCGCAGGGTGGCCATTACCTCGCCCGGGCTTTACCGCCTTGATGCCAGTTATGCCTGCGGCCCTGTCAGTGCCACAGTGGAGGTCATGCCCTGGGAGGCTATCCCTCTGGGTATGCCCGGGCAGGTCAGCCTGCCCCTGGGCGGCAGCGTGGCCCTGCCTGCTGCGCCCGGCTACGCCCGCTACACCTGGTCGCCCCCGGAAGGGCTGAGCTGTTCTGACTGCCCCTCGCCGGAGGCCAGCCCGGTAGGTCCCACCACTTACACCCTACAGGCCGAAAGCCCGGAGGGCTGCATCTTAGAGCAGGTAGTAGAGGTGTCCGTCACGCCCCGCCGCCGCATCTACGCGCCCACCGCTTTCAGCCCCAACGGAGATGGCCGCAATGATGTCTTTCAGCTTTTCCCCGGCCCGGAAGTCTTGCAAATCACCACTATGGAAGTCTATCACCGGTGGGGCGGCCTGGCTCCAGACGGTCAGCCAGCCGAAGCCGGCCTCTACGCCTGGCGTGCCCGCGCCCTGCTGGTCAATGGGCAGGAGGTGGAGCTGAGTGGGGAGGTGCAGTTGGTGCGGTGAGCCGCCGCCCTGTTAAAGTGCCGGTGCACGGTATTAAAAAGTGCTCCCCGGGCATTATAGCACTAAACTATCCACCCATGCCAGTTATCTGCCGCTTGTCTGTAGTCCTTATTACAATACAGCTCAGTTTTCTTTCCCTCAACCTGCCCGCCCAAAACCTGGTCATCAACCCTTCTTTTGAAGAGTACTTGGATTGCCCGACTGGAGTAGATTTGACGGGCACGCATACCGGTATGGACCTTGTGGTGGGGTGGACCACGCCTACCGTTTCTTCTGATTACTATCATGTTTGTGGGGATGAATGGGCGGGGGTGCCTTCAAACATTGGCTTTGGATTTCAGTACCCGAATAGTGGGGATGCTTATGCAGGGTTCATTATACAATGTGTAGGGTGTATACCATCAAATGGAGGAGAATATATACAAGGAATGTTGTCAGCGCCATTAGAGAAAGACTCTACTTATAGAGTTGAAATGTACGTTTCCCTTAAAGAAGGTTATTATCAGGCTACTAGTGAATTTGGTATTTTGTTCACAGATACACTGTTAACTGTAGAAATGGATGCATTTGATTATACCAGCAAACGCCTGGTGCACCTAACGCCCGATCTAAGCAATGCCCCGGACTTTTATATTACCAATTACGAAGCCTGGATCCCCCTGCGGTGGCTGTACAAAGCCAGGGGGGGGGAGCAGTTCTTTACGATGGGCTCCTTCCCGTAACAAACCTTCCCCAGTGGGATGAGACTGCTGCCACTCCCCATATCTATCAAGCTCATTTTTCCACAACGGAGTGTGTCCCAATGTTTCAAGATTTAGGAATACAATTTGGAACAGTAAGAGTCGCTTCAATAACAACACGTGGTGCATCTGCCCCGGGTGTCACTGCAAATGATGCTTTCATAGCCTTAGGCTTTTTAGGTGGAGCAACAACGGCTTTATATGACCTCGTTGCCCACGAACTTGCTCATTGCTATATGTTTGGGGAGTCGCTGGAATATACAAATGCAGGAAATGAATCCCTTCATGAAGGCATCGCAGATATGTTTGGCACCTATGTCGAGTCCGTTATACAAGGCTCAGTCGATTGGGTGATGGGAGATGATGAGCCAGCTGCAGCTACAGAAATAAACAGAGACTTAGCCAACCCCGAATTTAATTGCTTTTCGGATGTTGAAAGTTTACTTCAACAACACGATAGATCCACCCCACTGAGCCATTGGTTTTTCTTAGTAAGTGCAGGAGACCCGGCTCTGGGCATCAACTCACTGGGCATGGAAACGGTTTTAGGCTATATAATGGATGCCCTGGCAGCGAATTCCTCATTAAGTGATTATAGTAATCTTAAAGATGCGGTTTTAGGGGTGGTTGAATTGCAGCATAGTGTATGTTCGGAGGAGTACACTTCGGTTGCGAGAGCGTGGAATGAAATCTGTGTGGGTAATACACCTATCTGTCCATACACTATCACTGGAAATACTATTGTTTGTGAAGAAAACAATGTCATGTTGTTGTGCATTAATGGAGGGCTTCCTAACGCTACTTACAGATGGTATATTCCAGGAGATGCCTACTGGACGGCTAATGGCGAGTCTGGTACGAATTCCTTCGACGGCAATTGCTTATATGTAGATCAATTTGGTGATTACCCTTATTACCCTCAATTCTTCAAAGTTGAAGTGTATTCTCCTACAGTAGGCCCCGCGTACAATCAGACTGTTACAGTGAGGTTAATTGACTGCGACGGAGATGACCCCACTTGTTGGGAGTACTATGATAGCCTGCAGCCATTGATGCACAATAATGAAGGGCAGCCTGAAAGTACTGCCGAACACCGCCTGGATAAAACCCGGCTCACTATAGATCAAAGCGTTCCTCCGCAATCAGTGCACTGGATTAAAGGTTACGACATCATGGGAAGGCTGGTTTATGATAGGCTCTTCAGAGATATGAGGGATGAAGGTCTCCCCAGCCGTTATGGAATGCTAATGTTACAATACTTTGATGAAAATGGAAAATGGCTAGGCACGCAAAAAGTAATGCCTAACAGATAGCATGAAGCTTAAAGCATAAATTTATAACTGACCCTCCTGATTTCCAGAAAGAACAAGTAATGGATTTTATACTCTCTTTTCAAGGGATGGAGAAATTTCGGAAATCAGGAGGGCTAAAATATAGCCATGAAACAGGACTTCAAACGCACCTTTACAGCCTTACTCCTACTGCTCAGCGCAAGTGCCCTGCACGGGCAGACCTACTTCAGTCTGCGGCTGAGTGGAGGGTTGACAGATATAAATAAAGGAGAGTTCTTCCAGGGCGACCCTGCGACCACCACTTATAACTGGAATTTCGAAAATCAGGTAGTGGAGCATTGGGCATTTGGGCTGATGGTAGAACATCAGTTGGACGAAAAACTTTTCCTTGCTTGGACTAATACCTATTACCCCAATCGAGTCTTCGAGGTTTACTGTAATGGAGTTGCTCCGTGTAATTTTTTTCGTTTTGATAGTTGGCGTACAGATTTAGCTGTTAAACGTTCATTTGCAGATGCGGTTTTGTTAGGAATGGGTCTTGGCTTAAACTATATTCATAACCCTGAAATAGGTAGATACAGTAGTGGAAATTATTCCAAAGTATCTCTCAATACATTCAACGGTGCCTACTTCGAGTATACAGCCCAAATGTCGCTGGCTTATTGGTATAAGAGATATATGATAGAGGTAGCTTACTTCAAAGGTTTTGGACACAGAGGTATAGAGCGGGAAATGCTCCGCCCCATCAATGAGTTCAACCTCACGCTGATCCTTCAGTTCAAGGCTCCGTGGTCGAAAAAGAGGCGCAGGGGTATGGAGCTTCGGTTTTAAGGTGTAGCATAAGAAGTGTGTCTACTGTCTCCAAAAGCAACCCACAAGTCTTTTTACAATGTAAGATTGTCCGTTTGGCCACATTGGCGCATATTCGGAGTGTTATTGCACCTTTAAAATCATTAACGCGTATGAGTTCTCTAACAAACGGCGGTGTGGCCGTACACACACAAATTGCACCCTGGCTGGCCCTGATTGTTATTTTAGCCCTGGCATGGAGTTGTGAGAAGGAGGCACTGCCTGATATTTCAGCCCCAGCGGATGTGAACAGCGCCATTGAAAACCGCTCTCTTGGAGGCGTACTTAGCGGGTCAGGTGAAACCGTCCTGGGCAATGTATTGAACAACCCTTATGCTTTGGATAATATCAATCAGGCTTACCAAATACTGAGGGGCAGCTTTGGGGATTTACAGCCTACTCACTACTACCTCAAGTGGCTGCCCCAGACGGGTGAGCACATCGAAGCGCTGGAAGCTTTTGAAGAAGCACAGGGTTATGAATTTGAGACGCAGCCTATTCACTTTGAGGTGGTTTACGAAGGGACAGAGAACTATTTAGACCCCGCAATTGGTGAAAATGGTTTTTCTCCTGAATATGGTGCTGTTGCCGCAGCTCATTTTAACACCAGCGCAATGCCTGCCGTCCCTTTCGAATTGCTCGAAGTTATGCATATCCCGAAGTACGAAACCAGGCTTACCTTTACTGCTTTTGTTTTATCTGGCAACTCAGAACACTACGAGGCAATAGACGGGCTGTGCAACCCTGATTGCCCGACCTGGCCGGATTGTTTAGGGGATAATAGCCTCACCTGTGAGATCCAGCCTGGCGCTACTATAATTACCATATCTTTAGTAGCCTCTTCAAGTGGGAAGGAAGAAGAAGATAAGTTAGAAGTTTCCGTACCAAAAGAGAATTTCCCAAACTATATTCTGGATGAGCGTATGGGGCAGTTTGGTGAAGAGGAGGTGGTCAATGCCACCATACCGGAGCATATAGAGTGCCTGCCCGGCTGTATCGCAAAGTTGAGGCCAAATCCCAATGCCGGCCCTTTTCACCTGGAGTGGTACTGCGACTGCGATGATGACCCCACTGAAGAAGAAGATGACGAAGAAGAAGACCCTGAGCCACCCGCAGGGCAGGTAGAACAATGCGGCTGCTTTGTTTATGAGAATAAAAAGAAGCCAGGCGGGCGTATTATACTGACAGATACACAGACCGGGGACGAGGGCGTGCGGCGCGTGAAGGTGAAAACCATAAAGCATCATTGGGGCTTCATTTGGCGGAATACAGACACGGATGATGAGGGCTGTTGGAAAATGGATAAAGCCTATAATGTTCGCCGGATGAAAACGAAGGTGGTGTTCAAAGACCGGGCCAGCGACCGGGCGGTCATCCGGTCATTCCGGGGCGCTCGGTTTTGGAACGCTTTTCTCAAGCCGGTAAAATACACCTGGAAGCTACGGCGCAATGGCAAAAACTGGCATGCCCTGTGCCTGCGACTGGAAGATGACCCGGAAGACCACACCAGTAAACAGGAGGAAGGCTACGTAGCCGCCCTGACCAATAATGGGATGCATGAATATTACGATGACTTTGGTGTGGACCTGCCCAGCCCGGGCAAGCTGCGGATTTTGATTCATACCTTAGATGACCGGTTGAATGCCGCACCTATGTTCCGGATGATGGACAATAACCTGATTGCACTAAGTGATATTACAGACTACCTGGCTGCTTATCAGACCATTTTTACAGGGTTGTTATACACCTTTTGGGATATTTCAAAACCGGACATCTTTATCAGTTTTGGCGATCCCGACCCCTCCGACGATAAACGGCAAACGGTTTACCATGAGATGGTGCACGCCTCCCAGTACGCTCAGGTAGGGCGGGATTGGTGGATAGATTATGTAACTTATATCATGACCCGGGTAGGCTCCGGAGAGCCTCTGCCCTACGGAGATGGTACTACTCCTGGCGCCGGCCGTGCAGAACTGGCAGAAGGCATGGCGGAGTCCGTGGAGCTGTATCTGGCGGATTTGAAGTATGGGTTGTTGCATAGTGATGGATTTGCTCAGTTACGAAGATATATGAACCAAGCCGAACTCCTTGAGTTTTGGGAAGACCCCGATTTGCCACCTAATGCCAACTTTATACCGGAAGGATTGTTTTTTGATTTATTTGATGAAAATGGGACTAACCCGGCAGCCGGTATAGTTACCGTGGGAGAAGGAAATCGTGTTAACAGCATTACTTTGCCCATCCGAGATAATGCCGGGGGCTTTACTTTCCTTCAGCAGTTGAATGCCTTCGGTCCGTTCACGGAGACTATAGAAGAATTCCAGGATCAACTCTGGCAGCAAAGCGGCCCCAACGGAAACACCTTAGTTAATTACAACCAACTCTTCCAAGACTATGGCTTTTAGAATGATTGCTTTCTGCGGGCTTTTAGGTTTTATCCTGTTCATCAGCAGCTGCGGCTGCAAGGAGGATGAATTCGGCGAGCAAATGGTTATTGAAGTGCCAGTATCCACGTATCCGGTAAAAGGTACTTTTCGGGTAGGAGATACCCTTTGGGTAGAGTGCCTGTTTCCTAAGGTGTTTTCCGTAAAGGATGCCAATGGGGAAATCGTCCTGGAGGACTTTCAATTCCGTACTTCACTATTTTTCTCCGAAGTGTCTGATACTATAGAGCAGTATGGTAACGAAGTGAGTGTGCTTGAAAGGATAGGCACAGTAGACTTTTTACCTTCATTTACTGCTGCAGAATATCCCATAGGTATTGTTGAGGACTCTTTGAATTATTCCTTCAAAGCAGGCTTCGTTCTGTTAGAGCCAGGACTATATTGGTTTGGCTTTAGTACTCCGGAGTTTTTGTATGAAGATTATGAACACCCGGCGATGTACACCTGTGGTCGGAACAGGCGGTCGAGCGTAAATTTCTTCCATCAAAACCCTGCGACTTCTGAAGAAGGATACCAAAGGTTGATTTCAGAAACCAATGTGGAGTATATTCCGGAGCTAACCGAATGGGAAGAGTATGAGGGAGGTGGCTGTCTGACTTTCCGGGTGTTGGAGTAACTTATTAAATACCAGCCTGTCAGCCCAATTTGAAGCGCTGGCAGGCTGGTTAGTTTTCGTTTATAATTGACCGTCTCTGGCAGCAAAGCGGCCCCAACGGAAATAAACTCGGAACGGAGGGTTTCGTGCTTTAGGCACAAACCCGACGCACGCGTTTACCGATATGCATCGGCACAGGTATGCCGACACGAAGCAGGTTTGAACCCCAAACCACTTCGTCGTCGGTACACCTTAGCAAACTACAATACAAAAAGTAGTGCCCAACAGATATACGCAATGCGAAGTGGCTTTCTCCAATGTTGCAAACCACTTCATATTGCGTATACCTAAACTGACCTTCCGCCTACGGAAGGTCAATTAGGTAGATGGCAGTATTGGCATCTACTTTATAAATGCTCTAAAGTTTTCTCTGTTAATCAGGAACCCTTCGGCATCATAAGCTTTAGTGAAAGTACTTGATATCTTAACCCTCTTGTTTGGGTTCCATTTAAATTCGTAGGCTTTCAAATTCAGCCCTCTTTGCTCAACGTAATCAATTTCCTGCTGCTGGTTTGTTCTCCAAAAAAAAGATTTTGCAAGGGTGAATTTATATTTATTCATTTTTATTCTCTCTGAGATAAGAAAGTTCTCCCAAAGTTGTCCGACATCTGATCTTAATGCCAAGTGGTCCATGGCACCAATTACAGCATTCCGAATACCATTATCATAAAAATAGATTTTCCTTCCTTTTTTGATTTCATTTCTAACGTTTCGATTAAAACTTGGAAGCCTAAATACTACATATCCTTGTTCCAATATTGTTATGTACTTCTCGATTGTGTTCCGGTCCACACCCACTAACTGGCTCAACTCGTTATAATTGACTTCACTTCCGATTTGCAAAGCCAATGCCTGAATCAGCTTATCCAATACCTGAGGTTTTCTTATTCCAGCGTAAGACAAAACATCTTTGTATAAATAACTGCTAACCAGATTTCCCAAAATTTCAGGCTCTTCATTAGGGTTGTTGATTACGTCTGGGTACATGCCGTATACTAATCTTCTTTCTAACTGCTGATCGGCTTCAATAAACCCTACATGATTCTCAAATTCTTCCCAGCTTATTGGAAATAGTTCGTATTCCCATTTCCGCCCGGTAAGTGGTTCATTGAGCTCATTGAATAGTGAAAAGGAAGAGGAGCCGCTAATCCATAATTGAACATCCTTTAGCTGGTCAATTATTATTTTCATTGTTAGGCCTATATTGTTGATCCGCTGTGCTTCATCAATAAAAACGACTTTATGATCGCCTATAAACGCACGTATTTGATCCGTATTTGGGGTGTCTAGTAATGTTCTGATACGTGGGTCGTCACCATCAAAAAATTGATATCGCTCGCTCTTGAGAAATTTTTTGATCAATGTTGTTTTACCAACCTGCCGAGGCCCAATTATCATAATCGCCTTCCCTCTACCGGCTTTTCCTCTTATGCGTTCTGCAAGTATTCGTTCAATCATACCTTAAAAATAGTGAAATGTGAATAAAATATAAAATAAGTATAGTTGTTTGTTATTTTAAACCTGTAGTATGACATTATAAGCTGAATCGCTTGCCTCCGACTCTGAGATAGGCATGGGTGGCGAAGAGTACTGGGCAGTCAGGAGTTTTGAAGGCAATGCTCCCGATCATCGTTATTTCGAGTACACCTCACATCTATCCCTCGCCTACTGGTACAAAAGGTATATGGTAGAGCTGTCCTACATTCATGGCCTGGGGCTGAGGAACAGGGAGCGGGAAATGCTCCGCCCGATCAATGAGCTCAACCTCACGCTGATCCTTCAGTTCAAGGCTCCGTGGTCTGGTAAAGGGCGCAGGGGGATGGAGTTGCGGTTTTAAGGTGTAGCATAAAAATTGTGCCTATTATCTCTAACAGTAATTTAATTGTTGTAACTTGGGTATTATCGTATCTCTTAAAGCAATAACGCGTATGAACAATTTAACAAACGGTAGTGTGACCTTATACCCACCCACCCACACACATTCCATCCGCCGAAGCCAGGAGGCGAAGGAGGACACACATTCCATCCGCCAAAGCCAGGAGGCGAAGGAGGACACACATTTCATCCGCCAGGCAACTATAAGCTAAGGAGGGCACGCATTGCGCCCCTTCTGATACTCCTCAGTATAATGCTTGGCTGGAGTTGTGAGAAGGAGGCACTGCCTTCACCCGCAATGACAGAAACAGAGGCTTCACCGGAACCCAGTATCGTATTCCGGTCTGAGAAAGACTCCGTGCCCACTATTCTGGGCGCACAGCGCGACAACCCCTACACCGTAGCCAACATGACGCAGGCCTGGAATCATTTATTTGGCAAGTATAAATCCTACACTACTCTCCCTGTGACGCACCGCTACATAAAGTTTGACCCACAAAGCCTTGAGGAATATAAGGCACTGGCAGAAAGCGGGATTACTTATGTTGATTTCCCGCTGGGTTACGAGGTGGTGCAATTGGGCGATTATTGCCCGCAGGAAGGCTTTGGGCCAGAGGGGATTCCGGATTTTTATGGCGTTCTGGAAGCCGGAGAGCCGGTGCCGGCTGTAACGTATCAGGTCTTGGAAGACCTGGTTATCCCTCCCTACGAAACGCCATTGACCGCCCGTGCCTTTGAGGAGGTTGGTAGCCTTTCTGCCTATTTTGAAGGTTTGGGCGGCACAGGTGTCAGCGCCATACCGGACCCCTGCGGACAGGAATGCCCCAATTACCCCAACTGTTTTTACTTTCCGCAGTATTTTGGCTGTTCTGGTCCGCCGATCTACAATCAAGACTGCAACCCAGACAGTCCGGACTGGCCTGATTGTTTGGTGATCTACGATGATGAGGAAGAGGAGCTCAACGCTTGCGGCTGCCCGGTGCCCGGTGATGAGCGGATGCCTGCGGGCTGTATCCAGGTGCAAGACGTGCAGCGCAATGGCCTCTTTCCGGTAGAATCTGCAAGGGTAACCTGGTGGAACGGTTGGTTTACTTTCAAAAAAACGGAAACAGACGCACAGGGGTGCTGGAAGATGAACAATCACCGGGAATATGGCAAGGCTTACATGTGGGTAACCTTCATCAACGACCGGGCGAGGCTGCGGGGCTTTGTAGGAAATACCGTGCAGGCTTGGCGCCTGTTGGCGACCGTGACCGATTACGGAGGGGAGCTCGGTGGCGGTTCCTACAACAACATTCAAACTGAATACAACCTCTGGAACAATCAGGGCGGGCGGGACCACCGCAACTGGTCGGCAGCCACCGTCATAAATGCCCTGCACCACTTCCATACCGAAGCCCAAAATGATGGTATCAACCCACCTCCGATGGGGCTGGATATTTACCTGACAGCTAACCGGACAGATGGCATTGCTTTAATGGCTTCACAAATACCACCACAATTTATAGAGCAATGGACCCTTCAGGGGTTATTTGGCTTGACCCTACTACCGGAAATCATAGATAATCTGGGGTTGTTTGGCTTGGTCCCGGATGTAGCGATCGGCTGCAACTTTCAAAACTCTGACGAGCAATGGGCGATCACGCAGCACGAAATTGCTCATACCTCGCATTTTACTAATGTCGGCGCCGTATTCTGGGGGCAGTTGGGCCTGGCTACGCTCAATGCCGAAATAGCCACCGGTGATCCTTGGGGGGATGAGAATGTCGCTGACGCCGGTCGCATCGCCATCTGCGAAAGCTGGGCAGAGCACCTGGAGCATGTGTATACGGATCGGGCGTTTGGGGCAGCAAATTCATTGGGAGGTACGGATACATGGCAAATTATACTTGAAGAGCTAAGAAATGATTCGCCTAATCACGTGCCAATAGGCATACACTTCGATTTAATTGATAATCAAAACGATTTGAATGACGCATGTGATAGAGGAATAGGTGGTGCCTGCGGTCCAATAGTTGACAACGTAGCTGGCTTTACCAATGGTCAGCTATTCTCTCTGCTTGATGCAAATACGGACGATCCAGATATTTATCGTGCCAGAATACTTAATGAGTTGCTGCCTGGTTCTGGCAATATGGCAGCTGATATTGATGCTCTGTTTAACAGCTATTAGAAAAAATCAACTAGGGTGCAGGTAAAAGAGAATATCGATTACCTGCACCCCCTTTTCAAGATACTGCTTATGAAATATTTATCATTTGTACTTGTTGTAATTGTCTTGTCAGCAGGTAGTTGCCTTCGGAAAGAGTGCCGGGACATACCGGGAGGGTATAAATTTGTAATCCCCGTTGACTTAAGTCCGGCGCTAGACACATTTAAAATAGGAGATACTATCTCGATTCGATCCAGCTTTTCCAATCAAGTCTACGAAATTAATACCGCCAGGACTTATGAATTAGATAATTTTCAGTTTGATCCTTATATCGGAGCGGTTAGATTAGATACAGTCAACGCTGATGAGGGCGCTACCAGATTCTTTACAATAGCTAAATCAAATGTGAATCTCGAATTCACCGAGTATAGTACCGGAACATCTGTTTACAACGGTGAGTTTGCATATGACGACAAAAGTTATAACTTAGAACTGCAAATCATTCCGGAACAAGAAGGGTTATTTGTTCTATTTTTCAACGCGCGTATACTAGATGACCGGCAGTCCTTCCCGGGGAAGTGCGCTAGCCTAGATGCCTATAGATCTATCATGCGAATAAATGATAATGTGACTGATAATAATATAGATCTATTATCGGAAAGCCCTGACCCGCATTATAACGACTGGATACTGCAACGCCCACAGGAACGTTTTTACGATGCCGGCGGCTACTGCTTCTACGTGGTGGAATGAGATGGATTCAGTATCGGGCGACAGCGTAAAGGTCGGTCAATCGATGCCGGCCGCCAAGCCATCTGCGAAAGCTGGGCCGAGCACCTGGAGTAGGTGTATACGGACGACGAAGTGGTTTGGGGTTCAAACCTGCTTGGTGTCGGCATAAACTCGTGCGTCGGGTTTGTGCCTAACGCCCAAACCTCTCCGATCCGAGTTTATACGGACCGGGCGTATGGGGGGAATACGAGCCTTTTACCAGCGGGCCGTACCTGGGAAAGAGAATTGGAGTTAACTAGAAACCATCGTCCGAATCACGTGCCGATTGGTCTACACTTCGATTTATTTGATAATCAAAATGATTTAATTGACGCATGCGATAGAGTAATAGGCAGCGGCTGTAGTCCGATAGCAGACAATGTAGCCGGCTTCACTAATGGCGAGTTATTCTCTATCTTAGATGAAAACACCACTGACCCCGGCATTTATCAAGCCCGGGTAATCAACGACTTACTGCCTGGCTCTGGCAATACAGTAGCCAACGTTGATGCACTATTTAATAGTTATTAAACCCCTATCGGGTGTAGGTAGAGATTGATTAAAGCCTACACCCGTCTTCAATATTTTGTATTATGAAGTTCTTTTTGCCTGTAGCATTTACCATTGTATTTTGCGGCTGTCTTAGGAAGGAGTGCAGGGATATACCGGGAGGGTATGAGTTCGAAATACCGGTTACTCTAACGCCTGCCAAAGACACATTTCATGTCGGTGATACAATTTCCATAATGTCAACTTTCGATGATATGGTTTTTGAGAGGAGAACGCAACAAGAATATTTATTAGAGGACTGGAACTTCTTCCCTATTACAGATATACACAAAATAGATACGTCTCCTTATCAAAATGGAATGCCATTTTTTGATATGATCATATCAGATACTATGGATTATGAGCAATTCATGTTTTCTGACAATTGGTCCTCTTTAACTGGAACTTATTCCTATGATAGCAAAATTTACAAGCTGTTCTACAAAGTAGTACCTAGAAATTCAGGATTGTATTGTATTTATCAAGCATCAGCCCAAAGTGTGGATGATGATCAACACTTCCCAGGTAAGTGCTCAGGCATCTCCTCCCGTACAGCAGTAGTGCTTAATGATAATACTGATAATAACATTGAGTTTTTGAGTGAAAGCCCGGATACATTTATCAGCGAGTGGATACCTAGTCGGCCCATGGATCGCTTCTATAATGGCGGCGGTTACTGCTTCTACGTAGTAGAATGAGATGAAACCTTCATGGGGCGGCAGCGTCGTAATCGGCCACCCGAAGCCGGCCGCCTAGCCATCTGCGAAAGCTGGGCTTCTCATTTGGAGTATATGTATACGGACCGGGCGTATGGGGCAACGAATTCATGGGGATTTCCGGATACGTGGCAAATTATACTTGAAGAGCTAAGAAACGACTCTCCTAACCACGTCCCGATAGGCTTGCACTTTGATTTGTTTAATAATATGCCTGATGTCAATAATGCCTGTGACAGAGAGGATGGCGTCTGCGGTCCGATGGTAGATCATGTAGCTGGCTTTGCTTCCCTTCAACAGCAAAGCAGCCCCAACGGAGAAACCTTAGCAAGCTACAATACAAAAAGTAGTGCCTAACATATGGCAACTATGAACCATTATTTGCAATCCACCCTCATCGCCCTACTCACACTATTCAGCGCAAGTGCCCTGCACGGGCAGACTTACTTCAGTCTGCGGCTGGGTGGAGGGTTGACGGATATAAAGGGGGGGGGCACACAGTAGACCCTCATTCAGATTTGTACATTGTGGAGGAGCAGTTCCTGCCACACTGGTCGGTTGGTTTGAGCGTAGAACAACAAATATATAAAGCGCTTTTTCTTTCGTGGACAAATAGTCATTACTTCAATCGGGTATTTGGAATTGACGTATTATCATTAACTGAATTTCCTATTAGATTTCATCGCTTTGATAGCTGGCGTACAGACTTGGCTATTAAGCGATCATTTGCAGATGCATTTCTTATAGGTGCCGGGCTTGGTCTGAATTATATCCACAATTCTGAGATAAGCGTAAATGGAGAAAGGTATTTTGAAGTTACGAGTTACAATTACCGTGAAAACGCTCCTGATCATCGTTATTTCGAGTACACCTCACACTTGTCGCTCGCCTACTGGTACAAAAGGTATATGGTGGAGTTTTCCTACATTCATGGCCTGGGGCTTAGGAATAGGGAGCGGGAAATGCTCCGCCCCATCAATGAGCTCAACCTCACGCTGATCGTTCAGTTCAAGGCGCCGTGGTCTGGTAAAGGGCGCAGGAGCTTCGGTTTTGAAGGCTTATACTATATACGCTGACGGCTAGCTGGACAGATGGTAGTGCCTGATACCACTTACCTGAATGTCCACAGAAACTGGATTCTGGTGAGTGATGAGGGCAGTAGCAGGCTTCATTTCATTGCCCCTAACGCCTTAGGTAACTGCAACAAAACGGCGGTTATCCTTATTGCTGCATGCTGGTGTGCCCCTTCAAAATAGCGGTAAATCCGCTGCCGTCAAAGTTTCAGAAGGGAAGAAATAAAAACCGGGCGGTTGCCATTTGGCGCAACCGCCCGGTTCTGATAAAAGCAGAAGTGCTTGCTACTTCACCCCGTGCATCAGGCGTTTAAGCAAAGGATGCAGCAGCATAACCAGGATGCCCGCGGCTATCGGGACGATCGTGAAAATAAGGAAGAAGGTCGATAGAGAATAGGCCTCGGTGATATTCTCAATCTGCCCACCCAGTACAGCAGCAAGCTTATTACCAATAGCGATAGCCAGGTACCACATACCAAACATAAAGGCAATCATGCGGCCAGGCACCAGCTTACTCACATAGGAGAGCCCCACCGGTGACAGGGCCAGCTCGCCCAGCGTATGGAAAAGGTAGGCAAATACCAGCCATATCATACTGGCTTTAACGCCGGGCTCAATCCCCGCTGAACCATAGGCGAGCAATCCAAAGCCGAGGGCCATGGTGATCAATCCAATACCGTACTTGAAAGCAGCAGCCGGATTATATTTGCTGTCAAACCATCGGCTGAATAAGGAGGCAAATGCAATGATAAAGAAGGAGTTGAGGATACTAAACCAGGAGACCGTGATTTCCACCCAGTCCTCTTTTTTCTCCACGATCGTTGCGGGCACCACGCCGTTGTCTCTATCGAGTTCCTCGCCGCGCTGCCTGGCCATTTCCAACCGGTCATCCATTAGGAAACCATAAGTCAGGCTCTGATTATCTTTGGTAATGATGTGGACCTTTTCGCCAGTCTGGAAATCGACAAAGGGCTCTCCAATAATAATGGTTTGCTCTACGATTTCATTGTCGGTAGTGCTGGGGTCGGTTGTTTCCGTAACGGGCTCGTAACGGAAGGTCTGTACCCCCTCCGGATCCACCATGATTTCGCCGGTCGTTTCATCAATTACCGGGACCCGCTCTGCTTCATAAGAAACTTCGTAGGCGGTGGTATTGAAGTCGCGGTATAGCATCCAGCCGACGATCGCCCAAATGCCCAAAAAGCAAACCACCAGCACTATATTAGAGCCCGCGATCTTTTGCCCGGTACGTTTGCCAAGCAGGTAAAGGACATAGGTGATAATGCCCAGCGGGACTATAGTCAGCAGCGCATTGATGATATTGAACAGTATGGCCGAGCCGCCAACCAATTCCCGGTTGGTGTAGTCCCTTGCGAAAATAATCAGAGACGTCGCTCCCTGCTCGAAAGACATCCAAAAGAATACCGTGAAGAAGGCGAAAATAATGAAAGCGATCATGCGGTCGCGGATGACTCTTGTATACCGGCTGATACGCGAAATAGCGAGAAACAGGAAGAGCGCAAGGGCAAAAAGGATCGCCACATACTGACCTTCCAGGCTGCTCGTTTGCAGCCAGCTGAAAATATCCAGCCCGGCTATTTTTGACATAGGATCGTTGATGGCGTAACCCAGCCCGATGACCGAACAAATGCCGATCAGGATTTTATCGACGGTGGTGAAGGGGTTGCGCTTTTCGCTTGCCGCTTCTTCTTCCGTCATGTCTTTGGTGTCGGGCTCATCATCGGTGGCTTTTGGTACATCGCCAATCTCCCCGAATAGGGGCCTGGCCAGCCAAAACTGCAGGGTGCCCAGCAACATGAAAATACCCGCCAGCCCAAAGCCCCAGCTCCAGCCTATCCGTTCTGCCAGGTAGCCGCAGAGCATCATACCGAAGAAGGCACCTGCATTCACGCCCATGTAAAAGATGGTATAGGCACCGTCTTTTTTCTCCGGTAGAAACTTGTACATCTCAGAGATGATAGACGTGATATTCGGTTTGAAGAAACCGGTACCAATGACCAGCAACGCTAAGCCCAGATAAAGGAAAAACTCGGTCTCCACCGCCATACTGGCGTGCCCCAGCGTCATAATGGCTGCACCGATGACTACCGCCCAGCGATAGCCAGTATACCGGTCCGCAATGATGCCACCCAGAATAGGGGTGATGTAAAGCAGCATGGCGTAGGAGCCAAACAGCGCACCGGCATTCTCCGCACTCCATTCCCAGCCCGGGTTGTAACCAATGGCGGTCATGGTTAGGAAGTTGACCAGTAGAACACGCATTCCGTAAAACGAAAACCGCTCCCACATCTCTGTGAAAAACAGTACAAATAGCCCGGAGGGGTGCCCAAAGACCGTCCCGTCCCGCTCAAGGATTTCTAAATGTTTGTTAGCCATAGGTTTTAGCCTGCATTTTGCCCACCATCGCGGGGGCTTGGGTTTTGTAATTCGGTTAGTTAAAAATAAGTCGGCCTTCAGCCCCGGGTAGTGTAGGCTGAAGGCCGGAAGTTTATGATTTTGGAGGGTTCAGCATTGAACCATCGTCATCTTGTGTAGGTGTGTCCTCATCGGGCTGGTCGGCAATTTCGTAGCCTTCCTGTTCTTCGAAGTGCGTATCGGTCGTGTCCTCTGCGCCATGCGTCAGTTTCTTCAGGCGCTTAAAGAAGAGGAGCAGCAGTATACCAAAGGCACCGGTGAAGAAAAATATACCGATGAAGGTCTTGTATTCCTGCGTGTTCTGTAATTCGAAGAGCTCGATTTGTCCACTGTACTTGCTGATATCGACTTTCGCTCCACTGTTGTCCATAGCCGCTTTGGCTTCTTCATCGTAAGCCATTCGGATAACGGCGGTCAGCGGGGCATCAGGGGAAGCCTCTTCTTCTTTCAGGTACTCGGTAAGCAGTTGTTCGTTGTCCGGGGAGAGTTGAAGCAGCGCCTTTACATCCACCCCTCCTTCACGGATCACCACCTGATCCCCTTGCAGATAGGCATCAGCGGTGAATTCAAAGTCGCTGGCCTTCATAATCAGGGTGTCCGCAGCGAGGTTGTATTCTGCCGGAGAGGCCACGAGCTCGGCGCTCACTGTTTCCAGTTGTGAAGACTCGCCAATTGTGCCTGCCACTTTGTTGCCCAGGCCGGTAGCTGCAAAGTATACCCCCATCATGATGGAAACATATTTCACAGGAGCGACTTTTGTAATGAAAGAAAGGGCAACCGGAGAGGCACAAAGCTCTCCCAGGGTGTGCAGCAGGTAAGCCAAAATGAGCAGGTAAAGTGCTGCTTTGTCGCCGTATTGCTCTACATCGGCACTGGCTTTAGCCATAAAGAGGAAGCCTGCACCCATGATGATAGTACCTACGGCCATCTTCACCAGAGAAGAGCTTTCGTACCCTTTGTGCTTCCACCAGATCCAGAAACTACCCACCAGTGTGCCAAAAATGATAATGAACAGCGCATTTACAGACTGGAACACAGAGGCAGGGATCTCATAGGGGTCCTGGTAGAAATCTGCCCGGTAAAAACCATATCCGGCAAGGATCAGCAAACCAATCGGCAGGAAAAGATAGTAGGTATCTTTTTTCTGGAAATAATGCACGATGCCGAGCAGCAGCAAAATACCACCTGCCCCGTAAAGCAGCAGGTCAATAGTGAAGAAATTCACCACCCGATCAATTTTGTTCAGGGTATAAATGTTGAGCAGTCCACCGGCTTGTTCAAATGCTCCCCAGAAAACAATAATGATCAGAAAAGACAGGATAAGCACGATAAACCGGTCTTTCTCAATGCTATTGATTTCTTTGTAAATCATCATCATTAAGCCCGACACGATAGAGAGGAACAGGAACAGGGCGGTGTACAGGTAGCGGTCGGTGCCTTCAAAAGCTATAAAGGCCAGGATGGAAGAACCCGCAATCAATGCGATTGTAATACCAAGCTGTAAGGGGCTTCTGAAGAGCTCCTGAAAGAGGTCACCAAAGGAAGAGTCGGCTGCTTCGCCAGCTGCCTTAGGCTGTTTGCTGGGAGGCTCGCCCACCCCTTTGAGGTACTTTTGCCCCATCATGAAGATGATTTGCCCCAGCAACATGCCGATGCCTGCCAGTCCAAAGCCATAGTGCCAGCCGATGGTCTCGCCCACAGCGCCCACGATTAGGGAAGAGAGGAAGGCACCTACGTTGATTCCGATATAAAAGATCGTGAACCCCTGGTCGCGCCGCTCGTCGCCTTGTTTGTACAGCCCACCTACCATGGTGGAAATATTGGGTTTTAGCCCGCCCACGCCCAGGATGATTAGCGCCAGGCCGGTATAAAAGGCCCAGATCGCCTCAATGGCAAGTATGCCGTGCCCGGCCACCAGTGTAAGGCCACCGTATAGCACTGCTTTTTTTTGCCCGATGAATTTATCGGCGAGTATGCCACCCGGTATCGACATCACGTACACCAGCATAGTGTACCAGCCATACAAGGCCAGGGCTTCAGATGATTCCCAGCCCAGACCGGGGTTGTCGCCCGTAGCGGAGCTGATGATATAGAGCACGAGAATGGCGCGCATACCGTAGTAGGAGAACCGCTCCCACATTTCGGTGACAAACAGGATAAACAGTCCAACCGGGTGCCCGAAAAGCATAGGCTGGTTGTCAAAGTCAAAGGTGTTCGCTTTCGACATGTGTAATTTTAAGTTTTAGCTAACTCCAGGAGACCTGGCGTGGTTTTTCAGTATTGAAGGGTATTCTTCTGGTTCCTTCTCAAGGTGCTGTAAAACGGGTGTAAAATAGATACTTTTGGCTGAGCCAGCCTAATATCCCTTCTATTATTTTGCAGTTCGGGTGGTTTACAGACAGACCGATCGGGGCCGATTAAAGTGTCATTTCCGGTTTACAGTATAACTTCTTACCTTCGCCCTCCAACTAGCCAAAACGGTCCAATCAGACTCACCTTTTTTTAGCATGATTACATACATCAAGGGGAATATTACCCACAAAAGTCCGACCTATGTCGTGGTCGAAGCCGGTGGCATTGGCTACCATATCAATATCAGCCTGCATACCTATGCACTGATTGAAAAGCTGGAAACGGTCAAAATTTTGATCCATCAGCACATCAAGGAAGATAGCCACACGCTGTATGGTTTTTCGGAATCCATAGAGCGTAACCTGTTCCGGCACCTGATTTCGGTATCCGGGGTCGGGCCAAGCACGGCGCAGCTAATGTTGTCCTCTATGACACCGGATGAAATGCGGGTCTCCATCATCGGCGAAGATGTTACCGCCCTAAAGCGCATCAAGGGAATTGGGGCGAAAACCGCGCAACGCATCATTCTCGACCTGAAGGACAAGCTCCTCAAAGATGGTGGGGAGGAAGGCCTTTCAGGCCATGTGACACAGGCAGATAATACCGTCCGGGAGGAGGCGTTATCAGCTTTGGTGGCCCTGCAGTTCAACCGTATACACGCCCAAAAAGCCCTCAATAAAGTACTCAAAGCTCAGACGGGCATCACACAGGTGGAAAACCTGATCAAGCTGGCCTTGAAAGAGCTTTCGTAAGGAATTCCAATTCCTTTGGTTGCCCCTGCTGAATTGCGTTACTTTGCGCCTTTTCGCATTTGGCGGCTGAAGACTGGCTGAGGTTCCCAAAAGCAGAATGTTAAAGTTAAGCGGTGGGGTAAAATAAGCACCACACCTTCGTTTAAGGTGGGACACCCTACAATCGTGTTCGCAAAACGGGCCGCATTAACAGATTTTTAACCGTTTTGCAGCGCAAAGATTTGATTGATTTACCACGGATTAAGCGATGCCTCGTGCAGAATTCCATGTTGTTGAATATGAATAAACTACTGATACTCGCTACGTTTTTATGTGGGATAGCAACTATTGCCTTTGGAAGCGGCACTCATCTCGAAGACCCCTATAGCAGTAGCTACACCGTAGCACCGGATACCATTCCGGATATTGACGAACGCTTTGGTGACTTCCTGATGAATTCGCCGAATAACCCATTTGACCTCAATGACCCCGATATCATTGAGCAGAATGTAGAATTTGACCCGGCTACGGGGCAATACATCATTTCTGAAAAAATTGGTGACCAATTTTATCGGCCACCTACCTTCCTCTCTTTTGATGAGTACCTCGACTTCCGTCAAAAGCAAGATCAGCAAGCTTACTTTAATGAATTGGCGGGGGTCACCTCCGGAGGGGGCACGGGAGCCCTGGACCCCATAGAGAAAATTGATGTCAAAGAGAATCTCCTGGAGCGCCTATTTGGTGGCACTGAGGTCGATATCCGCCCGCAGGGTAATATTGATCTGACATTCGGCGTCAACTCCAGCCGGACGGAACGCCCCGACCTTCCCGAACGGCAGCGGAACCTGACTAACTTTGATTTCGACATGAATATCAACATGAATGTCGTCGGTAAAATCGGAGAAAAGCTCAACCTGACCACCACTTACAACACTAACGCCAACTTTAACTTCGATAACCAGATTAAACTGGACTACAACTCGGATAACTTCGAAGGGGGAGAGGATGCCATCTTACAAAAGATTGAAGCCGGTAATGTAAGCCTGCCCCTGCGCGGCAACCTGATACAGGGCGGGCAAAGCCTCTTTGGCCTTAAAACAGAGCTCAAATTTGGTCACCTGACCCTGACGCCTATTGTTTCGCAACAGCGGTCACAGCAGGAAAATATCCAAATTGAAGGTGGAAGTCAGGTGCAGGAGTTTGAAGTGCGTGCCGATGAGTATGACGAAAACCGCCACTTCCTGCTTACGTTCTTCAACCGCGATAATTTTAACCGGTCTCTGCAAAATTTGCCGCAGATCAACAGCTTATTCAAGATTAAGAAACTGGAAGTCTGGATTACCAATGACCGAAATGAGGTAACCGATGTACGGGATATTGTTGCACTGGCTGACCTTGCCGAGCCCAGCCGCTTCGTTAGCCCCGATAAGGTCAACCTCAATCCGGCCTGGGATAAGCGCGATCTTGTTGCACGAGACCTGCTTCCTGATAACTCTGCCAACGACCTGTACAGCCGGATTGTCTCCCGGGGGGAACAGGTACGTGATATTGACCGCGCTGTTTCTACTTTCAAGAATGAATTCGACCTGCAGCAGACCCGGGATTTTGAAAAGGTAAGTGCCCGGAAGCTGCAGCCATCGGAGTACACCTTTCACCCTGAGCTGGGTTTTATCTCGGTCAATATCAATGTGCAGCCAGATCAGGTCCTCGGTGTGGCTTTCGAATACGAATACAACGGTAGCATCTTCCGCGTAGGGGAGATGTCCATCAACAACAGTACGGTGGGTACCGATACCACCGACCTTACGCCTAAGGTGCTGTTTGTGAAAATGCTCAAAAGCACAACCCAGCGCACCGACGTGCCCACCTGGGACCTGATGATGAAAAACGTGTACCCGATTGGTGCCTTTCAGGTTAATCAGGAGGACTTTCGCCTCGATATCTTTTATGATGACCCCGGTGCTGGTCAAAAGCGCTTCCTGCCGGAGACTAATATTGCCGGTATTCCTCTGTTGCGCATCTTTAACCTCGATAGCCTTAATACGCAGGGTGACCCCCAGCCTGACGGCATCTTTGACTTTGTTCCCGGTGTCACCATTAATCCGAGGAACGGGCGGATCATGTTCCCGGTGCTGGAGCCCTTCGGGGAAGCCCTGTCCCGGCAAATCAATGATGAAGAGCTGAGGCGAAAATACGTTTACGATTCTCTCTACGAGACGACTGTCTTTCTGGCCCGGGAATCGGCAGAACAAAACCGGTTTATCATCCGGGGAGAGTATAAATCGAGTGTGTCGTCGGAAATATCGCTCGGCGCGTTCAATATACCGCCGGGCTCTGTACGGGTACGTGCGGGCGGGCAGGTCCTGCAGGAAGGCCGTGATTATGAGGTAGATTATGCCATTGGTAAAGTCCGTATCCTCAATGATGCGATCCTACAGTCTGGCGTACCTGTTAATGTCTCCTTTGAAGATAATACCCTGTTTGGCTTTCAGCAAAAAACCATGGTGGGGTTACGGGCAGATTACGAAATTGACGAGAACTTTAATATTGGTGCGACCTTCCTCAAGCTCTTTGAGCGGCCGTTTACCCAAAAGGTGAATGTTGGGGACGACCCGATTAATAACAATATTTACGGGCTGGACCTCAATCTGAGCCGTGAGGCGCCGTGGCTGACCCGTGCCGTGGATGCTTTACCGGGGCTTTCTACCAAGGAGCCTTCCAATATTACCGTAGCTGCCGAGGTTGCAGCTATTCAGCCCGGGCACTCCCGTGCCATCAGCCTTAGTCCAATCGACGAAGGGGGTGTGGTGTACATTGATGACTTTGAGGGCAGCGGTGCCAGCTTTGATCTCCGTGCCCAGGCCAACCGGTGGTTTCTGGCCAGTGTGCCGCGGGACGACAACGCCGGCTTTGACCAGCTTTTCCCGGAAGGGGATTTGATCAATGACCTGCGCTACGGCTCCAACCGTGCATTGCTCAACTGGTACCGGATTGATCAGGCAGCCAGGGCTGGTACGGATCAGGAAAATATTTTCACCAGCCAGGTGCAACAGCTGGAAGTCTTTCCTAACCTGCAGCTTCAGCCGAATCAGCTGCCCAACGTGCAAACCTTTGACTTGAGGTTCAACCCAAACCTGCGTGGGCCTTATAACTTCGATACGCCGGACGGATATCCGGGGTATTCCCGTGGTGTGGAAACCTCTAATGGACAGATCGAACTCAAGGATCCCCGAACCCGCTGGGGGGGAATCATGCGGGATATGACCACCAATGATTTCCAGTCTGCTAATATTGAGTTTCTGGAATTCTGGATGCTCAGCCCGTTTCTTGACGAGTCCGGGCAGGGAGCATCACCGGATGCTGCTGGCAAGGAGGGAGACCTCTACATCAACCTGGGCAATATTTCGGAGGATATCCTAAGGGATTCCCGTCTGTTCTTTGAGAACGGGTTGCCCGGCCCGGCTAACCCCCAGCGCCGGACCAATAACACAGAGTGGTCTCGTGTACCCGTTTCGCAACAAATTACCCGTGGCTTTGACAACGACGAGGAAACAAGGGCGCAGCAGGATGTAGGCCTGGACGGGCTTGATGATGCCGGCGAACGGTCAAAATACCAGGATTATCTTGAGGCCATTTCGGCTACCAATCCAGTGGTGGGGCAGGCAGTAGCCGAAGACCCCTCTCAGGATAATTTCCGCTATTATAACGATGGGCAGTGGCCGAATACCGCTGGCGTATATGAACGCTACCGGCAGTTCAACAACCCCGATGGCAACTCCCGCTCTGCAACTCAAAATACGGGTAATCAAAACCTGCGCCAGACCGGTACTAACATTCCGGATGCGGAGGACCTCAATCAGGACAACACCCTGAATGAATCTGAGGCTTACTTTGAATACAAAATCCCTCTGCGCCGGAGCCTCGAAAACCCCGGCGAAATCGATATTGAGGAAACACCTCATATCACAGATCGTCGGGAAGCTGCGAACGGACGGATTTGGTACCGCTTCCGGGTGCCCCTGACCGAGCCGGACAAATCAGTAGGTGGTATTCGGGATTTCCGCTCTATCCAGTTTATGCGGATGTACCTGCACAACTTTTCTGCTCCGGTGACGCTGCGCTTTGCGCGCCTGGAGCTGGTGCGTAACCAATGGCGGCGCTACCGCCCTGACCTCTCAGAAATCGGTGGCCCGGCTACGCCCGAGTGTATTGATGATGAAACGACCTTCACAGTTGATAATGTCAATATTGAGGAAAACAGCGGACGTCAGCCTTTCAACTATGTACTGCCGGAGGGCATTCAGCGGGAGCTCGCAGTAGGCGTATTTACCAACCTGCAAAATGAGCAATCCCTGTCCCTGAATATCGAAGACCTTTGCAATGGCGCGACCCGTTCTGTCTTCAAGGTGATTAACATGGACATGCGGGTATATGAGCGCTTCAAAATGTTTATCCACGCAGAAGAAAAGAACGGCGTCCAGATTCCGGAGGGTGCCACTTCTATATTTGTACGCCTGGGCAGTGACTTCCAGGGGAACTATTATGAATACGAAATCCCGCTGACGATGTCGGAAGTGGAGGATTTGTCCGGTGCACCTACCAGCTCCATGTACAAAAATGCGGTATGGCGGCCGGATAACGGCTTCGACTTCGCGCTCAAAGATTTTGTAGAGCTCAAGAAACGCCGGAATGCGGATGGGGTCAGTTTGAGTGAAGAGTATACGGAATCAAGGCAGGATGGCTCCAAGATCCATAAGCTGAAAATCAGAGGTAACCCCAGTGTGGGGCAGGTGAAAGTGATTATGATCGGTGTGCGTAACCAATACGAATTTGTTACGGACGATGAAGACTTTGATCTCGAGGTCTGGATCAATGAAATGCGCCTGACAGGCCTGGATGAACGGGGTGGTGCTGCCGCTACGGCAAGGGTGGATGCCCAACTGGCTGATTTTGGTTCTATTGCGGCTGCAGGTAATATCAGTACGATTGGGTTTGGTGCCCTCGACCAGAAAGTACAGGAACGGGCCCGGGAAAGATTAACGGGTTATGACTTTGCCGTCAATTTCAATCTGGATAAATTCCTGCCGGAGCAATGGGGGCTGCAACTGCCCTTCTACGCCCAGCTATCGAATACGACGAGCACGCCGGAGTTTGACCCTTACGACCTGGATATTCTTCTGGAAGATAAGCTGAGTGCTGCTGACAACCGGCAGCAGCGAGACTCGATACGGGCAGCGTCGCAGGAAGTTACCACGATTAAGAGTGTCAACCTGACCAATGTGCGTAAAGAACGTGCCAACAATTCCAAGGCTGCGATGCCATGGGATATTTCCAATTTTAGTGCATCTTATTCTTACACGGAGTCTGAATTTCGGGACCCTATTATTGAATTTAATGAAGAAGAAAGGCATACAGGGTCGCTGGATTATGCCTTTAGCCGACGGACCAATTATGTGGAGCCCTTTAAGGCTTTACAGGGAGATGCCTTTAAAATAATTTCGGAGTTCAACTTCAACCCGTTACCAAATGCCTTCAGTTTCAGCTCCATCATGAACCGGGTTTTTGAAACGACGAGTTACCGGTTTACGGATGTTGCACCGGAGTATCGCACCTTTTACAACAAGCGTTTCCTCTGGGACCGGGACTATGATCTGCAGTGGGATTTGGCGCGTTCGTTGAAGTTTAATTTTAATGCGACCAACAGTGCGGTCATTGATGAGCCCAACGAAGCCTTCCTGGTGGAGACTTTTGGTTTTGATCAGGCGCGGGATATCCGACGGGACAGCATCTGGACGAATATTCGCAACTTTGGCCGTCCCAAGAACTACCAGCACAACGTCAGTGTAGGCTATGATTTGCCTATCAAGCACTTACCATTCCTTCAGGGCTGGGTTACGGCAAAAGTACAGTACCAAGGCAGTTATAACTGGACGGCAGCTGCCCTGAACGTGGACAGCCTGGGCAACGTCATCCAAAACAACCAAAACCGTACGGCAGATCTTGACTTCAATCTGGAGCGATTGTACGATAAGGTAGACTACCTGCGTAAGATCAACCGGGGCTCACGGGGCGGAGGTGCTAACCGTTCGCGCAACAATAGACCGGGCTCCCGTGATGAGGATGCCAGTCAAAAAGACGATGAGGAAGAAGACAAAAAGAAAAAACGAGACGGCCCTTCTATGGTCGAACGAGCACTAATTCGGCCATTGATGTTGGTGCGTCGGGTGCGCTTCAATTATAATGAACAGTTCTCAACGACCATTCCGGGCTATATGCCACAATCGGAGTTGCTGGGCATGACGAGCTTCGACTCTCCGGGCTGGGACTTCGTAGCGGGCTTACAACCGAACATTCGCAATCTGAGAGAAGATCAGCTCTTTGATCCAAATCAGAACAACATCCAGGGGGATTGGCTCCGGGAAAATGAACAATGGATCACTGGTAGTTCTTTCCTCAACCGGGAAGTGATGCAAACCTATTCTCAACGCTTTGACGCCCGGGCAACAATTGAGCCGTTCCAGGATTTCCGGATTGACCTGGAGCTTAATCGCACATTTACGGAAAACTACTCAGAAACCTTCAAGGATACCCTGCCGGGTGATGGTATACGGCAATTGGTACATACCATACCCTATGAGACGGGTAGTACACAGATGACATATAATGCGTTGAGTACCTTGTTTCGGGACAGTGAAGATGAAATTGGAGACCTGTTCGATAATTTTGAAGCTAACCGGTTGATCATTTCCCGGCGGTTAGGCCTGGGGAATCATCAGGATGAAAACCTGAGCAACCTGGGGTACACCCGGGGGTATGGCAACACCCAGCAGGAAGTAATTCTGCCAGCCTTTATTGCGGCGTATCGCGATGTCGATCCGACATCTGTCCGGCTCAATATTCTTGACCAGATCCCATCGCTCAACTGGCGTATGCAGTACAATGGGTTGTCCAGGATACCGTTTTTCAAAGAAATTTTCCAAAACTTTTCCATATCGCATGGTTACCGGTCTACGCTTAGTGTAAATAACTTCCGGTCGAGTTTGCCTTATCTGGCCACCCGGGCTACAGAGCCCATTGACACGGCCACTTTCAACTTCTTTCCGCGCCTGGAAATTGCTGATGTGGTCATTCAGGAGCAGTTTGCTCCGTTGATTGGGGTGGATATGACTTTGCAGAACGGGATTAGTTTGAATGTGGATTACAAAAAATCCCGGACCCTGGCCCTGAGTACCGTGAACTACCAATTAAATGAGACACAGTCTGAAGAATTTACAGTAGGCTTCGGTTATCTGATTCGGAATGTAGACATTCCTTTCCTGACAGGCAGTAATAAGAAGCGGGATCGTAAAAAAGAAGAGGAAGAAGAAGACCCGAATCAGCAGAACCAAGGTCGAAATAATCGACGGGGCGGCGGCGGTCGGGGGCTGCAAGGACAGGATTTAGATATCAATTTTGATATGTCTATCCGTGACGATATCAGCTTTGCCCACCGTTTGGACGAGGGGATTCAGGAGCCAACGCGGGGCACTTATGTATTCTCTATTTCGCCTTCTGCGGAATATGCGATTAGCCAAAGGCTATCGCTGCGCCTGTTCTTTGATTACCGGCGTACGGAGCCTGCCGTAGGTCCGGCTGTGCCAAGGACAGATGCTTCCGGAGGTGTCATTATCCGATTCCAGCTGAACTAACTAATAGAGGTTATTTGTCGATTACTTAGCAGCGGCCTCCTGTTCAGTCCAGCCCAGTGCCTGTACCATTTTGTCGTAGATGGCGGTGTTTTCGTAAATGCCGCGGAAAAGATCAGCTCGGGGGCCGTAGGCAAAAACAGGAACCAGGCTGCCGGTATGATCTTCACAAGTGAAGCCCGCAATTAAAGAGTCGCGCCGCGAACCAGGCTGAATGGCGTACCCTCCCGTTTCATGGTCTGCTGTGACGATAACCAGCGTTTCTTTGTTCCGCTTCGCATAGGCCAATGCTTCTCCGACTGCTTCATCAAAATCCAGCATTTCGGCAATCAAATAGTCCTGGTCTTTGGCATGGCCAGCCCAATCTATCTGTGCACCTTCTACAATAAACAGGAATCCCTTACCACTGCGCTTTTGAAGGAATCGAGTACCGATACGGGTAGCGGGAGGCAGGTACTTTCTGCCTTGCAAAGAGCTCGGCGGGTCTCCTTTTGCGGTAAAATAACCGAAACCCCGGCTAAAATCAGGGATGATACTATAGAGGTCTTCCTCATAGGCATTATAGATGTTATGCCCGTTGTTTTCCATATCCTCAATGAGGTTTTTTCCATCATTTTCCCGTTGATTGAAGTAACGCATTCCGCCACCCATAAAGAAGTCGATATCTGCTTGTGCCAGTTGCTCAGCAATGTCTTCATATTGACTGCGTAGGGGCACATGTGCAAAGAACCCTGCCGGTGTAGCATGCACGATAGAGGAAGTTGTGAGTAGCCCAAGGGCGTACTCCCGGGCTTTTGCCTGTTCGAAAATATTGGGCAATTTGTTCCCCTCTGGGTCCAGGCCCAGCATACTTTTATTGGTCTTAGAACCGGTGGCAAAAGCAGTAGAACCAGCTGCTGAATCTGTTATTAAGTCATCTGCTGCATACGTTTTCTGCAGGCCAATGACCTTGAAATCCTCAATATGAAGTGGCTTTTTTTTACTGTACATACCCGCACTGATCTGACTGATGCCCATACCATCTCCAATGAGGAGAATGATATTACGGGGCGGCGGCTCGTTTTCCAGCAACTTCATATCGATGCTATCCGGACTTTTACAGCTCAGTGGGATAAGGAGTAGAAAAAGCAGGTGTCTTAGCGAAAAGTTCATGCAATCTGTTTTGCCCCGTTTTACGGGGATTGGTATTTACCGGTTTAAATCGCGCTAAGTTAAGAAAACCCGCCTGTTTTCAGACAAGTGTGTAACGCTTGCCTGGTAGGGTACGGACAACCCCTTTGAACTCAAGCCCCAATAAAAGTGCAGCTAACTCGCTATTGCTCTGCTTAAGAGAGGCTGAAATTTTATCAACGGGCATAAAGTCTTGCGCTCTTAGTAGCTCTACCACGGCTTCTTCTTTAGGGTCGAGTTCCGGAAATAGAGCCCGCTGAATACCGGGTTGTTCTCCTGATTTTTCCCAACGCATAACGTAAGCAAGGTCATTCACCCCCTCCAGAAGGTTGGCGCGGTGACTTTTAATGAGCAGATTACAGCCTTCCGAGCATTTATCCCGAATGCGACCGGGCACTGCAAAGACATCCCGGTGGTAATCATTCGCCATTTTGGCGCTGATCATAGAGCCACCCTGTCTTTGGGTTTCCACAACGATTAATGCATCACAAAGCCCGGCAATAATCCGGTTGCGCATAGGGAAGCGTTCCCGGTCGGGTGGTGTTTGACTGGGGTACTCAGACAGCAGGCCACCGTTTTCTATCATTTCTAATGCAGCATTAGTATGTTGCACCGGATAAATGCGTTGCAAGCCGTGGGCTACACAACCAATAGTCGGTATACTATTGGTAAGGCAGGTTCGGTGAGCCGTGATGTCAATGCCGAAAGCCAGGCCGCTAATAGTAGTTACATCGTAGGCCTGAAGTGCTTCTACCAGTTCTTCACAAATATGTACCCCCTGTGGGCTCGGTCGACGCGTGCCCACAATAGCTACCGTGCGCTTTGTATTAAGGTCAGCATTGCCTTTGTAGTAGAGTAGGGGCGGACTGTCCGGAAGATGCTTCAACCGATGCGGATAGTCAGGATCGGTATAGAAAAGTACCCGAATGCCGTGGGCTTCTATGAAATCCAGTTCGCGCTCTGCCATAAAAAGGGCATCCGAATTTCGGATACTATGGACTAATTGCGGACCAATACCCGGGACACTATTCAACTCTTTTTCTGTAGCTTCGAACACGGCACGCGCGCTACCACAGTAACTCATAAGGTTGCGGGCAGTAACTGCACCTACCTTAGGTATGAGCGTCAGAGCCACATTGTAGAAAATCTCATCATTCATTTGGCGGTACTGCTAGAGCGGAGCAGGCCAATAAAGCATGAAACATCTGTTTTCTCGTAATAATAAAGTAGAGTACCTTTCGGGCAAGACTGTTGATAATCGATAATAATGCTGCCATTGATAGGCAGGCATGAAGAACCTTTCCGCGTTAATTCCTAATTTCGCATTAAATATAGGATATTTCAGGTGTTTAAACCCAATTTTTTGTAGGTTTTTTGTATTTTATGATGCAAAAAGTGTTGAAAACCGTTAAATATGAGTGAGCAATCAGGTATGCTCCCAAAAATAGAAATCTTAATTATTGGGGGATTTTTTGTCTTGTTTATGATTTGGGCGGTTTCGAAGTGCTCCGCCACCCAACAGGCTTACGAGGTCCAGGCTCAGGAAGAGGCTACAGAGGCGGAAAGAGAAGACTCCCTTCGGAACGCCGGTATGGTAGGAGATTATGTTCCATTGGATACTACCATCAAGCGACTTAAGGAGCCTCCGGTTGAAGCGAGTCCCGCTGGTGAAGGTATTTCCACACCCCTCTATGTGATCACGCCCGCTTTAAACATGCGTACGGGGCCGGGTTTACGTTTTAAAGTCCTCGAACGCCTGGAGCTTTATGACGAGCTGAAGTTTCTTGGTGAAGTTACAGACACCACTCAGCGCATTGATCTGGGTGAGATCATCGTGGAAAAACCCTGGGTTAAAGTCCGAACCTCCAGTGGTAAAGAGGGATGGGTCTTCGGAGCCTGTGTCGATTATTACAAGCACGAGCTCAAAGGTGTTGTGACAGATTAGGAAAAAAGGCGGCAGTTGGAGCCTACCCTGAGCCTACAAATCATACAGCCGGATTACTTCAAGTAACTGTCGGCCAAGCTCCGGCTCGTCAGAGAACTCTTTATCCTCCAGCGCCGCTGCCCATCCCCGGATATCATCAATTGAAAGGGTTTTGAGATCACCGTAGGTGCCGGTGGTGATATAGAAACTGTGGTCCCTAAAACTAGTCCAGGCATTTTCATACTGCCTAAGGCAGCGCCCGTCGTAGGACTTTTGCTTGCCTTTCCAATCATCCGTGCAAGGCAGCAGAAAGTGGTTATTTCTTTCCCCTTCAGCCCATGCAGCCGTTCCAGCCTGACTGTGCAGCAGCGCATTTGCCATCGTAATCTCAGCTGGCACGCCAAATTTGCGCTCCTCGCTTTGGGCCACTTTATCAAAACGCTCAATGTAGTGCTGTATCCTTACTTTACCCATACGCTGCAGCCGGTCAAGCGCCAGTAGCTTTTTAGGGGTACGCGCGGCAGCAGTCAGGTCAAAATGCTCTGTTTTTGCAGTCGAAGTCGATGCCGTGAGGTTGTCGGTATACCGCTCGCTTTTGACCGCTTTCTCCTGCGGCAGGCCTTCGGGGGCTTGCTCCATTTGAACTGGCGTGTTGAGGTTGAGCTTAAAGCTGAGGTCTTTTTTTAAAGCGACAAAAATCAGTAAAGCAGCGATGCTTAACCTGAACCAATTGCGCTGTAAATAGGCTTTGATGTGTGCTGCTTGTGGATTCATGTTATAATACATTTTGTTTGATACAATTGTGTTTTAAACAAAAGTAAAACAAAAAGTTTTTAATTGCAACACCTGAAAACAATTTGTGAAGTACTTTCTTCGGCTGTCCTCGCAGATGCGGTTGTTTTTCCCTGTGGAATCCTGCATCTTTAGCACACCACCAAAGTACAGATCATGCGAGGACTCGTTTTGTTAGTCAGCTTAATGTGGGCTGGGTTGCTTTCTGCCCAAATACATAGCCCTTTCATCCATGTTGATCAGTTTGGATACCTGCCGGATGCTATGAAAGTGGCAGTCTTCAGCGATCCGCAGGAGGGATACAATAACCATTTGAGCTATGAGCCCTCCGCTGAAATACAGGTTCGGAATGCAGAGGGAGAACTCGTTTATACTGCTGCTCCTCAGGCTTGGAATGCCGGTGCAGTGCATTCCCAATCTGGTGACCGGGGCTGGTGGTTTGACTTTTCGGTAGTGAACGAGCCCGGCACATATTATATTTACGATCCCGTACAGGAAGCGCAAAGCGCAGCTTTTCAAATTGATGAGGGCGTGTACTACCCCGTCCTGAAAGCTGCCGGGCGCATGTTTTATTACAATCGATGCAATGCAGCCAAGCCACAGGCGTACGCCGGACAATGGACGGACGGGGTTAGCTTTCTTAACCCTTTGCAGGATGCCAACTGCCGCTATATCGGCGCTCCGGGTAATGCCAGCCTGGAAAAAGACTTGAGCGGAGGCTGGTTTGATGCCGGTGACTACAACAAATACGTCACTTTTGCGAGTAGCGCAGTGCATAACCTATTGTCTGCCTACGAGGAAAATCCGCAGGCATTTGGAGACGATTGGAACATCCCTGAATCCGGTAATGGTATACCTGACCTCATTGACGAAATCAAATGGGAGCTGGATTGGTTGTTGAAGATGGTCAATGAAGACGGCAGTGTAACTATAAAAATGGGTAGCCAAAATCATTCGGAAAATGCTGCTTCCCCTCCCAGTCAAAATACAGACCCCCGGTTCTACGGGCCTACCTGTTCTTCTGCTTCCATCGCTGCTGCCGGGATGTTAGCACATGCTTATTTCTTGTTCAATACATTTCCCGAGCTAGAGCCCTATGCGTCTGAATTGCTGGACCGGGCTGCTCTTTGCTTTGCTTACAGTATGCCTTTTGCGGAGCAAGGGACCTTTGAGACAGACTGTGATGACCTTAGTATTGTAGCTGGGGATGCGGACCGCAGCGCCGAAGACCAGACTGCTGAATTTGTGCTTGCGGCCGTCTACCTGTTGCAGGCTACGGGTGATATGGCTTATGGTGATTGGATAAGCACTTATGCTCCGGGGCTGGAGCAGATCGCATCCGGCTTCTGGGGACCGTATAATGTCCCGCTCAGTGACGCACTGATTCGCTACAGCAAGCTGCCTGATGCTGACCAGGCAATAGCTGGTCAGATTGAGGAGTCCCTTGAAGCTGATGTTAATAATAATTACAATGGGTATTACGGATTCTCCACCCTTGACCTGTACCGGGCGTATATGCCGGACTGGTCCTACCACTGGGGCTCCAATTTTGCGAAAGCTTCCTACGCCAACCTCAACTATCTGGTCAGTCAATCGGGAGTTGTGGCGGAAACTGGGCCTCTCCTGGAGTATTTGCAGGAGGGGCTTCACTACTTTCATGGCGTGAATCCGCAAAGCAGGGTCTATTTATCAAATATGTACCCTTTTGGTGCCGAGCACTCGGTGAATGAGATGTACCATCTCTGGTTTGCGGATGGCTCCATCTACGACCATGCCCAGGATTCACCTTTAGGCCCGGCTCCAGGCTATGTGGTAGGAGGCCCGAATGCCAGCTTTTCCATACCGAGCATCAGTCCGCCGGGGGATCAGCCCGTCCAGAAGAGTTACCTGGATTTTAATACAAGTTGGCCGCAAAATTCATGGGAAATAACAGAGCCTGCAATTTATTACCAGGCGACCTACCTTCGCCTGCTTGCACATCAGGTTGAGGCTGTTATGCCTACGGGGGTTAAAGAAGCACAAGTCCCTGAGCAGTACCGGGTTTATCCCAATCCAGTGCATAAAATTTTGCAAGTGGAGGGCGATATCCCTGCTGGAGGTTTTGAAATCTTCTCGCCTTCCGGAGGGCTTCTAAAGCAAGGGCGCTTTTTAGAGCATTCAGTTAATGTTAGTGAGCTGCCGGCAGGGCTTTACTTTCTCCGGATAGGGTGGTCTGTACAGCCTTTTGTGAAGCATTAAAAAAGGCTCCGGGGAGATAGTTCCCGAAGCCTTTTATGTGGTGGATATTACCCATCTTAAAGCTGCTCTAATGCCTGCTTAAGATCGGTTGTAAGGTCCTCCACGTCTTCCACGCCTACGCTCAGGCGAATCAACGAGTCTGTGAGGCCAACCTTTAAACGTTCTTCTCTTGGAATAGAAGCATGGGTCATCGAAGCCGGGTGGCCGATGAGTGATTCGACGCCACCCAGGGACTCTGCCAGGGTGAATATTTTTGTATTGCTTAGGACTTTAACGGCCAGTTCGAAGCGGTCATCGGCCAGATCAAAGGAGACCATTCCCCCGAAGTGGCGCATCTGCTTTTTAGCAACTTCATGCCCGGGATGATCGGTGAAGCCGGGATAATAAACTTTACCTACCTTATCTGATGCCTTGAGCACGAGGGCGATTTTTTCTGCATTTTGGCAGGCACGTTCTACCCGTAGGTGCAGGGTTTTGATGCCGCGCAGGACCAGGAAACAATCCTGCGGTCCAGGTATAGCACCTACTGCATTCTGGAAAAACTGGAATTGCTCTGCCAGCTCTTCATGGCGTGTCACGAGCGCGCCAAGTACGACATCAGAGTGCCCGCCCAGGTACTTAGTAGCAGAATGCAGAACGATATCGGCACCAAGGTCCAGTGGGTTTTGGAGGTAGGGTGAGGCGAAGGTATTATCAACGCAGCTCAGAATGCCTTTCTCCCGGGCAATACTGCATACGGCTTCAATATCTACAATATTGAGCATCGGGTTAGTTGGGGTTTCCACCCAAAGCAGTTTAGTTTTATCAGAGATAGCGTTGCGGACATCATCAAGATTATTGAAGTCGACAAAGGTCGATTTGATGCCGTAGCGCTGGTAAACCTTGGTCATTAAGCGGTAAGAACCACCGTAGAGGTCATTGGTAGAGACGATTTCGTCTCCTGGGTTGAGTAACTTCAGCACGGCGTCCATAGCTGCCAGGCCGCTGCCGTAGCAGATACCATGCTTACCATTTTCGAGGGCAGCGATGTTGTTTTCCAATACTGTCCGAGTAGGGTTTTGTGTGCGTGCGTACTCGTAGCCTTGGTGTTCACCGGGCGCAGACTGGGCGTAGGTAGAGGTTTGGTAAATCGGTGTCATAACAGCACCGGTTACCGGATCTGGATGAACGCCAGCGTGTATTGTCTTGGTTCCAAATTTCATAGTAGGGCTGTGTACTTTCGGCCCGCCTTGCAGCAGGCATGAACAATAAGATGAAGAAAAGGGCAATCTGATATGAACCAGATTGCCCTTTTGGATACCTCAGGCTTACCTGGGGCATTTTATACTTGACTGCTCTTAAGCGTTAACAGCGTCAGAGATTTCTTTACCGGGCTTGAACTTCACAACATTCTTTGCTGCAATTTGAATGGTTTCACCGGTTTGTGGGTTACGACCGCTACGTGCTTCGCGGTGGGAAACAGAAAAAGTACCAAAGCCAATCAGCGTAACTTTATCACCACCCTTAAGTGATTCAGTGATGCCGTCAAGTACTGCATTCAATGCATCAGTAGCTTGGGCTTTAGAAAGGTTCGCGCTATCGGCGATTTTGCTAATAAGATCTCCCTTATTCATTTCTGAATGTTTTAATTAGTTAAACTTAACGTGCGGCAAATTTATACGCTGGAACTGTGATTACCAAGTTTTAGCGCTCAAAAAAAAACCAGGAAGCTAGAATTTTCAAGGGTTTTGGACGTTTTGGATATATATTTGGCTTGAATTACTTTTGATACACGCTTATTTTTGCCTGATCAGAATAAAATTTGTTAAGATGCGCAGAAGCTTATTGTTATTAGGATTATGTACGGTTTTGTCTTTTATGGTGGTTTCCAGCTCTTCCTGCAACCGCAAGGCAGGCTGCCCAGCAGTGGAAAACGCTCATGTCAAGCCTAATCGTAAAGGGAATCTGCCGACCAAAGGGGGGAAATCGAGGTTGTTCCCGAAGAAGTTTAAGAAGAAGTAGGTCACGGTTGTTATTGCTTCCGCCGTGGATCAAGAGCATCGGTCAGCCCTTCGCCGAGCAGGTTGAACACGGTGACCGTTACAAAGATGGCCAGCCCTGGGAAAATAGCCAGCCACCAGGCTGAAAACTTGGTCCTTGCCAGATTGAGCAGAGAGCCCCAGGTCACCTCTTCCGCTGCTACCCCTATGCCTAAAAAAGAGAGAAAGGCTTCCATCAGTATAGCGCTTGCCACACCAAAGGCTATGGTAATCAATACCGGAGTCAGCGCATTGGGGATTGCGTGGCGGGCAATGATGCGCCATTCATTGTAGCCTAAAGCCTGCGCAGCTTCGATATACTCCAAATTGCGAACCCTGAGCAGCTCCGCCCGGATAAAGCGGGCGATACCGGTCCACCCAATCAACCCGATGATTGCCATAATATAAAAAACGGATTGTTCCTCGATTATCGCCACGATACTCAGAATGAGTAGTAGCCCGGGGATGGAGTTGACCACTTCTATGAGCCGCATGACACCCAGGTCCAGCGGGACAATGACAGGCTTTGCCCAAATACCCCGGTTTTTAAGCCAGCTGGCGAGTACATTCATAAGGCTTATAAGCCCAACTGCGATAAGAAGGCTTTTAAAGACTTCCCACCCAAATGAACCTTCATTCAGCGCAAAGGCCCGAACCTGAAACCCATAGAAGTAGGCCAGGACAAGCCCCAGCCCGTTCAGTAATAATCTTATTCGGCTCACCCTGAGACGTTCGTCCCCAAAATACCCAGCGAGGGCCCCCAGGAAAATGCCAATCAGGGCTGCAATACTCATGGCTACAATCCCTACGAGCATGGCGGTGCGGGTGCCAGCGATCATGCCGGCTGCAACATCCCTGCCCAGTTGGTCTGTACCGAGCCAGTGCCAAAACCGTTTGGATGGGACATCCTGATCATCACCCGGTGCAACGTAATTGCGGTTTTTACGGTCCATGGTCCTGGCCGAGTAGGGGATAGGAGCCCAAATGGCGTAATCGTAATCGTGTTCGTGCCAGCTATTCTGAAAAAAACGGGCCTCCCAGCTATCCAGGCCAAGCCCGACTGCATAGGACCTTAATACCGGGAAGTGAGATTCGCCCTCCAGCTCTGCGTAAATGGGTTTCTCATTGGCGATAAAGTCAGCAAATAACGCAAGGAAGCCTAGCACGTAAAGGACACGCAGAGACCAAACGGCCATGCGGTTTTTTCGAAATTGCTGGCGCACAATGGACCAGTAGCTCTGCGGGGGAGCTTGCTGCCGGCGAAGCTGTTCCGCCAGTTCCTGTTCTTTACGTACGCCAATCAGCATAATCAGTTTTTGTCTTTTCCATAGGAAACTCTGGGATCTACCATTGCATATAGAATATCGGCTACTAAAATACCAGTCATAGTCAGTATCGCTGCAAGCATAAGCACGGTGTAGACCACCGGCCAGTCCCGCTGAAATATAGCGTCTACTGTAAGTTTGCCCATACCAGGTATATTGAAAATAACCTCAATAACCACAGAGCCTGCAAATACAGCCGGGAAAATACTCGCAAACATGGTGATGATCGGAAATAAAGCATTGCGAAAAGCGTGCTTCCAGATGACAGGTTGTGCATTTAGCCCTTTTGCCCATGCTGTACGAATATAGTCCTGCCGGATCACATTTAGCATACCTCCTCTCACCTGACGGGAAATGAAAGCCAGCGCACCGTAAGTCAGGCAGAAAACCGGCAATACCAAGTGGGCGCCTGCTTCCCGGAACCGCCGCCAGAAAGGGGCATCCGGGGGAAGATCCCCCAACCCTAGTGATGGGAACCAGTCCATCCCGTACTCCGGGGTAGTGAAGAAAACAACCAACATAGTCGCTATCCAGAAGCTGGGCAAAGAATAGAATACAAACAACAGTAGTGTGGTGATCCGATCAAAGGTACTGTCCTTCCAAACCGCCGAAAAAACACCAATTGGTATGGATAACAGGTAGGCAATGAATATTGCAATCAGGTTCATAGTCAATGTCCAGCGAAGGGCATCAGCCATTTTATCTGCTACGGGCCGGCTGTCGATAAAAGACTCGCCGAAATCGAGGGTCAGGAAGTCGGTTATCCAGTTGTGGTACTGATTATCAAAGCCGTACCATTTAATATCCGGGATGTATAGCCTGACGGGGCTTGCTTGTTCCTTGAGCTGAGTGTAGGCCAGCTGTAGTTGGGCGACCTGAGGGCCTAGCGCTGCCTGAAGGGTAGAGTCTGCCGCGGTTTGACTAACGGCCTTGTCCAGCAGACTGCTGATGCGTTCATCCTGGTAGGCAAGGTAGAGTTGTTTAACAAGTGGCCGGACGCTTCTGACCGCTTCGGTTTTTCCCAGCAGTTGATCGGTGCCTTTGTCGGCTTTTCTAACAGCATGGTAGTAGTTGGAGATGGCTTCCCAGTTACCATATTTCTGTATTAGCTTGACGAGGTTTTCCCGCTCGTCGCGTTTGAAGATCCGGTAGAGGGTATCTGGGTAAGCTGCTGAGGACAAGCTCAGGTAAAATACAGGCTTGTCAAGCCCCAGGTAAGCGGAGGTTTCCCGATAGACCCGGTCTGCATCCGTTAGAGGGCGCTGAAAACCGCTGCCCATATCCCGGTTACGCTGCTCTACCGGATCGCCAGGGGCCATCTTACTCAACCCAAAGGCCAGTAAAGAGATGACCAGCAGGGTGGGCAGGAAGATCAACAAGCGTTTAAGCAGGTACTGCAGCATATACTGGGAGCGGCTAGCTCTCGGTTTTAAGTTTCAATAATGATGGAACGTACCCTGGGAATACCGGTGTGATCGGAGCCTCAAGTTCATTATTGATAATGAGCCGGCCGGTGGGCACCAAAATGGGTATAATTGGCATCGATTCGTGTATCTCAGCCTGTAGCTCCATGTATAGTTTTTTCCTTTCTTCCGGGTCCAGGGTAACTTGTATACGGTCAATCAGCGCATCAGTTTCAGGAGTAGCGAATCCACTGCGGTCATCGCCTTCAGAATGATACTCCTGCTTGGGCTCCCAGGTAATGGGCTGGATCCCTTTGGCGGCAGCTAACAGCTCAAAGTCACGGCGCCCCGCATCTTCCATATTAACGTTGTGCTCCTGTGGGGTGAGCTTGATTTCAATGCCAGCTTTTTTGGCAGACTCCTGCATTAATAAGGCTACATTCTGAGAAACCTGGCGCCCGGCTGTGTATTTGTAGTCAAGTGAAAGTTCGGTCAATACCCCGTCGATCTCTTTATCAACAATACCGTTGTTGTTGCTGTCTGTCCAGCCTGCTTCCGTCAAAAGGGCACGGGCTTTTTCTATCTCGTAGGGTATTGGCTTTATTTCCGGGTTGTGGTAAGAAGTCGAGGCCAGTACAGAACCGGTGGAGGGCTCTGCCAACCCGGAGAAAGCAGTGCTGATAATCGTCTCTACATCGGTAGCGTAGGCGAGTGCGCGGCGTACTCTTGGATCTTCCAGCTTAGCCAGGCGGGTGTTTATGTAAACAAAGGCGTGGACCAGCGAGGGAGGCGTAAAAAAATCAAAACGTTCGGCCACGAAAGCCGTCTCTTTGAGTTCGTTAAACTGCTCTGGGGCAATATTCGCTAAAACATCAAGTTGACCGTCTTTGAGTGCAGCCACCGCCGCAGTCTGATCCTGAATGGGGCGGAAAATGATCTCTTTGGAGTAGGCGTTCATCACCAGGCCGGCGTCCTCCACTTTATCCCCCCACCAATCTGCTTTGCGTTCCAGAACCAGGCGTTGCCCGGTTTGCCAGCGTACAAGCTTATAGGGTCCGCAACCATTGACGCCCTCCGGCTCCCGGCTGTAAAACGGACTGGTAAAATGCTCAGCAAACTGATTGATTTTTTCGTTCTCTTCCGCAAGTGCCTTTGCTTTTTCGCTGTCCATAAGGCTTTCCAGAGGGATGTCTGCCATCAGGCCCAGCGAGTCATAGTGATAAGCAGGCAGTACAGGTAAAGCGGCGCTTATCGCTTCTTCTCCGATAATGTACTTCTGGTCAGAATACACCGTGAAACGCTTGGGGTTATCTGCATCAATCCGGATTTCTTTAATAAAGGACAGGTACACCCGGTAGGGTGCAGCGGGCACTTTGGGGTTGAAGGTCGCCTTGAGGGTAAATAGAAAGTCCTCAGCAGTGACCGGTGTGCCATTGTCCCAGACGGCTTCCGGACGAATTTCAAAGGTATAGGCAACACCACCGGCGTAAGGACCTTCCTCAGGCAGCATTACTTCCGGTGCGCTGACCGCTAATGACGGCTCGAGCTCCAGGGTTTCCGGATTCAGACGCTGCAGGTAAGAAAAGGTGTTGCCGATAACCGTATTGGAATAGTTGCTTAGGGTCAATATGGGGTTCAACTGGTCCGGCTCTGCATCAAGCTGCAGGCTGACAGATTCGGGCGAGATGCCATCTCCCGTCTGGCTTACTTCCTGGTTTGTAGCCGTATCATCGCCACAACTGGAGAAGGCAAAAAGGCTTACGAAGATTAAAGTGTGGAGGGTAAAACGTAAATTCATGAGCTCAATTTTTTGTTTTTGGGGCTTTCTTTTAGCTAAGTTTATTGCATGGCTACATCACGTAGCACAAAATCCTGTACAAAGAATCCGGGTCGGCGTGCCGAGGCGATTGCATTAAAGCGCTTGCTTATGGCAATGCGTTCCTGGGGCGAAAATAGGAAAATGTAAGGCTGCTCTTCATAAATCAGCTCTTGAAATTCCAGGTAAAGTTCATGACGCTTTGCTTCGTCCAGTGTTACCTGTATCTGCTCAATTAAACGGTCAGCCTCTTCGTTGCGGAAGCTGACCCGGTTGCCACCGGAAGGAGTATCGCTCTCCGAATGCCAGAGTTGCTTAGGGTCGTCCGGTATAGGGGCTTGCCCCCAGCCGCTGGAGTAAATCTCGTAATCTCTTTTTTTGACCTGATCGATCAGGACGGTAAACTCCTTGGGTACGATATTGATGCTTACACCAGCCCGTTTGGCATTATCCTGAAACAGCAAGGCCTGGTTATTGGCAAATTTGCTACTGGAACTAATAACGTAATTAAGCTCAAGTTCTGTTAGACGGCCATTGAGGTTCTTGTCTACAATACCATTGCTGTTGGTATCTTCCCAGCCCGCTTCTGCCAACAAGCTTCTGGCCCGCTCCGGATCATAGGGGATCGGCGGCAGCTTATCGTGATAGTAAGGCTTGGTGGGATGGAATGGGCCAATGGTCCGGGTAGCAAGGCCATGGTAGAGGGTATTGATGAGCTCGTCCACATCCAGCAGGTGCGCGAGAGCACGGCGCACTCGTTTGTCCGCCAGTTTGGGTGATTTATTATTCAGGCCGATGAAGTAATAGACCAGCGCGGGCGGCGTGAGCAGTTCGTAGCGGCTTTGCACGAGTTCATTATCTTTGAGGGTGACGAAGTCCTCGGCATCAATCTGACTGGTAACATCGATTTGCTCATCCTTCAGTGCGGCAAGCATAGCGGTTTGATCGGGTATGATGGTGAAGACAAGCCGGTCAGGAGCGGCTTTAAGCATGGGGTAATCTTCCTGCAGCGCATCGCCCCACCAATTGGTTTTTCGGGACAACTCAATTTTCTGACCGGTTGACCAGCCTTCAAAAGTGTAAGGGCCGGAACCAGAGATAAAGCCTTTTTCACGTGAGTACTCAGGGCTGTTGAATACATCAGCAAAAGCCTGTATCGCCGGGTCTGAGGCCGCTAGTTTTGCAGCTTTTTCTGTGTTGGCCAGGTCAGCAACCGTATAAGGGGTCAACAGGCCTTCCGGATCGTATAGGTGAGCGGGCAAGACGGTCATATTGCTGATAGCGGGCTCCCCCAAAATATATTTCTTATTGGCAAATACGGTAAAGCGTTTGGGGTTGTCTTCATCAACTTCGACCCGGCTGATAAACTCGAGATAGGCCCTGAAGTGGGCCGCGCTCACCTTTGGGTTGAGTATCGCCTTTAGGGTAAATGCCAGGTCATGACCTGTAATGGGCTTGCCATCATCCCAGGTCGCTGCATCGTGGATCTCGAAGGTATAAGACATGCTTCCTGCATCGGGGCCTTCCTCAATTTCCCGAATGACGGGTGGATCCTTTGCAAGTTGGGGCTGCAGTTCTAGCGTTTCGGGGTTGAAGTGAAGCAGGTTTAGGAAAAGCTGTTCATTGACCACACGGGCATAGGTGCTTGCCGAAAGCAGGGGATTTAACCGGTCCGGTTCCGCCGGAAGGCGAGCGTATACCACGTTGTCCGAGCGTTTAAAAGCGACCTCCTTACCCTTATTACCGGAGGAGGCTTGGTCGCCCTTACAGCCGGAAATAAAAAAGCTAAGCATCAGCAGAACTACTGTGGAGCTAATTTTAGTCATATTTTCAGATTCGTTCAAAGGAAGAAAGACCGGGTCGTTTGACGGCAATAAAGGATATAGCTTGTCTTTGATACCTGTTTTTAAATTCGACTGCCCGTCCCCTGCGGTAAGTTTTGAAAAGCCGAAAGGCGTATCCTGGTTTTTGCCATCTTTTACCGAACTTGCCCTAAATTAATTGATTTGGTGAGGAATTTATAATTATTTTCAGGAAGGTGGGCAAGATGATCGGTTAATGCAACCTAAACCTTGCCTTGTGGCAGGTGTTAAAAAACTATCTGGAGCAAGTAATGCTCAGAAGTTCTATTGGTCAAAACAAAACCAACAATTATGGCTACAGTACTTATTGGTGGCGGAACCGGTTTAATTGGGACACGCCTTAGCCAGTTGCTAAAGGCAAAAGACTATAAGGTCAGCCACCTTAGCCGGACCGCCCGGCCCAATGCTGAGTTTCCTGCTTACCAATGGGATGTGGAGGCCGGTACGATTGACGAAGCGGCTGTGCAGCAGGCGGATTATGTTATCAATCTGGCAGGAGCCGGTATTGCTGACCGCCCCTGGACCAAAGCCCGTAAAAAACTGATTATAAGCAGCCGCGTACAATCTGCTGGCCTGCTCGCGGATACCTTCCAGCGCCTGGGTCATTTCCCAAAGGCTTTCGTTTCCAGCTCGGCTATAGGCTACTACGGTGACCGGGGCAACGAGTGGATGTCAGAGGAGACTACCCCCGGCGAAGGCTTTCTTAGCGAAAGTACAGAAGCCTGGGAGTCGGCTATTCAAGGTGTGGCTGCAACCGGTGTGCGCACTGTAGGCCTGAGGATCGGGATAGTCCTTTCCACTCAGGGCGGTGCGTTGGAGAAAATGCTGATTCCTTTCCGTTTTTACACCGGAACGTACTTTGGCAATGGAGAACAATGGTACAGTTGGGTGCATATAGATGATATCTGCCGCATGTTCATACATGCCCTGGAGACGCCATCTATGGAGGGATTTTACAATGGCGTCGCGCCCAATCCGGTGACCAACAAGCGATTGGTGACCGAAATGAAGGAAGCGATGGACTCACCGGCTATCATCATGCCTGCCCCTGCCTTTACTTTACGTCTGGCCATGGGCGAGATGGCGGATGCTGTGCTTTACAGTACCCGTGCTCTGGCTGATAAAATCAAAAAGACGGGTTTTACCTACCAATATCCTGTCATTGACAAAGCGCTGGAGGATTTACTGAAAGCATAGGGAAATGAATGGTTAATAAGCTCCAAGCATAGAACTTGTCTAAAACTTAATATATTCTACCGGGTCCACCGGTTTGCCTTTATGCCAAAGCTCGAAGTGCAAATGTGGCCCATCAGAAAGGGTGCCGGTATTTCCAATAATGGCGACTGCTTCGCCAGCCTTAACAAAACTTCCTGTTTCCTTCAGAAGTACAGAGTTGTGCTTGTAAAAGGTAATGGTATTGTTGGAATGCTGAATGCCAATGGTGTTACCCGTTTCCAAAGTCCAGTCTGAAAAGAAAATGAACCCATCCATCGCGGCTTTAATGGCGGTGTTTTTTGGGGCGAGTACATCTACACCGTAGTGCTTTTTATCTGGCATAAAAGCAGCACTAATCTCACCGGTGACCGGTGGCGAGAAAAAGAGTTGCTCCAAAGGCACATCGCCCGGAGGAAAATTGACGGGTCGGCCAAGGCGGGCAGTATTACCTACTTTCTGTAACTCCAGCTCTTCGCGCAGTTGCTCCTCCGCAGCGGAGCGCTTCACTTCCTGCAGGGAGTCCATCTGGATTTCATTCCCTGATTTCTTTTCTGCCTCTTCGGCTGTCTCCACATCCCCAACCAAAACTTTTTGGATATTTTCAGAATAAGCCCGTTGGGCAGCCAGCTGTTTTTCCAGGCCTTTCACTTCATCGTAGAGGGTTTCTACCTGGCGGCGGGCTTTATCGCCTTCGCCATAGCCGGGTACGTATTGGCGTAGCGGGGTGAAAGCGATAGCCGTGACGACCAAAATGGCAACCAACACCAGAATGGTGCTCGCTGCTACGTATACGTTGAGCAGTGTGAGCCGGTACGAGCCTACCTCTTCGAAGGTCTCGTTGTTCATAATGATGAAACGGTAAGTGTGCTGCAGGTTCTGCTTGGTCCGCTTCCACCAGGATTTGAATTTATCTTCGTTCGGTGCCATGCGAGTTTATTATGGATTACGCCAGTCCTTATAATTCGATGATAAGACTAAAAAGTAGGCTATTTATTTTTTTCCCATCACCAAAAGGGTTTGTAGTCTGTTAATAATAAAATAATTTTGGCATTTGGCGTTTATAATACAGTTCCGGGTTGGTAAAATTAGGCAGAGTAGTCAGCGCCCGGAAGTAATTTGGCCTTTTTCTTTTACAATACGGCGCTCCGTGACGGCGCATTTTGAAAATAACCAGACTTTGAAACAGAGCAATAAAATACTGTGGGTATTACTGAGCATGGCAGTACTGTCAGCGTGCACGGCCACCAAGAGCCGTAGTGAGATGTCTGCACTCAGTGAAACCTACCATAATACAACGGCGCATTTCAACGGATATTTTAATGCCGATGAGCTGATCATGCTCAGCCGGGCGTTGCTGGAGGAGTCGCATGTCGACAACTATACCAGAGTACTACCTATGTACAAGTACCTGGCGGTGGAGGATGCCTCGGTCATTGCCCAGGACCTGGATATCGCTATGGAAAAGATAACGGTGGTGGTTAATCTCCACCCGTACAGCAAGTGGGTGGATGATTCTTACCTGGTGTTTGGCAAAGCCCAGTACTATAAGCGGGATTACGAAGCAGCCGAAGCAACCTTCCGCTACTTCTCCAACGAGTATAGCCCCGAGGAAATGCGTAAAAGAGAGAAGAAGGCGGATTCAGCGAAGAAGTCACAAAAAAAGAAAAAGAAGAAAAAGAAACGCAAGAAATCGCGCCGGAAGAAAGGCACAATGAGTAAAAAGAAGGCGCGGGCGCTCAAAAAATATAATAAAGCGGTACGCAAAGCCCGGAAATCAGGTGGGCAGGCACCGGAAAAGCCCGCCATACTGCAGGGTGGTAAGGAGCAGGAAATGGCGGATGCGAAGGAAGAAAAGCGCAAAGAAAACGAAGCAGCACTGGAAGAAGAGAACCAAGCGGACCAAAACCCTAAGAAGAACCCGCTGAAGCACCAATTGGCTTATCAGGAGGGGATGTTGTATTATGCTAAAACGCTGATTGAGCGCGATAAGTATGACGGTGCCGAGCGGGTGATCCGGGAGCTGGAACAGGACCCCAAGACTTTTGCGGGGACGCGGGCTGAACTAGCGGCGATAGAGGCGCATCTGCACATTTCTGAAAAGGACTATGTAGACGCGCTGCCTGCTCTCGAAGAAGCCATCGAACTGGAGGGGGATAAAAAACTAAAGGCGCGTTATGCCTTCATTATGGCACAGCTTTACCAGAAGCTGGGCAACAGCCGTGCCGCTTATGCGGGCTTTGAGCAGGCACTTTCCTTCCGCCCCGGCTATATCATGGCCTTCAATTGCGAGTTGAATATGGCACAAAATGCCTGGGCTTCCGGAACGGGTAGTGCCCGGGAAGCACGCGCAAGCCTTGAAAAGCTGCTCAAAGAAGAAAAAAACGCTGAATTCAAAGACCAGATTTACTTTGCACTGGCAATGATTGCTTTTAAGGAAGGAGATCAGGCAGAGGGCGTACGCAATTTGCAGCTTTCCCTGCAGAACGATTCCGGCAATCAGGCCCAGAAGACAGAGGCCTACGTGACTCTTGCTGACTTTTTCTACGAAGGAGAATCATATGTTAAAGCTAAGAACTACTACGATAGCACCCTGATGGTGATGACGGAGCAGGATGAGCGCTTTAAGCGGGTAAAGGGCATGTCAAGCAGCTTGACCGATATTGCAAAAAATCTGGAGATTATCACGCTTCAGGATAGCTTGCTAACCATCAGCGAAATGACACCGGAAGAGCAGGAAGCCCTTGCTCTGGAGATTAAGAAAAAACAGGATGATGCCCGCCGGAAAGCACTTGTTGCTCAGGCCAACCAGCAAGCTAATCAGCGATTTGGCAACCTCAACAACCGGGTCAACCCAACCGCTGGGCTCGGGGCTGCAGAAAGCTCTTTCTTTGCCTATGACGACCGCCGTCAGAAGCGGGGATCTCGCGATTTTCAGCGGGTTTGGGGTACCCGATCGCTGGAGGATGACTGGCGCCGCTCGGCAGCCGGGTCCAATGGTATCCTGGAAGAGCTCAGCTCAGATGAAGGCAGCGATATCCTGACCGATGAAGAGATCGAAAAACTCCTCGGCAATGTACCTAAGACGGAGGGGGAAGTAGCTGCCGCTGAAATTAAGCTGCAGGAGGCCATGTCCAAACTGGGCGCTTTGTACCGGGAGCGTCTGGAAAATTACGAGCAGGCGGTTGCGGTTCTGGAAGCGCTCAACGAACGCTTCCCGGGGAACACCTACGAGCTGGACTCCTGGTATCAGCTTTATCTGGCGTACACTGACCTGGATAATCCTACTAAAGCGCAGTTTTATGCCGATAAGATTTTGGATAAATATCCGAATACGGCTTATGCACTGATTATAAATAATCCTAACTACGCGGAGGAGTTGGTCAAAGAAGAACAAGAGCTCAACCGTTATTATGATGAAACTTACGCTGCCTTTACTTCCGGTAATTACCGTCAGGCCTTCGATCGGAGCCAACAGGCTAAAGACAAATTTGGCGCTGCCAACCCCTTCCAGCCAAAGTTTGCCCTGTTAACGGCTATGAGCACAGGCAACCTGGAAGGCAAAGAGGCTTATATCGAGGAACTGCGCAAGATTGTAGCCCGCTACCCGGACACAGAAGAGCAGCTTAGGGCACGGGAAATACTCCGCCTGCTTGGGGAGACCACCGCAAGCCTGCCCGCCGGCGCTAGAGAAGAAATTGAGGCCTTTAAAGAGGAGGAAGACAAACTGCACTATACCATTATCGCCTTTAAGGATAAAAACGTGAGCCTGACAGATGCCAAAGTGCAGGTGTCAGACTACAACGAAAAGTACCATAAGCTCGACCGCATTCGCATCTCAAATATTTACCTGGGTACCACCGCTGATGACCGTGTCCCCATCTTAGTGCTCCGCCGCTTCAAGAACAAGCAGGAAGCCATGAAGTACTACAACGGTGTACAGCGCAATAAGGGCGAGTTTATCGAAGGAGACGTGGAATTTGAGCTGTTCCCCGTCACCCAGAACAACTACCGGGAAATCCTCAAGCAACGTAAGATCGATGGTTACCGCTTGTTTTTTAATGAGTATTACTTGAAGTAGGGAAGTTATCACGGATTTTAATTCCGGGGGCGCCCCGCTATGAAAGACCGGCGCTGAAACTGAAAAACCGCAAGCTGCGAAATGCAGAAGTAGGCGTTGCCCTGTGCTATTGGTCGTCAGCGCTTGAGTGCGCCCCGTTGCGCTACGCAAAGCACGTCACCTCCAATCTTTAGGGCACCCAAATGTCAATCTTCCAGCTTCCTCAACCACCCCTGCGGCGTAAAACGGTAAATACTCTGCTGTTCCAAAAGCGCCTCCGGCAAAATCATCCGTTGGGCAGGGCGGAGGTTGTAGCTTACGTTGATATCCGCACGTACAGAAGGTTGTCGCATGCCACGGTCTTTTGCTTCCTCCGCGATGTATTGAGCCAGCTGAATGATGTTGTAAGGATCCATGACCAACTGCTTATGCTGATTGACCGAGAGGAAGGCTTTGTAATCCACTTGAAAGGGCTCCCCATCGGGAAGATCCTGTACCGTCATCTCAAACTTTTCCACTGTACGCGTTTGCATTTTCATACGCCAGGCAAAACGGGACGCAATACCCGACCACTCCGGATTGCTTGTAAAGAGCAAGTATCGGAACGGGAAAATCAATTGAAAAGCTACAAATACACCAATTCCTACCGCAGTCACTTGCTTGCGCGTACTCCAAGCCAAGGCGGGCGGCTGAGGCTTTTGCTTTTTCGTGGCGGGAGTGTTGCCAAAAACTTTGTTCAGCGCATTGGCGGTGCGTTCAGGTTCGAAGAATACAACGGTGCAGGCAATCATGGCGAAGGGGAACACGCCAATATCATCGAAGAGGTAAAAGTGGTTGGTCAGATTGAAAAACAGTACAAAGAGGACGGCTATAAAACGAGTGGGCTTATACAACAGAAAAAAGCCGATGAGCAAGTCGTAAAGGACCCCGCCGTAAGTAAAAAAAGCGGTAAAAAAAGGAGCATCTTCCAAACCTTTAGCCGCCAGTGCCGCTTCCGCAATATTGCCACTCAGCCACTCGCGGTCCAGCTTCATGACCCCGCCGTAGAAGTAGACCAGGAACACCATGAAGCGGAATAGGTAGAGCTGCCAAGCCTCTATGTAAGGGGAAGGCTTCTTTTTGCGAAAGCGGTTTGTCAAACTGTAGCAGCGATCTGCATCCACAAAGGTGAAGAGTAATGCCAAAAGCATGAACAGATACAAGTGATTATTGAACAGCGTCTTGTCTATCAGGGTAAAGTAACTGAAGCTCAGGAAAAAGAAACCGCTCGCCCAGCGGGTGCGCCAACCTAGTGTGATCAGCAAGGCCGCGATCAGCATCATCCACTGCAAGGCTCGCAGTACAGCTACAGGCAGAGGTTGCACAAACTCAAAATACGGGTAGGAAAACAAGATTTCTGGTCCCGCCATAAACTGAAAGGCATAGTCTATACGGACGTAGTAAAGGCATTGGTAAGCCATGGCCGCGCCAAAAAGTATGCGGAACAGGCTAAGGGTAGAAGCGTGCAGGGGGGAGAATAAAAGGGCGTGTATTCTTCCGTTCATAAATGCTGTAGTTATGGACAATAGAGCATTGAAATGTCAAATATACGACATCAAAGTTAGTGTTTTCACAAAAATTAAATACCTTTGGTGAGAGCGCTTTCCAAACTTATTGTCGAAAGCGCTTGCCGAGCTGGCAAACTACTTACCAAAATCAAGATCGGAACCCATTCAATTTTGTAACTGTCCCACAGTTATGCCGTATCACCTTTGCAACGCGAAGAAAAACCGTGTATTTACCTATGAGAAGTTACTCCTTTTTTCGTCTTTTATTACTGACTGGCAGTTTATTAGGATTGTTTGCTTGCGAGCAAAAGCCAGTGGTCACCATCGAAGGGCCGCTATTCGAGCGTTTGTCGCCCGAGCAGACCGGCGTACGCTTTGTCAATACCATACAAGAGCAGCCCAAAAGCTATAACCACCTGCACTGGGATCACATCTACTCCGGTGGGGGTGTCGCTACGGGTGATATCAACAACGATGGGCTGCCGGATATTTTCTTCGCCGGTAATATGGTGGGGGATGCCCTATACCTCAATAAAGGGGATATGCAATTTGAGGATATCACGGCTTCTTCGGGTATCTTGCAAGACCAGCAGTGGTCAGCCGGGGTGACCATGGGAGATGTCAATGGCGATGGCTTCCTCGATATTTACGTTTGCCGCATGGGGCCTACCATTAATTCTGATGACATGCGCAACCGCCTGTACCTCAATAACGGCGACAATACTTTCACTGAGCGTGCAAAAGACATGAACCTGGCGCACGGCGGCTATTCCATACAATCTACCTTATTCGACTACGACAAAGACGGCGACCTGGATATCTACCTGGTCAACCAACCGCCGAGCAGCCGCCTAATTAGCCGCTTTAAGTTGGATGTCGAAAGTATGGACGAAGTCATTACGGATCGTTTGTTTCGTAACGACGGGAATACATTCACTGATGTTACCAAGGCAGCTGGACTCTGGAATCGTGCCTACGGCTTAAACCCGATAGCCAGCGACCTTAATGACGATGGCTGGCCGGATATCTATGTATCCAATGACTACGGCGAGCCGGACATGATGTACCTCAACAACCAGGATGGCACCTTTACCGACCATATTCAAGAAAGCGCTAAGCACATCTCCTTCTACGCCATGGGCAGTGATGTGGCGGACTTTAACAACGATGCCTTGCCGGATATAGCGGTGGTGGATATGGCTTCTTCCGACCACTTCCGTTCCAAAACCAACATGGGTTCCATGCAGCCGGAGGTGTTTTGGGCCAGTGTAGCCGATGGCAAGCATTACCAGTACATGTTCAACACCCTGCAGCTGAATAACGGCAACGGCACTTTTAGCGATATTGGGCAACTGGCGGGCATTTCCAAGACGGACTGGAGCTGGAGCATCCTCTTAGCCGATTTTGACAATGATGGCTGGCAGGATATTTCGGTGACGAACGGCATACAGCGTGATATCCGCAACAACGACTTTCTGAATAGAGTCCGCCAAATGGCGAAGGACGGGCAAAAGGAATTCCTGGTCATGAATCTGGTCAATCTGGTCCCCTCCAACCCCCTGCCCAATTATTTCTACCACAACCAAGGGGATTTTACCTTTGAAAACAAGGCAGCAGAATGGGGTATGGGCTCGCCCAATTTTACCCATGGAGCCGCCTACGCCGACCTCGACCTCGACGGCGATCTGGATATGGTGATGAACAGCAATGACGTGGAAGGTCCGATCTACGAAAACCGCTGGGGTAACGCCCGCCATTACCTGCGGGTAAAGCTGGCTGGAGATGATCAAAACCGACAGGCCTTAAATTCTAAAGTGACCATCAAATACGGTGATCAAGTACAGCTAAGGGAAGCAACCTTTACCAGAGGTTACCTTTCGGCCAGCGAACCCATACTGCACTTTGGGCTGGGCGAAGCGGCGCAGATTGATGAACTCACCATAAGCTGGTTCGACGGCACAGAAACGGTACTCCAAGACGTTGAGGCCGACCAGTTGCTCAGCGTGGACTACAAGAAAGTGGAGCGGAGTACGCCTCAAGCCGAGCTTCCGCCTGAGCCGCTCTTTGCCGTTGCAGAAGCCCCTGCCTTCCTCCATCAGGAAAATGATTTTGACGACTACAGCCGCGAAATACTGCTGCCACACAAGCAATCCACCAACGGACCCGCCTTAGCTTCCGCTGATGTAAATGGGGATGGTAAAGACGATTTCTACGTAGGTGGGGCAGCCGGGCAGGCCGGGGTACTGTTTCTACAAAAAGCAGACGGCTCCTTCGCCGCAGCGCCGCAACCGGCTTGGTCCGGTGATCAGGCGCACGAAGACGTAGGCGCTTTGCTCTTCGATGCCGATGGGGACGGGGATGTAGACTTATACGTTGCCAGTGGTGGCAGCGAGTGGGGGCCCGGCTCCGAGCGCTACGCCGACCGCTTGTACCTGAATGATGGCAACGGCAACTTTAGCAAAGCCCCGGCGGGTACGCTTCCGCAAAATTATGAGAGCGGCCAGGCTGTAGCAGCCGGCGATTTCGATAGCGATGGCGATCTGGACCTGTTTGTGGGCGGCCGTATTGTACCGGATAAGTACCCCGCGCCAGCCAATAGCTACATACTGCGCAACGAGGGCGGCCAATTTACCGATGTGACTGCCGAAGTAGCCGAAGGGTTGAACCCATTGGGCTTAGTGACAGATGCCCTGTTTTCCGACTACGATGGCGATGGCGATGCGGACCTGCTCGTAGTAGGGGAGTGGATGCCGCTGACCGTACTCAATAATGACAATGGCATCTTCAGTAACCACACCGAGCAGGCAGGCATGGCTCAGACCGGCGGCTGGTGGTGGAGTATTGCCGAAGGCGATTTTGACGGCGACGGGGATATGGATTATATGGCCGGCAATTTGGGTAAGAACGCCAAGTTTAAAGCCTCTACCGAAAAGCCCTTCCTGGTCTACCAAGGCGACTTTGACGAGAACGGCACCAATGACGTGGTACTGGCTGGCTACTACAAAGGCAGGCAGGTGCCCGTACGCGGCCGGGAGTGTTCCTCCCAGCAGATGCCCTTCATCGCCGAAAAGTACCCTACTTTCGAGGGCTTCGCCAGTGCCTCGCTGGAAGATATCTACAGCCAACAGGCACTAAAGCAAGCCAACAAGCGGGAAGTGCATAACTTCTACAGCGCCTTGTTCCTCAATCAGGGCAACGGCCAGCTCGAAAAGCACAAGCTGCCCGTGCAAGCCCAGTTTGCCCCTGTACAAGATATTCAGGTCACAGACCTCAACCAAGACGGCTTGCTTGATGCAATACTTGTCGGCAACCTATATGGGGCTGAGGTAGAAACCGTGCGCTACGATGCGGGTACGGGCTTGTGCCTGCTAGGCGATGGGCAGGGCCATTTCCGTCCGCTCACCGTGCAGGAGAGTGGCTTGTATGCGCCCTATGATGCACGCCGCCTGGCGCTGCTGAACGGGAAAGTGCTGGTAGCCAATAATGATGCGGGGCTGCAGTTGTTTAACCTGAAAAAAACGGTTCAATAAACACATCAAATATTGGCAGATAAGCGGACAAACTATCTTTAATTGGTCAGTAGGCTGAGCAAAAGTTTCTTTTTACGGCGCTTTTGGTCATTTGTTTCATTTTAGTACGTAAAAATGCCATAATATTAATTTTATGTCTTGATCTTTGCATAAATAAATTTTGTTGTTATATTTACCACTGAGAGTTCAAGACATACCATCCTATTTATTACCCTCCACCACTTTACCGAATATTCACATAGCCGGGAATCCCCCTCCGTATTATTAGTGCTATGCTGTAATAAAGCGCCTTTACATCTATTAATTTTACTAAATCTTTTCAAATACGAAAAGTGTAATGTTCCTCCCCCCTTGCATAGAAGCTGTTATAAATCCCAGTTTGTTGGAATTTATAGCAAGTTCATATCTAACGATTAATCTAATAACAATTTATCACGACTAAATTTTTAATATTATGAAAAAAGATGTTTACTCTTTAATTAGACTAGTGGCTTTTTGCGGTCTGGCTCTACTGACTGTCGGCTCCCTGCAAGCCCAGGATGTTATCCATCCTACCGGTGGCACTGCCAACAACACGATTCCTGCTGGTACAACAGTCACCTACTCCGACTCCGGCGGCTCGGGAGGTAACTATTCGTTATCCGAAAGCGGTACCTCGATTTTCTGTCCGGATACGCCTGGCGAAGTGCTCACAATCACTTTTCAAGAGGTAGACATAGAAGTCTCTACTAGTGGTTCTGGTAGTTTTGCCAGTGTCTGCTGCTGGGATGGTCTGACGATCACTGATGCCAATTTCGTGCTCTTCCAGGGCTGTGGCGAGGATAGTGGTGACGGTGACGATGCTTGTGGCACAGAAGGTGGATTAAATGATCTAAATCCTGGCGACTCTTTTACGTCCACGGCTGCTAACGGCTGCCTGAATGTTGCCTTCAGCTCCGACAGTTCGCTTACCGAACCCGGCTGGGAAGCGACTGTATCTAGTAGTGGCGAGGGCGGCGGCGATTGCGAAGACAACGAAGTAGTCGTAGACATGTTTGACTCCTTCGGTGATGGCTGGAATGGTAATACCCTTGATATTTTTGATGAGGAAGGGAGTATGGTCGCTACTGCTACTGTATTAAGCACCGATAATGGAGGCGATTCCAACTCAGAAACCTTCTGCCTACCGGATGGCTGCTATACCGTAGACGTAGGTGGTGGATCATTCCTTAATGAAATAAGCTGGGATATTTCCGTTAATGGAGGACTTACACTAAGTGGTGGGGGTGCATCTGAAACAGATCTCTCCTTAGCGGTCAATACAGAGTGTGAAGAAGGACCAGTTGAAGGTGAATTGCCTTTCCCATGGATCGGTAGTGGCGTAGGAGCTGAATGTAATAATGATTTTGGTTTTGATAGTGGCACCTTTGCGATTACTGCTTGTGGTCGTAATGGTTACAGTAATGCCGCAGACAACATAGCCTATGCCAGCCAAACCCTCTGCGGCAACGGTTCCATCACCGTCAGAGTGGAGGATGTTACCGGTAGCGGCTTCGGTGGGGTTGCTCTCCGCGAGAGCACGGCTCCTGGTGCGAAGCAGGTCATGCTGTTGTCCAACGAAACCTCTCTTTTGCCTTGGGTCACACGAACAGCCACTAATGCACCTAACAACTTTACGCCATTCTGGCGGGCGCATACCTACTGGTTGAAACTGGAGCGCATCGGCAATTACATACGGGGCTTTGCCAGCACAACAGGCAATAGCTTTTCACTGGTGGCCCAGGTCTATATACCAATGGACGTGTGCATTGAAATGGGCATGGTGACCGTCAATACCGGCGGCGGCCAAACCACAGCTACATTCAGTAATGTAACGGTTGTTGGCGGCGGCCAGGCATTGGCTGCAGATGAAACGAGCGAAGCGGGAGTAAGCGACCGCGATAAAACAACTGAACTTGACATACAAGGCTTCGAGCAGCCGGCTACCGTAGAGGCAGCCCGCTTGTTCCCGAACCCGACGTCTGACCGGATTACCATTGCGCTACCTGCTGTACAGCCAGCGGAAGCGGTACTGACCCTGCGTAATCAGCTGGGGCAGGTTCTCAAGTCGCGTCAGGTGGAAGCAGGGCTATTCCAAGCCGATTGGGATGTCAGCCAGCTTTCTGGCGGCGTGTATTATATGGAAGTCCGCTACGAAGGGCAACAACCGCAGGTTCTGCGCTTCGTAAAGACGCAGTAAAAATAGCCGTATCAAACGGGGAAGTTATTCTTCGCCGGGCCCTCAGGCTTTTGTAGCTGAGCCAATTAAGCCCTCTGATCGCACAATGTGGTCAGGGGGCTTTTTTATTGGGTTGCGTAGCCAACCCTTTTCCAGGGCTGGTGCGTCAATAGGTTGTGTTAAGGTTTTCTGAATGGCGCAGCGAATCGCTCGTTGCGGCGTTTTTGGTAAGGACTTTTACTATAGTATTCAACACCCGATTGAAATGAAGCAACTCCACCTGTTACTTTGGCTTTGTGCACTGCCCCTGTTGGCGAGCGCACAAAAGACCACCATCAGTGGCTATCTGAGGGATGCCTCCTCCGGCGAGCCGCTCATCAGCGCCAATATTTACGATCAACATTCCGATCAGGGTACGGTCACCAATGTCTTTGGTTTTTACAGCCTGACCCTGCGGTCAGATTCTGTAGATCTCAACTTTTCCTACATTGGTTATGAGCCGGTTAACTATATCTTTTTGCTGGAGCAGGATACCACGCTGAATATCGATTTGGATGGTGCTGTTCAGCTGGAAGAGGTGGTTGTCCGCGCTTCCCGGCAGGGGGAGCGAATAGAAGAGCGCAGTCAAATGAGCCAAATGACAGTGCCGGTAGAGCAAATTAAAATGGCACCGGTGCTCCTTGGCGAAACCGATGTGCTCAAAACCCTGCAACTCCTGCCTGGCGTACAGTCGGGTGGGGAAGGGCAGACCGGGCTCTACGTGCGCGGGGGCAGCCCCGACCAAAATCTGGTGCTGCTGGATGGTGTACCTGTCTATAACACTTCTCACCTACTGGGCATTTTCTCGATTTTCAATGCCGATGCGGTTAAGAATGTCACCCTTACCAAGGGGGGCTTCCCGGCCCGCTACGGTGGCCGCCTGTCTTCCATCCTGGAAATCAATATGAAGGAGGGTAACCTGCAGGAATGGCATGGAGAAGGCTCCATTGGTATGATCAGTTCCCGCCTGACCCTCGAAGGACCCATCAAAAAGGACAAGACCTCCATCCTGGTCTCCGGGCGGCGCACATATGCAGATTTGCTGTTCCGGCCGCTCGTGGCCCTGGCTAATCAGGGCGCAGAGGAAGAGGTCAAAATTAATCTGCACTTCTACGACCTCAACGCCAAAGTGCAGCATAAATTCAACGATAAGCACCGGTTGTTCCTCAGCGCTTATCTCGGTGCGGATGTCTTCTTCACAGATGTTTCTGATGAGGAAGATTCTTTCGGTGGTGGCATCGACTGGGGCAATAGTATATCCGCTCTGCGCTGGAATTGGCAGATCAACAATAAGATTTTCGCCAATACCACGCTGACTTACAGCCGCTATCAGATTGACGTGATCGCGGAGCAGAGTAGCCGGTACGAAGACGGGACCTCGGAGGCTTTTTCCGCCAATTACTTCTCTGGTATCGAAGACTGGGCCGGGCGTGTGGATTTCGACTATCTGCCAGCGCCCGGGCACTACATTCGCTTTGGAGGGGGCATTACAAACCACACCTACCGGCCGGGCGCCCTGAGCCTGAATGTGGCTTTTGATCAGGAGAAGTTTGATACGCTTATTGGTTCGCGGAATGAATTTTCAGACGAGCTTTTCCTCTACTTGGAGGATGATATGCAGCTGGGCCCGCTCAAAGCTAACGTGGGGTTGCATGGTTCAGGCTTTAAAGTGGGGGATCAGTTTTACACCTCTCTGCAGCCCCGGATCGGGCTCAATTACCTCCTGCCCAAAGACATTGCCCTGAAAGTCTCCTTCGCCAGGATGACGCAGTTTATCAATCTGCTGACGAGCGAGTCCTTCAGCCTGCCTACCGACCTCTGGGTGCCCAGCACCGAGCGCATCAAGCCCCAGCAAAGCTGGCAGGCTGCTTTGGGTATAGCCCGCACCTTTGGCGATGGCATCGAAATTAGCCTCGAAGGTTACTACAAACAGATGCACAACGTCATTTCTTACAAAGAAGGCGCTAGTTTTCTCTTCGGACTGGAAAATGACTGGCAGGACAAAGTCACCCAGGGCGATGGCGAAAGCTACGGTGCGGAGCTCTTTGTACAGAAAAAATTTGGTCGTACCACTGGCTGGCTGGGCTACACCCTGAGCTGGAACTACCGGCAGTTTGACGAAATTAATGGAGGCCAGCGATACCCATTCCGCTATGACCGGCGGCATGATCTTTCGATTGTCGTCAATCATGACTTCAACGACCGTATTTCACTTTCCGGAGCCTGGGTGTACGGTACGGGCAATGCCGTGACCCTCAATACCTTTGAATACCCCATCGGATACTTTGACTTTGACTTCGGCAGTAATTTCAATACTATTCAAAGCGGTGGAGAGCGCAACGCCTTCCGGATGAGTGATTATCATCGGTTGGACCTCAGCTTGCGCATGACGAAACAGATGAAGCGTCATCAAAGAACCTGGGTGTTTGGGGTTTACAACGCCTATTTCCATCGCAACCCGTACTTTATTTTGGCCGACCGGGACTTTGTCGTTCAGCCGGATGGTTCCGTAGAGGATCAGCCTGTTTTCCGGGAAGTGAGTATCCTGCCCATTATCCCTTCCATTTCTTACCAATTCAAATTTTAATACCATGCGCTATATCGCCCTTTTTACCTTCGTACTTTTAACGGTCCTGCTGTCCAATTCCTGTGGTGAAGACCCTTTCACGCAGATTGTCGATATTGAATTACCAGAGCACGAGCCCCGCCTGGCGGTTCACGCCCTGATGTTTAGTGAGGATGATGATGTTAGTGTGTTGGTGTCCAATAGCCGGAGTGTGCTTTCGAAAGAAGAATTTTCTGTCTTTCCGGATGCCAGTATCCAACTTTCGGGCCCTAATGTAGACGATGTGGTGTTTGCTTACACACCGGATGATGGCCGGCACTATACCTTGCTGGGTGAGGATTGGGCTGCAGATGAAGGCGAGTACAATTTGGAGGTTCAACAGCCGGATTACCCTGAGGCTTCTGCACGACAGCTTATGCCTAAGGCCCCTGCTATTTTGGAAGTGACGGTAGAAGAGGACGGCGCGCTCAGTGAAGACGGGGCACGTCTCGACGAAATCGTCATTGAAATCCAGGACGAGCCCGGTGCCCATTACTACGCTTTACAAGCCGAGGTGGAGGAGCGGTACCTTGATGGAAACAATGATACGATCGTTAGCTCTTATTCCATTTGGCTGGACAGCAATGACCCCATTCTTACCTATGCAGAAGTAGACCGCCGGGGGGCGCTCGTTTGTTCCGATGGGGCATTTGATGGTACGACTTACCGCTTTGCAACCTTTACCTGGGAATCCCTGCCTTTTGGAGAGAGCTCCAACCGCCTCTTGAAAGTACGGGTAACGAGCTTGTCAAGAGACGCCTACCTGTATTATCGCTCCCTGGCACAGTACCGGGAAGCAGATGGTAATCCCTTTGCAGAACCGGTAACCGTGCATAGTAATATCGAGAATGGTTATGGCATATTTGGGCTGGGGCATACCACGGTATTCAAAGTAGAGCTTTGAATTTATAGCGATGGGCATTTCACGCGGGCGTAGATGGAAGGGCTTAGCTCATCCGCTTTTACTGGATAGGGCAGGCTGCCATGAGCTTCGTATACCCTGACTTCGAATAGCATCGAATCCGGTTTGGCGTAGGCAAGATCAATGCCTATCCACTCAGCTTTGTTACAATTCTACATCTTCGGCGCGACTATTTCGGTACCCGGATTTCATACTCCTGCCCCGGGCGTACCGTCAGCCGGGAGTCAAGCAGCCAGGGGTTGTACACCTTTAGCATGCGGTAGGTAGTACTTTGTTCCACGGCAAAGTCGCCCAAGTTGTTGATAGACGATGTTACGATGATTGGTTTGTAATCATCCAATGGAGGGTAACCGTCCTTGTCTTCCAGGTAGAACCCAAAGTCATCGGGTCGGCTCAGGATTTCCTTGATCGCCACGAGGCGGAAGATGTAGCGGGCGGTTTCGGCATTGAGATTGAGGTCGTAGTACGTCTCGGCCCGCTGTATTTCGATTTCGTTTTTTATGTTGCCGTATCCTGCATTATAGGCCGCAGCAACTGTTGTCCAGCTGCCAAAGTTGCGGTAGTATTGCTTTAGGACTTTGCATGCGGCATCCGTTGCCTTTTCATAGTGGTAGCGTTCATCAACTTCCTGGTTGACCTCCAGGTCATGTTCGCGGGCAGTAGGGCTCATGATCTGCCATAGCCCCCGGGCACCGGCGGGAGATACCACATTTCGGAGGCTGCTTTCGGCCACAGCCAGGTATTTGAAGTCTTCGGGAATACCGGCCTCTGCGAGCTTTCGCTCAATCATGGGGAAGAATTTATAGGTGTTCTTCAGGTTAAGCAGGGTACTGCTTTGCCAGTAGGTATTCACCAGGAGTTCCCGGTCGAGTCGCTCCCGTACATCAAAATTATCCATAGGCAAGGGCTCGCCCGCGAAATCAAAGTCGCGGTCCAGGTCTACAGGTTTTACAACTTGTGGAAGGTCCGTATCCGGGCTGTTGTTGTTGCCAGGGTCACCGGGATTATCAGATGAAGTTAAGATGGCGATGCCTAGGAAGGCAGCTAAGGCAATATTTAAATACTGCAGGTGGCGACTGTTCATGGGTAACACGTTTTCAAAAATGGGAATAATACAATAATATAATATAGGCCTTTACAGTGATTTTTCCAACAATGAATTTATTGGCGCGGCTTTTTATAGATAGGCACCGTTGAGCAGGGCTCGCCGAACATAATGCTTTTGGCAACGGGGCGCAGGCGTTTGGTCAGCTCCAGGTAGGCTTGTGGCGGTATAGCCTTGCCATCCGTGCAACCTTTAAGAATAACCCGCTGATCCTGGTACTGTTCGATATCCAGTCCGTTCAGCTGTTGCGTGAAGTAGGTCCGGTAATAGTCTTCGGCCCTGCCCTGGAAAATATCCGCTGCATAGGGCGCAGCCTGCGCCGCAATGAGCATGTATGCCCACATTGGAATGATGGCATCAGTGGAGCAGTACACCAGTAAAACTTTACCTTCGTACTGCGACCAGTCCTGTGCCTTCATGGCTTCCCGAAAGTCCTTTTCTTTGAGCAGCAGCTCCTTGAACAGGTAGTCTTTGATATCGAGCTCTGTCAGCTCAACAGACGGCCAGAACTCTTCCAGCTTTAGTGTGATCAATCCGCTATTAGCTACTTTATTTACGAGTGGTGGGTTGGTGGTACTCATGGTGTTATTCCTCTTCTTCTCGGTTATCGCCTTCTGTGGCGTCTTCTTCAATCGGAGCCTTTTCGCCAATTTCAAAATCAGCTTCCCTGAATTCCTTGGGCTTGGGCAGGTCTTCCAGGGTTTTCAGGCCAAAGTAGTCCATAAATTTGCTACTAGTGCCGTAGAGCAAAGGGCGTCCGGGCCCTTCGTCTCGCCCTATTATTTCAACAAGTTCCTTTTCCAATAGTTTTTGCACCGAATAATCACAGCTTACCCCTCTTATTTTTTCCATCGTCGATTTAATAATGGGCTGCCGGTAGGCAATAATCGAGAGGGTCTCCAATGCCGCCCGGGACAGGCGCTTGCGGGTGGTCTGCCGCAGAAAGGTGCCCACGGTATTGTGGTAGGCGGGTTTGGTCAGGAATTGGTAGCCGTCGGCAATTTCGGCCAGCTCGAAACCATAATGGTCTTGTGCGTAGCGCTCCTGAAGGGTGGCGAGGTTCTCCAGGAGGTCTTCCTCCCTGAATTTAGCTTCCAGGACAGTCTCCAGGCAAGCTTGGATTTCCTTCAGGGAGATGGGTTCGTCCGAAGCAAAAACCAGGCTTTCGATATGTGGTATGATTGGGTCCAATCCAATAGGTTTTGTTTCCCTGACTCCTCAGAACGGAGCACAAAGAAGATTGTGTTTGGCGAAAATAGGAGAACCCTGCGGCTTTTACAAGCATTGACGCTCCCGGGCATTCTGAAAATCCAAAGAACGCAACAGCCGCTTGTAGGTTAGTGCATTGGCCTGTGGGTTTTCGGTGGCCGAAGCCGTCTGAAAAATAAAGTCGGCATAGCCGGAAAGCCCTTTTTGGGCATAGGCAATATCGAGAAGGCATGCTATGAGGGATTCCGGTTGTTGCGGGTGGTGAAGCGCTTGCTGCTCCAGCGCCAGTTGCCGGTAGCGACCGATTTGCTTTTCGGTGGGTTGCTCAAAGTCGATGGTGTTCCAACCGGGGCGATCGCTCACGTAGCGGGCGGAAAACTGATCGCCTTCTTGTAGCGGGAGGCCATTAGGCAAGGTCGGGTTTTCCTTAGGCGGCAGCACCGCCCGTCCGCTGTAAGCTTTGTCATTGACCATAAAGCGGTACCGCACGCTCGTTTGATCTTCGTGCTGATAAATGGCTTCAACCTGGCATTCGGTCATTCTGCCATGGTGGAGAATGAGTTCAGCTCGCTCAGCCGGGTCTGTCTTATCTTCTTTTAGGTTCTGGCCGATGATCGTGACGGCTGTTACTGCGAGCGCCAGAAGTGCCACAAAAACCATAGTTTGCTTCCAGTGCTTTTTTTCGATCAGCCGGCGGGCTTTGTTACGGGGGGTATCGGCTTCTTTATCTATTTGGAAACCGTAAAAGTACTTTCCATTTTTTCGCTCGATGTTGACGTGGAAAAGCTCATCCTCCAAAAATAAAGGGTAGGAACAAGTGTCAAACACTTTGAAGTCGATCAATACCACTTTTTGATTGCAGTATACCATAAGATGCCCTTCCCGTACACTATGGAAGAGCCCAACTGTATACCGTTGTCCGGTGTCGCTGGCGTAAGTCCAGGTAAGTTGGTGTGGTGGCATCGTACTCAAGATACGAAGCCGCCGGGAAAAATGCTATGTCAACCCGTCTTTTGACCGGGCTTTATAGTCTGGCAACCCAAGATTTGTGAATTCTGACTTGCTCTTTTTCCACCTCGCTGCGTTAATCCCGGTTAACCGGGACGCCGATACTTAGGCATCGCCTACATTTTTTGCCTTGCGAGCCAAAAAAACAGCTTCGCCATATTTTCACAAATCTTAAGTTGTCAGACTTTAACAGAGTTGCCCCTGCAAGTGCAATCGCTTACCGCACAAACAAGGTTTTCAACGGTACATCTACCCCCAGGCTCAGGAAAAAGCGGGTTGACTGCAGGGTGATCTGCTCTCCTTGCAGCTCGCGGTATTGAGGCCCGTACTGAGCGCCCAAGCCAGTATAAAAAGGAGAATTTTTGAAATTGTAGTGCAGTTGCAGGCCCGGCCGGAAGACATTCTTGAAGGTCAGGTCAGTTTCTCCAAACTGCGTATCACCAGGTACGTAGGTAAAGAAGCTCCCCAGGTCGATGAGACTCAGGAAAAGGGATACAGAATGCCCGTCCAACTGCTTGGTTTGCAGCGTAGACTCATTGATCTCGATATGCCGCTTGCCCAGCCGGCGGCTTATCGAAAAGCCAATTGGCATAGTAGGCATGACGTTGATAAATGTTTCTTCGGTACTGCTACTGTTTTGTTCCCAGGTTTCCTGACCGGTGGAAACGCCCAAATATGCATTGAGGGCTACCGTGACTTTCTTTTTGCGCTTGAGACGGGAGCTGCCGGGCGGATCCGCAATGCCCTGCATGAGACTTTGGACTTCATCGGTGGAGCGGGCGTCGACCAGCCCGGCAATGAAGAACCCATATTCCGTAAGGAAACTCAGAAACTCACTGAGCTCTTCCTGTCCGGGTTTATCACCCTGAAAGGCGGGGGCCAGGCTGGTAAAGAGCCCCAGCGTGGAGCTGATCGCCTGCCGGTGATCCCGGCGGTTGAGGTGGTAAACCATATCGAGTAGCTCCTGAGAAAGCCCGGGCACAGATTTTAGTTTAGGATTGCTTTCCACCAATGGCAATAACTGCCCATCGTTGTTTTGGTCCACAATAAGGGGCAGCTCCAGAATGCGGTTCAGGGTATTGACTACAAAGGAAGCCTTGCGGTAAAAGCGCAGGGTATCTTGCTCAACCGATACACTATCGGGCAGGCTTAGATCCGGCAGGTCGGCTACCGTTAGTTGAATAAGTTGCGCCAGGCCATCCGGTGAGATATCGTGAATTTGTTTGACCTGTCGCATGCGTTGGTAGAGCAAACCCAGGAAGGCCGGCCGTATATCAGGGTCATTTAATGCACTGTCCAGTACCGGGCGTTCTATCCAAATCTGAACCGGGTCAGAAGAACGCAGGCAATAGGTAAGCTGAGACAACGACTCGGTGAGAAAAAGCATAGGCTCTGCATTGCGCTGCAGCTTATAGGGTATTGCTGCGTAAGCCGTGTCCACTTCCTGGAGGGCTGTTTTCAAGCCCCGGAGTTCGTTCCTGAGCTGCTGTACTTTGAAAACCAGCCCGGCGTAAGGGTGAGCGGGCTGTTGCCCCAGCAAGTAAATGCTGATCGGGTGGATGGGCGGCAACTCGGCTTCTTCACCCATGATGCGCTCATTGAGGGAGAACATCCGCTCTTCGATGGCTTGCAGTTCTTCCTGCCACTCCCGGATAAGGCCCTGCCGCGTGACCTTTCGGGCCAACAATTCGATGCGGACCGCCGGACTATTGATATCATAAGCATCACTGAGCATATTACGGAGCACCTGAAAGGCCAGCTTTTGCTGATAGCTCAGGCTGTCCCGGTTATCCCAGTAATTCTGTGTTTCTTCCACCGCGATTTGAAGTTGCTGCCGTTTGAGCTCCAGGTCCTGGTAGGTTTTAGCATTCAACTCCCCGGGGAGCACTTTGTACTTCCATTCATTGAGCCTGCGGTTGTAGAGGGTAAGGTCGGCCACCCAGCTGTTAAGGATGTCAGCCAGGGTCTGATCTTCATACCAGGCTCCGCCCAGCCGGCGGGCAATCTCCAGCCCCGCTGCGATTAACATTCGTTCAGTAGGTTCTTCCGTAAAGTAACGGTCGTAGGTGGTGACTTCACGGATGCCCATGAGGTAGGCACTGTCCAGCCGGCCCCGCAGCAGGTACGGCAGGAAGTTGAGCCGGTAGCCTTCCGCATCGTCACTCATCAGCGTTGCCAGGTTATACTCGGGTTTGAAGAGGTAGGAAAAGCTTGGGGTCCCCGCTACCTGGGTTGTACTATCAGCCCCTGCCAGCCGTCGGCTCTGAATAGCCTGCAGGCTGTCCTCCAGACCATTTTCAGCTTCGTTCAGTCTCAGGTATATGTTGCTTAGCAACCCGGTAACAGCTTCTGTTCTTTCCTGCAGGGTATTGAAGGTGGTACCCGTTTGCAGGGTGTCGGCAAGTGTGAAGTTGAGCTTCTTGCTATTCTCTTCATAGTTGCTGAAGATATTGCGGTGGGTGGCGCTCATGATATCGCTCAGGGGCATATCATTCTGTGAAAGCCCGATGATGGTGTAGACGGTCAGTAAATTGTACATGATAGGGTCGGCCTGCAGGGCTTCAAACCGGTCGTCTTCCAACAGGATAATAGGCAGTCGGACACTCAGCAGCTGAAGGTCCTGGTAAAAGGCAGTCCGCACCCTTTCCAGGAAGGACTGAGAGTAGCTAAAGCTGGTACTGCTAACTTCCTCAAAAACGGTGGGGAACAGGGCTTTTACCGGAGGGACCTCATTTTCGAGGAAGCGGTCCAGAAAGTTTGTGGCCACCTCCTGCTGTGCCCTTTCCAGCACAAAATGAAATACCCCTTCGAGCAGCATACTGGTATTTACCATGCCGTTCTCGATATTCTGGTTACTGGCCTTTGCGGCACTTTTCAGGGCCAGCCGGCTTTCAACCGGTGGGATAGCGTACCGTTGCAACGCTTTGGAAATGGATAGGTAATCGGCCATAGATTGCCCCTCGGTACTATGGAGCGCCCTGGCCATTTGCTCCCTTGGTGCCCGCTGTAGCAGGCTTTTTTGAGCTTTGTACTTGGCAAAAGACACACTATCCGGAGCTTCAGCGTACTGTTTGAGCTTTCGGATGGGAAGCCATTCTGCCAGCACCTGATTGCTCTGATAGTGCTCGGCGATTTCGATCAGTTCAGCTGGTGTTTTGCTTTGAGCAGCATCAGGCGCATCGTACTGTTGTAAAATAGCCATGGCATCTGCAAAGGCTTGTTGTACCGCTTCGGTATTCAGGCTGTCTGCCGGCTGCTCCAGCAATCGTTTAGCGTCTGCAAGCCTTCTGGCATCCTCAATCAGGCTTTGGCTCTGCAGCGCAAGGGGCAGGAGCACCCAAAGGAACAGGAGGCAGCACGCACGCTGGGACTTTGCTTTTGATGTTAAAAACGGTACATACGGGGCTCCTGCAAAGTTATTTTTGAACGTTGCAGCGAGGCGAGACTTCACAGGCCGTCCTTCCAAAGGACGTATTGAGGCAGCCCAAAGGGTGAAGTCCAAACAGGCTTTTATTATTCGGTATATATGGGGCATAGTGTTTGGCTTGTTTATTGGATGAGAGGGATGGTGTCTTGCTTTACGCTGGCCCATTCACAAAAAAGCACAAGCGCATCTTTTAAGTCTTCTGATGTTTCACTGTCCGCTACAAGCGTTTGGAGAAGTTGGAGGGTTTCCAGCTTTGCTTCATCTGCACTTGCTGTTTCGTAAATTAAGTTCGACCGAAGGCTATCAGCCAGGACCGTAGCCGTAGAGCGTAGCCGGATCAAAGCGGAGTCGTTCAGCAAAGCGGGTGTTGTTGCTACCAGGCTATCCACCCGGACGCGGCAGGTCACTTTGAATGCATTGAGGCCTTCCATTAGTTGTACTTCCCAACCTCCGACCCTTGAGCGGAGGCTATCTAAGGTCGCCAGGCTGTCTCTGGCCAGGCTGTCCACTACTACAACTGATTCGGGGGGCTGTTCAGGGGCGCCACAGCTTATCATTAAAAGACTGAGGCTTACAGCAGAGGCCAGAAATCGTAGTTTTCTCATGTCTCTTCATTTTTGGGCGCCGGGAGCTGGCTCTTCACATAGTCATTCAGGGTTTGGTAAGTGGTTTTGAAGTCTGCAACGGTAGCCGCGGTTTTGACCAGTTCGACCAGAAGTTGCATCAGGCGGATGTTGTCTTCGTTGCTTTGTACGCTGTTTTCCCGCAGGTGTTTTCGGTACGCTACGAGTAAGGTGGTGAAGGTATCCTCCAGGTTGACGAATGCGGTGTCATTCCCGAGTTCCTCGCCCGCCTGAATGAGGTTGTTTTTGGTATTACGCAGGGCCCGCCTCATTTTCATCAGCTCGTCGAGCATCTTTTGATTCCAGACTGAGGTGTCTGCGTTGGTAGAGAAGTCCTGAATTTTGGAGAGGATATGTTCAGTAAGATAGTCGATGAGGTGATCTGCTTTTGCGAAAAAGTTGACGGGGTCCTCTTCGGGCGCCATTTTGACAGCGACAATAGCCTGTAGGAGCTCATGGTTGTTATAGTCCACCGGATGAGCCCACAGCGCTTCGTCCTTGAAGTCGCTTTCCAGTTGGGCAATACGGTCTTGCGTTGCTAAAAACTGGTCCGATCCTGCAGTGGCTGTATTTTGCAGCGCCTGAAACTTGGTCAGGCAGGACTGATGAACGTCCCGCAGTAGCGTGATGAGTGTTTCATTTTGAGACGGCATGGGGTTAGGTTTGATTATTATTGCAGCGGAAGCATCCGTTACCATTACCGAAAAATAGGCATTTTTCTGCAACTATTCGTCACCTAATCTTCTGGCCATAAACCAGACTTCCTCTTCGTTTCCTGGATTACCGTTGTAATTGACCGTTACTTCTTCTCCGGCTTTAATGGTGCGCAAGGTGATGAAATGCAGGGCCTGCTCTCCAAAGTCGGGTAGATAGATGGCATTGGGCGTGTAGCTGTGGTTGTAAAGCGAACCATATCCCAGCGCGACTGCACAGGCGTCTTCCTGCTCGCCCCAAAGAAAATAATAGTCGTACATCCCGGTTTGGTCCAGGTGTTTCAGGTGCTCCCTGGGCATGACGATGACCGGGCAGATTTCCAGTAAAGATCGTTCGGGAACCTCAGCTGCGGTAAAGACGCCGCGTCCGCCCAGCTCGCTGTTGGCGAAGTATAAAGAAGGAATTCTCTGCATGGTTTTTTATTCCGTCACCCGCGAGAGCCCCATTGCTTTGATCATCCACCGGGGCAGGGGCTTGGCGGGCTTGCGTTTTTTGAGGTTGAGGTACCAGCCCAGCTTTTTCATGACGGGCACTTTATGCGTTTCCACAAACTCAATGAGCGTGCCGTCGGGATCTTCCACGTAGCTGAAGCGCCCGGCAGCCTCTCCCATGTCGAAGCTGTTGCTGCTGTCGACGGTGAAAGGGAAGCCCGCATCGGCGCATTTAGCTTTGAGTTCATCCATATTCCGGACGTCAAAGCAAAGGTGAATGAAGCCGAGGTCGCCCCACAGGCGTTCATCGTATATCTTGCGGGGCTCACGCCCGCCCTTCAGTTGTACAAGTTCGATCTCGCTGCGCCCGAGCAATGGAGCGAAAGCGCCTGCTCGTTCTGCTTTATGGCGCAGCAATACGCGCCGCACGGTATGTTGACTGCCCGGTACGCTGCCCAAACTGGTAAATACGCCTTCCTCATCATACACCACTTCGTCGTAGCCCAACACATCGCAGTAGAGCTTGAGCGCTGCATCAATATCAGACACTCCGATAAACGCCCCATAGATACCACCGGTCAGTTGCTTGCGGTCCTGAAACCAATCTGTAGCCTCAACGACTTGAAAGACATTGCCGTAGGGGTCCCGGACAAAGAAGTTAAGCGGCCCCTGCCCGACCTGATGGACGCTGCATAGGCACTCGATACTGTGGGACTGATAATAATCGTAAGCTTTCCGGGCATCAGGGGTTTTGATCTTCCCTGCGAAGATGCCATAATCACCAAGTTGGATATCAAAGGAGGAAGGCTGAGGTTCACGGGAAGTGTACTGCCAGATTTCGAAACCGCCACCGCCTTGCATGTTCAGGGCTAGGATAGCATAACGGCTGCGTGGTTGCCCTCCGGTGTAGGGCAGCATCAGCCCGGCTTCTGCCTTTTCCGTAAAAACGGGCACATCGGTGCCAAAGTATTTTCGGTACCACTTCCAGGCCTCATCAGCGTCTTTTACGCCTATGCCCATCTGCTGAATGCCACTTATGATATAACTCATGTTCGTACTGAATTCTTACGTCTCGTGAATGCTTTATCTGGGGCTGCGAAATAGAGAATGACGAAATTAAATCAAATATTCTGAACCCGAGGTATATGCTTGTTATTTTTTACAGACGCTCCAGCATGGTTTTCAGGTCATCCTTCCAGTGTGGGATGGCAAGCCCAAATGCCGCTTTAAATTTGGCTTTATTGAGCAGACTGAAGGGGGGGCGTTGTGCCGGAGTGGGGAAATCTTTGGTCTCAATAGGCAGGACTTCGCAGTCCAGCCCGCGTGCATCAATGGCTGCTTTAGCAAAATCGTACCAGCTGCACACCCCTTCGTTACTGTAGTGGTAAATGCCGTGCCATTTTTCCCGGGGCACCGTACCCAGTTGATGCAATTGAATGACTTTGAGCATGGCTGCTGCCAGGCTACGCGCGTAAGTAGGGCTGCCGATTTGGTCAAAAACGACCGTCAGTCGGTCGCGTTCCCCGCCGAGACGGAGCATGGTCTTTACAAAGTTGTGCCCAAAGGTGGAGTACAACCAGGAGGTGCGTACAATCATGCTGTGGTCATGGGCTTCGAGTGCTGCTTTTTCTCCGTCCAGCTTGGTTTGGGCGTAGACGCCTTTAGGTTCGGTGGGATCGTCTTCCCGCAGCGGACGGTTGAGGCCATTGTGGTACACATAGTCGGTGGAGAAGTGGATGAACGGTGCTCCGTGCTTATGGCATTGCGCGGCCAGGTGCTGCACTGCGGTAACGTTGACGGCTTTCGCCAAATCCGTCTCGGTCTCGGCTTTATCCACCGCCGTATAGGCCGCGCAATTGATACAGTAGTCCGGCTGCTGCTCATTGAAGAATTTCTCAACGGCATCACCGTTCGTGATGTCCAGCAAGGTCCGGTTGGTGAAAATAAACTGTACATCGGAGCGCTGAGCAGCAAGCACCTGCAGTTCGCGCCCTACTTGTCCGTTTGCGCCGGTAACGAGTATTTTTGTCATGGGGTTGTGCGTATTGAGTTTAAGGGTTAAGCGACGCGCGATCAAGAACTGTCGGCTTTCCAGGAGTGCTTTTTCCTTTATCCTGCGTTGAGGAACCGCCGCCCTTAGCCCCACTAAGGGCGGGAATCCTCGTCTTAGCTAAAGAAAAAATCACTACCCTAGCCAAACACGACACTTATTAAACGCGCGTCGCTAAGATAGGAAAGTTATCGGGCTATCGGGCCGAGGGTTTTCCAAAAAACCACCACATAAGGCGCGACAATCGCCACCCAGAAAATCAACTGAAAGGTGCGGTGCCGGTATGCAGAAGGCTCTGCTGGCTTTTGTGCCCGCTCCACAAACACACCGATATTGTACAACAGGTTGGCAATGCCCATATAAATCAGGTAGATGACCACCAGGAAGAGTACCTGCCGGGGTTGTACCCGAAACGCCTCCCCGGTGAACGCCGCCACCCGCCACCGCATCAGGGCGTAGTACACCAGTAATACCAATGCTCCCGAAGCCAGTAGGCTGCGGTTGAGGGTACTGCGGCGGGCCTCCCACCACTCAATGGTTTCCGCGCCTTCGCCCGTGCGGGTCAGGTCTTCGTCTAGCGGCCCCTTGCCGCTACTGCTTTCGCGCAGGCTGCGCAGCAGGTAGACCGATAATGGCAGTACGCCGATGATAAGGATGACAATTAGAAAGAGAAAGAAATTACCCATGTATTTTTTAACACCGACGGTGGCGTTTTGATCGCGCGTCGCTAAATCTAAAGCAGAATGGAGCCCTTCACGCTATCCTTTTTTTTTGGATCGTACGCATCTCATACCTGGTGCTGGAGGTATGATTCGAACCCTGATCCTTAAACTTGTAAATCAAACTGGCTCTGCCCCTTTACTTTAGGAAGTCTGGGAATGGAATATAGGTGTTGTCACCAGGAACGTTAGGGAATTCCTTGTTCATCCAATCTTCCTTTGCCTGCTTCAAAGAATCTTTACTGTGCGCAACAAAATTCCACATCAGGAACCGTTCCTCAGGTAGCGGCTCGCCTCCAAAAAGCAGGATTTGGGAGTTGGCATCAAGACATATTTCACATTCCTCATCTGTTTTACTGATTAGCATTTGGCCCGCCTTCACCTTTTGCCCCTGACTGGTGATGGACCCTTTTACGATAACAAATGCGACTTCGCCTTTGAGGTGCCCGCTCAGGTCCAGGGTTGTTTCTTCTTCAGTGAAAATATCCACCATAAAAAGGGGGGAATATCCCTGAAGCGGAGCCGATTGGCCAAAAGCATGGCCCGCCACCAATTTGATGTGCAGCGGTCCCTGCGTCCAGGAAGGGATATCCGTACTCGGATAGTAATCAAACCGGGGCATCATTTCTTCCTGTGCTTTAGGCAAGGCAACCCAGATTTGATACCCGTGTAGGGTGGATATCTTCCCGTCCCGCTGATCCTGCGGGGTCCTTTCGGTGTGCGTTACGCCCTGGCCCGCTGTCATAAACCCAACATCGCCCGGCCGGATGACCTGTACACTTCCAATGCTATCCCGGTGTTCAATTTCTCCTTCAAAAAGATAGGTGAGCGTGCTTAGCCCGATATGCGGATGCTGGTCCACATCCACATAATTGCCATCGCCAATCCGGGCGGGCCCCATATGGTCTATAAACGTGAAGGGCCCTACCTGCCGTTTCTTCCGGAAGGGCAGTAAACGGCCGACCATGAAATTCCCGAGGTCTTTTTGCCGTTCGTCTACGATTAGTTTGTTGTTGGCCATGCTTTGCGTTTTGTTGGGGGCTTTTATAGTCCGCCAACCCAAGATTTGTGATTTCTGACTTGCTCTTTTTCCACCCCGCTGCGTTAATCCCGGTTGACCGGGACGCCGACTTCACCGTGGGGCCCCTTCCCCACGCTTCGTGTAGGCATCGCCTACGTTTTTTGCCTTGCGCGCCAAAAAAATAGCTGCGCCATAATTTCACAAATCTTAAGTTGTTGGACTATACTCCACAGAACCGTATTCTGGCATGCTCTATGAAAGTCTAAATCTATCCCTTAAGATATTTTAAATTTGGATAAAAGTAATGGCTAAGAATGGAATACTGGAATGAGCCTGTCATAAGGCTAAAATAGACCTCTCGTCACCGCGCCAACATAATCTCCCCCTTAATCTGGTGCCTATGCCCGTTTTCGTACTCCAGAGTGGCCTGCCAGGCGTAGATGCCTAAAGCCGCACCTGTGACCTATTGATTGAAGGGTGGAATCCGAATGACCCACTTGGAATTACGAGTAATTGTACGCATTGGTGAAATGCATAAGCAGTTCACTTCGCTAATGAACAAAATTGCCAGCCTCACTCGTAAGTAAGACCGGCAACCTTATGAATACCTGGCGTAAAACTTATGCAACTACAGCCCCACACTCAGCCCAATCAGGAAATTCCGCCCCGCCTGCGGGAAGAAACCCTGATCCAACGTGGTGCTGCCATCAAACTGATAGCGGTACGACCAGGCATTGGTCTCGTATTGGGCATCAAAGACATTCTGTACCAGCAGTTTGAGCGATAACTCCCGCAGGAAACCCGGCCTCCAGTTGAAGTTGATGCGGAAATCGCTAAAGCTGTAGGCGTCGAGGGCATTATCCTCATCCGAGGTGTTATCGATGTACTGCTGCCCGACGTACTTGGTCTGCAGGGTGAAAATGAGATCGGTCTTGTCCTTTAGCCGTAGTGCTTCGTAGGACAAGCCACCAGCCGCAATAATATCGGGCGAGAACGACAGGTCCGTCTCCTCATACGTGAAAGCTTCCTGCCCCAGGTAGGCGAAGTTCTCATCGTACATATCCACAAACTCCGTGTAGTTTGCAATCCGGTTGCGGCTCAGGGTGAAGTTGCCATCCAGGCGCAGCCCATCGGCCAGTTGAGCGCCCCCGGCCACTTCCAGCCCCAGGCGGTAGCTGCGGTCCACATTTACTCGGGTATAAGCGCCCACATCGTTGACCTCCCCGTTGAGCACCAGTTGGTCGCGGTACAGCATGTAGTAGCCGGTCAGGTGGATGGCCGCCCGGTCCCAGCGGTATTCGTAGCCAATTTCGGTATCGTACAGGCTTTCCGGATTGGGCTGGCTGTCGGCAGTGGACTCCACAAAGTCATTGCGGTTGGGCTCGCGGTTGGCCACAGCAAAGGAGGCAAACGCTTCCGAACGGCTGCTAATCCGGTAAAACAGGCCGGCTTTGGGGTTGAAGAAGCCAAGTTCTTCGGTCTGCTCCACGTTGTTGCCCTGCCGGTCAATGCCCAGGAATTCATAGCCTACACGCCGGTACTGCAGGTCGAGATAGGCGTGCAGCCCGTCCAGTAGCTCGTAGTTGAACTTAGCGTACACGTTGAGGTCCGACTTAGTGGCATCATTTTCATAGTAGCGGTAATCCTTTTCGCTATTCGAGGCATATTCCGCCCAGGTGACCTCTCCGAAGTGGTCGCCCAGGTAGCGGTGGTAGCCGCCGCCCAGGGTCGCATCCAGCCGGTTGTCATCGCTGATGTAGTTAAGGCTGTAAACGCCCCCGTAGAAGTCATTGTCCAGCCATAAACGCCGGACGAGATTGGTCTGCGTGATCACCGTATCAACCAAGTCGACTGGCATCAGGCCGTAGTCCGCCAGTGCCTCGCCCGCCTTGTACTGCTCAAAGTAGCCCGCGCCCCGGGTGTAGTGCAGGGCGGTATTGAAGCTCCAATTGGTGTTGATTTGGTTGTTGTAAATCAGCTGATAATGGTCTTGCCCGTAGTTGTCCACCTCGTTTTCGTAGGGCTCGCCTTCCTTTTCGGTACCGGAAGGGTTGAAGGTGCGCAGGCTGTCTACTTCCAGGAAGTCTTTGGGCACGCCGTACCACGCCTGATAGGTCCGCTCCTGGCCTGAGAAAGTCACAAAGCGCAGGCTGCTGCTTTCGCCCAGGTAGGCAGCAGAGAGGTAGTAAGACGACAGATCAGAAGAAGCCCGGTCGATAAACCCATCGGAGGTGATGCGCGACAGGCGCCCGTCGAGCGTAAACTTCCCGTTGAGCAGCCCGGAACCGAATTCTACATTGGTCCGCTGGGTGTTGAAGGAGCCTACCGAGCCATTTAGCGTAGCGTAAGCCTCTGGTTTTAGCTCCGTAGTATTGATGTTGATGGTCGCGCCAAAGGCACCGGCACCATTGGTAGAGGTGCCCACGCCCCGCTGAATCTGAATGTCGGAAGCAGAGCTGGCAAAATCGGGCATATTTACCCAAAACACGCCCTGCGACTCCGCATCATTAATGGGGATGCCATTCACCGTCACGTTAATCCGGGTAGGGTCCGTGCCCCGGATGCGAATCCCGGTATAGCCCACACCGGCACCGGCATCAGAAGTGGAGACCACCGAGGGGGTCCACCGCAGCAAAAAGGGCAGGTCCTGCGCCAGGTTGACCGGATCAATATCCGCTTTATCCACATTCAGATAAGTCATAGGCGTGGTCGCTCCGGCGCGGGTGGCCCGCACGGTCAGCTCTTCGGCGGTGAAAGCGCGGGGCTCAAGGGTGAGCTGAAGGGTTACCCCGGCTTGCCCGTCCGCGATTTTTACCGGCTTACGCAGGGTTTCGTACCCCACATAGCTCACGCGTAGGGTATAGTCGCCCCCCGGCACATTTTTGATGGAAAATCGCCCGTCCGCATCACTCGCTGCCCCCCGGTCGCCGGGCAGCAGGATCAGGTTAGCACCGGTGAGTGGCGTACCCGCCGGGTCGGTGACCGTACCTTGAACGGTAGTCTGTGCCGCTAATGAGCCCAATAGCCCGAGCAGCAGCAACGTCGTAAAAACAAATTTGTTAAACATGAGAAAGATAGATAAAAATTGAAAGAATCACTCCACCCAGGGGTCGGGCGAGTGTTTGCCTTCAGGACCGCCGGTTGGCAGCCTTTCATCCCATAAGAAAAGAACGGATCGCATAAATATGCTTCGCCTTGTCTCCCTTCCCGGCATTACCCGGGCAGGTTCTATGGGTATGATCTCAGAATCCCGGCAAAACGCCGGAAAACACCCCGGACAGCGACGGTTATATACCGCCGCCATCAATCGATGGGCAAAGGTAGGTAAAATGGAGGGGGTGGGCAAGGGGCTTGAAAAGGTGATTTGGATAGCTGCTTTTTGATTTGCTATGATTTTACTTCCAATACCGTTATCGCGTCAAGCTCGGCACTTTTCTTGTCGCGTTCTTCCTCAATATCGTAGTCACCCTGAAGACCAAGCCAGAATTTGGCTGAGGTACCAAAGTATTTGCTGAGTCGAAGGGCGGTATCGGCAGTTATCCTACGCTTCCCCTTGATGATCGCTGAAATCCGGGTCTGCGGTATATGTAAGTCTTTTGAAATCCGGTAAGCCGTGATTTTCAGCGGCTCCATGAATTCAAAAAACAGGATTTCTCCTGGGTGAACATTTGCTAGCTTTTCCATTACTGCGTGTTAATGAGAGTCAATTATTTCTACTTCATTAGCGTTTCCGCTATCCCACTTGAAAATGATTCTCCATTGTTTATTGATTCGGATACTGTAAAAAACTTTTAGGTTTCCAGTTAACTTCTCAAGTCGGTTCGATGGCGGAATTCTGAGGTCATTGATATTCTGAGCGTTGTTCAACATCCTTAATTTCCGCCGTCCGATATTTTGTATTTCCAGCGGTATCTTTTTGACTCGGATTCCACCCCAAATCCGTTCTGTGTCTTTTGATCCAAATGAGACAATCATAGTTCCGCTTTGCGTTACTAACGCTAAAGGTAAGTAATTGGTTGTATTTCCTTATAAAGGGAGGATATTTTGATCTTCCAAGTAAAAAAACTTCTCAAGTTCCCTATCTTCTCCCCAATTTTCACCAACCCTCAGATAATGCGACTGATCCTGACCACCATCTTGCTGCTAAGCCTGCTGACTGTTCCACTCCATGCCCTTAGCATTTACGATTTGCAATGCGAGCACAAAGCGAACCCCATTGGTATCGATACCCCAAGCCCCAGGCTGAGCTGGAAACTGAAAGGTAGCGATCATGGGCTGATGCAGGAAGCATACACCATTCAGGTGGCTACCGACCCTGATTTCAAGAAGGGCAATCTGGTCTGGGAAACTGGTAAAATTACCTCAGGTGCATCTGTACTCCTGCCTTATAATGGGAAAGCCCTCGCCTCCGGTCAACGCTACTACTGGCGGGTCAAGGTCTGGGGAAACCAGGGAGGAGTGTCGAAATGGTCCGCGCCGGCCTTTTGGGAAATGGGGCTGCTGCGCGCTGCTGACTGGCAGGCCGAATGGATAGAACCGGTTCAGGTGGAGGAAAAGGATGGGCCCGCTCATTTGCTGCGGAAGGCATTCAAACTAAAGGGCAAGATTGCTCGCGCCCGGGCTTATGTGTCTGCCCGAGGGCTGTACGAGTTTTTCCTGAACGGGCAGCAGGTAGGGGATCAGGTCTTTACACCGGGCTGGACCGCCTACGATGACCACATTCAGTATCAGGTGTACGATGTGACAGATTTGCTAGTGCGTGGAGATAACGCTGCAGGGCTCCACCTGGGCGATGGCTGGTTCCGGGGCGCGATGGGCTGGATGGATAATTGGGGCCTTTATGGCAAAAGGGTAGGGGCACTTGCCCAGATTGAGGTCACTTACGAAAATGGCCAACGGGAGGTCATGAAGACAGACGATAGCTGGACGGGCACCAGCGAAGGCCCCATCCGCATGAACAGCATCTACAATGGCGAGACCTACGATGCCCGGCTGGAACCAACCGGCTGGAGCCAACCTGGCTTCGATGGGCAAAACTGGGAGCTGGTAAGGGTGGCGGACCATTCCAAATCCAACCTGATTGGTGCTGTTTCCGTGCCTGTGCAGAAGGTGGAGGAACTGGCGCCAGACTCCATCTTCCGCACCCCATCGGGTACTTTGATCGTTGACTTTGGTCAAAATCTGGTGGGTTGGGTGCGTCTGAAGGTACAGGGCAAGGCCGGTACCACCGTGACCATCCGCCACGCCGAAGTGCTCGACAAGGAAGGCGAATTCTACACCGCCAATCTCCGGGCCGCCAAAGCTACGCTGACTTACACCCTCAAAGGCGGAGCAACGGAGGTGTACGAGCCGAGCTTCACCTTCATGGGCTTCCGCTATATCGCCGTAGAGGGCTTTCCGGGCGAATTGCAACCGGAAAACGTAACCGCCGTGGTCATTCATTCCGCAATGGAGCCGACCGGCACCTTTGAGTGTTCCGATTCCCTGATCAATCAGCTGCAGCACAACATCGTCTGGGGGCAAAAAGGTAACTTCCTGGATGTCCCTACCGATTGCCCGCAGCGGGACGAGCGCCTGGGCTGGACAGGTGATGCACAGGCGTTCTGCCGCACGGCTGCCTTCAATATGGACGTAGCTGCCTTCTTCACCAAGTGGCTGAAAGACCTGCAGGCCGATCAACTGGAGAATGGTGGGGTGCCCTTCGTTATTCCCGATGTGTTGCGCAATAAGGGGGTGTCTGCCGGCTGGGGGGACGCTGCGACCATTATTCCCTGGGACCTGTACGAGGTGTACGGTGATACAAGCCTGCTGTCTGCACAGTACCCTTCCATGAAAGCCTACGTGGAGTACATCCGCGAGCAGGCCGGCGACCCAATGATGTGGAAAGGCGGGAGCGTCTTCGGCGACTGGCTCTTTTATAAGCCCCACGGCAACAACCACACCGCCCCCGATGGCTACACCGATCCGGATATGATCGCGACGATGTTTTTTGCGCACTCGGCTCATCTGCTGTCCCAGGCTGCGGGGGTGCTGGGCAAAATGGAAGATGAGGTGGCGTACCGCGCCGTGTACGAGGCGATCAAGGGTGTCTTCCAAAAGGAGTATGTCACCCCATCCGGACGCATTGCCTCCGATTCTCAGACCGCCTACGTGCTGGCGCTGAAATTTGGGCTACTGCCGGAAAAACTACAGACCAAAGCTGCTGCTCATCTGGTGGACGATATCCGCAAGCGGGACAATCACCTGTCCACTGGCTTCCTGGGCACGCCTTATCTCTGCCATGTCCTCTCGGAGTATAACTATACGGAGGTGGCCTATGACCTGCTCCTCGAACAATCCTACCCCTCCTGGCTGTACCCGGTGACCATGGGCGCCACCACCATCTGGGAGCGCTGGGACGGGCAGCGCCCCGACAGTACTTTTCAGGATACGGGCATGAACTCCTTCAACCACTATGCCTATGGCGCAATTGGGGACTGGATGTACCGGGTGGTAGCCGGTATTGAGCTATTGGAGCCCGGCTATCGAAAAATCCGTATCCAACCCCAGCCTGATGCCCGCCTGGGATATGCCAAAGCCTCCTTCGAAAGCCCCTACGGCCGCATCGCCTCCGGCTGGTCGCTTGACAACGGCGAACTACAATTGGATGTCCGCATTCCACCCAATACTACTGCGGTGATTGAGCTGCCCAAGGCTGACCTGGCGGTGGTAGAAGTAGATGGAAAACCATTGTCTGCACATCCGCACCTGAAAAATGCGCAGCAGGCAGGAAGGAAAGTTGTGGTGGAGGCGGTGCCCGGGTCGTATAGGTTTAGGTATGTCTTTAAGTAAATAATTTTCGCATCCGCTCCACCCGCTCTTCCCGGCTGCCCCAGAGTTCAATAAAGGGTACGCCCAGTTGTTGCAGCTCCTGCCGGTAGATGGCGTAGAGCTCTTCCCGTTCGTTTGGGTTTTCGCGCATAGGACCTGGCTCCCAGGGGATATCTATGCCGCAGAGCACCCAAAGGTCATATTGCCGTTGGTACAGCTGTTCCAGTATCCAGGGGTGGCAGCGACTGTATTTGAATTCCGACCAAACCTTCATCACCAGCATGCCGGTATCGATAAACAGGAAATCCGTTGCCTTCCGGGCGTACCGGTCTTCTCTTTGCAGTTGCGCTTTGGCAATAGGCAGCAAATCCTTTTCGGTGTAGGGGCGGCTGAGTTGCTCCAGATAGGTGCGAGCGTATTCGGGTACCCAAAGGGTATCCCATTCCTCCGCCAGGTGCTTCGCGAGTGCAGACTTGCCCGTAGATTCCGGTCCGGTAAAGAGTATGCGCTTCATCACGTAAATGTAGTAAACCTCTGCATAACACATTTATCTGCTGTAAAAACAGGCTCGGTGCCCGGTTTTACACCCTCGTCTGCTTTCTTTTTCAATCAGGCTGTAAGAGCCCTACTTTTGAATTGAAACAACGAAAAATAATCATCAAAATTAGTGAATCATGAAAACGAATTGGTTTGTTATCACCTTGTTCTTCGCTCTTATTCTTATCAATGCCAAAGCACAGGACAGCGGTAGACGACTGAGCTTCGAGCTGAGCGGGGGCGCGGGTTTCCCTGTCCAAAAACTGGGGGGCACTGAACTGGAAACCGGGCTCAATCTGGAGGGCACTTTACACTACCGGCTTTTGGAGCACACCGGCATCTACGCGGGCTGGGGCTGGGCGCACTTCGCAGGCAACGACCAGTTGGATTACGAAGAAACAGGCTACGTGATGGGACTGACTTTTGAGCATCCCTTCCCCCAATCTTCCATTAACTACTACCTGAGAGCCGGTGCATTGTACAATCACCTGGAGGTAGAGGACGATAGTGGGGAAATCATAGATGATACCGGTCATGGTTGGGGCATACAAGCCGCCGCCGGTGTGGACATCCCGATTGGCAGTAAATGGAGCCTGACCCCCGGTGTGAAGTTCCACGCACTTGACCGTAGCCTGGACAATGGTGGGCAAATCAACAACCTTGATCTGCGCTACCTGTCTGCTCGGGTGGGTCTCCGGAAGAGGTTTTAGTCTTAGGGTTCAGCGAAAAATGAGGAAGTTATTTTTCGCTGAACCCTCAACCGGGCTTCTGCCTGGTGTTTTTGAAGCAGCGATCACCCGACGGCCCTGACAAGCGCAGCTTCGTCAGGGCCACTGCTGTTTGTCATTTCTTCCACTCTCTCTATTTTGTATTTTCCCATCTCAGAAGCTGTACCACCATGAATACCTATCGTCCTTCCGGTCCGTTCCCATTCAGAAAGCTGGCCTATCTGATGCTGGCGTTAGCTGTAGGCGTGCAATTGGTGGTCATCTCCTACAATCATTTTACCGGTTTTTACGCTTTGTCGGGCTGGGCGCACTTTGGGCTTCGCCTTAGCCGGGGCTTACTGCTGAGTCTCGTTGCGGGCAGCCTGATGGCTTTTCCCGACCTCTGGCTGATTCAGTGGCTCAACCGGTGGGTGCCGTGGAGTGCCCGGGTACCGGAGCGCCTTTTACTGCAATTGTTGCTAACGGCAGGCGTTGCACTGATCGTAGGTTTTACAACCACGCTGACTGTCCATGCCCTGCACCCTTACCTCAACCCACTTTCAAAAGTTCTGCTCTACAATGCCCTGATTTTTTCGGTGGTCAATATCGTGCTCATGGCCATCCTCGAAGGCATGCTGTCCTTTTGGGAAAGCCAGGCTTCCCAATCTAAAGCCCGGGAATTAGAACAAGAGCTTTCGCAAATCCGGTTTGAAGTACTCAAGCATCAGATCAATCCGCATTTTATGTTTAACAGCCTCAATGTGCTCTCGGGGCTGATTGAACAGGACAAGGCCAAAGCACAGGACTTTATTGACGAGTTTTCGATGATTTACCGTTACGTTTTGGAAACCATCGAACAGCCGGTGGTGTCCCTAAAGGATGAGCTGCGCTTCGCCCGTTCCTACCTGTTTTTGCAGCAAATGAGGTACGGAGAAGGGGTGCAGGTCAGTATAGATGTACCGGCGACTTATCTGGATCGGTTGCTGCCGCCTTTGTCTATGCAGGTGGTGCTCGAAAATGCCCTGAAGCACAATATCGCCAATACGAGTCAGCCTTTGCTAATTGAAGTTACAATTGAAAAGGATGCCTTGGTCGTGCGCAACAACTGGCAGCCAAAGGTTTCAAACACATACTCGGCAGGACTGGGACAACAAAATCTTACTAAGCGGTACCAAATGGTGACACAGCGGGAGCCGGCTTTTACCATGCAGGCCGACCGCTACTACGTTAGTCTGCCGCTACTAAATATGGAAACCGGATGAGAGTGATAATCATTGAAGACGAAGCTGTAGCAGCACAGCGCCTGGAACGCCTGCTGATGGATGTGGCACCGGGCACAGAGGTACTGGCAACCCTCGGGTCGGTAAAGACCGCAACCCAATGGCTGCGTACCCACCGCGCCGACCTGATCTTTCTGGATATCCAGTTGTCGGATGGGTTGAGCTTTTCCATTTTTGAATCGGTACCGGTTTCCACCCCGGTTATTTTGACCACTGCCTACGATCAATACGCCATCAAGGCATTCGAACTGAACAGTATTGCTTACCTGTTGAAGCCCATCCGCCGTTCAGCTCTGGAGGAGGCACTCAATAAATTTCAGTCCCTGCGTACCGCTTTTGCCATCGATTTTTCAGCCTTGCAGCAAGCCCTGCAGCCTCAGCCGCACTACCGCGAACGCTTTCTGATACAAGTGGGGGAGGTGTTCCGTAAAGTGGAAATGGCGGATGTCGCTTACTTTTTCTCTGCCCATAAGAGCACTTTCCTGCGCACACACGGGGGCAAAACCTACGATCTGGACCTTAGCCTCGACCGGCTGGAGCCTTCGCTTGACCCCGCGCACTTTTTCCGGATCAACCGGAAATACATCGTAAGCATGACCGCCATCGGGCAGATGATCGCCTGGTCGCGCAGCCGCGTGAAGCTAAAACTAAATCCACCGCCCGATGAGGAACACGACACTATCGTGAGCATCGACCGGGCGGGGGATTTTAAGCAGTGGATGGGGAGTTAACTTTGGTCGCGCATTTTTACCATCGTCAGAATAGTCCCAATCGCCACCGTCTCTCCGGTCTCATCGTACATATCCACCATCCACTTCACAATGCCTTTTCGGATATCCTCCTCGTCCCGCTTTTCCTGCCGTATTTTTTCCTTACAGCTGAAGCGTACGCCGATCGTCGCGCCCGGATACACCGGTTTGGTAAAGCGGAAGTCCTCGATACCGTAGTTGAGCAGCACCGGCCCCTTGCGCCCGTCCACAAACAGGCCAGCGGCTTTGGACAAGAGGTAATAACCGTGTGCTACCCGACGCTCGAAGATCGTACCCTCCAGAGAAGTTTCGTCTACGTGGGCGTAAAAGTGGTCGCCACTTACATTAGCAAAGTTGACAATATCGGCTTCGGTGACTGTATGCTTAGCCGTAATCAGGGTTTCGCCTACTTCCAGGTCTTCAAAGTGTTGCTGGAAAGGGTGGATCGCTTTCTCTTTGTACGCTGCTCCTTTCTGGTACGCTCCGGTCACCGCCGTAATCATACTGGGGTGCCCCTGAATAGCAGTCCGCTGCAGATAATGCTTGACGCCGCGTACGCCGCCCATTTCTTCGCCACCACCGGCCCGCCCAGGCCCACCGTGCACGAGTAAAGGCATGGGAGAACCATGGCCAGTGCTCTCTTTAGCACTTTCTTCGTTGAGGATGAGAATACGGCCGTGGTAGGCGGCAGCCCCCATCACGTAGTTGGTCGCGATGCGCTCATCAGCGGTTGCAACGGTGCTCACGAGGGAACCTTTCCCCATGTTCGCGAGTTCAATGGCTTCGTCAAACTGCTTATAAGGCATCAGTGTACTTACAGGGCCAAATGCTTCAATATGGTGAGCGCCCCGTTTGTTGAAGGGATCGTCATTGAGCAACAGGATGGGCGAGCAGAAGGCCCCCTTTTCCTGATCGGCGCCCATGACTTCAAAACAATCGGTCTGGCCGTAAACGATAGGGGTCTCTCCAGCCAGCTCTTGTATGCGCTGCCGGAGGGTTTCGAGCTGCTTTTTGCTAACCATCGCACCCATGCGCACGCCTTCAACGGTAGGATTGCCAATGGTGGTCTTTTGGAGCTGCTGGCTAAGCGCCAACTGCACATCTTCCACCAGGTTTTCCGGCACAATGATCCGTCGGATGGCCGTACACTTCTGACCGCACTTGACCGTCATTTCCCGCCGCACTTCCTTAATGAAGAGGTCGAAGGTGGGGGTGCCGGGCACCGCGTCCTCGCCCAAAATAGCTGCATTCAGACTGTCTGCCTCCATGTTGAAGGTGACGGCATTGTTGATGATATTAGGCAGGGCTTTGAGCTTGCGGCCCGTTGAGGCGGAACCGGTAAAGGTGACGGTGTCCTGCTCGCTAAGGGTATCGAGGATGCCGTGCCCTTTTCCGCATACAAGCTGCACGGCACCTTTCGGTAAAATGCCCGATGCGATGATGTCGCGCACCATAGCTTCGGTGAGGAAAGACGTGATTTCCGAGGGCTTCACCACTGCGGGTACGCCCGCCAGCAGATTGACGGAAAGCTTCTCCATCATACCCCAGATGGGGAAGTTGAATGCATTGATATGTACCGCTACGCCGTGCTTGGGCACCATGATGTGATGCCCGATAAAAGTCCCTTCTTTGGAGAGCCCTACGGCATCTCCATCAATGTGGAAAGACTTATCGGGGAATTGCCGCCGCAGACTGGCGTAGGCAAATAAAGTGCCGATGCCACCATCAATATCAATCCAGCTGTCGCCCTTGGTCGCACCGGTACGGTAGCTGAGCGGATAGTATTTTTTACGGATGCTGTGGAGGTGCAAGGCCAGCTTTTTGAGCATTTGCCCCCGCTCCCGGAAGGTCATTTTTCGCAGGTGGGGACCGCCCACACTGCGGGCGTAGTTCATAATTGCGGCATAGTCGAGCCCCTCGCTGCCGCAGGTCGCTATCAGCTCACCGGTAACGGCATCGTATTGGGCAAAACCTTCGCCATCGTGGGGGGTCCACTGGCCAAGGAGGTAGTTGTGAAGATTGGTATTGGGCATGGTTTGGTCTTATTTGGATACACAAACGATCGTTCGTTCGCGAATTTACGAAAAATGAGGGAAGGATTATGGTTAGGGTATGCTTTCTCTCGTCCGCAGTAGCTGGGCCTGCAGTTTTATAAAATTAGACGGCTGTGGTAAACGCCTGCCTAATAGTTTCCAAAAGGTTGGGGTATACTTTCGTAGGGAGATTTTTCGGAATAGCCATGAAAAGAACATTCGTGTCCATTACGATTCATACCCACATTATTTTCCTCCAGCAGCGGGAAAAGCCCTTTTATAAAACTACAATCCAAACCGCACCTCCTCCCGGCTAATCCTCAATCCGGCCTGTTCCACTTCCCGCTGTGGCGCACTGCCCGGTTGCAGCCGGTGGGCTGGGTTGTTTAGTTATAGCAGAACCTAAAGCAGCCCATTGAACTCCCTTCCGCTGGTTTACAGGAAGAAGAGCTCAACGGGCTGCCCGTATCAAGTGGGTTGGAATTATACCAAGTTATTTTAGAAGAATCTGCCCAGAAGCCCTGATCCTCTTATCTGCATTTCGAATAATGTATTGGTACAAACCAGCAGAAGCTGAAGCAGGAAATGAAATATCCTCTGCAATCTCCCCATACGGCGCATCGATAATTTCCTGTTTCACCAACTGTCCAAGCGAGTTGTAGAGGCTAATGGTCCAATTGCGGGCATCCGTTTTTTCAAAATTTATATGGAAGTCCCCGGCAGTGGGGTTTGGGAATACACGGGCAGCAATTAGGTAGCCAGGGGTAAACCGGGTGGAACTGACAACACTTCTGACATCGTCAGCCATAGCCATTCCTGTGACCTGGTCACCTTCGACTAGTAAGTTGAGGGCGGACCGATTCAGCTCTTTGGCATAAAAAGAATAACTAGAATAGGTTTTTGTAAAGCCCTGCTGCAATCCGAGTACATCAAGCATAAGCTGTGGTGCGGGCTGTCCGGCGAGGAAAAAGCTATCTGTCCGTACAGTTGTGCTTTTTAGGAGCAGGGCATCCATGCTTACCGTTCCGGTACCATCCGGATGGGGAAGAATGAGGGTGCCAAAACCAGCTACCGTATTGGTTTCTACATAATTGTAATTCGAGCTGGCCGGCACGTGGTCAAGCCCGAAGGCCACTACCGTCATCAGGTAATTGCTGTTGATATTGATCTCGGTATTCCAGGCATCTTCATAGTTCAGTGGGAACTTTATGTAATATTTAGGTTCTTCATAGATACTGGCAGAGCCCAAAAAAGAGATGGTGTCATTTGGCCCACCGGTCAGACCCTGTGCAGGAAGGGTTAGGGCACCAGTGACCCGCCCTAAAACGCTAAAGCCGTCTTCGTCCAGCCTTTCATAGAACTCGGCACTTTGTTCAACCAGATTAAGCGCAAGGCCGGTCGTTGCCTCCAGTAAATTAGCTGTTGGGAATGTAGGGTCGGAAGCTACTGGTACTTTAGTATAGCTAAAAGGGCTCAGGATGGCTTGCCCGCTGTAGTCCCAGCTTACATTAGCTCCTTCGGCAGGTATCGAAGATCCAACGGGCTCTATTTGCCAGGACGCTACTGTTGCTCCATCGGTATCAAGTTGGTAGTCTGAGTGTTCGATCGTGATTTGCCCAAAAAATGGTGAAGCGAAAAACATAACAGCCAAGAGTAAAATTGCTTGTTTCATGATCAATAGTTTAAAGATTAAGGGTTATTCAGGTTCTGTGAAGGGCAAATGCTGCCCTTTCTGAACGTTTTCGCTTCCTTATGTAGGGCAATTAAAAAAGGTCAATGGCTGCAGCTGTTTTTTTTGAAAAAAAATAGTGGCGGGTACAAATAAAAGCCCGGACGTTATATCTAACTGACGTCCGGGCTTAGATGAAAGAATGAGTGGAATCACGGCATACCTTTACTCCATTAATACGAAGCCTGCCCAGAAAAAGGGCTCCGGGTAGCGGTTGCGAAGTTCCAGTTGTGCGGCGCGGAAAGCGGTTGGAACAGAAAGGCCTTCACTGAGATAATTGAAATAAAAGGCAGTCATGAATTCCTGGGTTTGAAAATCAGGTATCTGCCAGAGAGACATAATGATATGCTTGGCACCAGCCAGTTTGAATGCACGCTGCAACCCGTATACGCCTTCTATGCCTCTGACTTCGCCCAGCCCGGTTTCACAAGCGGAAAGGACGACGAGCTCAGTACCCGTTAAGTCCATCTGGGCGATCTCATAGGCAGTCAGTATACCGTCTTCTATTCCAGGCCCAATGGATTCCCCATTCTTCCAGGCGAAGTTTCCATTGGCGAGGATGAGACCAGACCGTATCATGGGGTGCTCGGAAGCTTCGAATTCATTATTGTTTACCGCTTCTTCTGCCGGCGCCGGGAAAAAATAGCCATGTGTGGCAATATGAAGGATTTGAGGGGAAGCTACACCAGCGCTTAGTTTTTTGAAGGACCCTTCGGTAGCAGAATGGCCGGTGAACAAATCAGCTGCCATACCAGCGTCTTCAGCTATAAGACCAATGGTTTCGACTTCAGTTTTGGTCCAGTCAAGGTACGCCCAGGACTCCCCCCCGAAGCGAGGTGTTATGCTACTGTAAGGCTGAGCTGTTTCTTCCGGAGCGGTAGGCTCCGGCTTTTGGGAGGGCGGCAGATCCGGTTCGTACTCAATACCGCCAAAAAGGATTGCCGAACCGTTTTTAGATCGTTGCTGTTGATCAAATACAAGTTGACGGGTACTCCGGAGCCTTACCAAATGGTATTGCTCGGCCAGAGCTTTATCCGGGGTGGCAGCGATAGCGCCAAAATTCAACTGATGCAGTAGGCCATCGGGGGAAAAATAAATCGTTTTACTATCCTTAAGGGCCGCTTTCAGGGGAGACCATACCAGTTCATAGATGGATGGTGCCGTCGGATTGGTGCTCCACGCATAAGTCTGATTGATACTTTTTATGCGCCGCTCTGCTATTGGCTCTAGAAGCCGGATCAGGGTTTTTTCTAGGAAAAGAGGAACAAAATCCGGCTTCGTTTCACCAGCGTGAATAATCAGTGCTGCATAGCCTGGTGACTCTTCCGCAAGCTGTTCAAAACGTATAAATTCCACTGCTGCTTCATTGGGCTTCAGGGCTTGCTGTACTTCCTGCCAGGTGACCTGACGGTAAGCCGCTCCGTAACTGGCTACAGAAGCAACCAACGTTTTTTCAATGGTATTGGCTTCGGCTTCCAGTTTTTCGACCCCTGCACGGGCAGCAGGAGGCTTGGTATATTCGGCGGCGAGGAGCTGTCGTATCACGGACAGGCGTTGGTGCTTGCCCGAAAGTGTAGGGTCATTTATAGAAAAGTGTTTCACACGACTGGCAATTGCGAGCAAATAGCCTTTATAGAAAAGCACATCATCGTATGCTTTTCCTGTCGCTTGACCGGGAGTTGGTGCCGTCTTTTGCAGGACCGAAAAATGCTGGTGCAGGTAGTCGGAAAAAACATTGGTATAGGCCGTGAGTTCACTTTCTGAAAGATGCTGTGCGCCTCGTAAAATGATGTTGCTTTGAATCTCGCTGTTTTCATGAATATAAGCGAGTGCTTTTGAATACTGGCCCGTTTTTTCCAATAAAGAGATCAACCCCCCAAGGCATGAAGCGTATACATGGGTTTCTTTTCCGACAGCCAATTGTAGTAAGTTCAATGCCGAAACCAAGTTGCTTTCTGCATCTTCATATTTGCCCTGAGCGGTTTGTAAAATGCCCAGGTTCATGAGATTAATTGCGTAATTGGGGTGCGAGGCCCCATAGTTTTCTCTCAACAGCTCAAGGGCTTCAGCCATCATAGGTTCCGCCTGTTCATATTTCTCCTGCATTTCGTAAAGCATAGAGAGGTTCATCATAGTTGAAATCGTGTATTGATGATTTTTCCCTAGTACAGGCTCAATAATCCCTAAGGCCTCTTCGGAATACTTTTCTGCTTCGCTCAGGTCACCGATCGTAAAATAATATCCTGCCATATGCTGGAGGCAAATCCCGTATTCGGGGTTGGCACGCCCAAAGTGGGCTTCCTTAATAACCATACACTGCTGGTAAAGCGGTTTGGCTTTTTCATGGTTGCCCATTCGGAGATAAAGATGGGCAAGCCCTTCAGCATTTTGAGCATAATTCAGGCTGTTGCTGCCCGACGTTTTTACTGTGATACGTAGTGATTCCAGATAGCACTCTTCAGCCTTCGCAAACTCATTTTTTAGTTGATAGTTGATGGCGAAATCAAGGAGGAAGGCGGCGTAGGCAGGGTGCGATTTGCCTGTTGAAACTTCAAAGGCTTTTCTGGCGCGTTGGAAATACCCTTCTGCGGTGATATAGTCGCCCATCCGGTTGTGGATCATAGCCAGGCTTAACAGATTGGCTGCATAATCCCGGTCTTTGGTAAGGTCTGCCTGCTCACGTATTTCAATACTTTTGAGGGCATAACTGAGGGCTTCCTCTAAGTCATTTTTTTGAAAGTTCAAATAGTTGAAATCGCGCATCAATCTGGCATAGTCAATACCATCGGTCATACCAGTTGCCTCGAGGACAGACCTGGCACGGAGCAACATCTTCTCCCCCTGATCAAACTGTCCCATCCTGGCGTATGCCCTTCCCATCCCTGCAAGATTGCGCACGGTTTTGGGGTCCTCCGCACCTAACACAGCCGCTCTAATATCCAGAGACTGCTGGAAAAAGGAAATGGATTCGGAAGGGCGCTCCATCCTCAATAAAGTGAGTGCTCTCTTTTGCAACAGGGCTGCGTACTGCAGGTCATTTTCACGCCAGTTGGACAAAGCGACGGAGTCGGCTGCAATGATTGTGGCTAGCGCTTCCTCAAGCTCATCGTTCCCGTATTTTTGGTCATAGACATTCAGAAGACTGTCTAGCACCTGTAAGGAAGGATTCTGAGAATGGGCATCAGCCGCGAAGGCGAAGAAGAAGATTATAGCAAGAAGTTTTTTCATCTTTTCTGGGTTTTATGCAGGTACAAAAGATACGACTTGTTATGCCCGGAATGCGGTTTTATATTAAAATCAATCCTTCGCCCCTCATTTTGCCAGGAGGGCATTAGCGCAACCGATCCGGAATATTGAGGCTATTTAAGTTTTTCTGCTGCATTTGCAGCGTATGGCCCGAAGGGATGGCCAGCGTTTTCCGCAAGCTCCAAAAAGGTACGCTTCGCTTCTTCATCTTCACCCATAAGCAGCAAGGACAGCCCACGGTACCATTTCAGTAAATCTTCTCCAAAAGGCTGCTTGTCCTGGATTTGGTCAAAGTAGCGAAGCGCTGCATTGCCCTGCCCGCTTTCCAAGAGGCAGTATCCTTTCAGAAAAAACAGGGTATCATTTTCCGGTGTTTGCCTTTCTATCAATTGCAACCGGGCATAAGATTTGGAGAAATCCCGGTTTTGGAGCAATGCATGTACCGGCTCAAAACGGCTGTTAATGTTCAGGTTGTCCGGTGGGTAGGGCGTGTGCCAAACTGAATTGAGGATGGCTTGGCGTAAGGTGTCGGCTTTTTGCGCGCTGCCTCTGAGTTTTGGGGCAGGGTAGGGTAGAGGCTTTGCCACATCGGAGGGCTCATTGCTTGCGATAGGACCTTGAGGGACTCGTTCCTCTTTTTGAACGGGAGGCTGTGGCGGACTGGTGTTTTCTGCGCCTAAACTGTCTTGTGCTAGTCTTGAAGAAGGCATAGGCTGGTCATCGGGGGGGCTTTGGGTTGGGTTGGACGGATAAAGTACCACTCCAATAATGATAACACCTACCAGCAGCATTGCGCCAAGCCACCAGAAAAAACGATTCTGTTTTTTAGGTTTCGGGAGGTCAGTCAGGGCTTCTGAAATCCGTTCTTCCAGTATAGCATCTTCGATGCTGGCTGTTAGCAAGCGTAAGCCGGTCACCTCCTTAGACAGGGAAGGGTCGTGCTGCATTTCCTTTTCAAATGCCGCTTGTTCATCGGCTTTCATTTCGCCAGACAAATATTTATCAATCTTGTTAATATCCATAAGTCGAAATTTTTACAAGACGTTAGTGATGCCTACCTTTTGTGCCATCTCTGCGAGTTTCTTAAGGCATTGCCCTCGCTTGCTCTTCAATGAAGCTATCGTAGAGTAAGGCGTCAGCTTGCTTGTAACGATTTCTTTGTCCTTAAGGTGCTCAAAATACTTGAGCAACAATACCTTCCGGCAATTCTCACCAAGCCGGGCGAGTAGTTCACGTACAATCTTACGCCTTTCTTTGCTTATGATTTCGCTCTCAGGGGTCGTATCTGATTGTCCGCCCATGGCTTCCTGAAGTTCCACTGGTGTCTTTTTAGAGCGCACCCGGTTGGCAATCAACTTACGGGCAACGCTCTTGGTGTAGGCAGCTGGATGGTAGTTTCTAAACTCAAACTGCCCATTGCGAATAGCTTTAAGCGTGATAAGAATTGAATCATTAAGGATTTCCTGAACATCTTCTTTGGCTAAACCGAACTGTTTGACCTTCTGTTGAACTTCCGGCACCACTTTGGCGGCCAGTTCCTGTATCGCTGAGACATCGGCTTTACGAAGTTGCTCGAATAATACCTTTCTCCCTTCAATGACAGTGACCGGGATGCCTGAGCCTTCTTGGTCTGATTGGTTGTTCGCCAAAAGGTTACATTTTTTGGTTAAGCGATGTTTGAGCCCTCGCAATACCGCGCCGTTGGCTGAGCTATTGATGGGGAAGGCGAACCTTTAGGGTCCAGCGAAGAATAACTTCCCCATTTGATACGGCTATTTTCACCCCAGCCTTCGTTGCTCATCACTTACGTAGCTAGGCTATGCTCGTTCTTCGCGCCTTGTCTGGTGCAAAAATAGCTCGCCTGAAATGAGGGCCTTATTTTCCTCTGAACCCTTAGTTTATGTCTGATAGAAGATGCCAAAATACAAATATAGGATTTTATCAGACCTTGGCTGAAGTGACTATATTACGAAAATAAAGCCGGAACTCTCGCCTTGATGCAGGCTAAGGTGCAGCGAATTTAAGCAGCAGGAGGGCAGCGCCTCTTCAACGCATAAGCATCACTGCTCACAATCCAAACCGCACCTCCTCCCGGCTAATCCTCAATCCGGCCTGTTCCACTTCCCGCTGCGCGGCACTGCCCGGCTGCAGCAAGGGATTAGAGTGATTGAAATGAATAAAGTGGATCCGGTTGCGAATACTGTCGGGAAGGGGGGCAAAATGCTGCAGGCTCTCCTGCACAAAAGGGTGAGGGATCTCTGACATGTCCCGGCCCGGCAATTCTGCACCGGAGTAGAAGGTGGCGTCCAGAAAAGCCAGATCGTGTGCCTGCACCATGGAGTCGATGGGCACTTCCCAGCGGTCCCATTTATCGATATCCGGCAGAAACATCAGGCTGCGGTTAGGGCCCTGTACACTAAAGCCTACCGTTTCCGAAAATTCATCGCGGTGGGGGACAGGGAAAGGAGTCACGGTGAGGTTTTTACTCAGGAATTTTGGCTGTCCGGCCACCATAGGACGCAGTTCAATATTTTCTAAGGCTACTAATTGACTCCAGGGCCCGTTTTGCCTCAGAAAAGTATCCATACGAGGCATTACATAGATTGGAACTTCCTTCGCACCCATCACTTCCCGGCCCAGGTACATGAGCCCGGTATAGTGGCCGATGTGGGCATGCGTTAGCAAAATACCGCCCAGCTCAAGGCCCAGGCTATCGCGAATGAACTGCAGCTGTTCCGGGAAGTCCGGCGTAGCATCGAGCAACCAGGCTTTGCCTGCCTCCCGGTCACTGATAGCCAGACAGCTGACTTTTCTCCCCTTGCCAGGGTCAGCCCAGGCAGGCTGGCAGCAGGCTTTCCGGCAGTTGGCTTGCGGATAGCCTGCATCCTGTGCAATACCTAAAACGGTTGCTTCCACTACCGGCATAGACTTAGCTTTGCCTTCGGAGACCGACAGATCCTGGCAACCCCCAGCGAGTAGAAAAAAAACAGGGCATAAAGCACAGAAAAATAGGCGTATTTTCATTTTTGGCACGGTCCTTGTAGTTACAAGATCGTTAGGTTAAAAATTTATAAGGTCACGATTTGAAATTTGCCCGCCATTGAGCGGGCTTTTTTTATACAAATGCTACAGCACCTCCAGAATTTCATCCGCTTGCCCGTTAAATGCAATTTGTGCTCCTTCGGTTTGACCTAACATTTGCTGAGCAAGTGGCGCCTGAGTGGAAATACAGTAATACACCTTGCCATCCAGAATAACTTTACCCAGACTTACAGATAAAAAGTAAATCCCCTTTTGTGTACGCACGAGGCTACCTGCTCTTACCCTATCTCCACCTGATTGAGGCAATTGTTTCAACTGTTTGAGCTGATATTGCGCCTGATCGAGTTGGGTTAGCACTTTGTCTTCTTCCAGCTGCATCATAGCCCTGCCGGTTTCGTATTTATCACCCGCACTGCTCTTAGTCTCATTGTTTCGGGCGGCTCGAATGGCTTCTACAGACCGTTGCAGGTCCTCGATTCGGGCTTCCAGTTGTGCTTTGCACTGGTTTAAGAGCGCACTTCTGATTATTGCTTCCAAAAGGGGTTAAATTCGTTTGTACTGATTTAAATCATGCGTGGTGAATTGCAAAGATTGTCAATGCTTTGTAAATTAAAGGCAGATAGAACCAAATAAAATACAAAATGAAAAAGCCAACCTTTGTTAATGCAGTGCTGACTTCCTTATGCCTTTTGGGCTTAGCTGTTCTGATGACGCAGTGTGTAAATACGGCAGAAAAGAACGAATCGGATGCCTCACAGGAGGAAACGGTTACCGAAGCGCCGGTCCACAAAGCAGCTGATCCGGTGGAACGTGGCGAAGAGCTGTATCTTTCCTATTGCAAAATCTGCCACGGCACGGAAGGCGTTGCCGGGCCTATGGTCGACCTGCTCAAGGTGACTCCTCCCGACCTGACCAAGATTGCGGCGCGCCGCAACGGCGAGTACCCGGAGGGGCTGATTTTTGATATTGTAAAAGGCAATAAAGAACTGAAGGGCCACGGCACTACTATGCCGGTTTGGGGCGAGACTTTCCGGGAATCGGAAAACCTGGAGACGGAGGAAGCCGTAGATGCCGAAATCCGCAATGTGGTCGCTTACCTTAAAACACTTCAGGGGAGTTAATTACGGTCCCGCTTAATCGCCTCCCAGGTCGCGTAAAGGGCTTCCTGTTGGGGGCGGTCAGCCGAGATTTCCCGGAGTGGTTCGGTAGGCTGAAGGGAGGTATGGCAGTCGCCGGGCAGGGTTTGATAAAGCTGTGTGCCCTTAGTTTTCCAGGCGAGCATTTCGTCGGTGACTTTTTTGATGATCTTACCTGGGTTGCCCACTACGAGACTGCGGGGCGGGATTTCCGCTTTTGCTTTCACGAAAGTGAGCGCCCCGATAATGGACGCTGCCCCGATGACGGCATTGTCCATAATGACGCTGTTCATGCCCACCATACAGTTGCGCCCGATATGCGCCCCGTGGATGATGGCTCCGTGGCCGATGTGGGCATTTTCTTCCAGCCGCACCGTCACGCCCGGGAACATGTGGATCGTGCAGTTCTCCTGCACATTACAGCCATCTTCGATCACAATGCCGCCCCAGTCGCCACGAATGGCTGCACCGGGCCCAATGTACACGTCTTTGCCTATGATGACATTACCGGTCACTGCGGCCTGGGGGTGGACGAAAGCCGATTCGTGGACTACGGGGATGAAACCTTTGAAAGCGTAGATCATAAAGCGGTTGGATTTGGTTGGTGGGTAAAAATAAAAAAAGGCTACCCTTCCGTAAAGAAGTGGTAGCCTGATTTTTGTGGAGACGGCGAGAGTCGAACTCGCGTCCAGCGAAAGCACTAATAAATCTTCTACATGCTTAGTACCACATTGAGATTTTCGAGCTTGAGGGAGGTCGCGGTACCCACCCATGTTCAAGCCTTAGCTCCTTAATTTCGCAGTCTGTTCAGAACAGGGCAGACTACTAGCCTAAAAGGTTGGTTGATATGCGGCACGCTGTGTATTAGGCGTCAAGCGTACGGCACAAAGGCTTTCTAAGACTTAGTCTTAGGCAGCCATGGCATACTGAGTATTGCCATGTGAAATTGTAAATAGCCATTTGTTAACGGAGTGAACTATCGTGCTCCGGCATGCTTATTTACCAGTTTACTTCCCTGTCGATTCCAATACGTCCCCCTCTGGTCGCCATGACTCAATAAGCGAAGGCGGTTTCTGATCACCAAATCTCAAAGAGCAACGGAGACCATTTAACCGCTAAGCCTGTTAAGCCCGGCTGATTTTTGCTTCAGCGCCAGGCGCTTCGGCAGGTTTGACATTTTGTCAAGGAAAAACTGAAAAATTCAGCTTTCAAAGAACTACTCCAATAACATCCAAAAGCGTGCCATTGGTTCAATCTGAACCTAAAAAAGTTAAAACTGACAAATTGTCGCTTACTGAACCCGACTTGGTTTGTAGCGAATAAAATCTATTTTTGCAGCGTAATAAGACTTTAAAAGGCAGAGCCTCAGACGATAATATCTCAGCACATGCAAGCGAAAATCACAGCTATTGGTACTCATGCTCCCGAGCAAGTTATTGATAATCATTATTTTGAAGACCTGATAGAAACCTCCGATGAATGGATTCAGTCCCGAACGGGCATCAAGACCCGCCGATTTGCCCGCCTTAACGAGTTCACGAGTGACCTTAGCGAAAAAGCAGCATTGAATCTTGCTAAGGATTACGGCAAAGACCTGAGCGATGTAGATTTTATTTTGCTGGCTACGGTTTCTCATGACCATGTGATGCCTAGTATTGCGGCTATACTACAGCATCGTTTGGGGGTTAAACAAGCGGGGGCACTTGATATTTCTGCCGCCTGTGCCGGGTTTGGATATGGTGTTTCTCTGGCGAAAGGTATGATTGAATCAGGCATGCACCGCAAGGTACTTGTGGTTGGTGCAGAAGTACTCTCCAAGGTTACCGACTTTTCTGACCGGACTTCCTGTATTCTCTTTGGGGATGGGGCAGGTGCGGTTTTGGTAGAAGCGGCTGAAAAAGGCAATATTGGTGCCTGCGTCGTGGGTGCCGAAGGCAGTGGCGGACAGGATCTTTACCTGTCCAGTCTGTCCACTATGATCAACGGAGAGCTCATTAAAGCCAGCGGTAAGATCTACCAGAACGGCCGTAAGGTCTTCAAATGGGCCGTTAACCGCATGACCGAACAAGCCAAAGTATTGCTGGATAAAAATAACCTGACCATCGAGGATATCGACTGGTTTGTTCCCCACAGCGCTAATATGCGCATCATCGAAGCGCTCTGCAAGGGTATTGGCATACCAATTGAAAAGGCCCTGGAGAGTATTTCCATATACGGTAACACCTCTTCCGCTTCCATTCCCCTCGCGCTGAACGAGGGCATCAAAGCCGGCAAGGTCAAAAAGGGCGATAAGATCATGCTGCTTGGTTTTGGTGGCGGTCTTTCCTACGCGGGCACTATTGTGGAGTGGGGCGTGTAGAAGTCTTTGCACAGCCCACCTTCTAGCTTTAGGTTTCAATCAATTGGCTTTTGTAGGCCGGGAGCCGTTGTGCCCCTTACCGGGTGTACTAATCTAAGCCAGCGGCTGGGGATTCACCCGGTGTACTGAGCTTTGTCAAGAAGGAATACGCCCGGCGAAGGGCCGGCTCTAACTGGCTGCGCTGGCAGACAAGTCCGTTATAAACGGCATCGGACGGAGCGTGCGCCGGGCGGTCGACCAACATTGTTTTTCTTCTTCTAATTCCGTATCTTACCATTCATTCCCTAACCGCTAAAAAACGGGCCTCATGTATTATGCATACACACCTGGCGTCAAGCGCTTGCCCATTTATCTGATGCTATCAGGCTGGAATCTACAAACCTGCATGCAAACTTTAAACCAGTCCATAGAGCAAGCTAAAAGGGAAAAAACAGACTGCCAAACTGCGCATTTTCCCTAACCCTGCCAGAGAACTACTTACAGTAATGCTACCGGCCCCTTTGTCAACCGGGCAGCTGGAGCTCTACGATATGCAGGGGCGACAAATCCTCCAAAGGACACTTGCTAGTCAGCGTTCTGAAGTCCGGTTGCCAGGGGTGCAAGGGCTGTATATTGTAATAGTCTATACCCCCGATAGTAACCTTCTGCATCGCCAATTATTGGTTATTCAGTAAACTTTTTGGTTGAATACAAGCCTGCTTTTCAAAACGAAAGCGGGCTTGTACAGTCCTTTGGAATACTTCAAAAGCCATTAAGCCAATCGTAAAATAAAGAAATGAAAAACTTTATCATACTATCCCTGATTACAGTATTTGTGATGTTTCTGTCCACCCTTCTTTCAGCGCAGCCTTTTAATCAGGCACAGGATTTAGGCTATTATTCAAATTCGTTCTTGGATGTAGCGGTAGATAGCCCATATATTATAGGGTTTGGAAGGGCGAAAGAGTTAATAAAAGGTACCAATCGAAAGCGTAATGGCACTATAGTCGCTAAGTATACCTTTGATGGCACATTGCTGAATCATGAACTCTTCACTGATACCATCCCCGTAGATTCTATCAACAGCAACTTTTATATCAGTTGGTGGTATGGACAAATACTGCCGACTTCGGATGGAGGATACCTGTTTACTGTATTAGCATCACGTAGCAATAAAGTAGCGGTCAAGCTGGATAGCGAACTGCAGGAAGAATTCCGCTATGAGTACGAGGACAGCACCAATCAGAGTAATTTTTATTGTCAGGTACCCGTAGAGGTGGAGGATGGCTATTTGCTGTATGGCTCAGCTACACGGCTAGATGGCTACCGGGACGCCTACCTGCGGAAAATCAGCTTCACAGGAGAAACCATGTGGTTAAAGTACTACGGAGACTCCAATCAGGCTGAAACCCTGATAGATGCGGCCATGCAAGGAGATTCTATACTTGTTATGGGTATCATGCACTCACCAGATCTTTTCGATAGTGGTATAAACATAATTAAGCGCGTCCGTGTGTCAGATGGTGAAGTAGTAGAAAGCTGGGAATCTCCCATCAATCCGGAGATAGGCTGGATACGAGAGCTGGCGGTACTAGACAATGGAGATATTGTAACCTTCGGCCTGCAATATCAGGGTACCGATGAAAATGACGATCGGATTGTGCAACCTACAATTGCCCGGCTGGACAGCAATTTTCAAACTTCCTGGGTACGGACCTTCTACCATCCAGGCCGATTAGAATCTGAGGATATTTTCCGGGAGATCAAGGTCGTTTCAGACGGAAATATTATAGGTTCCGGGCAGCATTTTGCCCATATTCAGGGAGAAAGGGTAAGAGCTGGCTGGCTGTTCAAGTTTACCCCGGAGGGAGATACTTTGTGGTCCCGTTCCTATTTGCCTCCATTTGAGCCATTCACTGATTTTACACGTGGGCAGTTTGGCCGTTTCGCAGAGTTGCCCAATGGCGATTTAGTCACTGGGGGACGGGCGAATGGGGACGGTAACCGCCGCTGCTGGCTCGTCCGTACCAACTCAGAAGGCTGCATCGGGCAGGATTCCTGTGAGTACCTGGTGCATGCCGGGCAGCTTTTGCCATCTCCTGCAAAGGCGGAGTTGTCCGTCTTCCCAAATCCCGCCTCCCGCCACCTCACGGTCGCCTGGTCGGGCACAGCGCCCACAGGCACTGGCTATTTCACGCTCTACAATATGCAGGGGCAGGCGGTGTGGTCGGTAACAAAACCATCTGCACCTGAGATACCACTGCAGTTGCCGGAGTTGCCGCCGGGCGTGTATGCCCTGCGCGTGGAAGTGGAGGGGCAGGTTTGGGTGGAACGGGTGGTGGTCAGGGATAAAGGTTAAAGGATTCAAGGTTAAAGGATAAAGAACTCAAGCCTGTTAGGGTGTACGTTAAACGCGAGCTCAAGCATGGGGTACGCCCTAACTTAAGGTTAAAGAGTTTAAGGATAACCGACTTCGCGTCAGGATTGCTTCGTCATAACTTCACCGTATTGGGCATTTTGCAACTGCAAAGAGCCGGTCTGATTGAGAGCCTCGATCAGCCCATCAGCGATTTTACACCTGACTTCCCCGCCAGGTTACCCTGCGGCATCTGATGGCGCATACTTCCGGACTGCCTGATCATACTGCGGCCTTTGAAGAATTGTACGAGGAGCAAAATAGCTACCTCACCCCGGAAGACATCTTGGATGCCTATATGGAAGCGCTGGAGGAAGAAGCCCTCTTTTTTGAGCCCGGCAGCAACTTTTAATATTGCAATGCCAATTACCTGCTCCTGGCTACCCTTGTAGAAGCACTTTCAGGCCAACCCTACCACGAGTATCTGGAATCCACTGCCCTGGAGTACCTGAACATGACGGACACTTATCCCAGCGCCAACGATTTCGGAGCGATAGGCGAAGCTGTAGGCTACCGGGATGGCGGGCATGTGGAGCCTTATCCCATGAGCGTTGCCTTCGGTGCAGGCGATTAGGTCAGCACGATTGAAGATATGGAAAAGTGGAGCGATGCCTGGATGGGCGACTTGCTCACCGGTCTGGAGCAGGCAGCTGTCTTCCCCGCACCGGCACAGGATGATGCCACCTCCATTGGGCTGGGGTGGTTTGCCATTCGCATACAGGGCGAGCTGGTTTACTTTCACGGTGGTGATGTGGATGGTTTTACTTCGCTCATCGCTCTGTTCCCCGAATCAGACGGGCTGTTCATCGCTCTGAGCAACCAGGAAGGGCAACGCACTCCACTTGATAATATGATGGAGGTCTTCGCTATACAAGAGTTTTAATCATTAGCATTTTGGGATATGCCTGGCCCGCGCTTCGATGAAGTGCGGGCTTTTGCTTGTGTATCCTTTACTTTCCTTAACCATAAAACGGGATTCAACGATAGATGAGAAAAGATGTTCTTCTTGATGAAAACTAAAAAAAGAACTATCTTGATAACAAATGAAGAAAGATGAAAATACTGGACAAACCATTAAGTAACCTTCAGATAGAACTGCTTCAACTATACAGCCAGGATGTAAGTGAGGAAGATTTAATTGTCATAAAGAGAATGCTCGCTAAGTACTTCGCTGATAAAGCATCCGATGAGATGGATAAACTATGGAGTGAACAGGGTTGGACAGATGAAACAATGGAGAGGTGGCTAAACGAATAAGAATAATCATAAAATAAGAGTAAGAAATTAATGAGAGTTGTTCTAGACACGAATAGCCTGCTTATTAGTATAGGAAGGTAATCAAAGTACAGACCGATATTTGAAGCCTTATTAAACGGAGAAATCCGGCTGCTTGTTTCTACTGATATTCTAAATGAATACAGAGAAAAGCTGGAAGAAAAGACAAATCTTATCGTAGCTGAAAATATTTTAGACTTTATGATGCGTTCTCCAGATGTAGAAAAAATTGAAATTTACTTTAGGTGGGCAATTATAACGCAGGATGAAGATGATAATAAGTTTGTGGATTGTGCCCTGAATGGGCGAGCGCATTATATTGTGACAGATGATAAGCATTTTAGGGTTCTAAAAAAGATAGGTTTTCCTCCAATCCAGGTAATTCGGACAGAAGATTTTCTATTAAAACTTAATGAGTTAAGTGAGTAGAGGATAAGGCATGGCAAATTAGAATTTTATGCCAGGTATTGAGACAGAGCGACTAACAACAAAAGTACTCTCCTCCACACATCCATTCCGGTGATTTTTCGTTACATTACCAGTTGTAACCAAAACACCTTCCAATGGCTAGTTTTACACTCCAAATCAATGGCAAACCTCAGACGGTAGAGGTAGCCTCCGATACCCCGCTGCTTTGGGTGCTGCGCGATCACCTGCAAATGACCGGTACGAAGTACGGTTGCGGCATAGGGCAGTGCGGTGCCTGTACCGTTCACCTCAATGGCACTGCCATGCGTTCCTGCTCGCTTCCGGTATCCGCAGTAGGCGATAAACCCATCACTACGATTGAGGGGCTTTCCGACAAAGGTGACCACCCGGTACAGCAGGCCTGGCTGGAACACGACGTGCCGCAGTGCGGCTATTGCCAGGCCGGGCAGATCATGACGGCTTCTGCCTTTCTGAAAGATACCCCCAAACCCACCGATGATCAAATCGAAACCGCTATGAATGGCAACCTCTGCCGCTGCGGTACCTATACCCGTGTGAAAGCTGCTGTGAAAACGGCTGCTACTAAAATGGGCTAAGCCTATGCACCTTCAACCTTATTCCTAAATCGAATACTCTACTATGTCTACTATAAAAACTGCTGTTGATCGCAGATCTTTCCTAAAAGTGTCCGCTGCTGCCGGTGGTGGAATGCTGCTGGGCTTCGGCTGGCTGTCTTCCTGCGCCCGTGAGCCTGAAACCGGACTGGAAATCCCCGAATCCTGGACGGATATCAATGCCTTTCTTAAAATAGGCGATAACGGCGTCGTGACCATCATGTCGCCCAATCCGGAAATCGGGCAGAACGTGAAAACATCCATGCCTATGATCGTAGCTGAAGAGCTCGACGTGGACTGGGAAAAAGTAGTCGTGGAGCAGGCCGGACTGGATACCGAAAAATTCACCCGTCAGGTAGCCGGTGGCAGCCAATCCATCCGCCAAAGCTGGAAGAGCCTGCGTACAGCTGGCGCCACAGCTCGCCGCATGCTAATGGAAGCTGCTGCGAAAGAATGGGAGGTTCCGGTGTCCGAACTCACTACTGAGCAGGGTACCATTCACCACAAAAGCAGTGGAAAGTCTATTGGCTACGGTGCAGTGGCCACTGCTGCTGCCGGCCTGGAAGTGCCCGAAGAAGTGGAGTTGAAAGACCCCAAAGACTTCAAAATTATTGGTACGAGCCGGAAGAATGTGGATGCACACGAAATTGTGGCCGGCAAGCCCCTCTACGGTATCGATATTCAGAAAGAAGGCATGCGTATTGCGATGATTGCTCATCCGCCCGCGTTTGGGAAGAAGCTAAAGTCTTTTAATGCCGATGAGGTGCTGAATATGCCAGGCATCGAGCAGGTGTTTGCCATTGATGCGGCACCGGAAGGGGTAGAGCTGCAATGGTCCGATACAAACGCCTTCCCCCAACTCGTGGCTATCGTAGGCCAGTCGACCTGGGAAGTGATGCAGGCGAAAAAAGTCCTCAGTATAGAGTGGGAAACGGTAGACCGCCCTGAGTCTACACAAGAACAGGAGCAAGCGCTGCTGGCTCTGATGGACAAGGCAGCCGATGATCCCGCCCGCCGCGATGGCGATCCCGGTAAAGCCTTCGAAGGAGCCGCCAAGGTAATTGAGCAGACGTACTCAGCCCCGTTCCTGGCTCACAATACCCTGGAGCCTATGAATTTCTACGCCAATGTAACGGCAGAAAAAGCAGAACTCGAAGGCCCGATTCAAACGCCGGAATCGCTGCGTAAGACTGTAGCCGCCTTACTGGGCATGGAAGAAGAACAGGTGTCTATCATGCTGACTCGTATGGGCGGTGGCTTCGGCAGGCGCTTGTACGGTAACTTTGGCTCTGAAGCCGCGCTTATTTCCCAAAAGGCTGGTGTGCCGGTTAAGCTGGTATACACCCGCGAAGACGATATGACGCAGGGCACTTACCGCCCGGCTTACAAAGTGAAATACCGCGCTGCCCTGGATGAAAATAATAACCTGATCGGCTTTCACGTCCGTGGGGCTGGCATACATGGCAGCCCGGTCTTCGAAAACCGGTTTCCGGCGGGCGCTGTGAAGCATTACCTGGCAGAAAATCTCGAGTTGGATTCCAACGTCTCTACCGGTGCATGGCGGGCGCCGCGTTCCAATTTCATGGCCTACGCTGAGCAAGCCTTCATTGATGAAATTGCCGAAGTGACGGGGCAGGACCCGATCGACTTCCGGTTGCAGCTCTTCGAAAAGGCACAGCAGGCTCCGGTCGGTGACAACAACGACTATGATGCCGCCCGCTACGCCGGGGTGCTGAAGCTGGTGAAGGAAAAGGCAGGATGGGATAAGCCCGCAGCGGGTGTCCACCGGGGCGTTTCGGCTTATTACTGCCACAACAGCTACGTGGCACAGGTAGTAGATGTGGAAATACGGGGAGACAAACCCCGTATCAAAAAAGTATGGTGCGCAGTAGACTGTGGTATTGTGATCAACCCCGATGCCGCCCGCAATCAGATTGAAGGGGGTATTATTGATGGGATAGGGCACGCTATGTACAGCGCTATGACTTTCAAAAACGGTAGGCCCGAACAGCAAAACTTTGACCGCTACCGGCTGATCCGCAATTCAGAAGCGCCATTGGAAATTGAAACCTTCTTTGTGGATAATGGTATAGATCCTACCGGCCTGGGCGAGCCCTCTCTGCCGCCCATTCAGTCGGCTTTAGCCAATGCCCTGTACCGGGCTACCGGAAAGCGTATTTACCGGCAGCCGTTCGTGTCGGATAATGAGGTGTTAGGATAAATAAAAACGGGCACCGGCAAGACCGGTGCCCTTCTACGAATTAAAACAAAAAATAAAAGTTCCGGCATCTCTATGCCTGTTTGCTCTGAGCAGGGAGCATAAACTGAATCAAGATCAGTCACGCTCCCTTTAAACTCAAAATAGTAAACCTTACCGCCGGGTCAGCAGTATTTCCCCCTGCTCAAAGTCAAGGATAGCCTGATTACGGCTGAAGAAGTCAGCTCCCAGAATCCCGGCGATTTTATAGCGTCTGGGGAGCTTGAAGTCTTGCAGCAGGCTTAAGTCCGTAGTGTACAGCCGGTAGCCACGAAGCTTCTGGCCCTGGTAAGAAAGCCTTATGTTGGAGGTAGTCATGAACCGGGCGATGCCACCGATGCCATAAATTTTTCCCTGTCCATGGGTAGGGTTGAAGGTAAAGCCTAGCTCATTGGCAAGACTTTTGTCAATAAGGGAAATTCCTGAACCGGTATCGACCAGAAAGTAAGTATCCTGTCCGTTTACCTGCAGCTGGGTCAGCAGTACCCGGCGAACTTGATTCAGGGTGAGCCTGAGGGTGTCGCCTCTCCCCGTTAGCGGAGTACTGCACCCCATCAGCATAAGCGTTAAGAGCAGCCAAAAGTATTTCATGGTCAAGTTGTGTTTGGAGTTGATGTTGCGCATGAAATTACGGGTATAGGGGCATGGGCGAAATAGTCAGTTTGACCCTTTTTGAGCATATCAGTTACCAGTCCCCGGAAACACAGGGACTGCAGGCTGACTGGAGGAGCATCGCTTTACGATCTGGACTGCACGATTCTTATTTCTTCATTGTTGTGTTGAAAAGATGATTCAAACCGGTAGCCATGATCAGTGAAAAACGATACCTCTACGAAGACATTTACATTAAGGTCAAAGCCCACATTCAACACGGCAACTATCGCCCGGGGGAGAAGCTCAAATCCGTACGGGTTTTGAGTCAGGAACTGGGCGTCAGTCCAACCACGATTTTTAACGCTTACTATAAGCTGGAGGCAGAAGGGTTTATCACTGCCCGTCCCAAGCAGGGCTATTTTGTACAGGAGCAACTGCCTAGGGTGGCTCCCGGTATCTGGGGTGAAGGCCGGGCCGTCACCAAGAAATCTTTAATCCAGGAGGTGATAGAAGCCTCCCGGAAACCGGGGCTGATTGATTTTTCCACGGGGGTGCCTGGTCCTGATTTACTTCCCGGAGACCGGTTACAGAAGAGCATTCGGAAAGCCTACCAAGCTTATCCTGAAATCTGCACCCGCTATCCGGACAGCCATGGATTACCAGATCTGCGTCGTAATATCTGTAAACTGGCGCTGAGCTGGGGGTGTGCTTTTCACGAATCAGAAATACTGGTCACAGCGGGCTGCATGGAAGCCATGGCGCTCAGCCTGCGCGCACTGACAAAACCCGGAGATACAGTGGCAATAAGCGACCCTGCCTACTTTGGTACCCTGCGCCTTATGGAGGTGCTTGGACTAAATGTGCTCCCATTGCCCTCCGGTGGCCCGCCGGGCGCACTAACGAATGCGCTTCGGGGAGCGATGCAGGCTGGACGTGTCAAAGCAGTGGTGCTTATTCCCAACTTCAACAATCCCAATGGGGCGCAAATCCCTATGGAGGACAAAAAAGCCATTGCGGGTATGGCTGCCACTTATGAAGTGCCTGTTATCGAGGATGATATCTATGGTGAACTCTTTTACGAAGGCCAGCGCCCGGTCAATATCAAGACCTTTGATAAGAAGGGCTGGGTGGTTTACTGCAACTCGTTTTCAAAAACCCTGACGCCAGGCCTGCGCATCGGTTGGGTAATTCCGGGGCGCTTTTATGACGCACTGTACGAGCAAAAAATCGTACACAACCTGTCTACTTCCGGCTTATCCCAGGCTGCGCTTTCGCACTTTTTGGAGAAAGGCCGCTACGATAGCCATATGCGCCGGTTGCGCCGGGCTATGCGGATACGGGTGGTCCGGCATTTGAAGCTTTTTGAAGCGTACATGGGCGATCGGGTCTCTTTTGAACAGCCAAAAGGGGGATTGGTCGGGTGGCTTTCCCTACCGGACGGAGTTGACGGTATGGCGGTTTATCAAAAGGCCCGGGCAGCAGGGATAGGGATCGTCCCTGGTACGATTTTCTCACCGGGTCATGACTACGATGCTTACCTGCGCATCAGCCTGGGGCTGCCATTGACTGAGGGGCGGGCCGCCGCGTTACAGCAGCTGGGCAAGATCATCAGGGCTTAGGGACCAGGATAAGCCAAAGTGCTGAAGCAGCATAGCCTCAAAAGTATGCCCCTGGTCCAGTGCTGTTACCTGCTTTTCCCCGCCTTCTGTAATCTTCAATTCGCGATCGGTGAGGGTGATTCGTTTATCACCGGGGTAAAACTGTGTAATGAGCCGTTTGGTCTCAAGTGGTGGGCAGTTTGAGGTACTTGAATTAGCGATGCCATCTTGTTTTATCCGAAAGTACTAATCTGATGGGAGAGTAACTACAAAAAATCCAACCGGACGGTCCGGGTTTTACAAAGCTGGATTAGCAGGCACCACGCGGTATGCTTATTTTTACCCTATGAAAACACACCAATACCAGCTTCACCTCCGCTGGACCGGTAATACCGGCACCGGTACCAGCAGCTACAATGCCTACAGCCGGGATTACGAAATCACCGCTGAGGGTAAGCCTCCGCTTTATGGTAGTGCAGACCCTGCCTTCAAAGGGGACTCCGGGCGCTTTAATCCGGAGGAAATGCTGGTCGCCTCGCTTGCAGCCTGCCATAAGTTATGGTACCTCCACCTCTGTTCGGAAGCGGGCATTACGGTTGTAGCCTACGAGGATGAACCCAAAGGGCAAATGGTGCAAACGCCGGACGGAGGCGGGCACTTTGAATGGGTAGAACTGCGCCCCCGGGTGATGATCCTGGAAGCGGGAAAGCAACCTCAGGCCAATCAGTTGCATGAGCGTGCCCACGGGCTTTGCTTTATCGCCAATTCCTGTAATTTTCCGGTGCGCTGTGCCCCCCAAACCCAAGTCCAATGAGTAGGAGGGGCGTGATTATCGTAGGCAGTGCCCGGCGGGACGGCGACACCACCCGGCTCGTGCGCCTGTTGGCCGAACAGTCGGGATGGCCGGTGGTGGACCTCAACGACTACACAATTAGCCACTTCGATTATGCTCATGCCAACCGCGACGATGACTACCTGGACCTGATGAGGGAGCTGATCAGGCATTACGATCTATTCCTTTTGGCTACACCCGTCTATTGGTATAGTATGAGCGGGGTGATGAAGGTTTTCTTCGACCGCCTGACTGACTTATTGACCATCGAGAAAGGGCTGGGGCGGCAGCTGCGTGGTAAAGGAATGGCAGCGATCAGTGTTTCCAACGGGAATCACCTTGGCGAGCATTTTTGGCTGCCCTTTTCAGAAACAGCCGACTATCTCGGCATGGTATACCTCGGTCATCTACACACGCTTGCCAATGATTTAGACCAATCAATGGTGCAGCTTTTTCTTGACGGATTGGAGTCTTAATTGGATTAAAACGGGAAGCAAAGCGTCCTTCTTCCCGGCTGAGATTGAGCAATACCGGAATGAGCAGGGCTATAACTGCCGTGTTGTTGACCATCCCCGACAGTATACTGGTAGTAGCCATAACCGCCAGCAGGAGTAGAAAGCAGCCTGCTCCGCTTGCCTGGTTTAGTAAAGCACCAACCTGACTTAATGCTCCACTGTGGAATACCGCATAGCTGATGATAAACATCGCACGAACTGTAAGGGTAGCGGGGTTGGTGAAGCCCTGGAACCCTTCTTTCGGCGTCAGCATACCAGTAGCCATAAAGGCAACCGTCACAAGGATGGCGACCGTATCAATAGTTAGCCATTCTGCAATAAACAGGATCAACGCCAGGCCAATGATGGCTAGCGCCAGACCGGTTTCCGGGGTCATAGCGAGCGAGTTTGCTTGGGCAATAAAGAGGTAAACCGTCTCCGATTGTTCAGCAACCTGACATATCCGGGCAATCCGGTTCGTTATCGGGGGCCACCGCCGTTATCTTGGATCCAATTCCGGGACTTGTACTGTTGCCGGCCCGGTAAAAATGATAAAGCTATGAAAACAAAACTATTGGCCCTGTTGGGCATATTGGGTATGGCCCTGCCACTTTCCAGTCAAACGTCCCTTTCGGGAAAAGTGACCGATGATACCGGTGAGCCTTTAATTTTCTGTACGGTGGTGCTGTATAAAAACGGGGTACTCATCACAGGTAAGGAAGCAGACTTCGATGGCTACTACCACTTTGCCGACCTTGATCCTGGAACCTATGATGTGGAGGCTTCCTATGTTGGGTATACAAAAAGCCGTATCAAAGGAGTACTGGTTTATGCAGGCAAAGCCAATACGCTGGATTTTGAACTGTCTTCAGATGTGGTTTCGCTTGATGAAGTAGTGGTGACCAGCTATAGAATCCCTTTGGTGGAACAGGACAATACCACGCAGGGTGCAACGATAACATCCAGCCACATCCGCCCCCTCACCCGTTCTTCCCGCACCGGGCGTTCCCGGCGAAAGCGGGAAAAGCAAAATGCTAATTTACCTACCCGCAATATCAACAGCCTGGCAGCGAGTACCGCAGGTCTTTCGGGCAGTAACGCCTCTGATGTGATGAAAGTCAGGGGTTCACGCAGCAATGCCACTGAATACTACGTAGACGGTATAAGGGTGAAGGACAGTGACCTTCCGGAGTCGTCTATTCCCGCTTCCGGCGAAGAATACGCTGAAATAGTTGAAAATGAGTTTATCGCTGCTGGTGCGGAGTCGTTTTCCACCTTTTCCATTGATGTGGACAAGGCTGCATACAGCAACGTCCGCCGGTTTATTACCGCCGGGCAGCTGCCACCTGCCGATGCCGTGCGTACGGAAGAGCTTATCAATTATTTCGACTATGCTTATCCGACACCGGAAGAAGGGACTGCTTTTGCCGTGGTGACCGAGCTCGGGCCCTGCCCCTGGCAGGAAGGGCATCAGCTGCTGCACCTTGGTATTAAAGGGTATGAAGCCAGCTCCGTAGATGCACCGCCTGCCAATCTGGTCTTCCTGATCGATGTCTCTGGCTCTATGGGCAGCGCTAACAAACTACCACTGGTCAAGCAAGCACTGAGGCTGCTCACGCAGGAGCTCCGGGCGCAGGACCGCGTTGCCATCGTTACCTACGCTGGTGGCTTCAAGGTGGCCCTTGCGCCAACGCCCGGCGACCAAAAAGAGCAGATCATGGGCGTAGTGAACGGTCTGGGTGCCGGAGGGGGGACCGCTGGAGTAGCGGCATTGCAGCGGGCCTACGAACTGGCCAGTCAGTATTTCCAGCCTGCTGGCAGTAACCGGGTCATTCTGGCTACTGATGGCGATTTCAACGTTGGCATTTCCAGCCCGAAGGAATTGGAAACTTTCATTGCTGCAAAGCGGGAAACCGGCGTATTCCTGAGCGTACTCGGCTTTGGCACCGGCAACTACAAGGATGACCGTCTGGAGATGCTGGCCAATAAAGGCAATGGCAACTACGCTTACATCGATGGTATCGAGGAGGCAGAAAAAGTCCTGGTGACCGAAATGGCCGGCACGTTGTTCACTATCGCCAAAGATGTAAAGCTGCAAGTCGAGTTTGATTCCAGCGTTGTGAAAACCTACCGGCTTATTGGTTACGAAAATCGCTTACTGGCCAAAGAAGACTTTGAAGACGATACCAAGGATGCGGGGGAACTCGGGGCCGGGCATACCGTAACTGCCCTGTACGAAATCGTGCCCCAACCGGGTACGGAAGGCGAACCATTAGGCACGCTGCACCTTCGTTACAAAGAGCCGGCCGAGTCCCAGAGCCGCTACCTGAAACACGAATTGTCAGGTGATGCCCAGCCACTTGAAGAGACCTCCGAAAACTTCCGCTTTTCCGCTGCGGTGGCGACCTACGCACAATGCCTGCGGGATTCCAAACACAAGGGGCTGGCTACCCTTGAACTGGCCCGGGAACTGGCCGATCAGGCCCGTCAGGATGACCTGGAAAATTACCGGGCGGACTTCGTTGAGCTCGTCAAACAAACGGAAAGTCTTTCAGCACAGCTGGTAAGGGCTGCACAGAAATAAAAACCACCCTTTTTAAAAAATAATGGCTATGAAAAAGCATAATTTTAATCTTGTATTCCTTTGGCTAGCCTTGCCTGTTTTTTGCATGAGCAGGCCTGCCACCCTGCCTTTGGATACCCTGCCGCTTTCCTTCTGGACTGCTCCGCCTTCAATGAATGCTTGGCAGGCTGTCCTAAACCAAGATTTTCAGGCGCACGAACAGTACTGGCAATTGAATGCTGCCAAGCCTTACGTGGTAAAGGTCGTGAATAAGCATGGCCAGCCTGTAGCCAATGCCAAAGTGCGCCTCACCGATCAAACAGGAGCAGTTCTATGGAGCACTTGGTCGGGCCAAAACGGGACGGCTACCTTGTGGAATCCTGCCTCCGGAGTGCCTAATGGATTGGGGGCTAATCTGGGCAATAGGGACGCTTCCATAGATATCGCAGGCAATCCTTCATCAGCTGAACCGGCCACATTGACTTTGGATGTGCCCTGCCAGGAATTGCAGGGCGCCGATATTCGCTTTTTGCTGGATGCTACGCATTCTATGCGCGATGAATTCGCAGCGCTTTTTTCTGTGCTAACGCCCTTTGAGCGCCCCGTTTGGCTTGGGCGGGATGTAGGCGAGCGCTTCCTTATTCAGGATATCAATAGCAAAACAGCCCCGGTATTCACCATTCAGGCTGCCGGCGGCGGCTCCGATGAAGAAGCGATGGATACCCTGTTGCTGGCCGCTTTGCAGCGTACTAACTGGGATACGGCTGCCCCCGCCCGGGTGCTGGTATACCTGACTGATGCTCAACCTGCCCGTACGCATGAGGCTACGGCAAGGATGCGCCGCGCGATTCAGCTAGCTGCTGAAAAAGGCGTAGCCATCTGGCCGGTTGCCTGCAGCGGACTAGACCAAGAAGGTGAATACCTCCTGCAAAGTATGGCGATGCTAACCGGCGGAAAATACGCCTGGCTGGAAGATACGCCGGGCAGTGCCGAGCTGCACCGCCGGCCTATCCTGTCAGGTGATGCCACGCACTCGGATTTAAGCACCTGGCTAAAAACTCAGACTAAAAAGATCAATGATTTCTACAGTTGTACCTCAGATCAGCCGGAGGCACCGGTCGCTGCTCAAGCAGCACCGGCTGCTTTCGGTTGTTTTCCCAATCCGGCCCGTACGGAGGTTACACTGAGGGTGCCTGTTTTTGCGGAACGCATCACATTGTATAACGCTGCCGGTCAGCCGGTCCGGCACTGGAAGGAAGTCGAGGCGGGCGAAACAACTTTTAACGTGGCCCAATTGCCCGCAGGCAACTACCGCCTGGAGGCTAATGCCGGATCGGAGCGCTGGGGAGCAAGTTTGGTGGTGGTGCGGTAAAGTCGTCTTTTTAGAGATGCTATGTTAACATCCAAATAAGCTCTTACAGCTCAAGTACGTAGAACGCCGAACAGGCACTATGCCCGGTTGCCCCCATCGGTCTCTCCAAAGTCCGAAACCCATACCGCTGATAAAACCGGTTGGCAGCAGACATTTCAGTAATGGTTTCCAGGTAGCAATGCTGATAGCCAAAGGAACGGGCAGCATCGAGGCAGCGGTCTGCGATAGCGATGGCCAGTCCCTTGCCGCGGGCTTCGGGCAGGAAGTACATCTTCTTGAGTTCGCAGGTATCAGCATCGCCACCCAGTAGCTGGGCAATACCGGCGCCACCGTAGACTATCCCATCTCGCTCAATCACGAAGTAAGCTGAGCGTTCCGCCTGATAAGCGGTGTACATATCGTCCACTTCTGCATCGTGGATGGAAAAGCCGGCCCCGGAAGCGCCGTGGTCGGTCATCACTTCGCGGATGATGTGAGCCGTTTGGTCGATATCTTCAGGCTGGATTGGTCGAATGGCAAAATCCGTTGTCTTCATAATTCAGGATTTATCGGTTATATCAATGACGCGCTTTTACTCATCTAACAAGCCGTTAAGCTGAGCATACTGCAGCAGCAATATGGTTTTGGCATCCCGGATCGCCCCGGTTTGAATCATCTGGCAAGCCTCGTCGAAATTCATTTCCAGGACTTCGATGTGCTCTTGTTCTGCCGCTACGCCACCGCCTTCACTGACTTTCATACCCTCGTCATAGGGAGCTACAAAAAAGTGGACGATCTCCGTCACAGAGCCGGGGGACATGTAGGCCTCGAATATTTTCTGTGGCGCCTCCACCCGGTAGCCGGTCTCTTCCTCTGTTTCCCGCTGTATGCCAGCTGCAGCACCTTCCGCATCGAGCAGCCCGGCACAGGCTTCGATGAGCAGGCCTTCGGGGTTGCCGTTGAGGTACGTTGGCATTCGGAACTGCCGGGTCAGGATAACGGTGCGGCGGGCTTTATTGTAAAGCAGAATAGTGGCGCCATTGCCGCGGTCGTAAGCTTCGCGCTCCTGCCTTTCCCATTGCCCGTCGCCCCGGCGCAGGTCAAAGGTGATTTTGCGGAGGGTGTACCAGTTATCGGAGAGCAGCTCGGTTTTAATGATTTTTACTTCGGGTGGCATAGGTATTCTTTTGAGTAGAGTTTAATGATTTCGGAGGGACAAGTAGTTTTTCGAAGCTTGCATTTCCAGAATACTACTTTTCAAGATATTGAAGGCATTGGAAAGCTCATCAATATCTAATGCGGCAAAGCCCATCCGGCAGGCATTCCAGTTGGTGCCGGGCGTATTGTAAATCTTCCCGTTGGAAATCAGGAGCCCTTTTTCGCGGCAGCGGGCAGCAATTTCGGGCAGCGGGAAGTGGGGCTTGAACCGCGCCCATATTGCCATACCGCCTTCCGGTACTTCAAAGTCGACAGCAAAGGAAAGTTCATTATGTAGTAGCTGACAGAGATGGTCGCGGCGCTGCCGGTAAGCTTGCAGGGCTTTTTTGCCATAGCGGCGCATCGTGCCGAGTTCGATTAGCCGTGCAATTGCCCGTTCCTGAATGGGATCGCCGGGGTCGCCTATTAGTTGCCGGACCTGCATCAGCCGTTGTATCAGGTCATTGGGGGCGAGGATGAACCCTGCCCGCGCTGCCGGGAACAGCTTTTTGGAGTAAGAGCCTATGTAAATGACGTACCCTTCACAGTCTGCACTGGCAATGGGCAGGAGCGGCTTATGTTGATAGTGATAATCGTAATCGTAGTCATCTTCGAGAATGGCGAAGTGGTACTGCCGGGCCAGTTCCAGCAGTTGCACCCGCCGCTCAGGGGATAGTGCAACCGTGGTTGGCCAGTAATGATGTGAAGGCACGTACACCAGCCGGATGACTTCGCGCTTAAGCAGATTGGTCAAAGCATCCACGTTGAGGCCTTTTTCATCGACCGGTATTCGCAATAGCCTGGCGTTGGCCCGCCGAAACGCATGATTGGCAATTTCATAGCTACTTTCCCCAACCACGACTTTGTCGCCAGGCTGAAGCAGCGTATGCGACAGCAAAAAGATCGCCTGAGTGGCGCCCCGTGTCAGGATCATCTGATCTGGTTTGACATTCAGCCCCCGGTACTGATTGAGCAATGGGGCATAAATTTCCCGAAGCTTTCGGTCGCCTAGTGGGGTGGCTTGCTCCAATAGCCGGCCCAGCCTGGGGCTTTGCAGTACCGAAGCATACTCCCGGGCGTACTCCTGCAGCGGCGCCAGCCGGGGGTCCGCCGAGCCATCGTCAAAAGCCAGTGCGGCTCTCGGGGATTGCTGATAATCCAGATCAGGCAGTTTGGGCTTGGACATAGCGAAGCCAGTTGTTGCCGGATAGCAACAAGCCAGGCCCAAATCACCATTTGCCGACCGGGGCGCCACCACTGGAAGATCTTTATTAATAAACCATCCGCTGCGGTTGCGACTGTAAATCCAGCCCTCTGCTTCCAGCTCGCCAAGGGCAGCCACGACCGTATTCCGGTTGACTCCCAGTTGCCGGGCGATGGTGCGGGTACCGGGCAGCTTAAAACGGGGTTTGAGAATGCCACGCTTGATCAGCCGGCCCAGATTGTTGGACAACTGTATGTACAAAGGCACCTCAGATTGGCGGTCCAGCATAATTTCATTGAAAAAAGGGTAATTAGGCATAGTTTAAAAATAGCTAAGAAGTCAGAAAAGTGAGCACTTCGCCCAACACGAGCAAAGGTTGGTCCATCATCACGAGATGTCCCGCCCCGGGTATGAGCTTGAAGCTGGCTCCGGGCAGCAGGGCTTTCAACTCCCGCCCGAGCACGGTCTCGCTTTCGTCTCCCACGACATTTTTCATCCAGAAAGCGTAATTATTGGAGGTGTCGACAAAGTTGCCGCCATTGCTCAGGTAGGCATCCAACAGGCGTTCGGATTGTGCCTGATCGGTTTTGGTGCCGAAGTGCATCGTGCCCAGGCAGATGGGGCTGACTTTGAGATGGCTGTCTCCAAGAGATTGTAATTCCATAGTTGTTTTAATTGCAAAATTATCACCTGCCTTCCTGTACGGATAGTAAAAAAGCGTCAAGCCCGGCTAATCCGGGCAATTTCATTCTGCTGCTGAAAAGCCTGATCGGAAACTGCTGTAGGTGTAATGCCCAGTTGAGCTTTGAAGTCCTTGATAAAGTGCATCTGATCGAAGTAGCCATATTTAAAATAATCTTTGGGCTGCACTTCGTGGATCACACTATCTTTATACAGCGTCTTAAACCGGATCAAACGGGCAAACTGTTTGGGCGTGATGCCTGTGTATTTTTTGAAATAGCGCTGCAATTGCCGGATGCTCCGGTGGTGCTGCCGGGCCAGTTCTTTGATGGGGATTTGCCCTTGTTCCTGTAATTGGGCCCGAATACAGTCTCGGACGACTTCAAGTCCGGCAGGGGGGCTTGAAAGTTGCTGCGTTAACGCCGCTTGAAGCACTGAAGCTACTCCCTTCGCTGTACTGCATTCCCTGAGCTGTGCTTCAAGTTGTTGTAGCCAGGGAAGGGACAGCCCGGAAAGCGGGAGGTTGTGCGCTGCTGGGTTTATGGTCTTATTGGAGAACAGGCGGTAGAAGCCGGTAGGTTTCAGCTTCAACCCAACGATATGTACTGGGCTGAGCCTTGTGACGAACTGCGTTGCCGTTTGTACGCCGACCAGGCAGGACGACTGAATCCGCTGTACTGTCTCGGGCTGGTTAAGCGCAACCTTTTGGTAGCCGCCCTGGTAAATGAAAATGATCTCCGGACAGCCATCGGGGATTAACAGGTCAGGCACTCTCTGCTCATCGGTGGCGCTGCTCTGTATCAACCAGCAGGACTTTACGACGGCACGGAGCGGCGGCTCAATAGCGACAGACTGAAATTGGAGCTTTTGCATGGGGCTGTGAGCTAAGTTGTTTGTCCCTACAACAATCAAAAGCTGCTTTTCGGTTGGCGGAAAGCCTGTTTTTCCAGCCTGGCCTACCTTAACGAATAAATCTGGCTGGTCTGATCAGGTCCGATTGGGCGTAAACTGATCTGCAATACTACCGGGCCAGTTCCATCTTGATGACCGGGTTGCCTTCGCCTTTATTGAGCGTCAGGTTCTGCCCGTCTTTGCTTAGGGTATAATGGTTGACTTGCTGCAGGGCTTTCGTCAGTACGGCATTAATGTCCCCATTTTCAGGGCAGGCACGGCGGGTAAAGGCGACTCTGGAAATGGAAATGGTACCGTGGTCGCCGACATCGTATCCGCCCATCAGGTTGTTGCAGCCATCGCTGCCACTCAGCCGGAAGCCCTCTGATTCTCCGGTAAGCCGTAAGAAAGGCGTGATTGCCAAACGGATTTTTCGGACATCTTTACCCAACACTTCGGTGATATCCCATTTGCGGTTGACCAGAGAAGGGCGCTGTTTGGGCGTCATGGTGGTTTCGGCTTTAGCAGTAGTGGAGGAAGAAGCTGGCGTTTTGGAAGTGCTGCTGCAAGCAGTCATCAGGCCAAGTCCCAGCGCGATGAGAAGTACAAAGTATTGGCTTTTCATAAGTTCGTTTTGAAGCATAACGCAAATGCAGCGACCGATCTTATGCCAGCGTTCTATCCATCTGCAGAACCAACAAAATTTCCCACCTTTGCACAAAATTCTGCGCATGCTGAAAACCATCCAACAAGCCGACCCTAAACGCCTGTCTTTGCTGGCTATCCTGTTGCTTTGTTTCATCTGGGGCACGACGCATATTGCCGTGAAGTATGCCATTCAGACCATCCCGGTCTTTTTTATGGCGGGTATCCGGGAGCTGATGGCTAGTCTGATCTTTCTCGGGTTTTCGCTCTGGCTGGAAAAGCCAAAAGCGGTAGACTGGAAGGATGTACTGCGGCAGGGGCTCTTTGGGCTGGGCTTTTTCGCCGCTGCCCGGGGGCTAATGGTACTTGGGCTCGATTACGCCCCGGCCGGGCTCGTCGCGCTGGTCTTCTCTCTGATTCCGGTTTATGTACTCTTCATTAACCTCCTCATGGGGCAGGGTCGCCTCAACCGTCGCATCATCATGGGGCTGCTATTGGGGGCACTAGGCATGTTCCTGGTCTTCCGGGAAAGCCTCTTCAACCTAGAAGGCACGGATGCCCTAGTTGGTATGGGTATTGCCTTGGGCGGGGCAATCTGCTGGGCGGGCACAAGCGTACTGTTGTCCGATGGCCGGGATGGAGAATTACCCGCGATGTTCCGATCGGCTGTTCAGTTGTTCTTTGGTGCCATGGGTCTCCTGCTGATCAGCGGGGTTTTGTTAGAGCCGGTGGACTTTTCTGCTATTTCCGTTGTCTCTATGCTGGGCGTAGCTTACCTCGTGCTATTCGGTTCTATAGTTGGCTTTGGCAGCTACGTGTACGCCATCCGGCACCTTCCGGTGGCGCAGGTGACCCTTTATGCCTATATCAATCCATTTGTTGCCCTTTTCTTCGCCTGGCTTTTACTGGATGAGCTACTTACGCTGGAGCTTTTGCTGAGCTTTGGGGTGACGCTGGCTGGGGTGTGGCTGTTGAGCAGGGGGCGTTAGCAGTAGGGCTAACTTCTTGCCGCAATTTTTTTGGACTGACTGATTAAAATGCGCTCTACCAAACCAGGCGCGATGGCTTGCAAAAAGGCGTTGAGTTTGCCGATTGGCGTTAAGGTCGTTATGAATCTTCGCCTGCGTACGTTTTTAAGAATGGCTTTGGCAACGCTTTCTTTTGTAGCGGCTCGGAATCCAGAGCGATCTTTGATGACCTGGAGTTCTCCATTTGCTGCTACTGTAGTTTTTTTAAACTCAATTTCTGTATAACCGACTTGTACTAATCCAATGTGAATGCCGGAGCCGGCTTCTTCAATACGGATAGATTCAGCCATGGCTCGAAGTGCCATTTTGGAAGCACAGTAGGCAGAAAGACCAGGTAAGCCACGAATACCTGCTAAACTGGAAATAAAAACAATACTACCTTTTGTCTCACGGATGTACGGCATGGCTGGTATTGTTAAATTCGCAACACCCAGGATATTGGTGTCAAAAATAGTTTGGTACACTTTTGGAGCCAGGTCAGCAAAGTTGCCACGCATACTAATGCCAGCATTGTTGATCAGGATATCCAGTTTGCCAAAGGCTTTAATCGTATCACGGAGTAAACGTGCTGCATCTGCTTGCTGGGTAAGATCGGCTTGAATGCCTATAACTTTTATTCCGGTAGACTCCAAGTCAGATACGGCCTGCGATAGGCGGTCTGGGTCGCGGCCATTCAGCACTATCTGCGCGCCTTGTTGAGCAAAAGCGAGCGCAGTTGCTTTCCCTATTCCCTGACTGGAACCGGTAACGAGTACGACTTTATCTTCAAATAATCTGCTGCTCTTCTTCATGATCTGACAATTTCCATTTCGGGGTGGTGTTTTAATGATATGAGTACACTGGTCCATGCCATACAAACATGGACCATCGCGGCAATCCATATATTTCCCGTAAGGACACTCAAAAGGCAAAGTACAACAGAGAACGGCATGGCACCTATTGTCTCTTTCGGCCCCTTCGGGATATGTGTAGCAGAGTATAGTCCGATATTGACAGCAATAGCTGGCCATAAGCCTATGGCATCAACCAATGGGAATAACAGGACCCCTCTGAATAAAGCCTCGTATCCCAACAGGTAAATGGTCCACCCCAGGAGGCTGCCTTGTACCATACCTGGTGTCCAGCGGTTGGCTCTGATCTGTGGATATTGCTTCAGATTCTCAGGCTTTTTGGCATTGAATTGCACCAGGAAAACCATCAACGCACCAAGACCAAGTATCCAGAGCAAAGTGGCTAATCGTGTTGTTGCCGGTAAAGCCCATCCAAAATCCTGCAGCTTGGTCTCCGGAAAGGCAATAAGGTAAGCCAATGCAGGAAGTAGGCCCATGCTGAGCCCACCAAGTATTTTGGTATAAATAACCAGTTTTGCCCAACCCAAGTCATGCCCGTTCTTTGCGATCAGGCGGGATTTTAGCTTCGGAGATTGCCAGGAAAACCAAAAAATAATAAATGCCAGAAGTGCGCCGGTCACAGGAATGAAAACCCTAAGCGCTTCATACGGGAAGCTTATATCTATTTCGTACAACTGGTAACTCATCGAAAGGTGGTATGTTAGTTTTGAGGCATTAAAATTAGAAAATCCTAAGGTTTATTCTCTACCTGACAGGACAAAGTGCATGTATGAGTTGCCAGGCACGGTCGATATACTCAATGCCTTGACTCTTGAATTAGAGAAGCCTCTGCAGTTTGTTCTTCTGCTCGTCTATCGATCAGTTTTCTGTTCAATCAGCTCCCACCGATTGCCGTACAAGTCCTGAAAGATAGCACCGGTGCCGAAGTCTTCCTGTCGGGGCGCTTCCTCAAAGTAGACGCCGGCAGCAAGCCATTGCTTGTAGTCCCGTTGGATATCATCGGTGTGGAGGAATAAAAAGACCCGGCCGCCGCCTTGTTTCCCGATGTATTGGGCCTGCTCCTCGTTTTTGGCTTTCGCCAATAGCAGAGAACATTCCGGCTGTCCCGGTGGGGCCACTGCCACCCAGCGCTTGGTCGGTGAGCGGGGCGTGTCTTCCAGTAGGGTAAATCCCATTTTTTGTACAAAGAAGTCAATGGCTTCATCGTAGTCGCGCACCAGTATGGCGATGCGGGCAAGGTGTTGCTGCATGTTTTGTCCGGAATTTAGGGCTTTTCCAGAGAAATGCGCTTATCTTTCTTGTTGTCTCTTGCTGAAAGGATTGAACTGGATAACAACCTTCACATAACTTTTGCCCAACAACTTTACAGCTGCTTTGGCGTATCCCTTTATTTATTTTTTGTACTGATCCACCAAAGCCTTGTCTGAGTAAGCTGTGCCCGCCCCCCCGCATCACTCCAAAGATAAACTTGCAACCGGTCGCCTGCCTGCAAACCTTCCGGACAGTTGAAGTAAAGTGTCGCCTCCTGGATTGGCTGTCCGGTCTGATGGTATTCGTTCAGCGCATGCCCCTTCCAGTGAATGGTCTCACCATCACGTTTGATGTCAAAGACGAGCGTACCGCCCTGACCTGCTTCAAAGGTGGCTTGGAGGTCAACGCTGAGAATAGAGGGGCAGTCTAACCGGGTGGTGTCCGAAAGTGTCACAGACCACAGGTTGGCATAAGCTTGTTCGGCATTCACCTCGTGTAGCTGATCAGAAGTCCACAACGGTTTTCGTTTCAGTAAGCGGGGCCGGACCGTGTAAGCGCTGAGCCCATCAAGACTGTCCCGAAAATGGTAGTCGTATTCAAAATCAGCCAAAGGTAAATCTGATGGTGATAAAGTACTCGGTTGCAGAAGGGTGAAAGCGGCTTGCTTGCGCAAAAAAGCACTTAGCGGACCGAGTGTTGAAGGCTTAGCTTCCAGCCACAGCGCACTGTGTCCCGGTGGCAAGCTACCCGGTGGCAGCCCCTGCGCAATCAGCCGGCCGGTGGTATCTGGCAATAACTGCTGAGCGGAGCGTCGCACATCCGGGTCAATCCGCAGGCGTATAGCGGTATGGTAAGACAACTTGCCGCGTAAACTGATGATATTACTTTTGGTGTAAGCCGCCTCTTTTACCACGCGCAGCGGTCGGCTGCTGAATATATCCACGGTATCGTGCCGGCGTAGCAGCGAATCTACATTTGCGTCTTGCAGGTAGGGTATATCGGCTGCTTCCAGAAAATAGCGCAGCCCGTGTGGTTCGCAGCCTACAATGCCCACTGGGATATCGGGATCGTAATGCCGGGCTTTGTAGAAAGCCACTTCCTGGTGTGGCTGGTAGTGCCACGAATAATACTGATTTGTGAGCCCCTGGGAACGCCCGCCGAATTTAATGTCCGCCGTGATTTGCTTACTGCTTTCGGCCCAGCCCTGAAAGACGGTAAACGTTCCATAGCCTGCAACTAACAAAAGAGCGACCCAGTCTTGTCCTTTGAACCTTGGCAGTTGCCTGATCTCCGCCGCTATGCCCGCGGAGAGCAAAAGGGCTAGTACAGGCACCAACGGGATAAATATCCGCTTAGGGGCAGTATTGCCAAGGACATACACCAGCAGGAAGGGAAGGAGGAGCACAGTGAGCAATAGTAGTAGGCTTTTGGCCTGCGGTAGCCAGTGCCTTCTCCCCAACGCATAGCCCAGTACGGCAAAGGGTAGTAGCCACCATCGCCTGCTCATGAAATCGCCCAGTACCACCGGGGCGTAGTAGGTCAGGTTGCTCCACTTGAAAGGCTCGTAGGTGACGTAAGGATTGTTGAAGACTTGCCCGAAGACCGGCGCATACGCCAGTAGGGCGAGCTTGAGGCCGATAGCCGTGAGCAGAGCGACCTGGAAGGCTTTGTTGCGTAAGCTGAGCCCGCTGTGAAGCATATTCCGTACCCAGTAGATGCCCCAGAATAAACCAATCGCTGCAATGAAATAAAGATTAGACGGCACAGTATACAGGAGTACTGCTGCTGATCCAAGAATACCAAATGCCGCCCGGGGGCTGCGCTGCCCGTGGTAGCTGAGCGTACTGTACAGCAGGGCTAACAACCAAAGCGTGCTCAGCCCGTAGCCGCGTATTTGGAGGGCAAAGTTGAGGTAGGGTAGGGTAGTGGCAGTGATCGCCACGGCAAGCAGGCCTGCCAAAGGGCTGAAAAACCGCTCCCCCAGCTTCCAGGTTATCCAAAGGGTGACCCCGGCATAGCCAAACATCAGCAACCGCAGTTTCCAGGGTGCTTCCAGTAAAGTCAGGAAGTCAGTTTCTCCTAGGAGCAGTAGGTAGAGACGGTTGAGTAAGTTGAAGAAAATATGGTTGTTGGGTACATGGTAGTCTGTCAGCACTGCCTCAAAGGACCGGCAGGCAAAGTAACGAAGGGTGTAGAGCTCGTCGTTCCAGAAGTCCAGCGAAAGGTAGCGCCACTGTAATACCGCATAAAGGAGCAACAGCAGCACAAAAGTCCCGGTGAAGGCGGACCGCTTTGGCATAAGACGAGGTTGTTGAGCCTGCAAATTACTAACTTCTTCCCGGATGGGAAGGCGGCGGCTAAAAACACAAAACCAGAGCCCCGCCTTCGGGCGAAACTCTGGTCTTGTAAACTAAATATTCTTGCAATTAAAATTAGTCCTTATTCGGCTGTGGTGTCAGACGCAGGTATGGCTTGATTTCTTTGAAGCCTTTCGGAAACTTACCCTTTGCGTCTTCGCTGGAAATCGAGGGTGAGATCACCACATCCTCACCTGCTTCCCAATCTACCGGCGTAGCAACGCTATAGTTGTCGGTCAGTTGCAGGGAGTCGATCACACGCAGGATCTCGTGGAAGTTACGGCCCGTTGATGGCGGATAGGTCAGCGTCAGGCGGATCTTCTTGTTCGGGTCAATTACGAAGACAGAACGGACAGTAAATTTCTGATCTGCTTCCGGGTGGATCATATCGTACGCGACGGCTACCTTTTTGTCCTGGTCAGCGATGATCGGGAAGTTCATTTTGACATTCTGCGTCTCCTCTATATCGCTGAGCCACTTCATGTGGTCTTCAATTGGGTCTACGCTCAATGCGATGACCTTAACGTTGCGCTTGTCAAATTCTTCTTTGAGCGCGGCTGTACGGCCCAGTTCAGTAGTACATACAGGCGTAAAGTCTGCGGGGTGAGAATATAAAACACCCCAGCTGTCACCGAGCCATGCGTGAAAATTGATTTCACCTTCGGTAGTTTGTGCTTTGAAATTGGGGGCTTCTTCTCCTAATCTGAGTGACATAGGTTATATCGTTTTTGGTAGTTAGAAATTACATTTACAAAGTACGGTAAAAACGGAGTCTACTTCAGTGATGCAAGTCACGACCGGGTCACAATCGCTCGGTGCCCGGCAGGGCGTCGATCGGGCGGAATCCAAAGCCATTTTTAGCCTGCTCCCGCAAGCGGTACTTCCGCTTCTTATCAATAGCAACCGTTCCATCCAGGAAGGGTTGAGCCAGGCGGCTGATTTCGGCAAATTCAATCAAAAACCCATCGTGCCCGTAGGTGCTGTCAATGAGTTCCAGTTGTGCTTGTGGGATATGCAATGCCAGCTTGGCTTGCTCTTCCACCGGAAACAGCACATCTGAATGGATGCCGATAACAAGGGTTTTGGCGGTGATTTTTTCCAGCGCTTGTTTAATGCCACCTCTTCCACGGCCCAGGTTATGACTATCCATCGCCCGGCTCAGGGAGAGATAAGACAACACCTCAAAGCGATTGACTAGCTTCTGACCCTGGTACTGCTGATAAGTCGCAGACTTGAAATGAGTAAGTGTTCCATCGGTATCCTCCTGCTGGGTGTTGTGATAGGTACGGTAGTTACGATAGGACAGCATCGCCACAGCCCGGGCTGCTGCCAGACCTGCAGCACCGGCATTTTCGGCATCGGTATAAAGCGTAGGGTCGACCTCAATCGCCATGCGTTGAGCTTCGTTGAAGGCAATGCCCCACGGAGAGTGTTTGGCATTAGTAGCCAAAACACAGATGTTATTGAAGAGGTCCGGGTCCATCACCGCCCATTCCAGCAATTGTTGCCCTCCCATAGAGCCGCCAATACCAAACTGAATATGCTTAAGGTCGAGGTGCCGCTGCAGGTACTGATTAGCTTTGACCATGTCGCGTATAGTAATCAGTGGAAAGTCCTTGCCATAGGGGCCCTGGGTCTCCGGATTAATACTGTGGGCATTGGTAGAGCCATAGCAGGAACCCAGCATGTTGGCACATACAATGAAGTAGCGCTCTGGGTCCAGCAGCTTTCCCGGTCCAAATAACCCTGGCCACCATTCGTCAGGAGCGGCATTAGCCGTCAGGGCATGAAAGACCCAGATAACGTTGTCTCGCTTATCTGAAAGAGCCCCGTAAGTTTGGTAGCCGATTTGAGCACCGGTCAGTTCGGAGCCGTTTTCCAATTTCATCGGTTCCGCAATGGTCAGGTATTTCAATGGTCGTTGTTTTGGGTAAAAAAGGCGGGGGCAACAGCGTTGCCCCCTGTAAAAGGTTAGGCCAGCACCGGATTACCAGCTTCGATTTTGGCGAATGCCTGCTCGAAGTCCGACCGGATATCGTCAATGTGCTCAATACCGGCGGATACGCGCAGGAGGTTGGGCAGAACACCCGCTGCCAGCTGGGCTTCTTCGCTCAGTTGTTGGTGCGTAGTGGCCGAAGGCTGAATGATGAGTGTCTTGGCGTCCCCTACATTAGCCAGATGGCTTACAAGCTGTAGGCTGTCGACGAACTTGGTGGCATTTTCTTTACTGCCTTTGATGGTGAAGGACAATACACCCCCAAAGCCATGTTGCAGGTATTTCTTAGCGTTGGCATAAGATGGACTGCTCTCCAGACCCGCGTAGTTGACATGGTCTACCTTGGGGTGCTGCTCCAGCCATTTGGCGAGCTCCAGCGCGTTGTCTACCGTACGCTGCACACGCAGGCTGAGGGTTTCCAGACCCTGTAGCAGCAGGAACGCATTGAAAGGGCTTAGCGCAGGGCCGTAGTCGCGCAGTCCTTCCACCCGTGCCCGGATCGCAAACGCAATATTGCCGAAAGGCCCGTCGGCACCGAATACATCGCCGAATACCAGTCCTTGGTAGCCTTCGCTGGGCTCCGAAAACTGTGGGTATTTACCGTTGCTCCAATTGTAGTTGCCACCATCCACGATGACACCGCCGATGCTCGTTCCATGCCCGCCAATCCACTTGGTAGCCGACTGTACCACGATATTGGCACCGTGGTCGAGCGGACGGAAAACGTACCCGCAGGCCCCAAAGGTGTTGTCTACGACTAGCGGGATATCATGTTTTTTCGCCACTGCCGCGATGCCCTCAAAATCCGGTACATTGAAGCTGGGATTTCCAATGGCTTCCACGTACAGTGCCTTGGTGTTTTTATCGATCAGCTTTTCGTAAGCTTCCGGAGATTCATTTTCCACAAAGCGGGCCTCAATGCCCAGGCGTTTGAAAGTGACCTTAAATTGATTGTAAGTGCCACCATAGAGATTGGAGCTGGTGACCAGGTTGTCACCGTTTTCCAGGATGTTGGACAGTGCGATGAACTGCGCGGCCTGACCAGAGGCTACGGCCACAGCCGCCACTCCACCCTCAAGGGCAGCGATACGCTTCTCCAGGACATCCACTGTGGGGTTCATAATTCTTGAGTAAATATTGCCGAACTCCTTAAGCGCAAACAAGTTGGCACCGTGCTCGGAGTCTTTGAACGTATAGGAAGTGGTCTGGTAAATGGGCACGGCGCGGGAGCGGGTGGTGCCTTCTACTTCTTCTTGTCCAGCGTGCAGCTGAAGCGTCTCATAACGATAGTCTGACATGGCTAATTGCTGTTTTGTATAGAGTAATTGGATAATGCTCGAAGAAAAATTATAAGTAGCTGCGCTCACGACCAGTGGTGGCCGTACAGCAGTGGGGCTTACCCTGATTAAGCACCAGGATTAGCAACAACACCTACAACAGCACATCGAAGGATGTAGAAGTGCAGCAGTAATTACAGTAGCAGGTAGTAAAGTGGAAATGAGAAATAAATTGGGCATTGGATACGCTGATTTTATTTTTCCAATCGCTGCCTATCGCAGCACTTTTTGGCGGGAATTGGCACCTTTCACTTCCGTGCGGTTGCCAGGGTTTCACAGAGCCCGATCTCTCCACCCTTCTTCATAAAATCACTTCCAGACAGAGGGCTTTCCTCTTAGAAGAGATTGTTAGTTACAAATCTAGGTAAAATTTTGGTACGATGCCAATACTTTTTGAGCCTATCTGCCTAACGGCCTCATTCTCAGGGATAAAAAATTAAATAAAGTCTATGGGGTTAATAGGTTTTAGTGTTTGTTTGCTAAATTTAAAATTGTAGACTAGCCGCCCGTCGGTAATGTACTGATGCGACGAGAGCGATTAAATATTGTTCTGAAGGTGGCGAATAAAGGCATCCAAGAGAAGCTTTAATCTCGTACCTCCTTATATTCTTTACGTTAAGATATAAGACGATTTAACGCATAGAGGTTTTGAGGCTTTGATAAACCTCCAACAACCGCCCCTCCTCCCGCTCCCAGGTAAGTTCTGCTGCCGCCAGTCGGCAGGCTTCCCGCAGCTTTTTGTACAAGGCTTCGTCCTGCAGCAGCTGGTTGAGGACCGTGGCGAGCGCGGAAGGTTCCAGTTTGTCGAGCAGCAAGAAGCCGGGGTGCGCCCGGTGCAGCGCTTCGTATTCCGGAAAGGCCATGTGGATGGCGGGCACGCCTGCCTGCAGATAGTCAAAAGCTTTATTGGCGAGGGAGTAGTAGTAGCTCAAGCCCCGGTTTTCGAGCAGATTGAGCCCGATGTAGGCTTTGGGCGTGATGTCTCGCAACTCCTCCGGCTGCAGGTAGCCCAGGAAGCGCACTTTGGCTTCCAGTTCAAGTTCCTGCACTTGCTCCCGCAGCGTCTGCGAACAGTCGCCCTCCCCGGCCAGCCAGAGCACCGCATTTTCAACCTGCTGCATCGCTGCTATGGCGGTCTCCAGCCCCCGGCCTTCATTCAGCGCACCCTGATAGAGGATAATACGGGGGTGAGGTTTGGGCGGATCCGGGAAATCTGCCCGGGCAAACGGCACATTGCGGACTACGGCAAAGGGGGTGCCGTAACGCTCTTCAAAGATACGGGCGAGCTCGGGTCCCACGGTATAGGCATAGCGCAGGCGCGGGATCGTCAGCCGGGCCACCGCCGACCAAATCCGCTGCACCATCGGGCGGCGCACCACTTCGGGCACTTCCGTAAAGTATTCATGGGCATCGTACACACAGGGCTTACCCCTGAGGCGGCACCAGAAAAAGGCGGGCAGAATGGTATCCAAATCTACCGCGCATACCGCATCGAAGCGCTGTCGGGCCAGCCACCACCACAGCCGGAGGTTGTACTCCAGGTAAAACAGCTTACCAGTATCGAAGTGGCACCGCAGCCGCACCTGCGCAAACGGGCGCTCCGCAAGCGGCACCGATCCCGGGCGCTGCCGCCCCACAAGCGTAACCGTGTACCCCGCCCGGCTCAGGCTCGTACAGATCCGGATCATGCGCTGATCGTAGGTCAGGTCGTTGGTGACGGTGCAAATCAGGCGTTCCAATGCAGTTGGTCTTCGGTTTGGTCAATAAAGCCTTCGTCGAGAAGGTATTCTAATGCTTTGAGCACCTGCTCTTCGCGCCGGGGCGGGAAGGACTCCATCAGGGTCTTCAGGCTTAGTGGTTCGCGGCGCAGGATGTGCTCAATTTTGGTCTTGTACTTTTCGTAATCTTCGGTGCTGAGGTCTGCCTGTGTACGCCCGGTGCAGACATCGCAAATGCCGCATTTTTCACTATCGGTTTCCCCGAAATAAGCGAGCAGTTGGCGGGAGCGGCAGACCGGTGTCTCGGCGTAAGTAATAGCTTGCTGAATGCGCTCATACTGCCGGTTTTTGCGGAAGTTGTGCAGTTGATGGTCAATGTGGAGGTTATCGGCGTCCACGCGTTCTTTCAGGAATAGGATCTGCGGCATATCTTTCTGTTCCTGATAATCCACAATATTTTCCTGGTGCAGTTTGCGGAGCATTTTCTCCAGTTCGTCGCGGGTGATGTTGAGGAAGTTGGCCAGTTGCCCTTCCCGAAGTTTGATGGGGTACTGAAACGCCCCCTGATAGGTGCGAAGGATGACCTTCAGCAGCTTATCGAGCCTGGGGTTCCGCAGTTGGTAGTCGTACAGGACCTCCTTGCCCACGATGATCTGCAGGCGGGAAGGCATGAAGACCGCCTCCGTCAGGGCAATCCAGCCAGACTGCTCCAGGATGCGCAGGGCACTGTAGGTGATGAAAATATTTAGCTGGAAGTTCTGCGTGAAGGTCACGATATCAAAGTCGAAGCTCTCGCCCTCTCCGCTGCCCACCGCGAGTTGGAAATAGCTGCCAAGTGCCCGGTACACCCGCCGCACCTCTTCTAATGGCGGAAAGGCTTGTTCGAACTGCTTGAGCAGGCGCTGTCCGTCCTGCGTTTGGTAGAGGAGCACCGCGTAGGCTTTTTCCCCATCCCGTCCCGCGCGCCCGGCTTCCTGAAAGTAAGCCTCCAGGCTATCCGGTAGCTCCAGGTGGACTACCGTGCGCACATCTGGCTTGTCGATGCCCATGCCAAAGGCGTTGGTGCAGGCCATGACCCGGCATTTTCCATTCATCCAGGCTTCCTGCTTTTGGCTGCGCTCTTCACTCGACAGCCCGGCGTGGTAGTAGTCGGCTGAGATGCCGTATCGGCGCAGGAGCATGGCGGCTTCCTTGGTCTTGCGGCGGTTCCGTACGTACACGATGCCGGAGCCTTTCACCCGTTTGAATATATCCACCAGCTTTTGGTGTTTGCCCTCTTCGTAGAGGATGGAGTAGGACAAATTGGAGCGGCTGAAGCTCTTTTGCAGCATGTTGGGCTCGGGGAATTCCAGCTTCTCCTGAATGTCGCGCACCACTTCCGGGGTAGCGGTAGCGGTGAGGGCGAGCACGGGCACTTTTTCGGGCAGCAGCTCCCGTATACTGGCGATTTCCAAGTAAGGCGGCCGGAAATCATACCCCCACTGCGAGATACAGTGCGCCTCGTCTACTGCCAGCAGATTGACCGGCATGCGGCTGATGCGCACCCGGGCGAGCTCTGTGGTTAGGCGTTCGGGGGAGAGGTAGAGGAATTTGGTCTTGCCGTAGATGCAATTGTCCAAAATGCGGTCGATATCGCTTTTGCGCATGCCGGAGTATATGGCCTCCGCCACAATGCCCCGCTTGCGCAGGTTTTCCACCTGATCTTTCATGAGCGCAATCAGGGGGGAGACTACAATGCAGATGCCTTCCTGCGCCAGGGCCGGCACCTGAAAGCAAATGGACTTGCCGCCACCGGTAGGCAGTAGGGCCAGCGTATCTTTCCCATCGAGGGTAGACTGTATAATGTCTTCCTGCAAGGGGCGGAAGCTGTCGTACCCCCAGTATTGCTTTAATATTTTGATGGGTGCGGGACTCAATCGTGCGCTGTTTTGGTGTGGCGGGAAATTACGAACTCGTGGTGGATAAACAAAGGGGATGAACAGAGTGCACGCAAAGATCGCAAAGGTTGAGGGCGCAAAGGTCGCGAAGTTTTTGGGCTGGAATAGGCGGTAATGGAGTGGTTGTAGCGTAGCCTCCTGTCGGGGAGCTTTTCCCGATACTTTATCGGGATCCGGCACAATGTCCCAGGGAAAGCTGGGGCAGAGCTCCTGGCAGGACCCTGGATTAAGCTCTACACCAGCAGGCCCGAGCCTCCTGTCGGGGAGCTTTCTCCCGGTCTTTACCGGGATCCGATAGGTTCTTTTTGGGGGTGAAGCTGGGGCAGAGCTCTTGGGAGGGGGCTTGGATTAAGCTCTACACCAGCAAGCCCGAGCCTCCTGTCGGGGAGCTTTCTCCCGGTCTTTACCGGGATCCGATAGGTTCTTTTTGGGGTGAAGCTGGGGCAGAGCTCTTGGGAGGGGGCTTGGATTAAGCTCTACACCAGCAAGCCCGAGCCTCCTGTCGGGGAGCTTTCTCCCGGTCTTTACCGGGATCCGATAGGTTCTTTCTTGGAAAAGCTCGGGCAGCGCACAAAGGAAGCACTTTGCTTCACCGCACCACCACCCGCTCCGCCGCCAAAACCTGCCCGTCCGCCACATAGCGCAGGACGTAGGCACCGCCCGGCAGGCCCCGTACCGGCAGTATGCTGGTCACCTCATCAATGCGGCCGGCGGGGTGCGACTGCAGGATGCGCCCCTGTAGGTCCAGCAATTGCAGAGCGGCGCCCCGGCGGCGGGCAATACCTGCATCCCGGAGCAGCACATAGAGGTATTCCTGTGCCGGGTTGGGATAGAGGTGGAGGGATAGGGCCGGGGCAGCAGCAGCCTCCTCCGTGCTGACCAGGTGGCAGCCGGGCACAAGGCAGCCTTCTTCATCCACCCGCAGCAGCCAGCCGCGCTGTATGGGCCCGGAAGGCTCATTGCCGTATATGGTCTGCCCGCCCATGATGTAGCCGCCGCCGGGCATTTCTTTTAGGTCGAAAATTTCGTGCGTTTCAAGTACATCAGGGACTTCCAGATATCTTATTTTGCGGTTCCAAAGCTTTTCTCCATCTAGAGACACTTTGGCGAGCCAACCAACGACATCTGCTTCACCCTCCTCTAATATCGAAATATGCCCGCCTATCACATATCCGCTTCCATCTGCCGGGGCTAGAACCTTATTGAGGTCACTGTAGCCCATTGTTGGGTAAGGCTCATGAAACTCCACTTCCCACTCCAACTGATGCTGTGGGTTGAGCTTGTAGATGTAGGCAGGGCTCCAGTTGATCGCCCCTGAAGCGGCGTTTACTGAAAACTCTTCCCCTTTAAAGTCGGCGGCAATGACGCTGCCGTTGCCCTCGGCGTATATTGAAACTCCTTTGCTCAGCAGTTGGTCTATGGGGCTAAGGTAGTTCCATTGGACGTTGCCGAGCGTGTCGATGGCGTAGATGTGATGCTGAACGGTATAGTTTTTGGTTACACGGTTGGAGTTGGTGCGGGAGCCGCCTATGATGAAATGATCCCCAACAGACTGCACACTCACTGGTGCGTCCCAAAAATCAAAAATACCAAAGTTTTTTCGCCAAAGTAATTCACCACTTGCACTAAATAACTGCAGTACAGTTTCGGTGTTATTGATACCCTGAGCGTTCCGGTCGCGGGTGGGCAGCAATATGATGCTATTTGGCCCAATGATTGGCTCATACGTAGTTAGGAAAGATTTTTCGTGAGGTGGAAAAAAACTGTGAAGTTCAATCGTATGGCCGATATGCCCCATCGAATCCAGGAAAAGCAATGAAGCCCTCGCACTAGTATCCCGCTTCATCGCACTAGTAAGGAAGCCTTCTCCATATGGCTTTAACCCTCCTCCCCAATTTGTAATAATCTGCCCTTCCGGATGGGCAAAAGCCGTGTGTTCGACTTCCCCATTCAGGTCCAGCTTAGCAAAAAATAAGCCTGAAGGATAAAAGGGCGGTATAGTATCAGCGGCCAGCCCGGTGATGTAAATACAACTGTCTGTAGGGTAGACCCCGTTGATAATAGCCGCAGCATAGCCAAAGTAATACCGCTTATTAAAAGTCTCCTCCTGTGCAGGCAGCAAGGAAGCGCTGCTGAGTAGGAGCAGGAGTAGCAAAAATCTGAGATGCATGATAAGCCGGTTTATAATATTGAAAGCAGCCTTGCCGACCTGAGACAGGTTGGCAGAACATTTCAATTACCACTTTAAGATACGCAATGTTAGGGATATCGTGAGGAAATCATCGACTCCGCTATGTCTTTCCTATTGCAAACCTTTACAGCTTTCAGCTTAATACCTGCCTTCGCGGTCGAATCACTGGTAAATCAACGGATTCCCCGCCACATTCTCCCCCGGGCGTGGTAGATAGTAAAACCCCGGTTCCGCTCCAGCTGATCATTGAACTTCCTATCGAGGGCAAAGTAGCGCATGGTGTAGCCGTTGCGGCGCATGGGGCTGTTATTGGACCCTGCCCCATGGGTTATCCAGGCATCGTGGAGGGAGCAGTTGCCGCGTTTAAGCTCAAACCAAACGGCGTCCTCCTCGTTGAAGCTGCGATCCCCCGATGAAAGGTATTGGTGGAAGTGTCGACCGTTTTGTAGCCTGAAAAGCCATGGAGGTGCGTGCCGGGGATGACGCCCATGCAGCCTGAGTTGAAGAGAATTTAGTGCGATGGTCGTGGTGCACTGTGTACTGTGTTGATGCAGCTTACCCCAAAAAGAAGAGCCCCACCTAAACGGTGAGGCTCCTCCGGGAAATCTCAAATCGTTAATTCTTAGTAACGGTTAAATAATCGTCGACATCTGCTGATTGGCCTTGTCCTCCCGAACCAGGATTTCCTCCTCCGGGTCGGCGACGAGATGGGCGATGAGATCTCCGATTTTGCTGCAACCATAAACGATATTCGGCTTAAGCTCGGGCGTGCCGATGCCTTTTTCCAACACATATTGTACGGTGGTGCGGATGCTCTGTGCCGCTTCATGCAGTTCCAGCGATTCCAGCAGCATAGCCGCAGAGAGGATAGCGGCCATGGGGTTGGCAATATCCTGGCCAGTGGCCTGTGGGAAGGAACCGTGGATGGGCTCAAACATAGAGGTGTGCAGCCCAACGGAAGCCGAGGGCAGCAAGCCCATAGAGCCAGCCAAAACGCTCGCCTCATCACTGAGGATATCCCCAAACATATTACTGGTCAGAATGACATCAAACTGACTGGGGTACTGAATCAGCTGCATAGCGGCATTGTCCACAAACATAAAGTCCAGCTCCACTTCGGGGTACTCCTGCGCAATCCCTTTCACGGCGCTGCGCCACAACCGGGAGGTTTCCAGCACATTCGCTTTGTCTACCAGCGTTACTTTCTTTCGGCGCAGCATCGCCTGCTCAAAGGCCAGGCGGGTGATGCGGTCAATTTCGTCTACCCGGTACGAACAGGTGTCAAAGGCAGACTGCCCGTCCTTAGCCGTGCCTTTCTCCCCAAAGTAGATGCCGCCGGTCAGCTCCCGGAAGATCACCATATCAGTCCCCTTGATGCGGTCTTCCCGCAGTGGAGAAAGGTGCAGCAGCTTCTCATAAGTCGTCACCGGACGGATATTGGCATACAGCCCCAGCGATTTGCGCAATTGCAGCAGCCCCTGCTCGGGGCGTACCTTGGCGGAAGGATCGTTATCGTATTTAGGATGACCAATGGCACCGAAGAATATCGCATCGGCGTTCAGGCAGGCCTCAAGGGTCTCCTCGGGCAGCGGGCTGCCGTGGCGGTCGATGGCAATCGCCCCAACGTCAGCGTGGCAATACTTAAAATGCTGATCATAACGCTCAGCTACCGCGTCCATCACTTTGATGGCTTGTTCGGTCACTTCCGGTCCGATGCCGTCACCGGGCAGAAGGGCGATTTTTATCTTAGGGGTGTTGGATAAGTTCATGGTCTTTAACGATTTGAGTCAGTAACTTAGCTTCTCTGATTACTTTCTGAAAAAATGGTCAGAGAAGGATGTCTTTTATACGGCAGCATCCTGTCGCTGTTGCTCGTAGGTTTCAATTTTATCTTTGATGCTGAGCAGGAAGTCGATATCGTCCTGCCCGTTGAGCAGGCATTGCTTTTTGTAGGCGTCGATTTCAAAGTCAGTCGACTGCCCCGTCGCATCAATGGTAAACTGCTGGTTTTCCAGATTGATGGTGAACGTCGCTTGTGGGTCTTGCTCAATGGTGGAGAAAATATCGTGCAGGAATTCCTCGCTCACCTGTACTGGCAGCAAGCCGTTGTTCAGCGCATTGCCGCGGAAGATGTCCGCAAAGAAGCTCGAAACCACCGCCCGGAAGCCGTAGTCGTACAAGGCCCAGGCTGCATGTTCCCGGCTGGAGCCACAGCCAAAGTTGCGCCCTGCCACCATGATTTGTCCATCGTAGGCGGAGTTGTTGAGCACAAAATCCGCCTTGGGCGTATCGTCATTCTGGTAGCGCCAGTCGCGGAAGAGGTTGTCGCCGAAGCCTTCCCGGGTGGTCGCTTTCAAAAATCGGGCCGGAATGATTTGGTCCGTGTCTACTTCCTCAATCGGTAAGGGAACAGCGCTGCTATGCAGGGTTTGAAATTTTTCCATGTTGCGTTCTAGTTCTGATTGAGCAATTCACGAATATCTACCAGCTCGCCGTGGATGGCCGTTGCGGCTGCCATCAACGGGCTGGCCAGAATGGTGCGCGCACCGGGCCCCTGCCGCCCTTCAAAATTGCGGTTGGACGTGGACACGCAGTACTCCCCGGCGGGGACTTTGTCTTCGTTCATCCCAAGGCAAGCCGAGCAGCCAGGCTCCCGGAAGTCAAAACCGGCGGCGGTCAGGATGTCGTGCAGCCCTTCGGCTTTGGCTTGTGCTTCTACCTGTTTGGAGCCGGGCACTACCATCACCTGGACGTTGGGTGCCTTCTGTTTGCCCTTCACAAATGCAGCCACCGCCCGTAAATCCTCAATTCGGGAATTGGTACAACTGCCAATAAATACGTGGTTGATCTTTTGCCCTTTCATCGCCTGTCCGCCTTTCAGCCCCATGTATTTCAGGGAGTTCCCAAAGGTGACGTTGCCGGCGGGCACTTCCGGTACGGATTGGCTAATGCCAATGCCCATGCCCGGGTTGGTACCGTAGGTGATCATAGGTTCGATGTCCTCTGCGCGGAAGTGGTACTCCTGGTCGAAAGTGGCATCGTCATCGGAATAAAGCTGAGACCAGCCCTCTACTGCGGTTTCGAAGTCCGCCCCTTTAGGTGCAAACTCCCGGCCCCTGATGTATTCAAAAGTAGTCGCGTCCGGTGCAATCATACCGCCCCGGGCGCCCATCTCAATACTCATATTGCAGATGGTCATGCGGCCTTCCATGCTCAGGGAGCGGATAGCAGAACCGGCGTACTCCACGAAGTGCCCCGTACCACCACTGGCAGTAAGCTGAGCAATGACATACAAGATGATGTCCTTCGCGGAAACCCCGGGCTGTAGCTCCCCGTCAACGGAGATGCGCATACTTTTGGGCTTGCGCTGCAGTACGCACTGCGTGGCTAGGGTTTGTTCCACCTGACTCGTGCCAATACCGAAGGCGATGCAGCCAAAGGCACCATGGGTAGAGGTGTGGCTGTCGCCGCAAACGATGGTCATGCCCGGCTGCGTGATGCCGAGCTCCGGGCCAATCACATGGACGATCCCCTGATACGGATGGCCGAGGCCATAGAGTTCCACGCCAAACTGTTCGCAGTTTTCTGTGAGCTTATCTACCTGAAAGCGGGACAGTTTTTCCCGGATGGGCAGGTGCTGATCTTTTGTGGGAACGTTGTGGTCGGCCGTGGCGACAGTCTGCTTTGGGCGGAACACCGGAATGCCCCGCTTTTCCAATCCTGCAAACGCCTGCGGGCTTGTCACCTCGTGGATAAAGTGGCGGTCGATGTAAAGGACCTGAGTGTCTTCGCCTACCTGTGCGACCAGGTGGTTGTTCCAGATTTTATCAAATAGGGTTTTGCCCATAGGATTATGCAGTTTGCGCAATGCGCTGGGTTTTGTTGGCAATAATTTTTTCAAGGGCAGCATCGTCGACCTCTTTCATGGTGTCTGCCACTTCGAGGAAGTGAGCGTAAACGACATCGAGCTCGTCTTTGGTCAGGTTGTAGCCAATATTTTTGGCCCGGTAGGCAATCGCTGCCCGGCCGGAACGTGCGGTGAGGACAATTTTGGAATGATCCACGCCGACTTCCAGCGGGTCAATGATCTCGTAAGTGTCACGCCGCTTAATGACGCCGTCCTGGTGGATGCCCGAAGAGTGGGCAAAGGCATTGGCACCGACAATGGCCTTGTTAGGCTGTACCGGCATGCCCATACGCTCGCTCACGAGCCGGCTTGTGGGGTAGATCAACTTGGAATTGATACTGCTGAAGTAGGGCAGGTCGGGGCGCTGCTTCAGAATCATCACGGTTTCTTCCAGGGACGTATTGCCAGCCCGCTCACCAATACCATTAATGGTGCACTCAATCTGACGGGCGCCATTCTGAACACCCGCTATGGAATTGGCTGTAGCCAGCCCCAGATCGTTGTGGCAGTGGGTGGAAATGATGGCTTTTTCAATACCCTTCACGTTTTCGAGCAAGTAGCGGATTTTAGCACCATACTCCTCCGGCAGGCAGTAGCCTGTGGTATCCGGGATGTTGAGCGTTGTGGCACCCGCTTTGATGGCGGCCTCCAGCACCCGGGCCAGGTATTCGTTGTCGGTACGGCCGGCGTCCTCGGCGTAGAACTCCACATCCTCTACGAAAGACTTAGCGTATTTCACCGCTGCCACGGCCCGCTCCAGGATTTTCTCCTGTGTACTGCGTAGTTTGTGTTGTATATGAGAATCAGAAGTGCCAATGCCGGTGTGAATGCGCGGGTGCCGGGCGTACTTTAAGGCTTCGGCAGCCGTTTTGATGTCATTTTCCACAGCTCTGGACAAGCCACAGACTGTAGGGGCTTTAACTGCCCGGCAAACTTCCTGCACCGCTTTGAAGTCACCGGGAGAAGAAACGGGAAAGCCCGCTTCGATGATATCAACGCCCAGCCGCTCCAGCTGCTGAGCAATCTCTACCTTCTGCTCGGTGTTGAGCTTACAGCCCGGTACCTGCTCTCCATCGCGCAACGTCGTGTCAAATATGAATACCTGGTTGTCAGTCATAGTCAATATTTTTGGGTGCAAAAGAGTTTTTTCGCTTTCTTCGGTTAAATTTGGCAATAGCCATTTGCTTCTCGGTGGTTCAAACCGAACCTCAAATATGGATGGTTCCGTACGGCTACTAAAACCAGAATCAGTTGCTAATACTATATGGTAACGGGTAGTTTTTGGTTTTAATGGTTTGAAATACAGTAACTTAGATAAGAAAGAATTACAATGCCCAAACAGAAGACTGACGACCTGCTCCACCTCATCAAGTCACTAACTCGTGCCGAAAAGCGGCACTTCAGGCTGTTTGTACGCCGTAATCAGGCTTCAGATGATATCCTCTTTCTGAAGCTGTTTGACTTTCTGGATAAGAACAAGGCTTACGATGAAGGGCAGATTCTGAAAAAAATACCAGCGATTAAGAAACGGCAACTCTCTAATCTGAAAGCCCACCTGTACAAGCAGTTGTTGGTGAGTTTGCGCCTGCTCAATGCCAATCACAATGAGGACATTCAGCTGCGGGAGATGGTAGATTATACCCGGGTGCTCTACGACAAGGGATTGTACCGGCAAGCACTTGATATGTTAGCTAAAGCCAAAGAGCAGGCTTATAATGCCCGGCTGATGACCCTTGCGATGGAAATCGTGGAGTTTGAGAAGCTGATCGAGGGGCAATACATTACGCGCAGTATCGAAGGGCGGGCCGATGATCTTACGGCTGAGGCGCTTTGGCTGTCCGAGCGGCTCAACCACACCAATCAGTTTTCTAATTTGTCCCTGCATCTTTACGGGCTTTACCTGAAGGTGGGGTATGTGCGCAACGAAAAAGACTATTTCTACGTGCGGGAGTTTTTTCACTCCAACCTGCCTAAAGTTGATTATCAGCAGCTGGACTTTTTCGGCAAGCTGTATTTCTGCCAGTCACATGTATGGTATTACTACATGACCCAGGAGTTTGCCCTCTGCTACCGCTATGCCCAAAAATGGGTAGACCTCTTTGAGGAGCATAAAGACTATCGGGAGATTTATGCTCCGCTATACCTCAAAGGGCTGCACAACCTGCTTAACGCTCTCTTTAATACCCTGCAGTACAACCGGTTTGGTGAAGTGCTGCAGCAACTGCAGGCATTTAAGGATACGTACAGGCTAAGCCAAAGCAAAAACATAGAAGGATTATACTACTTGTATTACTATATTCACTCTATCAAGCAGCACTTTCTGACGGGCACTTTTACTAAAGGCCTGGACTTGGTACCGGATTTAATGGAAGCGATCGAGGAGGACCGCTATAATTGGGACGACCGCCGGTTGATGGTGTTTTATTACCGGATTGCCTGTCTGTACTTTGGTAGCGGGGATAATGACAAGGCTATTGATTACCTCAATTTGATCATCAATCAGAAAAACCCGGACTACCGGGCGGATATACAATGCTTTGCGCGCATCCTCAACCTCATTGCCCACTATGAACTCGGCAATGCGCAGCTGGTCGAATACCAGGTGAAATCCGTATACCGCTTCCTTTCCAAGATGGAGGAGTTGCACGCGGTGCAAAAAGAAATTTTCCGCTTCATCCGCCGGGTGCCGCGCATCATGGAGGAAGACCTCAGGGAGGAGTTCAGCAACCTGAGGGACCGACTGATCAAGCACGAGTCAGACCCCTACGAGCGCCGGCCCTTTCTATACCTCGATATCATATCATGGCTGGAAGCCAAAGTGTCCGGTCAAACGGTGGAATCGGTGGCCCAGGAAAAGGCGCAGGCCCGCTATAATACGGAGCCGGAGGGTTGATCGCGCGTCGCTAAAGCGGTTCCTCCCCACTGAAGTCTGTCCTTGCCAGGTATATCACGACGATACCGCTGATGATCATCAACAGCTTGATGACGAAGCCTTGCAATGCGCCCAGTGCATCGATCCAGACCATAAACGATAGCTTGGCGCCCACCAGGCTGAGGATGATGGAGGAAAACCCAAGCCCGGCTACAATGAACCCAACTAATGTATAAATCGCCTTGTTCTTATTCATGTTTTAGTGCTTATATTAGCGGTAGTCGAAAGATTAACGTTTTTGGCTCTGAACAGTTTTCCAGCGCTTCACCCTAACCAAAATCCACCGATGGTCAAAATTATAGAATGCCCACGGGATGCCATGCAAGGCATCAAGCCTTTTATTCAGACGGAGACAAAAGCAACCTACCTCAATCAGCTGTTGCAGGTCGGCTTTGATACTTTGGACTTCGGCAGCTTCGTCTCCCCCAAAGCGATCCCTCAGATGCGGGACACTGCAGCGGTGCTGGAGCAACTTGACCTCTCCGCTACGTCCACTAAATTACTGGCGATAGTGGCCAACCAACGGGGCGCAAATGATGCCGCGCAGTTTAAACAAATCGACTATCTGGGCTATCCTTTCTCTATTTCAGAAACATTTCAATTGCGGAATACGAATGCTACCATAGAAGAATCTATCGAACGGGTGGCACAGATTCAGGAAATCTGCCTGAAGAGCAATAAACAATTGGTGGTGTATATTTCCATGGGTTTTGGCAATCCTTACGGCGACCCCTGGAATGTGGAAATCGTGGAGCAGTGGACCGACCGTCTGGTGGACATGGGCATCGGGATCCTGCAATTGTCAGATACCATAGGGGTGGCGAGCCCGGAGAGCATCAGCTACCTGTTTAGCAATATTACGCCTCACTACGCGGACATTGAGTTCGGGGCGCATTTTCATACTACCCCCACGGCCTGGAAAGAGAAAGTCGCGACGGCCTACGAGCATGGCTGCCGCCGTTTCGATGGAGCTATCCGGGGCTACGGTGGGTGCCCAATGGCCAAGGATGACCTTACCGGCAACATGCCCACGGAGAATATGGTGTATTACTTCCGGGATATCGGTGCTGAGACGGGCGTGGATATTGGCCGGTTCAGTCAATCGGTGGAGATGGCCGGGGAGGTTTTTCCGCTTTAGAACTTCAGCAGGCTAAGGTCGAATTCAAAGTCAGGCAAGAGGGGTGCTGCGCTGACACGCAGGCAGGTACTCGCCAAATAGCGCCACTATTCGGCTCCGTGCGTACCTCAATTAGACTCAAAATGCCTGATTTTTGACTACCGCAGCACCACGCAGTAGACGCTACGCGAATTATTAGACAAGCTCATAAATACTTTCCCACAAAAATAGCCAGAGGAGGATATTTTACTCCCCAATCAGCTCATACAAGGCTTCCAGTTTTGGTGTCAGAATGATTTCTGTACGCCGGTTTTGCGCTTTGCCTTTGGCGGTATCGTTAGCGGCGACCGGGTAAAATTCGCCCCGCCCCGCTGCTGTAATGCGCTGCGGGTCCACACCATTATCGGTAAGCACTTTGACCACTGAAGTAGCCCTGCCCACACTCAAATCCCAGTTGAAGGAAGTCTCGCCATCGGTGTCGGTATGGCCCTCTACAGTGATGGCAATGTCCGGGTTGTTCTTGAGGACTTCCGCCACTTTCTGAATGGCATCTTTGCCTGCACGGTTGATGGACTTGCTGCCGGAAGAGAAGAGCAGGTTTTGGCTTAGCGAGACATACACTTTACCATTCTGCTCCCGCACCGTCAGATCCGAATCCGAGAAGCCAAGCAGGGCCTGATTGATGCGTTCGCGCAGGGCATTTAGTTTTTCTTCCTTTTCGGCAATAGCAGACTCCAGCTCATTGACGCGGGCTTCCCGTTCCACCAGGCTTTGACGAAGGGCTTCGGTTTCGGTTTCCCGTTGCTCCACCTCAGATTCCAGTTGTTGAAGTTGGCGCTCCCGGCGGTTAAGTTCCTGTTCTTTCAGCGTCAGCTGGGCTAATAGCGTTTGGCGCTCGTCGGAGGAGCTTTCCAGCATTTTCTCGTTTTGATCCAGCATGCGGTCGTAACGCTTGAGCAGGTCTTCGTTGGCTTTGTCGAGTTGATTGTACCGGTTTTGGAGGGTACTCAAATCTTTCCGGTTTTCGGCCAGGTCTTTCTCCAGGTCGGTCTTTTGCTCCCGGAGTGTTTTGTTCTGAGCCTGAGCGGTCTCCAGTTGCTGCTCGAGGTCGTTGTAATTGTTTTGAAGCTGCTCGCGGTCAGCGAGGGCGGACTCGTACTTTTGATAGCTGACGCAACTGCTAAGGGAAAGCAAAAGTGCGAGTACAGGCAGTAGGTATCGTTGCATGGTAATAGTGATTTAGAATGATAAAAAAAGCCTCCTTACCTATAAAGGAGGTAAGAAGGCTCATATTGTACTCCGGACCGACAAATGCCTGGCCTGAAGTGCTATAGATTCGGATTCATGATTACATCATGCCCGGCATTCCACCTGGCATTCCACCTGGCATTCCGCCACCAGCTCCTTCCGGATCTGGCTTCTCGCTAACCACGCACTCGGTGGTCAGCAACATACCGGAAATTGAAGCGGCGTTCTCCAGTGCAATACGCGTCACCTTAGTCGGGTCGATTACACCGGCTTTTTTCAGGTCTTCGAAAACATTCGTGCGGGCATTGTAGCCAAAGCTACCTTTGCCTTCTTTCACACGCTGGAAGATCACAGAGCCTTCAACACCGGCGTTGTCGGCGATGATACGCAGTGGCGCTTCCAGTGACTTGCGAACGATTTGGATACCAATGGTCTCGTCCTCGTTCTTGCCTTTCATGTTTTCAAGGGCATCGATGGCACGCACAAGCGCCACACCACCACCAGCAACGATGCCTTCTTCAACCGCAGCGCGGGTTGCGTGCAGGGCATCATCGACGCGGTCTTTCTTTTCCTTCATTTCCACTTCAGTAGCGGCACCAACGTACAGTACGGCTACACCGCCTGACAATTTGGCAAGGCGCTCCTGCAGCTTCTCCCGGTCGTAGTCAGAAGTAGTCGCTTCGATCTGCTGCTTGATCTGATTGATACGGGCTTCGATTTGGCTCTCATCACCCCTGCCATTCACGATAGTAGTGTTGTCCTTATCAACAACAATTTTTTCAGCAGAACCAAGGTGTTCCATGCTGACATTCTCCAGCTTGTAGCCTTTCTCTTCGCTAATGACGGTACCGCCTGTGAGAACGGCGATGTCTTCCAGCATAGCTTTACGGCGGTCACCAAAGCCAGGTGCTTTTACAGCAACTACCTTCAACTGCGCGCGCAGACGGTTGACGACCAGTACGCCCAATGCCTGGCTCTCAATGTCCTCTGCTATGATCAGCAGCGGGCGGCCAGCCTGTACCACTTGCTCCAGGATAGGCACGATGTCCTGCATATTGGAGATCTTCTTGTCGTGGATCAGGATGTACGGGTTTTCGTACTCGGTGGTCATGTTCTCCGTATCAGTTACGAAGTAAGGAGAGAGATAACCACGGTCGAACTGCATACCCAGCACTTCGTCAACGTAAGTGTCGGTACCTTTAGCTTCCTCAACGGTGATAACACCATCCTTGGTAACGCGCTTCATCGCATCCGCGATCAGGGTGCCGATTTCTTCGTCGTTGTTCGCAGAGATAGAACCGACCTGCTTTACTTTCTCGAAGTCGTCGCCTACTACTTCAGACTGCTCCTTCAGGTTCGCGATTACCGCTTTGGTTGCGGCTTCGATACCACGCTTGAGGTCCATTGGATTGGCACCAGCGGTGACGTTCTTCAGGCCAGCGGTTATCATGGCTTGCGCCAGAATGGTAGCTGTAGTCGTACCGTCACCTGCAATGTCTGCAGTTTTTGATGCAACTTCCTTGACCATCTGTGCGCCCATGTTTTCCACGGCATCTTCCAGTTCAATTTCTTTAGCCACCGTAACACCATCCTTAGTAATCTGTGGTGCACCGAAGCTCTTTTGGATAACCACGTTGCGACCCTTAGGGCCGAGGGTTACTTTCACTGCATTGGCCAGGGCGTCCACGCCTTTGCGCAGGCCTTCCCGGGCATTTCTATCGAAGCTAATTTCTTTAGCCATATTAAGCTTGATTTTTTTTGTTAAAAAAGGTTAGGATAAAGGAGGAAAGGCTTATTCGCTGCCTTCCAGGATGACAAGGATGTCGTCTTCGCGCATGATCAGGTAATCCTTACCCTGATACTGCAGCTCCTGTCCAGCGTACTTTCCATATAATACAATATCGCCGGCTTTTACTGTCATTGCGTTGCCGTCCTTACCGGGGCCTACTGCAACAACTTCACCACGCTGTGGCTTTTCCTTAGCCGTATCGGGAATAATGATGCCGCCTTGCGTCTTTTCTTCTGCCTGGGCGGGCTTGACCACAACTCTGTCATTGATGGGCTTCATAATCTTTAGAATCCGTTTTGTTAAACAATGGTATACTGAGCCCAATAGGCTCATTTGTATACTATCACAGGACGTGCCAAAACGGTTTTCCTGACATTATTGCAGAATATGGCAGGGTGTGGCAGGCAGTGCAGGGGCGTGAGGCGAAGATTTGGCAGGGAAATGGAGCTTTAGCGACGCATCATCAAGCTATTGACTTCTGTTCAAGTTCAATGCTTACTCTCTATATGCTAAGTTAAGACTGACATATTCAACCTACATCTTCGTTTTTACCTGCGCCTCCAACTCAGGCAGCACGCTCATATCCTCAATAGTAGAGGGCGAGTTGTACGGCTTGCCATCCACAATATGGCGCATGATGCGGCGCAGGATTTTGCCCGAGCGGGTCTTGGGCAGGCGCTGTACCACGGTAGCCTTTTTGAAGGAAGCGACCGGGCCAACCTGATCACGCACCATCTTAATGAGTTCCTGCTCCAGTTCAGCGTCAGCAATATCAGCTCCGGCTTTGAGCACGACAAACCCGACCGGAATCTGCCCCTTGAGGTCATCATGCACCCCAATGACGGCGCACTCGGCAACCAACGGGTGGGCGGCTACGACCTCTTCCATCTCCGCCGTAGACAGGCGGTGCCCGGCCACGTTGATGATGTCGTCGATGCGCCCGGTGATAAATACGTAGCCATCCTCGTCAATATACCCGCCATCGCCGGTAGAGTAATAGCCGGGGTAGGGGCTGAGGTAAGAGTCGATGAAACGAGCGGTATCCTGCCAGAGATTAGGTAGGGTACCCGGGGCCAAAGGGGTTCGGATCACCACGGCGCCTTCCGTATTTGGCGAGACCGGCTCTCCATCAGGACCAACGACCTTCAGGTCATAACCGCATACCGGCTTGCCCGCTGAGCCTGGCTTGACCGGCAGCAATTCCACGCCTGCCATATTGGCGAGCATGGGCCAGCCGGATTCGGTCTGCCACCAGTGGTCGATGACCGGCACTTGCAGGACTTCCTGGCACCATTCCAGGGTGGATATATCGCAGCGCTCGCCCGCCAGGAAGAGGTAGCGGAGCTTGCTGGTATCGTAGTTGGCCTTGAGTTTGGCTTCGGAGTCTTCTTTTTTGATGGCCCGGAAGGCGGTGGGCGCAGTAAAGAACACGCTTACGCTGTATTCTTCCAGTACCCGCCAGAAGGCGCCGGCATCGGGCGTGCGTACGGGCTTACCTTCATACAATACCGTGGTGCAGCCGTGGATGAGCGGAGCATATACAATATAGGAATGCCCAACCACCCAGCCTACATCGGAGGCCGCCCAGTAGACTTCGCCGGGCTCTACGCCGTAAATGTACTTCATGCTAAATTTCATAGCTACGGCATGCCCCCCGTTATCACGTACAATGCCTTTGGGTTTGCCGGTCGTACCCGAAGTGTAGAGGATGTAAAGGGGATCCGTACTTTCCACGGGGACACAACCGGCCGGCTCGGCATTGGCCAACAGCGCATCCCAGTCGAAGTCGCGGCCCTCCTTTAGCGGGGCTTCTAAAATATCCCGCTGATACACAATCACGCACTGCACCTGATGCTCCGCTTCGTCCAGTGCCGGATTGACAATCTTCATATAGTCGATGACCCGATTGATTTCTTTGCCAGCACTTGCAGCCAGGATGAGCTTGGGCTTGGCATCATTGATGCGGATGGCCAGCTCGTGGGCAGCAAAGCCCCCGAAAACCACCGAGTGGATAGCGCCGAGTCGTGCACAAGCCAGCATAGCTACCACGGTCTGCGGAATCATCGGCATGTAAATGATGATGGTGTCGCCTTTTTCCACGCCCTGCGCTTTGAGTACACCGGCAAACCTGGCAACGCGGTCGAGCAGTTGCGCGTAGGTAATCGTCTCTTTGGTATCCGTTACCGGAGAATCGTAGTAGATGGCGGGCTGATCGCCCCGGCCGTTGGCGACGTGGTAGTCGAGTGCCAGATGGGAAGTGTTCAGTTGGCCACCTTTGTACCAGCGGTAAAGATTGTTTTCATCCTTGAAGGAGATGTCGGAAGGCTTTTCAAACCAATCGAGGGTCTCGGCTTGGGCCTTCCAAAAGGCGGTGGGGTCCGCCATACTGTTGTTGTAAAATTCCTGATACGTCATAATGGTTTTGTTTGCTGGGCGCGCCAGGCTTATGCCCACTGTTGTCGTTTAATAGGTGCGTTGCCAAGTTTGAAAAGCGGATCGGGATAGGTTGGGAAAGGGGATGCAGCTTACAGGCGGGAATAGCTTACTGTTCCTGCAATAGGTTGCGCTTAGCCTTAGTCCCAACACGCTTTTAGCGGAGACAGAAAAGGACAAAAGCATGGGTGAAAAAAGGGCGGGTGGCCCCGAAAAGAGTCCGCCCGCCGCTTTGTGGATTGGTCTCTGTCACGTTTACCAGCTGTTATTTGACCAAAGCTGTATTTTTGATTTCATCTACCACTTCCGGGTTGAGCAGAGTAGAGGTATCGCCCAGGTTGGACGTATCTCCGCTTGCTACCTTACGCAGTATACGGCGCATGATCTTACCGGAGCGGGTCTTCGGCAGCCCGGAAACGACCTGAATTTTGTCTGGTTTGGCGATCGGCCCGATTTCTTTCACGACCACCTGGATCAGCTCTTTGCGGAAGGCATCTTCATCTTCTATATCACCAGATACAATTACGTAAGCGTAGATGCCCTGTCCCTTAATGTCGTGTGGATAGCCCACCACGGCAGATTCCACCACAAGCTCGTGCTCATTGAGGGCATTTTCAACCTCTGCTGTACCCATACGGTGGCCAGAGACATTGATCACATCGTCCACCCGGCCAATGATACGGTACATGCCGTCCTTATCGCGGCGGGCACCGTCTCCGGTAAAGTAGAGGTTCTCAAAGGCAGAGAAGTAGGTGTTACGGCAGCGCTCGTGGTCGCCGTAGGTGGTCCGCAAAATAGAGGGCCACGGATACTTTATACAAAGCAATCCTTCTATGTCGTTGCCTTCCAGCTCATTGCCATCGGCATCCATGAGGCAGGGTTGAATGCCGGGCAGCGGATAGCCTGCATGTGCGGGCTTCATCGGGCTGTGTTCGCCCAAGCCTCCGATCATAATGCCACCGGTCTCTGTTTGCCACCAGGTATCTACAACCGGGCAGTTTTTCTTGCCTACCATTTCGTGGTACCACTCCCAGGCTTCTTCGTTGATCGGCTCACCTACGCTGCCCAGTACTTTGAGGGAACTGAGGTCGTATTTTTTCACGTGGTCATCACCCTGTGCCATGAGGGCACGGATGGCGGTAGGGGCAGTGTAAAATTGGTTGACCTTCAGCTTTTCGCAAGTCTGCCAAAATCGGCCGGCGTCCGGGTAAGTAGGGACCCCCTCAAACATAACGGTGGTTGCACCCGCCAGCAGTGGTCCATACACGATGTAGGAGTGGCCGGTAATCCAGCCGATGTCCGCTGTGCACCAGTAGATATCGCCTTCCTGGTATTGGAAGACATTCTCAAAGGAGTATTTGGTGTACACCATATAGCCGCCGCAGGTGTGCACCACGCCCTTTGGCTTGCCCGTAGAACCAGAAGTGTAAAGGATGAAGAGCATATCTTCGGAATCCATTTCTTCGGCTTCGCAGGTGGTGCTCTGCCCGTCCACTTCATCGTGCCACCACTTGTCGCGGCCACTTTCCATAGTGACTTCACCGCCGGTATTTTTGTGTACCAGAACGGTTTCTATACTATCACAGTCCATGGCCAGGGCATCGTCCACGACTTTCTTTACAGGGATGCTCTTCGTCCCCCGGTTGTTGTAGTCGGAGCAGATCACCGCTTTGCAGGTAGCATCTTTGATCCGGTCGGCCAGTGCCTGTGCGGAGAAGCCGGCAAATACAACAGAGTGGATGGCGCCAATTCGGGCGCAGGCCAGTACGGCAATGGCCAGTTCGGGCACCATCGGCATATAAAAGCACACCCGGTCGCCTTTGCCTATACCGTTGGCTTTAAGCGCGTTGGACACTTTGCATACTTCAGCGTGCAATTCTTTATAGGTATAAGTGATGTTTTCTGCGTCTGCATCATTGGGCTCAAACAAAATGGCGACCTGATCGCCCCGGGTTTCGAGGTGGCGGTCCAGGCAGTTTTCAGTGATGTTAAGCTTACCGCCAACAAACCAGTTGACATCAGGCCCAGAGAAATTCCAATCCAGCACCTTATCCCATGTTTTGCGCCAGGTGAAGGTCGATGCCTGCTCTGCCCAGAATCCTTCCGGGTCTTCCACACTACGCTTGTAGACCGCTTTATACTCGTCGAAGGATGAAATTTGCTTTGTCATAAGTCTTATTTTTAGGCAAGCCTTTTTACTTGGTCAGGAACAAAAGGCTTAAATTCTTTAAAGTATCTAGATATTTAGATGTTTATATCTGTAAAGTAAAAAAATAGAATTCGGTTATCCAAATTCTACGACCTCATTTATGGTATTGATGAGTTCTTTATTGTCGAAAGGTTTGGTGAGGTAGACTTCGCCCCCGGTAGCATAACCCTGGAAACGGTCTTTCTGGGTGCCTTTAGCTGTGAGGAAAATGATACGGGTATCCTGATGCGCGGGAGTGCTACGGATACGCTGCGCTACTTCAAAGCCATCAATGCCGGGCATCATGACATCAAGTACGACAATTTGCGGCACATGCTGCTCAACGAGCTTTAGTGCTGTTTCACCGTCTGATGCCTTAATGACCTGATAGCCCTCTTGCTTCACCAGGTATTCCAGGGCGACCAGAATGTGTGGTTCGTCGTCAACGAGCAGCACCTTAGTGGTTTGTTTATTCATATCAGATCAGGGCGATGAAATAATCCTTTGCAATAGTTCTTTACAGCCAGCTAAAATTAAAGAATTTTAGAAAATAAAAAAACTTTAGCCAAGGTTCTTGCAACGTAATTCAGGATAAGCGTGGCGCGCTTTCAGCCGGGGGGTGTGGTTTTTGAAAAAGAGGAAGGGCGACTTTAAAGATGGCCCCCCCGCCCAGGGTACTGTCAACAGAAAGGCGGCCCTGATGCTGACTGATAATCGTGTGGGTAATAAATAGTCCGAGCCCGCTCCCCTGTGGTTTTCCTTTTACCTTATCGCTGATTTGGGTAAACTTTTCAAAAATCAACGCCTGGTTACGGGGAGAGATGCCTGGTCCGTTGTCCCGGACTTCAAGGTAGGCCTCTGTGGCACCCTGATAACAGTGTAGGCTGACCATCCCTTGTTTGTCGTCCGCAAATTTGATGGCATTGGACAGCAAGTTGACCACCACCTGAGTGAGTTGGTCAAAATTGCCGGGCACCCGGATAGGTACATCCTTTATGACAATTTCAGGGTTGATGCCCTTTTCCCGCATGAGCTGCCGCAGTCCGTTGAAAGCCTGCCGGGCCACTTCTGCCAGGTCCAGCTGCACGATATCGACTTCCTCAGAGCCGGACTGGATTTTTTCCAGGTCCAGCACCTGATTGATTAGTCGGGTCAGGCGTTCACTTTCGGTCACGACAATGGAGAGGAACTCCGCCCGCTGCGCTTCGGGCATATCCTTATTGTCCAGCATGATCTTTGAGAGCGCCTTGATGGAGGTAATGGGGGTGCGCAGCTCATGGGTAACCGTCGTGATGAAGTCGGCCTTGAGCCGGTCCAGTTCCTTAAGTTGCTCGTTGGCTTGCTTGAGCTGCAGGGTGGTGCGCTCGAGCTCTGCCGATTTCTTCTCCAGGGCCTTGCTGTACTCCACAATTTCCCGGGTCTGCTCCAGCACCCTGAACATCTCCTCCAGGCTGATCGGGTCTTCGCGAGCAATGGAACCGATGATTATTTTGGCAGAAGCCGCCCCTATTGCCCCGGCAATATGCGTTTCCGCGTAGTTGATGAGTTTGGCCTCAGCGACCGGTTGGCGGGATAAGTCCACGCGGTTGCGGTTCTCATAGGCTGTAAACAACGACTGGGTGCGCGGGATGCCCAAAAAGCGGTTCATTACAATCCGGAGGTCGCCCACTTTAGCCCGCCGGCGCATCACTTCGTACTCACTACCGCCCGAACGGTATTTGTAGATGTCAACAAACAGATCCGCCTGGGAAACCTCAAGAGGGCTTTGCTGGGTATTCAGCGATACGACAATATAAATGAACGTATTAAAAAGGAGGCTCCAGAAGGCGGCATTGGTAACCGGACTGTAGCCCTCCAGCCCAAAGAGTGCATAGGGTTGAAATAGGGACCATCCGAATAGGCCTTCCTGCATGATCCGGTCATTGATTAGGTTGGCTTCCACAAGGGTAGGCAAGGGCAGGCAAAAAGCCCAGATGAGAAAGCCGGTGCTCAGTCCCCAGATGGCCCCCTTCTTGGTGGCGCGTTTCCAGTAGATGCCCCCGAGGACTAATGGTGTAAACTGGGCGATAGCCGTAAAGGAAATCAAACCCACCGAGACCAGGCTATACTGTTCGCCAATTACTTTAAAGTAGGCATACGAAAAAAGGAGCACCAGGATGATGCTGATGCGGCGGATGCCCAGTAAGCCGGTATTAATGCTTTGGTCGTTCTTTTTTCCGAAGTCCTGATTGCGGACCAGGGCGGGGAGCACCAGGTTATTTACAATCATGATGCTTAGTGCGATCACCGCCACGATGACCATGCTGGTGGCGGCAGAAAAGCCCCCCAGTGCGACAAACAGCGCCAGCGTTTCATGGCCGGTCGCCAGTGGGATACTCAGCACGTAGCTGTCCGGCTCTACGGCCCCTTCCGGGAACATCAGCAGGCCCGCCACCGCTATAGGAAGCACAAATATATTGATCAGCAGCAGGTAAAGCGGAAACATCCAGGACGCCCGGGCCACGTGTGCTGCATCTGTATTCTCCACCACCGCCACATGAAACTGCCGTGGCAGCAGCATCACTGCCGACATAGACAAGAAGAGCAGCCAGAACCACTCCCAGCCGTTTAGCCCGGCCGATTCCAGGGTGAACAAGGCTTTGATAGAAGGCACGGCCGCCCCTTTGCTGAAGATGTCCCCAAAACCATCGTACAGCCCGAAGGTGACAAATAACCCGATGGCCAGGAACGCCAGCAGTTTGAGCACAGACTCAAATGCAATAGCCGCTACCAGCCCACCGTGGCGCTCGTTGGGGTCGAGGTTGCGGGTGCCAAAAAGGATGGTGAAGGCAGCCAGTGCTATGGTGATATACAGCGCAGTATCCAGGTAAAAGGGGACCTCGGCATGGGCGGCCTGCACCTGCCCGGCAAGCAAGTCAAAACTGCTTGAAATGGCTTTCAACTGGATAGATATGTAAGGAACGATACCGAATACTGCGATAACCGTGGCAACAATCCCCAAAAAAGTGCTCTTGCCGTAGCGGGAGGAGATAAAATCGGCAATGGAGGTAATCCGCTGCGATTTGCTGATGAGGATGATTTTTTTAAGCAGCAGCCACCAAACCGGGGCCAAGATAGCCGGTCCGAGGTAGCTGGGCAGAAAGCCCAGCCCGGTGGTCGCCGCCCGCCCCACGCTCCCGTAAAACGTCCAGGCGGTGCAGTAGACCGCCATCGACAAGGCATAGATGGCCGGGTTTTTGACGATGCTCTGCCCTGCCGCCTCCCGCTTGTCCGCGATCCAGGCGATGAAGAACAGCAGCGCCACATAACCAACCGATATGCTGATGATGAGAATTGGGGCCACCATTAGTTCTTTTTAGCTTTGGCAGGGCGCGCCACCCAGGCCGTCAGGGCAATCAGCCCCGCCCAGGCCAGGAAAAAGTACCCGTACAGCCTGGGCAGGCCCAAAACCAGCCCATCCCGGCTAAAAAGGCCGACGAGCGGGAAGTTGAACAAGACGACCCCGAAAAGGAAGATACTGATCAGTTTTAGGCTGCGGTCGTTACTGGTCATTGGTGGTAGTTTGGTAGCAAGATATGGATAATTTGGATTTTGGCGGGGATGAGGGGCTCCTCAACTGTAGAACAAATTGCATAGCCTGTTAAACACAACAACTGCACCAAAGTAGGCAGCGTTAGGCTGGTCTTTCTCCGTCCGCTGAAGCCTTTGGGGGCGAAAGTGGGTCCAGAACGGCCTAACTTGCAATGGATTCTTGGAGAACTTATAACTTAGGCGGTTGTGGGCATACCTCCGCATTAAGCTATGGCAGCCGGTAAAAACACCGGCCTAAGTCTGGTCCTTGTTAGGCTGGTCTTTCCCCGAACGGCCTAACTTGTAATCTATATAACTTAGGCGGTTGTGGTAAACACCCGCCTAAATCTAGCTCCCGTTTAGGCTGGTCTCTCTCCGCCCGCTGAAGCCTTTGGGGGCGAAAGCGGGTCCAGAACGGGCAAACTTGCAACGGAAAACTTAGGCGGTTGTGGGCATGCCTCCGCATTAAGCTATGGCAGCCGGTGAGACGAGCGAAGCGACTCACGAAGTAAAACACCCGCCTAAGTCTAGCTCCCGTTTAGGCTGGTCTTTCCCCCGCTGCTCGTAGCATGCCCAAAAAGCACACCACCCACCCCAAAAAGCAACGCTACAAGGAGACTGTGTCTCCCAACCTACGCTTGCTTCGGTTGGCGGTGCGCGTAGTTATTGTCTTAAAACGGGTACCCTGGCAAGCTGTGCTTGCGAAAGAGTAGCCTAACGATTGATTTCCAGTGTTTTCATATTGGGTGCCGTAGCTGCAAGCTACGACGAGCGGGGGCTGCTATAATCGGCGACTGAAAGTATGGCTGGGCTCCAAGCCAGCTTGGGGGCTGGCGAAGCGCGCCGCGCGTTAAGGTGTACTTTTTCCAGTACGCCACTTTAATTAGAAGGAAAAGGCAGCTCAGCAAGTTGCACTTGCAGGTCCACTTTCGTATATTTCGGTAAAAATACCCACATCCAAAGCGTTACAGGTAAACCTGCTAGTATTTGTCAACTCGAATTGCTCTTCTAGCTTCCTGTAATTATTCACTGCTTCCCCCACGATGGATAATTGTCTCTCCACCGCGCTTTTTGTTTTAGAATCAGATTGGTATTGACTGAATTCGTTGACTTCTTCAGTGAATTGTTCGATAAGCTCAATAGCAATAAGTATGTCAGACAAATACTTCTTCCCTTTCTTCGTCATAGATAAGACGTTTTGATTGTTCTATATCCTTTCTTAAGAAGGGGTTTTTGATGGGCTGATCGGTTAGTAAATCTACCTTTCTTTGAAGCAGCGTCTCTAATTCATCCCACAACGCTAAAAGGTGTTCTCCTTTTTCTTCTGGAGGCATGGGCAAGAGTTCTACCATCAAATCAATATCGCTGCGCGCTTCATTAAATGTTCCGCTGCTTGCAGAACCAAATACAAATAACTTTGACACGTGATGCCTTTTACAAATTTCAACCAAAGGTTGAATATTGTCTTTCAAGATTGGGGTGTGTTCGATCTCACGCATGTGTATAAACTTTGCTGTTGTTCTAAGATAACACTTATTCTGGGTATTTCAGTTCGCCGCTATGGCCTATCGGTCGGCAGCGCAACGCCCGGCAGCCTGCCGAGCTGCTATAATCGGCGACTGAAAGTATGGCTGGGCTCCAAGCCAGCTTGGGGGCTGGCGAAGCGTCCGCGCGTTAGGGTGTACTTTTCCAGTACGCCCTAACTTTATTACCTTGCCGCCGCCAAGACCGCACAAAACAATCAACATGAGTACTTTCCATCCCCGCAACCTCCACCGTGATGGTTATCATTTTGCCGAACTTATTAAAGCGTATCCGCCCCTGCAGCCACATGTGATCAACAACCCAACCGGCGAGCCCACTATCCCCTTTTCTGATCCGGAAGCGGTAAAAGCGCTGAATACCGCCCTGCTCATCAAACATTACGGCCTGCAGCACTGGGATATTCCCGAAGGGTACCTCTGTCCGCCGGTGCCCGGCCGTGCGGAATACCTGCACCATCTGGCCGACCTTTTGGCTGCCGGTGGCCCCCTGCTGACCGGTAAAGACGTCCGCATTCTGGACATCGGCACGGGCGCCAACCTGATTTATGCCATCCTGGGGCAGCGTATCTACGATTGGTCTATGGTGGGCACCGAGGTAGATAAGCGCGCCCTGAAGACTGCCAAAGCATTGATCGACATTAATCCGGTACTGCAAAAAGGGATTCAGCTGCGTCAGCAACAAAACCCCCGTCAGGTATTGGAAGGCATCATCCGGGAAAATGACTTCTTTCACGCCACCGTGTGCAACCCTCCCTTTTACGCTTCCGAAGCCGCCGCCGGGGAGGCCAATGCCCGGAAAAGGAAGAACCTCAAGCTGGGCAAGGTGGGCCGTACCGTCGCCGGACAGCCCGGAGAGCTGTGGACCGCAGGCGGGGAACGGTCGTTTATCCTGCGGTTCATCAAAGAGAGTCAAAGCTACGGGCGGCAGATCGGTTGGTTTACCAGTTTGGTGTCCCAAAAGGATCATCTGGAGCCCCTGGAACGGGCCCTGCAAGAAGCGGCTGCCAAAGAAGTGAAAATCATTCCGCTGTCGACGGGGCATAAGCGGACGCGTATTTTGGCTTGGCGTTTTTAGGGGTGAGGGGGCTTGTGCTGTTAGGCCGGTCTTTCTCCGCCCGCTGAAGCCTTTGGGGGCGAAAGCGGGCTCAGAACGGGCTAATTTGCAGCCCTTGTTAGGTCGGTCTTTCTCCGTCCGCTGAAGCCTTTGGGGGCGAAAGCGGGTCCAGAACGGCTTAACTTGCAATGGATTCTTGGAGAACTTATAACTTAGGCGGTTGTGGGCATGCCTCCGCATTAAGCTATGGCAGCCGGGGAGACGAGCGAAGCGACTCACGAAGTAAAACACCCGCCTAAGTCTAGCTCTTGTTAGGTCGGTCTTTCTCCGTCCGCTGAAGCCTTTGGGGGCGAAAGCGGGTCCAGAACGGCCTAACTTAGATTCTCAAATGAAATTAATAATCTCCCTACCTAACTCAAGCTTACAGATTGTACCGTTACGAAGACCAGCATAATCTCTGGCTGAAGAAAAAAGCCATTCCTCCGGACTACCTACCAGATCTCCCTCTACAGGGTTGTTATGGATATAACGCAAGCAGTGATATTTATAATCCGTACCTGCAAGAAATCGAGTATCTAAATCTGCCTCGTTCTGCTTGAGGGTTACAAATTTATCGATCCAACCATCTTTTGCTTTACACTCACGGCGGAAAAGACTGCCACTCCAACCCTTTTCTTTATTGATGGATTTCGAGTAAGATTGCTGTAACAATCCAATTGACTCGTTAAGTGTGATGCCTTCTCGCTCTGCAGCGTAACGGGTATGTGCACGTTCGACTGGTTTAGCTTTAGCTCCGTATTTTGCTAACCGCCGTAAATACTCCACACGATCTACATGTTGCCGGTGATGTATTCTTTCAACTGTGACATTTTCTACATGGAAAAGCCAGTGGAAATGATTGGGCATTAAAGCGTAAGCTACTAAGTCTCCAAATGGTAATAGATAGGCTCTCATTTTCCAGATAAAGAACTCATAGTTCTGGTCTGAGAAGAAGATCTGCCTGTGGTTGTTCCCTTGGTTGTAAATATGGAAAAGTTGCTGGGGGTAGAATTCAATAGCGCGTCAGTTTTAGTGCTATAAAATTATCGTTTTTCCAGCTTTTTGTCAAGAGTATGAGGGGCAAATGTAAGCCTGTGTTAGGTCGGTCTTTTCCAGAACGGCCTAACTTGCAATGTATATAACTTAGGCGGTTGTGGGAAACACCCGCCTAAATCTAGACCTTGTTAGGCTGGTCATTTCCAGAACGGCCTAACTTGCAATGGATATAACTTAGGCGGTTGTGGGCATGCCTCCGCATTAAGCTATGGCAGCCGGTGAGACGAGCGAAGCGACTCACGAAGTAAAACACCCGCCTAAACCTAACCCAAACTCCCACCCGGGAGCACTCACCGCATCACGCCGCCTCTGCTTCCTCCCCCGGCCATAGGCCAAAGAACGAAGGGTTCAGGACTTTAGCTTTGACCAGTGCCCAGAGGAAGAGCAAGCCAAATGCGCCCAGGGCAACGGAAAAGAAGTAGTGCCCGTTGAGCTGGGGTTCCAGCAGAATGCGTAGAAAGAGGGTGCCAATGATGTAAACGGAGGCGATCATATCGGAAGCCTTGCGGCCGAGTTGGAATTTCATGGTAGTAAGTGGTTAGGGTTCAGCGGAAAATAAGGTCCTCATTTCAGGCGAGCTATTTTTGCACCAGACAAGGCGCGAAGAACGAGCATAGTCTAGCTACGTAATTGACACTGCCCGTGTCTCGTCGCCTATGGGCTTTGGCCACCGGAGACCGTACTTAGGCACTAAGGCAGGCGGAGTGAGCAACGAAGTGTAGAATAATATTTGCCGTTCGCAGACCATTGAGCGCCTCTCCGACAGGCTGCTAACTACGTAAGTGATGAGCAACGAAGGCTGGGGTGAAAATAGCCGTATCAAATGGGGAAGTTATTCTTCGCTGGACCCTTAGTATGGAAAAGGGGGCAGCTACCCGGGGGTAACTGCCCTTTTAGAGTTCGACGGTCGATTCCTGAAAAGAGTTGACAGATTATCGACTTTAGGTTAGGTCTTTTTAGTGAGCGTGGGCATCACCGGCACCACTCGGGAGACGGATGTCTTCCACGATATCCTGTACTTCCTGTGGGGGAGGGGAGGTCATACGGGATACGCTAAAGGAAATGATGAAGTTCACGAACATGGCTACCGTACCGAAGCCTTCCGGGGAGATGCCAAACCACCAGTCGTCCGGCGTGCCGCCGCCAAAGCCCTGCAGCTTGAATTTGACCATGTAGAAAAGCATCAGTGTGATACCTACGACCATACCTGATATGGCCCCCTCCCGGTTCATCCGTTTATCAAAAATACCAAGGATGATAGCCGGGAAGAAGGAGGCGGCTGCCAAGCCGAAGGCTAATGCTACCACTGCTGCCACAAACCCGGGGGGATTTATCCCAAAGTAGCCGGCGACCATCACTGCGAAAACAGCACCGATACGAGCGGAGAGGAGCTCGTTCTTCTCAGAGATATCAGGCTTGATCTGCATCTTGATCAGGTCACGGGCGATGGAAGTGGAGATCACAAGCAGTAAGCCCGCAGCTGTGGAGAGGGCCGCTGCCAGTCCACCCGCTGCAACCAGGGCAATGACCCAGGCCGGGAGGTCTGCAATTTCCGGGTTGGCCAGCACCATGATGTCACGGTCGATGGTCAGTTCATTAGCTCCGGCATCCGCAACGTACTGGATGTTGCCGTCATTGTTCTTATCGTCAAAAACGATCAGGCCGGTTTCTTCCCACTTGCTGAACCACTCTGGCATACTGGCGTAAGGCTGATTGCTGACGGTCTCGATAAGGTTGGTGCGTGCAAAGGCTGCAATAGCCGGTGCAGTCGTGTAGAGAATAGCGATAAAAACCAAAGCGTAGCCCGCTGAGATCCGTGCGCCCTTCACATCAGGAACGGTAAAGAAACGGACAATAACGTGCGGCAGGCCCGCTGTGCCGACCATCAGCGCAAAGGTGATCGCAAATACGTCGATCATGCTCTTGGTACCGCTGGTGTATTCAGCAAAGCCGAGGTCCCGGTGCAGTTGGTCCAGCTTGTCGAGCAGCGCCATATTGGAGCCGTCTGTCATGGTGCCGATGAAGCCGAGCTGAGGAATTGCATGGCCGGTCATGTTGATAGAAATGAAGATCGCCGGGACCATAAAAGCGAAAATCAATACGCAGTACTGCGCCACCTGTGTGTAGGTAATGCCTTTCATGCCACCGAGCACAGCGTAGAAGAAGACAATCGCCATACCGATGTATACGCCGGTGTTGATGTCTACCTCCAGGAATCGGGAGAATACCAGGCCTACACCGCGCATCTGCCCGGCTACGTAGGTAAAGGATACAATGATTGCACAGATGACCGCCACCGTCCGGGCAACGTTGGAGTAGTACCGGTCACCGATAAAGTCGGGGACCGTAAACTTTCCGAATTTTCTTAAGTAAGGGGCTAAGGTTAACGCCAGGAGGACATAGCCGCCGGTCCAGCCCATCAGGAATACACCGCCATCGTAACCCATAAAGGAAATCAGGCCCGCCATGGAGATAAAAGAAGCTGCCGACATCCAGTCGGCTGCAGTAGCCATACCGTTGGCGATAGGGGGCACCCCGCCGCCAGCTACGTAAAATTCTGAAGTAGAACCGGCCCGCGCCCAGATCGCAATACCGATGTAAAGCGCGAAGGTGATGCCGACTATGATGAAAGTCCAGGTTTGAACACTCATGTTATTGTGGTTTGATAGAGTTTATTAACGTAAATTTTGTATGCCCCTTCATCATCTTTTTCGCCAGCTCTGCATCACGCCTGCCTGCCGAAGTGTTCGACACGCAGGCAGGTCCTCGCCTTAGTAGCTCAGGCTACTAGGCTCCGGGCGTTCTTTAATCTGACAAAAAATCTTGATCCATGGCCTATACAAAACCTACATTCATAAACTCTTCGTTTTAGCTAATTTGATTGTTGATCAGGAGCTGCGCAGCCGGTTTCCAAAGCCCAAAGGGCAGAGGACGCTGGCGCAAATACCCTAACCATCGTATCCGTACTTTTTATCGAGCCGGTTCATCAGCCAGACATAAACAAAGATGAGAAGGACAAAAACATAGATAGAACCCTGCTGAGCGAACCAGAAGCCAAGTTTGGCGCCGCCGATGCGGACGGTGTTCAGGGGCTCAACCAAGAAAATGCCTAAAACATAGGATGCTACGAACCACACCGCGAGCAGAATGCCCAGGTAGGTCAGGTTCTCTTTCCAGTACTTTTGAGCTTTGTTGTCGTTGGACATAAGCCTGAGTTTTAAAGTGGTTAAGAATATAGTTATCTAAATACTTTTTTGCGTCAACACAAAAAGTATTTAGAGGAAAATGTGTGCTTGCATGCGGATTTGACGGACATCCTGGATATTGCCATTAGCATCCAGCCCGCTTTCACGGATATCATTGCTGATGGTATGGTACTCCAGGGTAAGCTTGGCGCTATGCCCGTTGATAAAGTAGTTGAGGCCGATATCCAGCGCTGAGGTATTCTCTTCATACCCACTGTAATTGCCAGTTTGTGCAGCAATGTAAGGCATAAATCTGGAATTCGGGAGTTTGTAGCCGATATGCCCGTAGAGTACGCTTCCGGTGCCTGCCCAGCGGGCTACGTAGTTTTCTCCGTAGTTGAAGCTCATAAAAGAGGCGTAGGCATTGAGGCAGTCGCCATCCGATACGGGCATATCCAGGAAGGCATCCACCGCAAAGTGGGTTACGTTTTCGTGTTCGCCGGTTGTTTCATTGAACATGCCGTTGGGGTGGGCGAAGAAGCCGGTGCCCAGGGCGAAAATTTTCTTTACCCCCAGGTAGCTGCCTACGGCGTAGGGCAGTTTTGTGGACTCGCCATCCATGAAATTGTACCGGAAGTAGCCCTCAATGATAGAGTTGCCTACCGCGTTGCCGTCGGCATCAGGAATGGCAAAGCCATTATAGCTCAGTCCGGAATCCTTTCTGCCGTAGTCGGCCTGCAGCCCATTGCGACCCGGGTTATTGAAGGCGATGCGGTAATCAAATTTACCGATTATCCCTTTTGCATATACGCCCAGATGGCGCGCAAACTGATCGGTAACGGCCAGCGAGTGCCAATGCACAAAAGGGCGGGGATTGTCCATCGTCATAAAGTTGAGTGTACTCTGATTGGACAGGCGGGTCAGGCCTTTCCAGTAGTGCAGCCCACCACCAACGAAAAAGGAGTTGTCATTGCTGACCTTAAACTCGGTCCAGGCATCGTGGAGGAAGAGCTGTGGTGCATCCCCGTTATTGCCCAGCGAGGTCAGGTTGCCGGGGGTCAGGTTATTGAGCCCAAAGTGCGTCAGTATAAGGAAGCGTGGTGAGACCTGCGCAAACGCCAGAAAACGGGAGCGGCGTGCCAGGTGCGTAAGCTGTAGGTTGGCGTCATCCACCGCCAGGTTATTTGTGACGGTCCAGTGTTGGTGCCATACCAGAAGGCGGATAAACTTCTGCCCGCTGTCGTCCAGTTTAAACGTAAGGGGCTTGTAGGAGTGATCGATATCGTCCTCCAGAATCTGCGCCTGCAGCCCGGCTGTAGCCAGTAGCAGGGCGAGGGTCAGGATTTTGGTAAAAAGTTTCATACAAACGGATGTTTAATTGGTAAGGGGCTTGTTTTGCTTCAGCTAAAGTATATAGATATGTATATAAGTACAAGCTTTCTGTGATTTTTTTATCAGGTTTTTCAAAATCTTATTGCACAGCAGGTGGGTTTGACCAAAAATATGTGTGGGAAGGGTGGTTTGGTATTGTGGTATTGGGGTGGTTTGGTTTTTTTCCTCCTTCGCTTGTTGGCTTCGGCGGGCAGTGGGTGTTTTGGTATTGGGGGCGGGTGTACTTACCGTTTGTCATCGTATGAAGACAGGGCCTTTCATCCGGGGATATTGGAAGAAAGGGGAAGGTGGGGCAGGCTTTTATTCCGGTTATATCACTTTCTTCAGGGTCTTGATGATTTCGTAGAACTCAGGGCGTGTTAAGGAGTAGAGGGAATTTTTGCCATCCCGTTCAGCAGCGACAACGTCTTTGCTTTTAAGGATGCGCAGGTGGTGGGAGGCGATGGCTTGTTCGATGTGAAGTTGCTGGTAAATATCAGTTACGGTCATCTGCCCGTTATTGTACAGCAAGTCAATAATTGCGATGCGTATAGGGTGGGCAATGGCGCGCAGCGTCTCGGTGGAGTCTTCCAGGAAATTGACATTGAAATGGGTTTTCATTGCTGTGAATTGGGCGGCCACTTTAAACCTGGCGCATAAACAAAGCTCCAAAATAGTGCTACGAATGGATATAAACAAATATATACATCTAATTGCGTTAATATTTGGTGCGCTTGTAAAAAAAAATGATCTTCCATAATCAAACCTAAATGCCATGGAAAACATCATTCCTCGCCGCATCTATGACTTTTTAAAAGCCTATCCGCCCTTCAGTTTATTGCCCGAAGCGCTTCTGATGTTGGTTTCAGAACGGGTACAGGTGCAGTATTGCCAACCTCAGCAGGAGGTTTTCCATCAGGGTGATCAGCCGGGGGCTCATATTTTTATCGTTCGGGAAGGTGCGGTGCAGCTTTTTCGGGAAACAGCATCTGAAGAGTTTCTGGTTGAGCAGTGTGACGAGGGCGATGTATTTGGCATCCGGCCTATGCTGGCGGAAGAAAATTATGCCCTTACCGCCCGGGCAGCCGAGGAGACGTTGCTGTATGCTGTAAATATCGAAAGCTTTCAGCAGGTTATTAAAGAGCATCCTCAGGTAGCGCTTTACCTGGCCAGTACCTACGCTGCCGGGGTCGGGCAAAAGTACAAGACTAAAAATCCGTCTCAGCTTTTTCTGGATCGTACTGATAAAGCGATTGAGAACTTTACCCTTATGGAAGTACAGTCGCTGGAACGGAGTAAGCCGCCTGTAACCTGCCCCGGGGAGACGACCATACAAGAAGCAGCGGTTATTATGACGGCGCAGGAGGTCGGCTCCATCATCGTGGTGGATGAGGCGGGGCGACCCATCGGGATCATGACCGACAAGGACCTCAGGCGTAAAGTGGCTACAGGCAGGATGGGCATTCAGGAGCGTATTGATGCGATTATGTCGAGCCCTGTTATGACGATGCCGCCTACCGTGACTGTTGCAGACGTACAGATGGAAATGGTCAAAAAACGGATTAACCATATTTGCCTTACTGAAGATGGTACCCCGCAGAGTAAAGTAGCAGGGGTGCTTTCTGAGCACGACTTGATGGTCATGCAAGGCAACAACCCGGCTATTCTTATCCGGGAAATCCGCCGTTGTACTAAAGTCGAAGCAATCCGCGATATTCGCGACCGGGCCGAGCAGCTCTTAAAGCGGTACATCTTTCAGGAGGTGGCTATTGCTTTTATCTCGACGGTAATGACGGAAATTAATGACGAAATTATAGTGCGGTGTATTGAATTAGCGGAAGCGGAAATGCAGGCAGAAGGCCGGGAGCGCCCCAAGGCTAAGTACTGTTGGCTGGCGTTGGGCAGCGAGGGAAGGAAGGAGCAGCTCCTGCGTACCGATCAGGACAACGCGCTGGTTTTTGAAGACGTCCCGGAAGGCGCCTACGGGGCGACCAAGGCTTACTATCTCGAATTTGCCGGTAAGGTGACCCACCTGCTCAATGAGGTAGGCTTTGAATATTGCCCGGCTGATATGATGGCGAGTAATCCCTCCTGGTGCCTGTCGCTCAGCGAATGGAAAAAGCAGTTCTCTACCTGGATTTATAAACCGGAGCCCCAGGCTGTGATGTACAGCACCATATTCTTTGACTTCCGGCCTATTTCCGGCGCATTGGCTTTATCCGGCGCTTTGACCGAGCACATCTTTGGAGACCTGGATAGCTATAAGATTTTTCTGGTATACCTTGGCAAGAATGCATTGCAGAACCCACCGCCGCTGACCTTCTTCCGAAATTTCGTGGTAGAAAACGGGGGTGAGCACAGAGACGAGTTTGATATCAAAGCCCGGGCTATGATGCCCTTGGCGGATGCGGCCCGTTTGTTAATCCTGCACGCCCGGGTGGGTATGATCAACAATACATTCAGGCGGTTTGAGCGCCTGGCAGAGCTGGAGCCACAGAATAGCGAACTTTACGAACAAGCTGCTGATGCCTACGAAATCCTGATGCGCTACCGGGCCCTGCAGGGGTTGAAAAAGAAAAACTCCGGGCGTTACTTCAATCCTTCAGACCTCACAAAAATGGAACGGATTAACTTGCGCAACAGCTTCCGGCCCATCAAAGAACTGCAGACCTTGCTGAATACCCGCTTTCGACTGGCTCTTCTGAGCTAACAGATGTTGGGGTTTTGGCTTTGGACCCCGGACGCTGTGGCCCGGAATGCAAGGCGTGTATAACAAATAGGACAAAGTGCCGCCCTTATAGGGCTTAAACCAACGGCCATTAAATTCCCGGGGCGTTGCCCCAGTCAATTATCCATCACTCCTTCGGAGTTTGGCGAGCATTTAGCCGTTTGACTGGTCAATTTGTTATACACACCTATCTTTATCTCCGTAACGAAGTGTAATCAAAAAATTGTAGTTTATCCCGGTACCCGCACCCGTATGAGCAGACCCATTACCAGAGGCCCAAAGCGCATTTTTAAGCAATCTTTGTAATGCAATCACCTTATTATCTGATCAATACCATGCACCTTATGTTTAACTGGTTTAAGAAAAAGCGGAAGCTGGCCAGCAGCGATCCCTCCTTCTGGCAAGCTTATCTTCAAAAGTTGAGCGCAACCTCCTATGGCAAGCATACTCCGGTTGAAGACCTAAGCTTTGTGGTGTTTGATACTGAAACCACAGGTCTTGATGTACAGCAGGACCAGATTTTGTCCATAGGGGCAGTCCGGGTGAAAAACGGTCAGCTTTCGGTAGAAGACCGCTTGGAGTGCTATATTCATCAGGTATACAGCCCGGATGGCAAAACGGTAGCAGTGCATGGTATTCTGCCCGGGGAGCATCAGCACAGTGTGTCTGAGGAAGAGGGCGCCCGCTGGTTTTTGGAGTACATCGGTGGAGATGTTCTGGTGGCGCATCACGCTGCCTTCGATGTTGCTATGATCAATGCTGCTTTGGTAGCAGCCGGCGGCGGGAAGCTCCAAAATAGAGTGCTGGATACTGGAGTCCTGGCAAAACGGGTGGCCCGGAATCCACAAATAGCCCGCCCCGGGACTTTTGGGCTCGATCAGTTGTGCGATCAATACGGCATTTCGAAGAGTGACCGGCATACGGCATCGGGTGATGCCTTCATCACGGCCTTACTGCTTATGAAGTTATTGTATCGGCTTAAAAAGCGAGGTGTAGATACGCTGGGCGCTCTGCTTGCGGCTCCCAGATTAGGGTTGTAAAAAGCCTTATGCCGGGAGGGGCATTGCAAACCTGTGCTTAGCGACGTGCGTTCAATAAGTGTTGTGTTTGGCTAGGGTAGTGATTTTTTCTTTAGCCAAAGCCTACCCCGCAGCACTCGGGGGCGAGGATTCCCGCCCTTAGTGGGGCTAAGGGCGGTGGTTCCTCAACGCTGGATAAAGGAAAAAGCACTCCTAGAAAGCCGATAGTTATTGAACGCGCGTCGCTTAATCACCAGTATGGAACCAAATTTTTGTAATTTCGCCCGGGCAGCCAAAAATTCCTCGAACGGATGTGGTCTGCCATTTTCAGAACGAACCAATTTCTAACAAACGAAGATAGCAAATGAGAACGCTTTTGATGATGATATTGTCACTCAGCCTGCTGGCTTGCGGCAATGACGCTGCACAGGATGAACCAGGAACTGATTCAGATCAAACTGCTGGTACAGAACAGACCGCTCCGGCAGAAACGACTGCGTCAGAGATTAAGGACGCAGGAACTGTTCCTAAAGATTATAAGCCGTCATTCCCCAAGGTAGAGCTCAAGAAGTGGTACCTCACAGAGTACGTGTACGAAGGGCGGAGTGTGAAAGTAGGCAAGGAAAGTATCCCGATGATTACCATTGCAAATGGTAAGATTTCCGGGCATAGTGGCTGCAATAAATTTAGTGCTGATATTACGCTTCAGGATGATGGTACCATGAGCCTGGGCGAAATTGCAGCGACGAAGATGTTGTGCCAGGGCAAAATGACTTCAGAAACCCGTTTCCTTGATCTGCTGAAATCGGCCAACGCCTATAGTGTAAATAAGGTGTTTTTGGAGATTGAAGGCGACAAAGGGCAATTGTCTTTCCGGGCAGAGTATACGCCAAAGCCAGAGCCTGCTGAGTAAATTAATCCAACAAGCTATTATTCCAGATCGAGGTGAAGGATTAGCAGTGGCGTTGCTGTAGAAAGGACCATTTTTTTGGTTTGACTGCTGTGCAGAATATTATCCCAAAAGCCCCGGTGCCGGGTCGTCATCACAATGACCTGGGCATTATTGGAGGCTGCGTATTCGCTCAGGCCTTCCACAACAGAATCGTCTTTGACTTCCGCCATTTCAAACGCAAAAGGGGGATCTCCTTTTTCAAAGAGCTCTTGGAATAACTTTCCCTGCTCTTTTTCGAAGGGTATATCTTTCTTCTTTTTCACGTGGACGAAATGGATATGCGCATTAAACCAACTGTTGAAGTCAATCAGCTTTTTTACGACGGTTTCATGGTGCGCATCGTAGTGGCTGGCGTATACCATGTGTTGAATAGGGCTGAAGGTTACGTCCTTTGGGATAAGAAAGACCGGACAGTCTGCTCTTTGGGACACGCTGGAGGAAACGCTGCCAAAGACGCGCTCCAGTAGCCCCCCGTCCCCGGTAGTACCCATAACGACCAAGTCAAATTCCTTACTCTTGGAGGCAATCTCGTCAGCGGGAAAGCCAACAAGCAATTCGGTTTGTACCTCTATTGGCAAACCGGCGGGCCTGTCAGCGGTAAGGTCTTCCAAAAATTCATTGAGCAGTTTATTCCGGGTTTCCATCAGTGCATTCACGGGAGGGACGAAGTCAACTTCACCGGCAGACTGCGGGAGGAAAACATGTACGAGTTTCGCCCGTTCTGCACCAATATGGCGGGCTAGTTCCATGGCATACCAAAAGGCATTACGGGAAGCATTAGAGAAATCAACGGGGATGAGTAGGTTTTTCATATTTGGCTAGGTTTTAGTACAACAAAAATCTTGTAACAATAGAAAATGCTGCGGAGAACAAAAGTTCACCCGCAGCATTCGAAAACCAAGCTATTGTCTAGTTGTCAGTCCGTATTACTAAGCCGTTGCAATTATTTTAGGGGCAGCGGCCATCATTTCTTCGCTTGCGCCTTCCTCGAACTTTTGGAAGTTTTTAATGAAGGCTTCTGCCATCTTGTTGGCTCTGTAGTCGTAGGCTTTCTTGTCTTCCCAGGTTTTACGTGGGTTCAGCAGTTCTGAAGGTACGCCGGGGCACTCTTTAGGAATATGGAGGCCAAATACGGGCTCCTGCTCATACTCGACATTATCGAGTCTGCCTTCCAATGCGTCTGTGATCATCGCACGGGTGTGCTTTAGCTTGATGCGGTTGCCCACACCGTAGGGTCCACCGGTCCATCCGGTATTGATCAGCCAAACATTCACACCGTATTTTTCCATGCGCTCTCCCAGCATACGGGCGTACTCCGCGGGGTGCAGGGGCATAAATGGTGCGCCGAAGCAGGCAGAGAAAGTCTTCATAGGCTCGTTGATGCCGACCTCTGTACCTGCAACTTTAGAAGTGTATCCGGAGATGAAGTGGTACATTGCCTGTCCGGGAGTCAGTTTGCTGATTGGAGGCAGTGCGCCAAAAGCATCAGCGGTCAGGAAGAAAATGTGCTTCGGATGGCCAGCCATTGAAGGCTTAACGATATCCTTAATGTGGTAGATAGGATAAGATACCCGTGTGTTCAGGGTTACTGAGCTATCTTCGTAGTTTACAGTACGGGTGTTGGGGTGGAAACCGATATTTTCAAGAATAGCGCCGTGCCTGATCGCATCGAAGATTTCCGGTTCTTTTTCGCGGGTCAGGTCTATGGTTTTGGCGTAGCAGCCACCTTCAAAGTTGAAGACACCGTTTTCGCCCCACCCGTGCTCGTCGTCACCAATTAGTAAGCGTTTTGGATCGGCAGAAAGGGTGGTTTTGCCCGTACCGCTAAGACCGAAGAAAACGGCAGTGTCACCATCTTTGCCTACGTTTGCAGAACAGTGCATGGTCAGCAGATCACGGAAAGCAGGCAGTTCAAAGTTGAGTACAGAAAATACACCTTTCTTGATCTCCCCGGTGTAGCCGGAACCTCCCACAATCACTTCTTTCTTCGCAAAGTTGATGATAGAGAAGTTGGGCTGACGGGTGCCATCTAATTTGACGTTGGCATCAAAGCCCGGTGCGTTCAGTATAGTCCAGTCGGCTTCGAAATTTTCCAGTTCTTCCTTGCTCAGGCGCAGGAACATATTGTAAACGAAGAGGTTGGACCAGGGGTATTCTGTTACGATACGCAAGTTGGTGCGGTACTCAGGGTCGGCACAAGCCTGCACATCGCGCACGTAAATTTCCTTGCCGTCGTAGTACTTCACCAGCTTGGCGCGAAGTTGGTCGTAGGCCTCGGAAGGGAAAGGCTTGTTAATGGCATTCCAGTCTACCCGGTCTTTGGACACCTCATCCTCAACAATGAAGCGGTCCTGTGGTGAGCGGCCGGTAAACTTGCCTGTGCTGACACAGAGCGCACCGCTGTCGGCTAATACGCCCTGATCTTTGCAAAGGGTAGCTTCGACTAATTCCTCCGGTAGCAGATTGTACTTAACTGCTGCCGGGCTTTGTATGCCCAGTTTCTTTAGGGCCGTTTCAATTGCTTTGGCGTTTTGCATGAATACAAGTTTTTTGTTGATTACCTCTCAAAGATGGGCGATAATCCTACCAATCGAATTGAGAATGCTCAGTGGTCCGGGTGACATTTATCAAGGGGGCAAAAAAAATCAGCAGCCCTGATTTACAGAACTGCTGATGGTGTCTTTTTTAGAGCGTGTTTACTTCGGGAATCTAATCTTTGATGAAAGGATAATCCTCCTGAAGATAATTATCCGTATAGAGTTCTGAAGCATCAGGATAGTCGGACTCCTCGGCGAATTTCACCGCTTCTTTTATTTCGTCTTTGATGCGGTTCTCTATCTCCTTTAGTTCCTCCTCAGAAGCGATCTTATTATCAAGAATAGTACTTTCCGTGATCTTGACGGGGTCACGGTCCTTGTATTCCTGAACCTCTTCCTTAGTTCGGTACTTAGCAGGGTCTGATACGGAGTGCCCCTTATAGCGATAAGTCCGGATCTCCAGGTAGTAAGGCCCCTTACCTTCGCGTATATGCTTTGCAGCCCGGCTAATGGCTTCGTGTACAGCTTCCGGGCTCATGCCGTCTACCGCTTCGCTTGGCATATCATAAGCCAGCCCCATCTTGTACATCTCCGTTACATTACTGGTCCGCTTCACACTCGTGCCCATCGCATAGCCGTTGTTCTCAACGATGTACAGCACCGGTAGTTTCCAGGCCATTGCCATATTGAAAGATTCGTGCAGGGAACCTTGTCGTGCGGCACCGTCGCCAAACATTGTTACACAGAGGTTGTCCGTACCTTTATACTTTTCAGCAAAACCAATACCTGTACCGATTGGGATTTGGGCACCCACGATACCGTTGCCGCCGAAGTAGCGGTGCTCTGCTGAGAAAAAGTGCATAGAGCCACCTTTTCCTTTTACAATACCGGTTTCTTTTCCAAAGAGCTCTGCCATGCAGGCGTTCGTGTCGCAACCCCGGCCCAGCGCAATGCCGTGCTGACGGTAAGCGGTAACGATGGCATCCTCAGGGCGGATGGCAGATTCCATTCCTGCTGCTATTGCTTCCTGCCCGATATAAACGTGGCAGAACCCGCGGATTTTCTGTTGACCATACATCATCAGCGCCCGCTCCTCAAATTTTCGGATCCGGAACATTAATTCGTACCACTCCAGGTACTGCTCCTTACTGTATTTGGACTTTTTAGACCGTGGTTTACGGGTCGTCTTCTTCTTTTCCGTCGCTGTATCCATACCTGTATTCTAAGGTTAGTATTCAATATTCATCAGTACAACACCTAAAGGTATACCTTGTTTGCGATGTTGTAACTAAGGATGGGCAAATATACTCAGCTTCTAGGGCTTTGCCAATTTTTACACTAAGACTATCGTTTGGAGCTTGCTCCTATTGCAAACCAAGGACTTATGAGCCTGGCGTCACCTTTTTTAGCTTATTTGGCCCGCCAAACGCGCAAAAAAAGGTCTAGCCAGAACCATAACTCTTTGATTTTCATAACGAATCCGCTCCAAACATAGTCTAAGTGTTGTATGTTCGCTGATGCAAACCACCAAATACACCCTGGTAAGAAAGATTGATTATGGATCAGGAACTTTTGAAGCTTACAGTCAGCCGTATTGAACGGCCGGTCGCAGACAGCGCCCATATTTTCTTTGAGGTGGCAGACCAGCCGGTGCCTAATTACCAGGCCGGGCAATTCCTTACGCTACTGTTCCCGGATTTGGGCGCTTTACCGATTCGCCGGTCTTATTCTCTGGCTTCGGCACCACAGGTGGACCGGCAGCTGTCTATCTGTGTCAAGCGCACTATCAACGGACAGGCATCTGCCTACCTCACTAAACGACTGCAAGTTGGAGATACCCTTAATGCACTCCCCCCTGCCGGGCAGTTTGTGTTGCCTGATGCTCCTATGCCCTTGTTTCTGATTGCGGGCGGTAGTGGGTTTGTGCCGGTTTTCGCGCTGCTCAAAGCTGCCCTGTCGAATACAGCACAGCCCAAAATTCAGCTATTGTTAGCCAATCGGAATGCCCGCTCTGTTTTGTTCCGTGAGGCTTTAAAGCAGCTGGAGAAAGTACATCCGGAGCGGTTCAGGGTATTACATCTGTTGAGCCAGCCTACGGAAGATTGCGAGGAGCTGCTCAAAGCAACAGAACAAACGGAGGTGAAGCAAGGGCGCATGAGTAATGCCTGGCTGGAATTCTGGGCCACACAAGTTCTGGGCCGTACCCTCGAACAAACCCACGCCTACGTCTGCGGCCCTCCCGGATTGATGCTAAAGGTGGCCATGACACTACGTTTTCTGGGGTTTGGGAAAGACCGGTTGCACCAGGAAGATTTTATTATCCACAGCCCCTTCCGCCCGCAGGCCGATCAACTGCCTAAAGCAACGGTAGAGCTGAAGTATAAAGAGAAAGCCTTTTCTTTACCGGTTGAGCCCGGTCAGACCCTACTGGAAGGAGCACTGGCAGCTGGGGTGGAGCTGCCCTACAGCTGCCGCAGTGGAAGCTGCACGACCTGCTCCGCGCAACTGACCGGTGGGCGGGTGGAGATGTATACCCACAATACCCGTATAGACAGCGATGCAACGAACGGGCATGTCTTTACCTGCGTTGCTTATCCGGTTACGGCCCGGGTGCAGCTCACCGTAGAATAAGTTTCTTATCTTTGGAATAAAGAATCAGGTCTATTGAAATGCCTTAATTGTCATACGGAATTACCTGCGAATGCCCGTTTTTGCTTTCAGTGTGGTGCGCCGCAGCCGCAAAGTCAGGTGCATGAAGCAAGCGAGGAGCAGCCTTTGGTTGATTTAAAGGGCAATGTGAGCAAGCAGCTTACGGATGCTTTTTTTCGGCTGTTGAGCCAAAAAATCACTGAAGAACAGCCGGGCGCAAGGGAGGAAGCTTACAAAGAGCTGCTTTATGAGTCCGGCTTCCGCGACCTCCTTCACCGCCGGGAAGCCCAACTGAGCGATGCACTTCGCTACATGGAGGAGCAAAATGTGGCAGTTGCCCGTCAAAATGCTAAAGTCCGGCAGCAGCTTGAAGAATTGACGGATTACTTTATAGTTCACTACGCCAAATCGCTCAATACTATTCCCCTGCCCGAAGCCCTCCTAAAGCATCAGGGGCCGGGTGCAGATGACCTGCCGCTGGAAACCCTAATCTTCGATTATCTCGACTTTGGTAACGAACCCGATGAGAAGGTTTATACAGACTTCGTGAAAATGCCGGTACAGAAGTTGCGCAACGCTGGAAAGTTTTTCCTGACCCCCGAACGACGGGACGAGCGTATTTTTTTTATTTGTGACCAAAGCCTTTTAGGTTCCTGCAAGGAGGGCTTCGCTATGACGGAACGCGGCTTGTACTGGAAAGCTCAGCTACAGACACCAAACTATGTTCTTTACAAAGACCTGAAGGAAGTTGTCCGGGAGAAAGACTGGCTACTCATCGACGGTGCGTTTTTCAATATCAACCTCCGGTTTAATATCAAGATGCTTAAATTGCTGAAGCGGCTTCAACAACGTTCTAAAGCCGGTAGAGAATAGCCAGGTCATTGATAGGTCGGCTGTCGAAGAGGTGGAATTCACTGATGTTGCTGTTGAAACGGTTGCTCTGTTCTGTCACATAGCTGGTCGTACCGGTATGATAAACGATCGGCATTCCAAATTCTATACTAAAGGACAGACGGTTGGTAATGGGGATATTGGTGCCAATAAAGGGCGTAAGCCCTACCAATATATGGCTGTGGTTGGCTGTACTCAGGATTTGAGAATAACCACCCGGCATCTGGTCTTGCGGGCGGCTGTTCACATACGTGACCCGTTCTGTGAAAATTACGCCCGCTTGTACATCTGCACCAAAGTAAACAGGCAGCTTTTTGCTGAACCGGTAAGTAGACAAACCCGCGCTGAGCAATAAGTTGGCGCGGGGTAACAAATCGTTTTGGTGGTACCTTTGGTCCTCCAGTGTGCTGCCCGGGAGCAGTTGATCCGGATAAGAGGTGAAGCCTTCAAAGTAATTTTTGTTGTTGACTTCCACCTTGATACGCAAATCGGCACCAGGTCGGTGTTCCCGGTATAAAGCCTCGATTTGATAGTAGCCGAGGTTGCCACCTCCCCCTGCGATGATGGCTGGGAGCAAATCCGCTCCAATCTGGGTATAATAAGGTCCAAATGTTTGTGGAGTGGGCAGGGTGTCAAGCTGAGCCTCAGCTGCATGTTGTACCATCAGGAGGGCAAAAAGGACTAGAATACTTGTGCGCATAGGGTGATCGACTTTTTGATTAAACGTCAAATCCCTATCCTTGAGATACCCGGAAGAATTTTAACGTTCGTTGCCCCAGAATATCCTGAAAACAAAAAGCGTAAATTGCCGTTTCCTTCAAAAACAGTCATGGGGAAGCAACGGAAAAAAAGCGATTTGCCTACGAAGGAATGCGCGAATTGCGGGCGCCCGTTTACGTGGCGAAAGAAATGGGAAAAGGTATGGGAGGAAGTTAAATACTGTAGCGAACGCTGCCGCCGATCAACTAAAAGCCCCTCCAATTAATAAACGCTGATAGCGTCATTAAATCCATTTACGATAAGCCATTAAGAATGTCAAAAAATCCACCACGACAGCAAAGAGATCCGGCAGAAGAAGGGTACAATGAGTACAACAACTTTGCTTTCCATCCCTTCAACGTGCTGTTGATATTATCCCTGCTTGGTATTACCGCTATGTTCCTGGCCTTCACGGCTGCTTTTGTATATACCCGCGTGCAGAGTGACCTGCCACCAATCAGGCTGCCCAATATCTTTATCTTTAATACTATAGTCCTCCTTGCCAGTAGTGCTGCAATGGTATGGGCCAAGCGCTGCTACAAAGCGGATGATACCGGGAATTATCAGCGCGCGCTGATCGCGACAATGGCAATTTCGCTTGTTTTTATGATTTTGCAAGGTATCGGCTGGTACCAGTTGTTTAGCAATCAGATTTATATTCATAGCGATAATTCTGCGGGGTATCTTTATGTGATTTCAGCCCTGCATTTTGCACACGTGATCGCCGGGCTGCCGTTTCTGGGGCTATTTCTCTGGACCGCCCGCAAGCGAATGAAAGAGCCCGTTAGTGTGCTGGTTTATTTCTCAGACCCCGAGAAGCGGCTGAAGCTACGCCTCCTGACCATCTACTGGCATTTTCTGGACGGGCTTTGGATTTATCTGGTTATCTTTTTCTATCTTAATTATTTGCTTCGGTAGCTTCCTTTCTGCTAATTTCGGGGCAAAGAACATTCGCTACATGAAACACCTACTCCCTGCCTGCGCTGTATTGATGTTGCTCATCAGCAGCTGTAAAGTGACTAAGCCCGTGCGACCTATGGAAGAATACGAAGAACGATTCCGTGAGCAAGTTTCCATCATTAATATCCCCATTGATGTGCCATTGAGGGACTTAGAAGCCGTACTCAATAAGCAGTTAAGCGGCATCTTATATGAAGACAACAACCTGCGCGACGGTGATAAAATGATGGTACGTGCGACTAAGCAAGACGATATCCGGTTGGGGTTGGATACCCAAGCCATCACCTACCGGATCCCGCTCGATCTTTGGATCAAATACGATCTCGGCATCAGTACCGTAGAGGCTAAGGGGCAGATTTCTCTGGACTTCAAAACCGGTTTTGGTGTTAACCCCGATTGGAGCATCTCTACCCTGACGACTTTGGAAGGTCATGAATGGAACAAAAAACCCCGCGTCAAAATGGGGTTTGTGGACTTGCCGGTTGGCTTTATCGCTGACCTGGTTCTGCGGAATAGTACAGTTCAGATCTCCAAAGCGATCGACAACCTTGTAAAGGATCAGTTTGACTTGCGCAACACCGTCGAAGAGGCCTGGAGGGATATGTTCCAGCCGGCACTGGTCTCTGAAGCTTACAGCACCTGGCTGACGGTCAATCCTCAATTTATCGGAATGAGCCCGATCTCTACTGAAAACGGGCGCATTGCTACAACGATCTATGTAGAAGGCAAACCTTCGGTCAGAATCGGAGAACGCCCGGACCCTAAGTACGTACAACCTTTACCGCCTCTGCGCATCAGTCCGGTGGAAAAGGAGGATTTTACGCTGCACATCAATGCCGAAATTTCCTATGACGAAGCCGAGCGCCTTGCTAAAACACAGTTGGTTGGGGAGACGTTCTCCTACGGTCGCCGTGCGGTGACTATCGAAGACCTCGAGTTCTTTGGCAAGGGGAGTAATATTGTGATCAATACCACCCTTAGTGGTACCTACAACGGTAGTATTTACCTGGTGGGCCGCCCGGTATTTAATCCCAAAAAGAATACGATTGATATCGAGGACCTCGAGTATACCCTGGACACGAAGAGTTATCTTTTCCGCTCAGCGGGCTGGCTTATGAAGAGCACGATCAAAAACAAGATTGCCGAAAACCTGAACTTCCTGCTGGACTATAACATGAAGGACATGCAGCAGCTGTTTCAGGAGCAGTTGCAAGAGTACGAGTTGGCTTCCGGTGTAGTCCTGAACGGCAACCTGGAAGCCATTGACCTTCGCAACGCTTATCTCACCGTAGATGGGATGGTGGTCGACCTGGCGCTGAAAGGCAACGTTAATGTACGGGTAAAAGGGTTGAACTGAGTTATTGCCGGACCATAGTCAGCTGCCGTTCCTTATCCCCGTCCATCATTTTGAGCTGCAGGGTGTCATTGACGAGTTTTAGAACCTCTACCGCCTTTTGAGTACTGGCCTGATTGAGCGTATCCCGTGTGAAAAGATAAGTGCCGTCTATCTGATACGTGCCGGCCTCCCGGTAGTTGAGCGTGCTCTGATAGGTATAATGGTCAGAAGCCATAAAGTGAAGTTTGATTTGATTGGGGTCTACCGCAAGTGGGGTGCCTTCTTCGGTTATTGCTATTGCCTCCCAATGGCCATGCAACGCTTCTTGCTTGAAGCCCGATTCGCAGGCTGTGAGTAATAGGAAGAGCCCCAAAATAACAGTTAGCATTCTCATTCGTAATTCGGTATTGTTTGAGTCCGCTGCAAAAGTACAAACTGATGCCGTCTCGCCCAACTTGGATTTTCTGGCACAAAACTTACCAGAGAAGGACTGGCTCGCCCGTTTTGACTGGTAATTCTCCGGCGGGCATGCAAATTCCAGGCATTTATTGTTTCAAAACAAACGGAACAAGTATATTCGCGCTGTCCAAAAAAAATGACCTGCTCTGGCTATTTTTGCAAAAAATGATGGTCCGGGAAGAAATACGGTCAGAGCAAGTCGTGCTTTTTGTCAAATTATTTGCAGACAAAGCGCAGAGATTGTCAGAGAATTAAAAATAACCATGGAGCAACGCAAACAAGTCCTTTCTGCCATTCAGCCTACCGGGCAAATGCATTTTGGCAATTACTTTGGTGCCGTAAAAAACTGGGTCGCCCTGCAGGAACAGTTCGACTGTATCTATGGCGTGGTGGATTACCACGCGATGACCATGCCGTATAAGCCAAAAAAATTACGGGAAAATACCTGGGAGTTGTTGTTCAACCTGATGGCAGTAGGGGTGAAGCCGGAGTCGCTCTTCATACAGTCCCTGGTGCCTGAGCACGCCGAATTGTGCTGGATTTTCAATTGCTTTGCTTCCTACGGGCAACTGACGCGCATGACGCAGTTCAAAGACAAAAGCGCGCAGGTTCAGGAAACGGCTGTCGACAGCTTTATCTCGGCCGGCTTGCTGGAATACCCCGTCCTTCAGGCTGCTGACATTCTTATCTACCGGGCCGATTATGTACCGGTAGGTAAAGATCAGGAGCAGCATCTGGAGCTGACCCGCAACATCGCACAACGCTTCAATAATCAGATGGGCAAGGAGTTTTTCGTCCTGCCGGAGCCGCTTTACACAGAAGTGCCTAAAGTACGTTCTACAGCCGACCCTACCCGCAAAATGAGCAAAAGCGCAGGGGAGAAGCATTATATCGATGTGTTTGGAGATGAAAACCGCATCCGTAAGCAAATCCGCTCTGCTGTAACCGATACGGGAGATACCCCTGCCGGGGAAATGAGCCCGGGCGTGGACAACCTATTTACCCTGCTTAAAGCGGCGGAGTCGCTTGACGCCTATGAGGCCCTGACGAAAGACTATGAAGCCGGTGCATTGAAATACGTGGAGCTGAAGGATGCTGTAGCAGATGCGCTCGCAGGGCTGAGCAACGACTTTAAAGCCCGCAAAGAGGAATTGAAAGCGGATAAGAAAACGATTAAGAACCAAATCAAAGCGTCTTCTGCCGAAATCCGAAAGAAAGCACAGGAGACGGTCCGTGCCGTAAAGGACCTGGCGGGACTGGCGAATGTGAAGTTTTAAAATGCCACTATGAAAATCATCTGTATTGGCCGCAACTACGCCGACCACGCCAAGGAGCTCAATAACCCGGTGCCGGGCAGCCCGGTGGTATTCATGAAGCCGCCTTCTGCGCTGCTGGTCAACAACAAGCCCTTTTACTACCCGGAGTTTACCCAAGACCTGCACTACGAGGTAGAGGTGGTGTTGAAAATTGGTAAAAATGGTCGGCACGTGCAGCCTGAATTTGCTGCGGATTACTACCCGGAAATCGGTTTGGGCATTGACTTCACGGCCCGCGATGTACAGCAGCGCCTCAAGGACAAAAGCCACCCCTGGGAGATCGCCAAGGGCTTTGATGGCTCAGCAGTGATCGGCGACTTTCTGCCCATTGAGCAGTGCAACCGGGGCGCTATAGAGTTTGAGCTGAAGAAAAACGGGGAGACCGTACAACATGGAAATACTAAAGACTTGTTGTTCTCTTTTGATGATATTATCGTGTACGTATCTAAGTTTTTTAAACTACAGATGGGGGACCTGATTTATACGGGCACCCCCGCTGGTGTCGGGCCGGTCCAGATCGGAGACAAGCTGGAAGGCTTTCTGCACACTAAGACTGAAGTTAAATCAATGTTCCACTGCGAAATCAAATAAGGCCGCAACAAGTGCTTAAAAAGCAAGCCTTTTTGTGCTTTATTCCTATTTTTGCAGCGATTTTACCGGGCGGGTATGCCCGAAGTTAATCCGAAATAAACCGAATTTATGCCATACTTATTCACCTCTGAGTCTGTTTCCGAGGGGCACCCTGACAAAATTGCTGATCAGATCAGCGATGCCCTCGTTGATCATTTCATTGCTTTTGACCCTTCTTCAAAGGTCGCCTGTGAAACACTGGTAACGACCGGGCAGGTGGTACTCGCCGGCGAGGTCAAGTCTGATGTTTACCTCGATGTGCAGCAAATTGCCCGCGATGTAATTGAACGCATCGGCTATACCAAGTCAGAATATATGTTTGAAGCTCATTCCTGTGGTGTGCTTTCTGCCATCCACGAGCAGTCGCCTGACATCAATCAGGGCGTGGAACGCGAAAGCCCGGAGGAGCAGGGTGCTGGCGATCAGGGCATGATGTTTGGTTATGCTTCCAATGAAACAGAGAGCCTGATGCCACTGGCGCTGGCTATTTCCCACAAAATACTGCAGGAACTGGCGGCGATTCGCAAGGCGGGCAAGCAGATGACCTACCTGCGCCCGGATTCCAAGTCTCAGGTGACTATTGAGTACGCAGATGACAATACGCCACAGCGCATTGATACCATCGTCGTATCCACACAGCACGATGACTTTGACGAGGACGAGCGTATGCTGAATCAGATTCGTGAAGACATTATCAAAATAGTCATCCCGAAGGTAAAGGCACAACTTAAGCCGGAACTGCAGCAATTGTTTGACGACAACATTACCTATCATATCAACCCAACCGGTAAGTTCGTCATCGGCGGGCCGCACGGCGATGCCGGACTGACGGGCCGCAAGATCATCGTAGATACTTACGGTGGCAAAGGCGCACACGGTGGTGGTGCTTTTTCCGGCAAGGACCCTTCCAAGGTGGACCGTTCGGGGGCTTACGCTACCCGCCATATCGCGAAGAACCTGGTGGCTGCTGGCGTTTGTGACGAAGTACTGGTGCAGGTATCTTACGCTATTGGTGTGGCGGCGCCTACCAATATCTATGTCAATACTTACAGTACTGCAAAAGTTAAGATGAGTGATGGCGAGATCGCCAAAAAAGTAGAAGAGGTCTTCGATATGCGCCCCTATGCAATCGAGCAGCGCCTGAAACTGCGCACACCAATCTACTCGGAGTCCGCTGCCTATGGCCACATGGGCCGTACGCCGGAGCAGAAGACGGTGAGGTTCGTCGATGGGGCTGGCCGCGTAAAGGAAATGCAGGTGGAAACCTTCACCTGGGAGAAACTCGACTACGTTGATAAAGTGAAAGCAGCATTTGGGTTGTAAGACTTTGCCTGATCATAATATCACAGCGCCGGCCTGTTGCGACAGGTCGGCGCTGTATAGTTTATGAATTAGCGTTAATTTGTTCAATCCAGTGGAATTTCTCTCAAGGCTTATGGCAATAACTGCCCGGAGCATAGCCATGGAGACAAAAAAATAAGGGGCAAGCCACACATTTCAGTGTTAGCCTGCCCCTTTGGGGTACATGGGATTATAAAAATAAGGTAGAGGCCCTTATGGGTTAAGGTTGCCTGTTTTTACCTGGAAAAAGTCGAACCCAGTCGTGTCGGTGTTCAAAAGCAGGGTCGTATCGCCATAGTTGATGCCCCCAAATGGGTTGTTGGGATTATTCAGGGTCGTATTGGAGGGCAGATACCTGACTGCCGGGCTGTCCTGAAAACTGGTATCAACACCGAGTATTAACCGACGCATCAGGACCAGGTCCAGTGTGGTGAGGCTGCCACTGTTGTTGACATCTCCGGCAACGTAAACAAACGGTGATTCAGGTAACTGTATCCCAAGGATAATACGTGCGGCAATCACCAGGTCTAAGGTCGAAACTTCCTCCAGGTAGCTGACTGCCTGATTATCCTGAGGTACAACGGTATATTCCTGGTCTGTCACAAGATCGTCGAAGGCGTATGTGCCCTGAGCATCTGTCGTATCCGCCGCGATGAGCCCCTCATTCCAGTCAAGGAGATGGACCACAATACCGCTTACCGGGGTCTCATTCAGTCGGGTGATTTGGCCGCTGAGCATTGCTGCCTGGGCGTGAAAGGTAGTCGAGAGCAAGCATAGTGCTGCCAGGGTTATGATGGTCTTTTTCATAATAGTTGAGTTTTGAAAGGGGCTGCCCGCCCGTAAGCAGGCAGCCCTAATAATTCATCGAAAGAAAATTAATAATAACGTGCAATCAGAATACGCCGGGTGGTTGGTCCCTCGCTGGTCCAGACCTGTAGCAGGTATAAGCCTTCCGGCAAATGCTGCAGGCTGACCTCAGACTGTCCGGGCTGGGTTTGCAGAACGGTACGGCCATCAGGCGCCATCAGGCGGGCTTTTTCCAGTTGTGCACCCTGTACTGAAATATAGAGTTGATCACTGGCCGGATTAGGGTATGCCCGCACCTGGAATGTTGCTTTATCAGGCGTATCTGTAGGCACCAAGCCATTCTTGACCACCCCTGAGGTAGGTAAGCCCTCCAACTCGAAGTCCAGCTCAGCGGCATTGATCAGTCGGATATTCTCAATATCAAACTGCAGCGGATAGTCGGTGCTCCGCATGAAAATGACATCCTGAATGGTAATGTGCAGCTGACCAATGGCACCGCTGCCTGCTGCGTTGAGGCCGTCTGTTCTGGTTATTGCTACATCAATGCGGCCATCGTCGTAGCGGTCCCTGGAAAGCCCGATCAGGTCTTCGTTGGCGTTACCAATCCAGGACTCCATGAAGGAAGCGGAGGCACTGCCTGGTGCCACTGCGGTAGTATCATATACAATTGTAAAAGCCAGCCCGTATACTTCGGGCACCGTCGTGCCAGGCTCGCCGAGCATGATGTTAAAGGTAGCCGGGACACCCAAAACTACGGTATCCGGTTCGATATAAATGACGCCTGCCATGCTGCGGTTCTCTTCCTCAGGCAGTAGGTTGACTTCTTCGCCCCAGTTGTTGACCAGCGCCAGGGTATCTGCTGCATCAATGAAGCCATCACCGTTGGCATCCAGGTGTTTGTAGTTGATGTTGGAAGTTGGCGTAGCGTTCTGCCAGCCGGGTGCTACTTGTGCTTCCCAGATAATAGTGGCGTCCGTTCGCTCAGGCCCTGCAGTACCAAAACCAAGGCCAATATTGAGCAGGTCGAAGTGGGTCACCAAGCCATCCACATCGGTATCTCCGGGCCAGACTTCAGGCTGCAGGACATCGACGGTGCCATTTTGCAGGACCACTGGTAAGATGTTTTCCAGGTCGGTCACTTCAATGCTGACCGGGGTGGGGGAGAAGGTCACCGGGGTGGGCCCCTCCAGTGTATCGGCCTGCAGGCAAAGGGTGAAGAGGGGGGCTCCATCCGGCAGGGTTACCGTATTGAGGTTGGGGTCAAACCAAGACATAGCAATCGCGCCTTCTTCTGTCAGATTAAGGTTGAAGCCAGTGGTCAAATTCAGGCCGGGGAGGTTGTTGGCCAGCAGCAGGGTGTCAAAGCTTAGCCGGTCTTCATCCCAATTAAGTGACAATTGTACCGTACCGACATCCGTAAAGTTTTCAACTGTGATGTCGAGGCAGACCACCTCACCAGTGTCTACCATAGCACTTCCGATCTGAAGTGTCACATCGTCCGGGCCTCCGGAGCCCTGTATGAAACAGCCACCATCCACCGGTGTGACTGAGGTCCCGGCGTTATTGTCCAGCACAAAGGGGAGTACAGCGTCGTTGAAGCGGATACCTGTGGAGCTGCCTTCAACGCCGGTGGCTTCAAAACAAAGCTCGAAGAGCACCGCTCCATCGGAAACCGTCACGCCCTCCGGAATGACCGTACCCCAGGTCAGGCTCAACTGCCCGTTGGCGGTTTCGGTTTCATCGGTTTGGAAAGCGGAAGCATCACCCAGGGCGCCACCGGATATCCCCGTGTAGGTAAGAATATTGGGCAGCCAGGTGATGCCCGCCTCGAATCCGTTTACAGCCGGCACATCGGAAATCGTCACGGGGACGCAGAAGCTTGTACCTGGAGTGACCACCGCTTCTCCGATTGTAACAGTAGCCTCGTTGCCCAGGCCATTACAGTCCGGGACGGCTGGAGGGGGGCTGTAGGTTGTGCCTTCCGCATCGGTGATGGTCACACTATAGGTGGCATTGGCCGGTACATTTTCCAAAGTGGAGACCAAAGAATCCTGTTCTGCAAATCCGGTGCTCCACTCAAAGGTGTAGGGCTGTACCCCGCCGGTCCAAACCACGCAGGATACATCGGCCAGAACGCTACCATCTGCAAACTGAGTGCATTGGAAAGAATAAGCAGTCAGGAAATCGCCCAGAACCGTACAAGTGCCATCTTCGAAGCTGACAGCCACTTCGGTACCGCTTTCCAGGTAGCCGGGCAGTATGCTGTCATCAAAGGCGATATCGGTTTGGCTGCCGGCATTGCCTACCGCATCGAAGCAGATTTCAAAGAGGGTGGCATCCTCCTGTATCGGAAGGCCTTCCGGGATGTCGATATCCCACTGCACAGTCAGTTGTCCGTTGCCTGTTTGAGAAAGGTCAAGCCCATCGTCAAGCAAGGCAGTTAATGCCCCTTCATTGACGCCGGTGAAGGACAGGACATCAGCCGACCAGGTCAGCGCAAAATCCAGCCGGGTGATAGGAGGGACCTCGCTTGCTTTGACCGGAATACAGATGGATCCCCCTTCTTCTACCATTTCGTGAGCTACGTAAATGGTTGGATCAGTACCCATACCTGCGCAATCGGGGGTGATGGGGTCAGGTGTGGTGGTACAACCGTTTGCATCTGTAATGGTGACACTGTATGGCTGATCCGGGCTTACGCCAGTCAGCGTACTTGCCGTATTGCTTGTTGTCTCAGTGAAGCCAGTACTCCATTCGAAAGTGTAGGGCGTTGAGCCGTCCGACCAGACCACACAGGTGACATCAGTAACGGCGCTCCCATCTGGCATGATCGTACACGCGTAGGTCAAAACCGTTTGCAAGCTTTCCTCTTCAAGGGCTATACCCATTTCAAAGGTACAACCGGTATTAGAATCGGTTACGGTGAGGAAGTAGTCTCCTGCCATCAGATTAGAAATGCTATAGGCGTCCGTTTGACCGGTGTTCCATACAAAATCATAAGCTCCGGAGCCGCCTGCCACTTGTACCTGAATGGCCCCGTCGCTGTTGCTACAGGTAGGTGGGGTCAGAATGACATTGCTGACGCTGATGCCATCCTCGGGGGTTACGTTGAATAAACCGGAAACCTGATCGCCGTTTGTATTGGATACGATGAGTTCGTACAATCCAGCCGGCGCATTCGTAAGGTTGGCCTCACTGCCAACCGTTGCATTCCCCTGCATCCAGGAATAGGTGTAGGGCGGCGTGCCACCAGCTACAACAACTGAGAGGTTACTTCCGGTAGTGCAGTCGCCCAGGTCCTGACAGGCACTGGCAAACCTAACCGGCTCGGAGAAACCATCTTCTATGGATACTCCGCCTCCCAGCAGGCTGAAGCTGGGCAATATTTCAGAATTGCCCAATGCGATTTCTGTGTTAGTGATATCACTGGCTGATACAAATTGAAAGCCACCATAGCCGTCGTCCCCGATGACTTCGAAGCAAAAATCGAATATTGCGGTGCTGTCAATCAAATCCAGACCGGTAAAGTCCGTATTGAACCAAACAAAAGTAGCTCGACCTTCACCAATAAATTCGCCTTCCAGGTTGAAGTCCTCAGGGATTAGGCCAGGCAGGTTGAAATTAGTAATTTCTATAAAGTCAAGCCGGGTGGTGTCCCATTGGAAAGCCGTTTGTACGGCCAGGATGTCTTCAAAGTTATTCACGCGTACCGATAAGCAAACCGTATCGCCGGGCGCAGCGGTCTGACTGTCGATTAGGAGATTGAAGCAATTTTGCTGGGCATGTAGGGCAAAGGTGCTGAGCACAAGCGCGACTATGCCAAAGATCATTTTTTTCATGGAGATGCTATTTTGTCTTTTCTCCGCCGGAGTTTTGTCCTGCGGACGTTCCTGGAATTATTACGATACAAATGTAGGTGCACTATGGGCTGAAAAAAAGTACATTATTATTCAATTATAGATTTTTGATACTATGAAATAGTACTTGAATATTTGTTTTTACTAGTTTTGGGCTACTTAAATATAGATTTAAAGATGCAGCAATCAAAACTGATCGACTTGCTTCGGAGCCTTGATATCCGGGAAACCGCCCGTTTTCGGGACCTGGTAGCCTCTCCTTTCTTTAATAAGAACCATAAGATACGGGCTTTACTGGAGTTTTGCCTGCGCTTTGGACCCGACTATGAGGCGGAAGGGCTGGATAAGCAGGCGGCATACCGCTATGTCTTTAAGGAGGAAGGCTACAATGAGCTCCGCCTGAATAATGTGCTGTCGGATACGCTGCAGCTGGGGTACCAGTTACTCGCCCAAATAGAACTGGACGACCGGAGCTGCATAGTAAAGCGCCTGGAACTCCATGCTTTACTGGAACGCCTGGCAGAGAAGCACCTGCGCCACAGCACGCAGCGGTTGCAGCAGCTTACCGAGCAGCTGCCCCATCGCTCTCATCATTATCAGCACGAGCGTTACGAGATGGCGCAGCTGTTGGACCGCTACGCCCTGCAGCGTAATCCCCGCCGCTTCACGCCTCATTTGCAGCAACAAAGCGATGCCCTTGATCGCTACTACTGGTGTAATAAGCTTCGCCTGGCCTGCGATATGGCCAGCCGCAACCGCGCCATAAATGCAACCTATACCTGCCATTTTCTGGAAGAACTATTGAGTTTATTCCGTCAGCAACCACCGCTACTGGTAGAATCTCCGGCCTTGCAGACCTACTACCAGGCGCTTATGATGCTAAGCTCAGAGGAAGAAGGGTATTACCAGGCCTTGCGGGCAATGCTAAGTCAGCATCATAGCGTCTTTACGCTTGAGGAACTGCAGGATTTGTACGATTATGCCCAAAACTACTGCGTCAAGCGCATCAATTCGGGCGAGGCCGCTTTTTACCGGGATATCCTGGATTTATACAAGGAAATGCTGGACCGGAAGGTATTGCTCCGGCAGGGCTACCTCACGCAGTGGAGCTATATCAATATCGTTACCGCTGGTATTCGCCTTCAGGAATTTAAGTGGACAGAGGACTTTATCTACACCTACCGGTCGCAATTGGCACCCCAGGTACAGGAAAACGTATTTACCTATAACCTCGCTGCACTTCAATTTGAGCGTGCACAGTACCAGGATGCTTTGCAGACCCTACAGGGTGTCGAGTTTTCTGATGCCTTCTACCACATGGCCGCCAAGATGATACAGCTCAAAAGCTACTACGAACTGCAGGAGGAGGAAGCCCTTTACGCGCTTTTGGAAGCTTCCCGCAAATACATCAAGCGCAACCGTCAGCTTTCCACCTATCAGAAACAATCGAACGGCAATTTCCTCAAGATGATTGCCCGTCTGCAAAAACTGCGCAGCCGTCAGGCACAGTACGGTAGTGCACCACCGGAACCTTTGAATGCCCTGCTGCAGCGCATCGATGCTCAGCCCGAGCTGGCGAACCGCAGCTGGCTGCGGCGGAAGGTGGGCTCGCTGGTGTAGCGCTTTAACCAGGCATTTGCCAGGCGCTCTGCCCCAGCTTCCCCTGGGGAAACCTGCCGGAGAGCGGGAAGCTCCCCGACAGGAGCCACGCTGCTGCTGGTGTAGAGCTTAACCCCGGACCTTTCCAAGAGCTCTGCCCCAGCTTCATATAAGGATGTTTCGCCTGAGCAGAACAAAGGTCATTCAAGTCTTCACTATCTTTTGGAATAGATTAAACGACTGACAAGCCATCAATCCGGTCGAAATGCTTAGCGTTATGAGTGAGTAGCGGTAAGCCATGAACAAGAGCCGTAGCACCAATGAAAATATCCCTGAACTCAATCAGTTTACTGCGTTTACGTAGAGCATGATAGATTTCTGCTGACTTTTCTGCTACTGGTTTAGTAAGGGGGAGAATAGTTAACGGTTGAGTTAGAATTTTAATGTCTTCCTTTTTGACATCATCAGTGGCGCCCATTAACAATTCGTACAGCGTCACTGTGGAGATATACAGTTCTGTCTGATCAGGCAGTAGGTAAAGTTTTGTTTTTGTCTTTTCTTTCGCCCGTAAAAATGATATAAAAATACTTGTATCAGCTACCATTCCGGAACTTGCCATGCATTCATTTTTTTGCTGTTTGCCTGCATCAATTTTATATCCTCTTCGCTCCAGTTAGAGACCTTTAAGATTTTTGCTTTGTAAGAACTGAAGTCCTCTGTATTTTCCTTTTCCTGTTTGCTGAGTAGGAAGTCGAGGAAGTCTAAAATCTCTTGCCGTTTTGCAGCATTGAGCATTCCAAACTTGACAATTATCTCATCCATTGCTTTTACTTTGTTTGCAAATATAAAACAATCAGATGAGTGTAAAAAGTTCGGAAACGGTGCATTCTGGCTGAGTACACTATAACTATGGCGTGGCAATTTGCCCGCCAGGTCTCATCTGGTCGGCCGGGCCCGCTGGTGTAGAGCTTAATCCAGGACATTTCCAAGAGCTCTGCCCCAGCTTCTCCTGGGGAAACCTGCCGGAGAGCGGGAAACTCCCCGAGAGGAGCAACGCTGCTGCTGGTGTAGAGCTTAACCCCGGACCTTCCCAAGAGCTCTGCCCCAGCTTCTCCCGGGGAAACCTGCCGGAGAGCAGGAAGCTCCCCGAGAGGAGCAACGCTGCTGCTGGTGTAGAGCTTAACCCCGGACCTTCCCAAGAGCTCTGCCCCAGCTTCCTCTTGGAAAACCTGCCGGAGAGCCGAAAGCTCCCCGACAGGAGCCACGTTGCTGCTGGTGTAGAGCTTAATCCAAGGCCTTTCCAGGCGCTCTGCCCCAGCTTCCTCTGGGGAAACCTGCCGGAGAGCAGGAAGCTCCCCGACAGGGATAGCGCTGCTGGTGTAGAGCTTAATCCAAGTCCTTGCCAGGCGCTCTGCCCCAGCTTCCCCTTGGGAAACCTGCCGGAGAGCGGGAAGCTCCCCGAGAGGAGCAACGCTGCTGCTGGTGTAGAGCTTAACCCCGGACCTTGCGAGGCGCTCTGCCCCAGCTTCCCCTGGGGAAACCTACCTACAAAATGTTAACCAGCCGCCGCCCCCCGAGCCGTGCTCAGTAGCCCCGCACCTTCTGCACGGTCACAGAAAACCCATTGTGCCTTACGTCCCTGAATCACTAAGCTTCGTACTTTCTACAATGTTTTTTTTGAAAAAGAAGCCCAAAAATTTGGAAAATATTGCGGGGGGGGGTAAATTTGATCATTGCTCAAATGTAAAAGCACATAATAAAACGGGAATTTGATGTTTTGCAGTATTTGTGTTGCTTGCAGCACGCTCTGTCGTTCGGGCGCTCCGTTCATTTCGATTAATTGCACCAGGTTTTTTTTAGTTTTTGTATGGGCAAGGGCTACGAGCTCAGCGTTCAAAATAGGAGTTACACTAATCGCTTGGCTAGTGGATTGAGCCGTAGATGCTTGACAGTTAACGCCCAGTACCAGTAAGAGGTCAGGCGTGAAAAGACTATCAAATATTTCGGTCTAGTCGCACTAGGTAATTGCGCATACATTGGTACTGCTTGAATTTAGAAAAGGTGCAGTGCAATAAGATATTATGGTAAGCCTCCTAATGAAGGCTTACCTCTGTTGAGTCAATTCTATTTACTTAAATATTTTACATCATGAAAAACAAGATTTATTCTTCCTTGCTAGTTATTGCCGTGGCATTAATTGGCTTTTTTGTAGTACCTGTGCAGGGATACTCTCACAATGGCAGCTCTCAGCACACATGGGAATTGACATACTGTAATACACCTGATGGGGGTCGACATACAATTGCGATGCTTCGGGGCCAGGATGCCTTGACCAAGTTTGTCACTGCGATTATTAATCAATTATAGCCCATCATGCTTTTGGTTACGAGACTTTAAAGATATTTTTCTAAATATGTGAAAGTTTCGAGTGTCTTGAATTTATTAACTGTAGGAAAATCAAATAAAGTGGAGTGTTCTACAGTCATAGCTTCAAAATCATGGTGGGCTAAATTCCTTATTCAGAAATGATGATCAACTTTTATAGCAGATACTTAGGGTTAATCTCCTTATTGTATTTATGCACTATGTGTACTAATGACAGCGACCGGGAGTACTTAGGTGCCGGAGCATGTGTAATCGATACAACAAGTATCATACAAGTGAATTCTCCTGCTATCACACCGGTATACGGAATCACCCAGCAGCTTGAACCAAATCAGTTTATTGCTTATACCCCTGTTATTCATTCCATTGACTGGGTAGATTTGTCCAATAGTAATTCGCCGCTCAACAAGCGGTTACAGCTGTTGCATGAAGGGCCAAAAGGTATTGATAATGTGAAAGATATTTACCTGCATAACTCAGATACCATTTTTGTAGCTTGCGCATACCATCTTTTTATTATAGATGCTGAAGGGGCTATCATACGCAGAATCCCTATTAATCAGTCGTCAAGCCCTTTAAAGGGTATTGACTTTTCAAATGTAACTTTGTATGCTCACAAGAAGAATGGGACGGGCATTCATTATTACCCCAAAGAAAAGTCATTGTACATCCCTTGCAAGGCTAGCCGATATGACCAATTTACCATTCCAGACCACTATGAAGTGCCCATTTTGGCTAAGTGGGATGTTTCAAATGATTCCGTAACGATACTTGACCTTGAATACCCGGATAAATTCAGGGAACAATCATACGGATTACTCAACCGGCCTAATATTTCCTATACTGAAGGCAAAATCGTGTATAACTTCAAAGTCGATTCAGATATCTATGTTTATGATTTGAAGACCCAAAAGGTTATAACGCACAAGTGTCAAAGCCAGCTTGCCGACGATGCGGAGCCTTTTCTGGTCAGAGGGACTGTATCGAGAGACCCGGAGGCATTAGTAAATCACGTACGGGGCAATCCAGACTATGGGGGAGTCATTTTCAATCCTTATCGTAATGAATACTATCGGAGTTTATTGTTTCCCGATGACTTTTCTGTAGGCAGAAATCAACTTAAAAAGATGTCTCTTATGGTCCTCTCGCCAGAGTTCAAAGTCAAAAAGGAAATTATTCTACCGAAAGGTACCGTTTCGTTTATGACCAGAGTTTTTACAGAACAAGGTGTATTGCTACCAATGCTGAATGATGACGAGGATATTAAGCTGTATAGGCACTTGAAACTCACTTGTACCTGAGACGGGGCTATGCGGTCACAGTATATCAAACCCATTGTGCCTTACGTCCCTGAATCACCAAGCTTTGTACTACCTACAATGTTTTTTTTTGAAAAAGAAGCCCAAAAATTTGGAAATATCGCGGGGGGGGTAAATTTGATCATCGCTCGAACAGAAAAGCACATAATAAAACGGAAATTAGATTTATTGCAGAATTAGCGTTGGCTATAAAGCTCTCTGTTGTCCAGGCGCTCCGTTCATTTTGATATTGCACCAGGTTTTTTTAAAGTTTTTGCATAGGTAACGGTTACGAGCTCAGCGTTCAAAATAGAAGTTGCACCGATCATGCTTGTCTAGTGGATTGAGCCGAAAGTGCTTGACCGTTTAAGATTTAGCACCAGCAACAAGTATTCAAGGAGTGAAAAAACGATCAAATATTTCGGCCTAGTTGCACTAGGTAATTGCGCATGTAATGGTACTGCTCAAATTTAGAATGGGCGGTAGTAGATGAGGTTGTAGTAAAGTTGCAGTGTAATAAGATATAAGGTAAGCCTCCTTGAAGGCTTACCACTGTTGAGTCAATTCTATTTACTTAATTAAATATTTTACATCATGAAAAACAAGATTTATTCTTCTTTGCTGGTTATTGCCGTGGCATTAGTTGGCTTTTTTGTTGTCCCTGTAGAGTCATCTGCTGCTACGCAAGGTTGGGTAAGCCAATACTGCAATATTGAATATCCAGATGGGACTTATTCAACTCATGTAGAATGCGATGCATGGGGTGGTTCATGTAATGATCAGTATTGCTGTGAAGATGTTTATTGAGAATAGCCTAAGCTAGTAAAAGTCTTATTTTGATGGCTTTCGAAGTAATTATATCTTTTTATAGTAGGCATGAGAAGTAAGTACCTATACTTCCATGCCCTACTTTCTTTATGATAAATAAGGTTTTTATTTAATGCTGGTTGTTGCATTTGGGATTTGAATTCAGCCAGGTAAAACATGTTTAGTTTATGAAAATTGCATTCTTCATATTCCCATGCCTGCTGCTACTAATTCTGCTCAGCGCTTGTGCTCCTGACGCTCCCGGCGTAGAAGCAAACACCTGCGCAATTGACTCCACCCAATTGGTTAAAATACCGATGAGCAGTGAAATGATTAATTCCTACAAGGCAACCCAATTGATCAAACAAGATGGGCGTGAAAAAATGGTAGCCTATAATAATGTCATGCATGGTATTGACGTGGTTGATCTGGAACAAAAAGCAATGAGTGATTTTGTTCGGTTGAAGAAAGAAGGGCCTGAGAAAATTGCCAAGGTCAGAGGCTTCTACTATGTCAATAAAGACTCGGTATTTATATTCACCGACTTCAAAATCTTCCTCATCGATATGGAAGGAGGTTTTAAACAGGTGATTGAGGTCAACTCGGAACGATCTAAGATCAACGGGCTTGACTTTTCAGAGTATCTCCATGATGTAAGTCAGAAAAGAGGAAGGTCCGTGTATTTTGACCGCAACACAAATTTCCTCTATTTTCCCTTAAGGTGTTACCGGTATGATCAATACACCATACCTGAGCATTATGCCCGCGAAAACAGCCTTTGCGGCAGACTGAATATCAATACTTTGAAGTTCGAAAAACTGGATATTCATTACCCGGATATTTTCCGGGAAAAGAGCTTTGGCTTACTGAGCAGCCCAAACTTTCTTTTTCTGCAAGACAAGATTGTTTACAATTTCAAAACTAGCAGCAAAATATATGTTTACGATATAGCGTCCGGAAGAACAGCGGTCAAAGAAGCACCATCCGCCTATGCACCTGAGGAAGCGGAAGCCTACTATGGCAGTACGGGAGCTGGTGATGAACAGATTCACCATGTTACAAACAATCCGGAATACCGGGAGTTGAAATACATCCCAGAGCAACGTCAATATTACAGGGCGGTCATCAATACCCACCCGACAAAAGCTCGGCGCAAGCTTTCTTATTTTACCGTGATGGATGAGCAATTTAATGTGCTGACTGATTTTGAGTTACCTCCGTATCATTTTCCAATTGGAGCTTTGCCTTCAAAACACGGGCTAATGTGTTACGCAACGAACGTGCCTGAGCAGGCCGCTGCATTCAGGGTATTCCGTACAGAATGTGATTGAATTCTTATATTTACATATCTCAGCGTAGTGTAGTGAATCAGTAAAGCTCAGTTTAGCACTTTTGTGCCACGTTGTTCTTACATGAAACCGATTTTATATGATAAAAAAATGGTTTGTCCTTCTTGCAGTAGGGTGCATTTTGTGCCAATGCGCGCCTTCCTCCGGTAATTCTTCGGAGTCAGATGGCACTACTATGCCTGCTTCTATCAGTCGCGAACAAGTAGCGGGAGCAGTTATACGCACGGTACCCGTAGTGCGAAAAGATTTCGTTGTCCAGGTTTTTTCCAGTGGCACACTGACCGCAACCCGGCAGACGGATATCCAAGTCCAAGTCTCTGGTAGCCTCCTGGAATTACTCGCCCTGGAAGGGCAGGGCTTAAAAAAAGGAGCGGCACTGGCGATGTTGGATTCCACGGCTTTGATGCTGGACCTGGAAAAAGCCAAACTCCAATTAAAAGAAGCAATTTACAACAAAGACGATCAATTGGTGATGCAGGGAGGCACCTGGGGGGTAGATACCTCAGTCAATGCGGAAACCTTTGATAATATTCTGCTCCGCAGTGGGCTAAGCAATGCCCGGCACGCCATCAAAAGATTGAAATACGAATTGTCGCAAATGACCATCCGGGCCCCTTTCGACGGTATCGTGGCTGACCTTGAGGTAAAGCCTTTTCAGCAGCTCACCGGTCAGACTACGATTTGCCGTTTGATAGATCCGGAAAGCTTTGTGGCCGCATTTCAACTTCTGGAAAAGGATGCGATTGATATTTCTATTGGGCAGCAGGTAAGTGTGAGCCCTGTTGCAAGGCCTGGCTTACAGTTGAGGGCGCAAATTTCACGGATCAACCCGGTGGTAAGCAGCAGTGGGTTAGTCCGCATTCAAGCCAAAATATCTGCTCAGGATATACAAGCCCACGCAGATATACTGTGGGAAGGGATGAAAGTGAACGTTGTCATTGAAAAGCGCATACCGGGTCAGTTAGTGGTGCCTAAATCAGCATTGGTCGTGCGCTCTGGGCGGGAAGTAGTGTTTGTGTACGATGAAGCCGCAAAGCGTGCCAAGTGGAAGTATGTGAACCACGCCTATGAGAATGAGTCAGAAGTTGCGATTACAGAGGGCCTGCAGCCCGGGGAGCTAGCCATAACTGAAGGGAACTTGAACCTTGACCATGATACAGAGGTGGTGCTGGCAGATACTGAATAAGCCTGGGAGTCTTTCACCAAAGAGGCAAAAGGCATAAACTAAAAGGATGCTTCAATTTTTGGTACAACGGCCCGTCGGGGTTTTTCTCTCTTTCCTGGGGCTTTTCGTTATCGGTATCATCATGGCCGCCCGGCTTCCCGTTTCCCTGCTTCCGGATGCGGCCATACCCGAAATTGCCGTGCAGGTGGAATACCCTAATGTTGCTGCCCGGACGATCGAAAGTACCATCACAAGGCCTCTGCGCAATCAACTGCTCCAGACCAACCACCTCAAGGACATCAAAAGTGTATCACAGGATGGAGCAGCCCTCATTCATCTGGAGTTCGAGTTTGGCACCAATACCCATCTGAGCTTTATCGAGGTCAACGAGAAGATAGATCAGATCATGTCCCGTCTGCCCCGTGACATGCAACGGCCCAAAGTCATCAAGGCCAATGCCGGGGATATCCCGATTTTCTATGTAAGCGTAGTGCCTCGTGAAAATGGAGGTGGGGCGCCTGACTTTATAGCGCTTTCCGAATGGGCGAAGACTACCCTAAAGCGCCGCATGGAGCAATTGCCACCGGTTGCTTTCGTCGACTTAAGCGGATGGGTGGAACCGGAAATCGTACTGGTGCCCAAGCCAGATATGCTGTTGAGCCTTGGGCTGCAGGAAACGGATATTGAACGCCTGTTGCAGCAAAACAATTATGACTTGGGCAGTGTGCTGCTTCAAGACGGGCACTACCAATATAATGTGGAGTTTTCTTCCCAATTGCAGTCCCCGGAAGATTTGGCGGAAATATACTTTAAGCACGATGATCAGGTGTTGGCCCTGAAAGAAATTGTGGACATAAGGGTAAGCCCGCAAAAAGATGTGGGTAAGTATCTCTATAATGGGCGTCAGGGTATCGTTTTTGCCATACGTAAACAATCCGAAGCCCAAATATTGGAATTGAAAACCGCTTTTGCCCGTTTGCTGGAAGAGCTGCAGCAAGAATATCCGGAGCTCGATTTTTATATGTCCAATGATCAGTCTGCCCTGCTTGAAGTATCAATTGACAGCCTCCGAAGCAGTTTGCTCTATGGCGGCATCGGGGCGTTTCTGATCTTGTTCCTGTTCTTTCGTCAGTGGCAGTCTCCACTATTGATTGGTGTGGCCATACCTGCAGCGCTGACTGTTACCTTGTTAGGGTTTTTCCTCGCAGGTTTGTCCATCAATATCATTTCCCTGTCAGGGTTGATCCTTGGCCTGGGGCTAATGGTAGACAACTCCATCATCGTCATAGAGAACATAAGACAATTTAGAGAGCAGGGCTTTTCCAAAATTGACGCAGCCGTGCAGGGGGCCAATGAAGTGATCCGTCCGCTTATCAGTTCTGCCCTGACCACTTGCTCGGTTTTCGTACCATTGATTTTTCTGAGCGGCATGGCCGGGGTGCTTTTTTATGACCAGGCCATTTCAATAGTCCTGGCCCTTGGCAGTTCTCTGCTAATTGCTTACATCCTGCTGCCCACCATCCTAAATCAATCCTGGAAAAAAACTGCGCCTTCGGCATTAGGCGCTCAGGCACGGCCTGTGCCCAACAGAGGAAATCGGTTGTTTACTCAAACGGTGGATACTGTGCTGCGCCACCGGATAGTTTTTGGTGCTTCTTTTGCCCTTTTTGCCGCCGCAGGCCTTCTAATGTCAGACCGGCTTCCGCGAGCATCTTTCCCTGAAATTACACGGGCCGGGCTGGAGATCAATATTGACTGGAACGAGCCCATTCGCTATACTGAAAACCAAGCCGGTATGACAGCATGCTGGCAGCATTTCCAGGAGCGCTTCCCCAGCTCAGGCATTTTTGTTGGCGACCAGCAGTTTTTACTAAGTAAACAGCAACTGAGCTCCAATGAAGCCCAGGCTTTTTTCTTTGGGGCTATTGATCGGGGCGACGCCGCCAGAGAAGCCGTTGCCAAATTTATAGAAAACGAATACCCCGGATCAAAAGTAGACATCAAATTAATTAACAATTTATTTGATGAGATTTTCGGACAGGAGGAAGCGCCTTATCTCCTGCATTTGCAGTCCAATGCAGCTCTTGGTACGCCCTCCCCTGAGGAGTTAATGCCTGTAATTGACTGGCTCAGGGCAAGAGGCCTTCAGGTATCCATACCGCCGCAAAAGGAAGAATTGATCGTGGAGATACTCAGGGATCAAGTCTTGTCTTATGATGTAGACTATCAGGCGTTGTATGCTAAATTACAATCGGTCTTTAGCGCTAATCAAATCGGGGTATTGAAAGGCGATGAGCGTCAAATCCCGATCCGCTTATCGGCAGCAGACACGGCTTTTCAAGCCAACTTTGATGCTGCTTTTGTGCAAAACCAGTCTGGCCAGTCGTTTCCGCTAAGTTTGTTCGTCCGTATGCACAAACGGCTGGGTTATAAAAAAATAACTGCCCAGAAATCGGGGGAAATGGTAACCGTCCCTTTGTTCCTTTCAGCCGGGCAATCTTTTGAGGACCTAAAAAGCAATTTTCCCCAAAACACCAATTTAGCCGTCTCCTATTCTGGTCAGGCTTTCGCCAATCAGGTGCTCATAGCAGAATTACTGCGGGTATTTGCCATTGCGCTCCTTTTGCTATACCTGATTTTGGCAGCGCAGTTTGAGTCGTTGTTACAGCCGCTTATTGTACTGCTCACGGTGCCATTCGGCCTGGCAGGAGCGGTTTTGTCGTTGTATATGCTTGGGCAAAGCCTAAACCTGGTCTCCGTGATAGGCATGATCGTCATGAGCGGTATTGTTGTCAACGATGCCATTCTAAAAGTGGATATCATGAACCATCTGTCAAAGCGCCTGCCCATCCGGGAAGCTATTCATCAGGCTGGCGTTCGTCGGCTGCGGCCCATCCTGATGACCTCCCTGACGAGCATCCTGGCGCTCACACCTATCCTGTTTTCAGGCGGGTTAGGCGCTGAGCTGCAGCGGCCGTTAGCGGTGTCTGTTATCGGTGGGCTGACCATTGGCACCTTGGCCAGCCTTTATGTGATACCGTTGCTGTATAGTGTGTTGGGAAGTTGGCATGAAAAACGGCATTGACAATAAGTCCCAACATAGTCTTAACCCAATGCTCACCGTCGCAGCACAAATAAAGGCGTGAAAAAAAGCAATACAACCACCGAAAATAAAAGCCCCCCTATGGCACCGATAGCCAACGAAAACCAGAATACTTCCTGCTGCCCGTGAATGAGGAATGGGGCTAAACCCAAAGAAGTGGAGAAGATAGTGAGCAAAATAGGGGCGATTTTGTGCTGAAGCGCTTTTATATAAGATTTCAATAGAGGGGCACCCGGATATTTCTTCCGAAATCTATTGAAATCGTTGATCAAAAAAATCAAACCATTTACGACAAGTCCGCTCGTCAGTAAAAAAGAGGTGTAACCACCCTGATCAAACGGGAATTTGAACCAATAGAATGTCAGAAAAATACCGATAAAGGAGGTGGGGATAATTAAAATGATGGCCAATGCCTGCTGTAAAGATTCAAAGGTGAGTGCACAAACAAAGAAAATGAGCACGAGGACGAGCCCAAGAAGGGCAGATTGTTCCCCAAGGTGGCTGTCCCATCCGAATCGCCGCCTTTCTATGGAGTAGCCCAGTGGCAATTCTTTTCTCATCTCTTCGATTTTTTCATTAAGAAATTTACTGCCAAAACTAGCAGAGCCCAGGTACTCAAACGTAATGGATTGAATGTACTGCTGATTTTCCTTGCGTACAGAGGCAGGCACTTGCCGCCTTTCCAGCCGGGCGAAATCAGAAAAGGCAACGAATAGGCTATCGGCAGGCTGAGGAACCTGTTCCAGGTGCCAGCGGTCCTTTCTTGACAGTTGATCAGATACCAACCGCACCGGGATCAAACCAGGGAGGTGGAAATCAGGGCTTCGGTTCTGGTCAGCTTGCGCAAGGGTACGCTGAACCATAGGTATTGTCAAACCTTGCTGCACCATTTTGCGGCGATCCAGTTCCACATACAAGGCGTACAAATCTTTTTCAGACCGGGAGTAGTTGGCTGATGTATTCACTTCCTGAATTCGGGAATTCAGCAATAACTTATCGGCAAAATTTCGGGCTTGTTTTTCTATTTCACCCTTTTGATACCCATACATGGAAACCCGGAAGGTAGGAGGTGAGGCTGCACGGTCGTTGCTAAATCCTCTGCCTATGCCAAAGATATTCCAAGTCACTCCTCCCATATTAAAACTGAAAGCCGTTACCCTGGATTTTAGCTGGGCCGGGAAGCTGTGCTCATAAGCGCGGTTGAAGTAGACTTCTATTGCAGCGTGTTGTCCATTATCAATTTGGGCTACATACTTTTGGACCTCTTCCGGAAACTGACTCAGATAAGCTTCAATCCTTTGAACCACTTCATTCATTTGCTCCAGGGTCGCACCATTAGGCAAATCGGCATGGATATACAGCACCGTTTGGTCGGCATCCCTGAAGCCCGAACCTTCGTACACATACAGGCTGAAGAGCCTCAGCGTACCGCCTAGCCATTTGTTTAAATAGGGCTTCATGTTCTCTACATACCATTCATCGCCCAGGGTTGCATTGTACCAGTCTTTGCCAGGAATCCGGTTGGGCAGCAAAAAAACGGGCAACCCAAAACAAAGGACAATCAGTCCAATGAGCAGTTTTTTATGCCTCAGCAGCAGCGTCAGCAGCGCTGCATAGGCAACATACAAGCGTACGATCCTTCTTCGGGGCCCAAAGGGAAAGGCTGCTTTGTAGTTCACAGTGGACCTTGGGTAGAACCGTTCCATAAGAGCAGGGATCAGCCATGCTGCCACCACAGTGGAGACCAAAAGGTTGATGCCGATGACTTTTGCGAAACTCATGAGATCAGCCTGCCAATTTTCCGGAAGGAACCAGACAATAAACAGCGCGGAAAGGGTGGTAAGGGTGCTGGCTAAAATAGCCGGGAAGACCTTTCGGTTGCCCTGATTTTTCCAGTGGTGCATCATCACAATAGCGTTGTCGATAACCATGCCAAAGGAAACCGTAATGCCGGCCAGTGCATACAAATGGATTTCAATGCTTAGGAAATAATAAAAAATGAAGGCAATACCCAGATTGGCCATTAAGCTTAGCAGTATGATGAGCGGAGAGCGCCAGTTGCGGTAGGTGAGGGCCATCAACATCAGCAGCACGCCCAAAGAAAGCAGAGAGCGTTGTGCAATTTTTTCCAATTCTAACCTCAGGTAGGTTGTAGCATCGTAGTCTGTTAAAAGCTGATAGGTTGGAGGAAAGCTTGAGGCTTGTTCAGACAACGCTTCCTTTACGCGGGGTACAAGCTGCAACTGATTGACCCCGCTTTGGGCATAAAAAGCCAGCCGAATGCTGTTTTGTCCATTGACCCGGTAAAACTGAGTGGGCGGCAGCTCTTCCCACTGCAGTTGCGCCAATTCCCCCAGGCGGATAATCTGCCCTGAAACGTTTAGGATTGGGAGGCCTGAGAGTACTGCCCTTTGCTCCGCTATAGTTTGTTGTTCCATCCATTCTGGAGTATTGTTCAATACCACCCATCCTGAATGCAGCGCTCCGAATATCTGGCCAAGGCTCTGCCGGTCGAATGCGGCCTGAAGAGCCATTAAAATATCAGTCTTCTCCAGCCCTAATTGCAATAGGAGTTCCTCCTTCATTGTAATTTTCCAAGCCGAAGCGTTGCCGCCTTTCACTTGTATGTCCTCTACGCCATCTATGAGAGACAACCGTGGTTTGAGCTTGTCAGATGCGAACCGGAACAGGGCTTCTGGGCTGTCTGCCCCGCTTAGCGAGTAGAGCAGTACCGGCCGGTCCAAGGGGGCCTGTTCGGCATTGTGCGTATTGATTTGCGGGTAGCTGACCCCGGCTGGCAAGGATGGATAAAGCTGCCTGATTTTAGAGGCGATTTCAAATCTAAAGCCATCTATGTCCACTCCGGGCTTTAGGTCCAGGGTGATACTGGCGGTACCCTTTTGGGAAATGGAGTACAGGTTTTCAACGCCCCTAACTAACCCAAATGCACCTTCCAGTACACTAGTCACTTCCCCTTCCAGTACTCTGGGTGAGGCACCTGGCCAATTGTATTCAATACTAATTTGTGATTGCTGTCCTGAGGGTAGCCATTGTACCGATAGTAAGGGTAGCAATGCAAACCCAATTACAGTCAGGCAGGCAAAAAGTATGAAGGTGGTAAATGTGCGCATTGATTGCTCTGTTAAGCTGGTAGCAGTAATTTACGCAAGTTTTTGCAAACCTGATCCGGGTTTTTCCATCTCAATTCCACTTTCGAAAACTATGCCGGCAAGACATGTTGACATTGTTGAAGGCGGGCGTTTTATAATTCTTCAATTTGCTTCTCCGTTAATCCAGTGTATTCAACTATCTTACTAATTGGCTCTCCACTATTTTTCATTTTTCTCGCAAACTCAATTGTCCTTTCTTCTCTACCTTCTTCCTTTGAGGTATCTACTAGATTTTTTATATCCCGATAATTTTTTAAACTTTCTTCATATAACTTCTTGAAACCAAAATCAGTCAGGGGGTTTATATGCTTATCTTGTAGTGCGCTCATTTTCAGGTTATTCTATTCTACACCTCAATAATCTTCCAATACAAATATAAGTCATTTTGCTCTCGCTGCATCTTCTGTTTATTCAATAGCTTGCCTGTGACTATTTCATTATGGGGTTCTCTTGTTCGTTCCTAATAGTTGAATTCAACTTTTATCCTTTGGTAGTACTCCCTGAAGCGATTGTGGAATCGCGGCCTGAGCCTTGGGGCGTCCGGTCGCGGCTTCAAAGCCGCCACCGGACTTCAAATAATGAAGTCTATCTTCCAGCTCAACTCATTTTCGGTAATCTTCGTATCCCTCCGCTTCAAGGCGGGTATATTTCACTTTCACGCCTTCAGCCAGGCGCTGCTTATAGGCAAGGATACGGTCCCGCACCGCCTCATCCTGCGCACCGATGATCTGAGCCGCGAGGATGCCCGCATTCTTAGCGGCATTGAGGGCCACCGTTGCTACTGGCACGCCATTGGGCATTTGCAGGATGGATAAGATCGAGTCCCAGCCATCAATAGAATTAGAGGATTTCACGGGTACGCCAATCACCGGTAGTGGCGACAGGGCGGCGACCATGCCCGGCAGATGAGCAGCCCCACCGGCTCCGGCAATAATGGCTTTAATGCCCCTGCTGTGGGCCTGTTTAGCAAACTCAAACATCCGATCCGGCGTACGGTGGGCCGAAACGATGGTGACTTCAAAGGGGATGTCCAGTTCCTTAAGTACATCCGCCGCCTGCCGCATCACCGGCAAGTCTGAATCTGATCCCATGATAATACTGATCATATCTTAAGTTTTTGTTTTTTTATCTCAAGGTTACCTTCCCGGTGCGAGCCCTTCCGAGAAATCTCGAACATCATCAAAGTTTGTTGGAATAGCCATCTCCCCGGTGGTGTCAATGAAGGCCATGCCGTTGCGGGTAGCGACCCGTGCCAGCCCCTCCGCAAATCCCCAGGCCAGAAAGAACTCAGGGGGGGTAATGACCCGCCCGTCCTGATGCAAGTACCCCCAGCGCCGCCCCATCCGGTAAGGGATGAGCCCTTCGCTGAAAGCCATTAGCTGATCAAACTGTGGAGGTACGACTTCCTGCCCGGTGCTGTCCAGAAAGCCATAACGCCCCTTGTTTTCGAAGGCCCATAGGTGCTCGCCAACGTGCCAGAGTTGATGGTAACTGGCTGGACTAATGAGCTTCCCGGAAGGAGCAAGCAAGCCATAGAGGCTATCTGCACTGACAACCGCCCGATTGTCTGAAAAGTCCCGGGCGTCCAGCCAATCAAAAGGAATAGCGGTGCGCCCGCCGGGGCGCAAAAAACCATAGCGCCCTTCCCTGCGGGCCCGGATAAGCCCGTCAGATAAGGGAGTAATTTTAGGATAAGCCGGTTCGATTATCCATCGCCCCAGGGTGTCAATCAAACCATATTTGCCTTCCGCTTTTACGGCAGCGGTGCCATTCTGAAAGTCCGTGGCGCGGTCAAAGCGGGGCTCAATAACAAGCTGCCCGCTTTTATTGAGGTAGCCGTATTGCGCTCCGCTCCGTACCCGTGCCCGGCCTTCCGCAAAATCGTTGAGCTGTTGGTAATCTGGTGGAATGGACCACTTGCCAGACCGGTCGATGAAGCCCATTTTGCTATCGGGGTAGGTTAGCACCCGTGCCTGCCCCTGCTGAAAGGGGAATGCAGCCTGAAACTCAGGCTCAATGGCCATGCGGCCCTTTGGATCAATGTATCCCCAGTAGCCGCCCAGGCGCACCGCGGCAAGCCCTTCTGAAAACTGTCGGACTTCATCGAAGCGTGGCGTGATTGTGAAGCGCCCGTTGCGCCCGATAAAGCCCCAGGGCTGTGCAGCTTTGTCAAAGTCTTCGGCGCGGTCGGGCAGGGCCGTGATAGTATCCTGAGCGGAAGCTTCTGTTGCCGGCGATTCTCCCTGGCAACTACTAAATAGCAGCAGGGCGGCTAAAGTCAAGGTATATTTGAAAAAAGTGGCGAAATGCATAGCAAACAATTCGGCTGGTTCAATCAGATTTCGAAATCGACGCCCCGCCGCAGCAGGTCGTCATACCGCTCCCGGAATAACTGCTCATAGGCTTCCTTGTCAAAGCTGTACAACTTGGCGGGGCGGTGGGCGACATTTTCCTGCTTGCCTACCTCTTTAAGCACCCCCATTTTGAGGATACGGGTACGGAAATTACGCTTGTTGAGCTCTTCCACGCCGAGTATCGTTTCGTAAAGTTGCTGTAGCTGAGAAAGGGTGAATTGTTCCGGCAGCAGCTCGAACCCAATCGGCTGGTAGCGCACTTTAGCCCGCAGGCGCGCAGTGGCTGCCTGCAGAATTTTGTCATGATCAAAGGCCAGAGGTGGTAGCTCGTCCACGGCGAACCATTCCACACTACGGGCGTCGGAAGCCGCCTCTACCGGGTGCTCGCTCAGGTTGACCAGGGCGTAGTACGCTACGCTGACCACCCGGCCCCGGGGATCGCGCTCGGGAGCACCGAAAGTGAAGAGCTGTTCTATAAATACATCCTTAACTCCGGTTTCTTCTTCCAGCTCCCGCAGGGCCGCTGCTTCGAGACTTTCGTCCATATCGACAAAGCCGCCCGGCAGGGCCCAACGCCCGGCAAACGGGTTGTTTTTGCGCTGTATTAGCAGCACTTTGAGCTGATGGCTCTCGTCCAGTCCGAAGATCACACAGTCCACGGTTAGGGCTGGCCGCGGGTACTCATAAGTATAAGCCATGCCAATGGGTTGTATTACGTTGGGTGAAATTAAGGAAATTAATTTGCCGCTATCAAACTTTACCTTATTTTTGCCCAGCTTTTCAAAAACTGTACAAGATAATGGCAAGAAGAAAAAGAAATCAGAAGCAGTCCGACGAGACGTTGGTAGATATTGTGGAGGTGCGCGATCAGGCTCAAGGCTTTATGGACGCTAACCAAAACTACATCTTTGGCGGCCTCGTGGCTTTGGTCCTCATTGTGGGCGGCTTCCTGGCGTATAAGAATTTTTACCAGAAGCCGAAGCAGCAAGAGGCTGTAGAGCAGGTATTCCGGGCGCAACAGCGGTTTGAGCAGGACTCCTTCGCCCTGGCGCTTACCAACCCGGGCGGTGGCTATATGGGCTTCCTCGATGTAATTGATAATTACGGTGGTACGGATGCTGCTAATATGTCGAAGTACTACGCTGGCGTTTCTTACCTGCACCTGGGTAAGTATGAGGCCGCGCTAGACTACCTTAAAGATTACAGCCCTGCGGGCGAGGTAACACCGGTTATGAAGCACGGTACAATAGGTGATGCCTATTCTGAACTGGGAGACTTCGATGCCGCCATGAAGCAATATAAAAAGGCGGTCAATGCTGGTGATAACGAAGTGCTGACACCTTACTACCTTAAGAAGTTAGGTATGCTGCACGAGCGTAACGGCAATATGGCAGATGCTAAGTCTTCTTACGAGCGTATCAAAGAAGAATACCCTTCTTCTCCGGTAAGCCGCGATATCGAGAAGTATATCGTTCGCGCATCGCAGGGATAAATGCCCGCTTTTTAAACTAGTTTTGGGAAGGTAAGGTTCTTCATTAGTGAGAGCCTTACCTTTTCTAATTTATCAATACTTATGGCAAGCGCACTAAAAAACCTTTCCACCTACGACGAAGATCAGCTGCCTTCTTCTGAAGATTTTGCCTTCGGTATCGTTGTAGCCGACTGGAATCCGAAAATCACTCATGCCCTGTACGAAGGTTGTTACGACACCCTGATCAAACACGGTACGAAGGCGGAGAACATCTACACGGCACAGGTACCTGGCTCCTTTGAGCTGCCGGCTGGTGCCAAAATGATGATTGACAAGCACAAACTCGATGCGGTCATTTGCCTGGGCTGCGTCATCAAAGGCGAAACCTCCCACAATGAATACATCAATCAGGCGGTAGCCAGTGGGCTGACCAACCTGGGCATGGTGTACGGCAAGCCCTTTATCTTTGGGGTGCTGACACCGAATACGGAGGAGCAGGCTATCGACCGGGCAGGCGGCAAGCACGGCAATAAGGGCGTGGAAGCAGCGGTTACCGCTATCCGTATGTCAGCCCTTAAAGAATCTCTGAAAGCCGCGCAATCGTCTATTGGCTTTTCCTAAACAGGCTCTAAAGCAAGACGTCAACATCTAAAACACCAGATTATGAAAATCCACATTATCGAAACCGGTTACTTCAAGCTGGACGGGGGAGCTATGTTCGGTGTGGTACCGAAGACCCTTTGGCAAAAGAAGACCCAGCCAGACGAAAACAATCTCTGCACCTGGTCTATGCGTTGCCTGCTCATCGAACAGGGCGAACGCCGGATTCTGGTAGACACCGGCATCGGCGATAAGCAGGACGATAAATTTCGTTCGCACTTTGAGCCGCACGGGGAAGCAACTCTTGCCGGTAGCCTGGAAAAGGCGGGCTTTTCGGCAGACTCCGTTACGGATGTGTTATTGACCCATCTGCATTTTGACCATGTGGGCGGGGCGATTAAGTACGATGCACAGGGCAAGCCGGTACCGACTTTTCCCAATGCCACCTACTGGTCCAATGAAGTCCATTACAATTGGGCGCACTACCCCAACCCCAGGGAAAAGGCCTCTTTCCTGAAGGAGAACTTTGTGCCGCTAAAAAATGCCGGGGTACTTAAATTTATCGATGTACAGAAAGACGATTTAGAGTGGATGCCGGGCATCGACATCCGCTTTGTTTACGGCCATACAGAAGCGATGATGGTCCCGATTTTTCATCAGGGCGACCATACCCTGGTTTACTGCGCAGATGTTATTCCATCGTCTTTCCATATCGGTATGCCCTATGTGATGAGCTACGACTTGCGCCCCCTCGATACCATGCGTGAAAAAGGTCGGATTCTGGAAGATGGAGTGGAACGGGGGCATTACCTGTTCTTTGAGCATGACCCGGCAACAGCCTGCGTGCAGGTGGAGCGCAATGATCGGGGGCGTATTGCCAAAGGGGATGCCGTGGACATTGAAGCCCTTTTCCAATAATGATAATTTCCTGACAACTCAAGTTGCGCCTGCAGGTTGTCTTTGTTATTAATAAAAAGTGAAAAACAATGATGATGAGAACTACTTCATGGGGCCTGAGCGCCCTAGTCGTGTTATTGCTCAATAGTATTCTTCTGCCTTCCGTACAGGCGCAGCATGATCCTGCCCTACAGCTTCAGGTAGATGTGGTCTACCTGGCTTCTGATTTGCTGCAGGGCCGGGAAACCGGAAAGAAAGGCGAGCGCATGGCTGCTGATTACATTGCTTACCGTTTTGAAGAAATCGGGCTGGCCCCCAAGGGGTACGGTGGAGCATGGTACCAGGATTTTGAAGTACAGTACAAAGCTCATCCTCATGCCAAGGAAGCCGAAGCGCGCACCGCCCGGAACGTTCTGGGCTTTCTGGACAATGGAGCGGAGCATACCGTTGTGATTGGTGCGCATTACGACCACCTCGGGCATGGCATCATGGGCTCCCGCCATACCGGCGATCCGGCAATCCACAACGGAGCCGATGATAATGCAAGCGGAGTAGCCGGGCTTTTCCGCCTGGCCGAAGTGCTTTCTGAAGGCCGTGCTACACAAAATAATTATCTATTTATAGCCTTCTCTGGTGAAGAAATGGGCTTGTTTGGCTCCAAATACTATGTAAAGAACCCAACCATCAACCTGAAAAAGGTCAACTACATGCTCAACCTGGATATGGTGGGCCGCCTGAACGGGGAGAAAACGCTTTCTGTTAATGGCGCAGGCACTTCTCCGGCTTGGAAGGGACCGCTGGCGGATCTGTCCGTCGGGGGCATTTCTACCGTCATCTCTGAGTCTGGAATAGGGCCAAGTGACCACACCTCTTTCTACCTGGAGGATATACCCGTGCTCCACTTCTTTACCGGTCAGCACGAAGATTACCACAAGCCGGAAGACGACTCAGAGCTTGTGAACTATAAAGGGTTGCTGCTTACAACGGACTATGTAATTGCACTCATTGAAGAGATGGATGATGCGGGCAAGCTGTCGTTTTCCAAAACCAAAGACGAACAGGAGAGCCGCCGCCCGGCTGAGTATAAAGTAACCCTCGGTGTGATGCCAGACTACGTCTTTCAGGGAAAAGGCATGCGCATTGATGGCGTGATGCAGGGGCGTACTGCGGATAATGCCGGCTTGAAAAAAGGGGATATTATACTGAAAATCGGAGATACGGACGTGAAGGACATCTACGGCTACATGGAAGGCCTGGGTAAGTTTGAAAAAGGCAACAAAACGATAGTTGTCGTCAAGCGGGGCGAAGAAGAACTGAAAATGGAAGTGGAATTTTAAACTTATTTGAATGACCAATAAAGAGCTAGCACAGCACTTTCGTCAACTGGGGCAACTGATGGAGCTGCACGGCGAAAATCCTTTCAAAATCCGTTCCTACCAAAGCGCCTATCGCAATCTTCGTGCCTTCGAGCAGTCACTGTCTGAGCTGAGTGCTGAAGAAATCAGCAGCATCAAGGGCGTAGGCAAAGCAATTAGTGCGAAAATTCAGGAATTGCTGGAGTCGGGGCAGATGGCAACCCTGGAGAAGTACCGGTCTAAAACACCAGAGGGCATTCAGGAAATGCTGAATATTAAAGGGTTTGGACCGAAGAAAATTATGACGGTCTGGGAAGGTCTGGGCGTGGAGTCCATCGGTGAACTCCTCTATGCAGTCAATGAAAACCGGCTGGTCGAGCTTAAGGGCTTTGGTGCGAAGACACAGGAAGAGCTGCGCAAAAAACTGGAGTATTACCAAAAATCCAAAAACCGCTTCCACTATGCGGCTATTGAACCCGAAGCTTTGACACTGCTGGAGGCGATTCAGGCCGCCCTGCCTGATGTGCCCGTGGAAACCTGCGGCGCATTGCGACGGAAGGCAGTGGTCATTGATGAAATTGAAATACTGGCCGGGCAGTCTGATGCGGCACAAGTGCTGGCTGAGAAAGGCATAATCGAAGGGCTGGAGGCTAACGGCGAGGCTTTCCAAGCCAAGACGGCCTCCGAAGCGGCTGTGCCGGTAAAGCTATATAACTGTACCTCAGAATCGTTTGGGAGCAGACTTTTCGAGCTCACAGCCGGGGAGGAATTCCTGGAGGCGATAGAGGCGCACACACCGGCGAAAGACTGGGCTGGCCAAAAAGAGGAAGCTGCCGTCTTCAATATCCTTAAGCTGCCGTATATCGAACCTGAACTCCGGGAGCAATCTTGGGCACTGGACCGCGCCCGCGATAATGATTTGCCAGATCTTATTACAGAAAAAGACATCAAGGGCGTTGTCCATGCCCACACCACTTACAGCGATGGTGCCCATACCCTTCGGGAAATGGCAGAATACACCAAAGCGCAGGGTTTTGGCTATCTGGGGCTTACCGATCACTCCAAGTCGGCTTTCTACGCCAATGGATTGAAAGCCGACCGGGTGTTTGCACAAATGGAAGAAGTCGATGCATTGAATCAGGAGCTTGCGCCTTTCCGCATCTTCAAAGGTATAGAGAGCGATATACTGAACGATGGCTCCCTCGACTATGAGGAAGAGGTGCTTAAAGCCTTCGACTTTATCATCGCCTCCGTGCACAGCAACCTGCGTATGGATGAAAACAAAGCCACTCAACGCCTGATTTCTGCCGTTGAGAACCCCTATACCACAATGCTGGGGCACCCTACCGGCCGGCTGCTACTGTCCCGGCCGGGGTATCCAATCGACCACCAGAAAGTCCTGGATGCCTGTGCGGCTAACGGCGTAAGTGTAGAGATTAACGCAAACCCTTACCGGCTTGACCTGGACTGGACCTGGGTGCCATATGCCCTGGAAAAAGGGATCAAAATTAGTATTAATCCGGATGCGCACAGCACCTCGGGTATACACGATATTCGGTACGGGGTATTGGCAGGCCGTAAAGGGGGGCTCTATGCTGGAGCTTGCATCAATGCCCTTGATACAGATGAGTTTGCAGCGGTTATAAAAAAGGCCTGATTGCGAGCGATGCGTGTATGCTTGTCGCATGGGGCAGGAAAAGGAGCCGATTGTTAGATATTGGACATTCTTTTAAACAAGTACGGCTAAGTAGCTATTGGTAGGTAGATTGTTTCGTAACTTACAGGAACGCCTTGTCCTTTGATTGGCGATTCCATGAATGCCTGAAATGACTACTTATGAAGCCTCGATTTTTACCCCTGTTGATTTTACTGCTTACCGGATGGGTGGCGGGTAGTGCACAAGTAGACTTTCGCGTAATTGGTGCCGCCCAGCGCATTGACAAAATCATGGAAAGCAATTTCTACATCTCGGATATCCGGGATGAGCGCAATTTTACTGCAAATTTGGGTATCGTCAACCGGGGTATGGATTGTGATATCAAGCGGCCACTCATTGCAGAGTCTGAATTCTTCTCCAAGCTCAAATCTCGTTTGAATGGTTGGCTGATGCACGATGCTGAAGCTCAGCCGGTGGTGTTACGGGTTCGGCAGTTATATCTTTGGGAGCACCTGCACAGAGAACTGGACGATGGCGAAGGATTTATTCGATTACAATTGTACTTTGATGCACCAGGGAAGCCATCGCAGGACATAACCGTTACCCTTTCCGGTGACCAGCTCACTGTGGCAAAAGGGCACTCGCCTCGGATGGAAGATGCTTTTTTTCGCTGCCTGCAGAACTACCAGGAGCGTTGGGAGAGCGATAATTTTATTGAACCTCCTGTGGAATCCGAAGCAGTCGAACCAGCCACCAGGGGTCTACAAGCGGTAGCCAATTTTTTAGACTTAAAAAAAGGACGGGCAGCGCCCTTTCCCGGTAAGCTGAAGCGCATGCTGGGCCAACAGGAGCGGTTCCGGCTACGTAACAAGGAGCGTCATGAGCGCTATAATTTCTACGCCCTGAAAGACGGTAACGAATTATTCATTCGTGGCAATGCTTATCCAGGCGGCGCCCATTACTATGCCCGTGTATTGGAAAAAGGCCGGTATTTATTCCTCATTGACCGGGTTCATTTCCCGGGGCAGTCTTCCTTTGTTGAGTCTGGTATACCTTCCGGTAAAACAGTAGGCATTCTTATTGACATGGAGACCGGTATGCCCCGCATTATTACGGATGAACTGCTTACAGAAATCATGGCTCCTTATCCGGACCTGAAGAAGCAGTACCTTTTCCAGGACATCCTGGAGTACCCGGTACAGCTCGACCGGGTACGTAAGGTGATTGCGGAAGTAAACAGCCGGAGTTAAATCGTAAATCCACCATCCGCCGTATACACCCCGCCGGTACAGTAGCTACTGGCGGGCGCAGACAAGAATAGTGCCAGCCCGGCCACTTCCTCCACTGAGCCCACTCGGGGAATAGGCAACTGCGACAGCGTATACTTTAGAATCTTCTCATTGCTCCACAGCGCTTCGCTGAACTTGGTTTTGATTAAACCGGGGCAGATGACATTTGCCCGCACACCCTTTGGGCCCCATTCTTTTGCCATTACTTTAGTTAGGGAAATCAACGCCGCTTTGCTGACGCTGTAAATACCCAGTAGGTGCTCCGGCCGAAGGCCTCCCACGCTACTGATATTGATGATGGAGCCGCCGCCTGATTCAAGGTGCGGCAACGCTCTTTTGCAAAGTTCGAAGGGGCCTTTTACGTTTACATCCATTATTTTATCGTAAGCCCAGTCTTCGGTGGCTTCAACCGGGCCAAATACCGGATTGGCAGCTGCGTTATTGACGATGATGTCGATACGACCAAAGGCATCAAGCGTGCGGTCAACGAGGTGTTGCAATTCTTCGGGCTTCCCGGCATTCGCAGCAACAGCAAGGGTGCGCTCACCCAGGCTTTGGGCGACCTTGTCTATAGCATCTTGTTTGCGGCTGGATATCACAACGTTAGCGCCGGCTTCGTGCAGGGCGCGGGCGATAGCTTCGCCAATGCCTTTGCTGGCACCCGTGATGATGGCGGTTTTACCGTTTAGTTGAAATTGGTCTTGGATGGGCATTTTTTTGTTGCTAAATGTAAAAAAAATATCAGAAAAAAGGGTGGATTACCGGCCTCCTGATAGCTGCTCCATAAGCTGTGCATACTGTTGTAAGGCATAGTTGCGGAAGTAGCTGGTTTCCGGGAGTAGGTCCAGCTGCTCCTTTGCTGTTTTTAGTAATGCTATGGTCGTGGCGGTATCAGCAGACAGATTATGTTCGCCAGGTAGTTGGTACCGGCCGATCGCCTGGTTTATTAAAAGTTGGGCGTAAAGCTCCCGCTGCCAGTCTTGCGGTTCGGCAACCGGCAGGGCTTTTCGGCAGTTGTTGAGGGCTTCCTGCCGGAGCTGCACGATGGTGCTGGCACTATCGGGGTAGGGGAGGTCTTCCGTTTGTTGATCCAGTGCAACAGCGCGGTCGAATAAAGCAGCTGCCCACTGTCGGCGGGTGTAGGGCGTAGTGTGGAATTGATAACTCTGTTGAGCCAATGCCACACGACGGTCGGCAGGTGGAAGGCTTAGCAGGGCAAAAATAGAATCGGTATAGGAGAAGCAGGAATCCTGCCGGGTGACCTGCTGGTAGAGTACGGTGTGTATTTTGCTAAAAGCCTCAACCGAGACCGGGCAGGGCAGTAACTGCCACATCGGCTGCTCAGGGAGGTGGGTGAGAATGAAGATCGATGGAGGAGTGAAAAAATAGGAGGTGCTGTAGACCTGATGGGATTCATCCGGCACTTCGTTCCAGGTGGCATCTAACAGGTGCCACTGCCCATCGGCCCAAACGGCATTCCAGGAATGATCGGCTTTTTCGGGGACCTTTCTGCCCTCTGTAAGCCGGGGCGCTGCATAGCCGTCTATTTTTTGGCATTTAAGGTCTGCATATTGGCATAGGGCTTCGTATAACAGCGCATAATCCATACATAAACCTTTACGCCGGGTCAGTACGTCGCGCAGATTTTGATTAATACGCTTGCCCTGCTGCTCTGCCTGATTGTCATATTGCAAATAGTGAGCCGTCCAGGTGTAAATGGCACGCGCAATTTCCGTCTCGTTCTGTGCTTCTACAGAAAAATAGGCTGCCAGGGCCGGGAGATTTTGGCTCAGGCTGTCCGGGGCTTGCCGGGCGTACCGGTCAATACTGGCGTACTGTGCCGGAAGGCAGGTGGTTGAAATCATCCATGCCAGTATCATAAAGAATACGGCAGCGGAATGGCCCGGATAAGGAAAGCCCTGTTTCATGATGGTTCAGGTTGAAGGTTTAGATGGTATTAAGAGCGTGTTGGAAAACGTACTTCTTTAATTATTTTTTCAGTAAAAATAAAACAAAAGTTACTTCCTGCTGTAGTTAGTGTCATTGGTACAATAAAGCCAAACCTTAACTCATGGTAATATTATTTAGCTTTTTGGTCAGTTGTTCGCTTTTCGTAGCGGGAGACGCTGTACCTCCTAAGGTAAAGGATGCGTTCAATCGTCAGTATATAAACGTGCCGGAGGCTGCCGTGACCTGGGGAGTCGAAGAGGAAGACTTCGTAGCAACCTTTCTTGATGTGAATGACCGCCTTGCTAAAGCCTTTTTCTCTCCTGACGGAGAATGGGAAGAAACCCATATCCGCCTTTACCCTTCCGAGTTGCCCAGGATCGTGCGCTTGTACTATGAAGGTAATCACGAAGAAAACGACGTTTCCTTCATGGGGCGTGTAGTGTATGCCAGCGGTGATGAGGCATACCGTATAGAATGGGAAACCTACGAAGCTGTTCATATTGAAGAGGTAGGCCCCGAGGGTCAGCTTCTGGGAAGCAAGCGGCTTTTGTTTACAGAAGGATTGGACGTTTGGTAAGTCGCTTACTCCACATACTCCTGCCGCACGACCAGAGTTAAGAACCCATTCTCCTTTTCAATATACCCCTGATCATAGCAAAACCGGTATACCCTGCCCGATTTGGTGACAAATTCGTTTGTAAAATAACTAAACTTAAAGCCTTGTTCAAGTAGCTTGTCTCGATGGACATTAGCCTTGCCCTTAGGGTTAAGGTCAGCTATAATACGGCGGTTCTTGCGCAGAATATTATTGATATTGCGCATGAAGTTGCTGAAGTCCCGGTTGAGGCGGTTGTTGTGGCTACTCCGGCAATGGGCTGAGCAGAATTTTTTGTCCGCCCGTCCGTGGAATTTCTCCTCACACTCCATACATTTCTTCTTCATAGTTCGGTTGGCTTTGGCTTTGGGGTCAATAGCTGATTATAAATTTCGGCAATCGCGGGCATATCATCAAACCGGTAGCCTTTTTGCCCGATTTTTTCTGCCAAAGCTGGTGCCGTGTAGCCGATTAAACGGCGGAGCCTGCGGCGGAATCCCCACCTTGAAATTTTTACCATTTCCTTTTGACTATTCAGGCGTACCCAGTAAGACCGCTGTTCAATTGGCAAAGCCTGGCCAGTGAAACCCCAGCTCATATTAGAGTCGTACGTCAGTACGAAGAGCTCCATGGGCCCGTTTTTATGCAATATCCGCAAGTAACGATGGGCTTGCTGCAGCGCTTTGCTTTCGAAAGCAAACAACGCCCCGTTGGCCTCAAAGGCAAAGCCCTTAATGCGCTCGGCTTCGATTTCGTACACGTCTCCAAACCCATTGATGAAGACCACGGTGCTTGTCCGTGCCTGATGCTGCATGAGGCCGATATGCCCGGTGAGCTGTTTTCCGTTTTTACTCATAATGTACCCGGGCCAGGGCATGCTGTGTAGCAGCAATGGGCAGCAAAGCAGTAAAGTGAGGTAGAATTGGCGCATAGGTTCTGATTATTGACAATTCAGAAGAAAAGATACAAAAATGTATGCAAATTGAGGTCTGGCAGCTGCTAAAAAATCAGCGGTCTGTAAGCAATTGCGCTCCATTTCTTTATTTTAGGGCCAGTAAATCTTAGTAACTATGGAGTTGGCGGATGCCTTATATCAGCACTACAGTAAGGCTGGAATGAAATACATTGCAGCGCAAATTGTTAGCGGAGCCTGGTCTTTCCATGCTTTGTGGGCTATCGTACAGACCGCAGAGCGCCCCCTGCCACAACGGGCCGCCTGGGCGATGGATCATACCCTGGAGCGTAAACCAGAGCTACTGAATACCATTCTTGACGATGCCGTCGCTGCTCTGCTTCAGCCACAACACGACGCTGTTTACCGTATGCTGCTCAAAGCCTTCGACCGCTTGCCTAATATCCCGGAGCAATATCAGGGCGTACTTTACGACCGCGCTATCCGCTGGATCCTTGACCCCAAAGCCAGTGTGGCAGTCCGCGTTTTCTCTATCACCCTGGCTGCCAAAATTGCCGAAGGCATCCCGGAATTGCAGGAAGAAGTCTGCCTGACTATTGAAAGTCAGTTGGAATACGGCTCGGCGGGCTTTCGTAGCCGCGGTGGGAAGGTGTTGAAGCGGTTTCGTAAACGCAGCAAAGGGAGTTAAGTGTTTTTTCCCGATAGCGGAACGGACTTCGTCGAAAAAAAACTGCTTTATTGGGAGAGAAATACGAGCTTAACCCTATGATTCGCAAAGATTACTTCCTCAAAGTCATTCAGCAACTCACGCAGGTCATTGCGCGGGCCCTCAAGCTTTCTCATAGCGGAGACCCTAAAGTAGCCCTGGAATTGCTGGACGAACAGTACCAGAAATTACTCGAAGAGCAGAGCGAAGCCCTGGCTGATCGCCCCGTTGAAGCCCTGGCACAGCAGTACGATGAGGGGCAGCTCACCCTGCTGGCAGACTTGCTCGCCGCCGAAGGAGAAATCCTGATGGCATCGCATGAAGAGGAGGCTGCCCGCATACGGTTAGCCAAATCCCTGGCGCTCTTTCAACATCTAAATCAGGTGCAGCAGGTTTTCGACTTTGAGCGGGAAGCGAAAATGCAACGGATACAGGTGTGGTTAGAGAGGTAGCGATAACCTAAGAACACCTCACCATATAAAAATACTACCATCCGCTCTCGCCAGGATCCTGATTGGAATCTTCAGCGCCTAGCGATATTCTCCACCGGAGGGCTATGGGAGCAGGTGCTTCGGATTGATCAACATCCCGGTTTTGGAAAAGACGGACAGTCTGTACGCTTTGCCACCGGACTGACACCTGGAAAAGCTCAACCATTGGAGGCTTCTAACCGGTTCGGGGGAGTGGAGGAAATTGTATCCATACACCATTTCAGTAGGCGCTGACCTGCGGAAATAACTCCTTAAAATATGGCTTGGCACCTTCGGTATTGAGACCATAAGGGCCAGTAACAGATTAGGCTTACCGATGGTGGTTTCGAAACCAACTACTGACGCTCGCCCGGATAAACCAGCCCGATTTCCGCCCGGATACGATCCAGCGTTTCCATCAGTTCCAGCGTGCGGCTCAGGGGCCAGAGCGGGCTTTCGGTCAGGCCTTCACTAAGGCAGTGCATGACCTCCTGCGCTTCGTAAGAATAGCCATTGGTATTGTAGTCAAAATTGAAATTCTGCGGCCGGCGGTCTTCCCCGATGAGGCTGAAGTGCGTAGGCTCGTGCCAGCGGGTATGTATATGAATAGTCCCCTTCTCGCCGTAAATAAAAGCTTCTGTCTTGGTATGAGCCAGGAGTGTGGCGTGGAGGTGTGACATGCGCCCGTCCGCCATTTGGAACAGGACGCCCAGCTCTTCATCTACGCCCGTTTCGCCCATGCGGGCAATGGCTTGAATGCGCTCTGGCCGACCCATCATCAGGTAGGCAATGAAGACCGGGTAAATGCCAATATCGAGCAGGGCGCCGCCGGCGAGTTCCGGGTTGAAAAGGCGGCTTTTCGGGTTGAAGTCGGCTTTGAAGCCAAAGTCTGCCTTGACAGAGACTACCCGGCCAATAGCATCGGACTGAATGAGGTCAAGTATTTTCTTCGTGGTGGGCAGAAACCTGGTCCAGAGGGCTTCCATCAGGAAAACGTTTTTTTGCCTGGCCCGCTCCACCATCTCCTTGGCCTCGGTGGAATTAAAAGCAAAAGCCTTTTCGCAAAGTACCGGAATACCAGCCTCCAGGCATGCCATCGTATTGCGGTAATGCTCGCTGTGCGGAGTGGCAATGTATATTACATCCAGCTCCGGGCATTCCAGCAGCGCTTCGTAGCTATCGTAAGCGTAGGAAGCGCCATACTGCTTGGCAAATTGGTCGGCACGGTCCTGAGAGCGGCTGGCTACCGCGCTCAGGCGGGCATTGTCCAGTTTGGCAATATCCTGTGCAAACTGATGGGCAATTTTTCCGGGGCCAATAATGCCCCAATTGTAGATTTTACTCATGGTGTTATCTTTTTTGATAGCGCTTTTTGATTCGTTTCAGGCCTTGTTTTTTGACGATTTTTCCAATCTTAGCCCCCAGGCCAGGAAAGGCACTTCCGATTTTTGCCAGCCACCCCCGGCTTGCCGGCAGGCAGTATTCGCGGGGCTTTTGGCGCAGGACTTCGTAGAAAGCCTGCTCCACATCTTCCACAGTAAGCGGTTGAGCCCCTCCCGAAAAGCTCAGGGCGCTTTCTTCCGGATACTGTAGTTGCACATCGAGCATATTCGTATGCACCAGATCGGGAGACAACAAACTGACGCAGACCCCCTTGTCTTCCAATTCGTACCCGGCGGCCAGACTGAAGCCGCGGACTGCAAATTTAGAACCAGAATACAAACTCAGCCCCTGCACCGGTGCAATACTCGCCAGGGAAGCCATATTTATAATATGCCCATAGCCTTGTTGGGCCATCACTTTTGCCGCAAAGTGGGTGCCGTACATCACACCCAGTGCATTGACCTCTATATGGTACCTGATGTGCTCCGGTGTGCTGTCCAGCAGAAAACCCGGGCGGATGACCCCGGCGTTGTTGACGCAGTAGTCAAGTTGTCCGAAAGCCTCCACTGTTGTGGCCACCAGTTCCGCCCAGGCAGTTTCTGAGGTGACGTCCATCTGCCGGAGCAGCAGGTCCTCGCTTTCGCGAAAAGCGGCTTGTAGTGCTTCGAAATTCAGGTCAGCCAATAGCAACCGGGCGCCTTTTTGTACCAGTCCCTTTGCCAGTTGCCGCCCGATGCCACTTGCAGCACCGGTGATGATGAAGGTTTTTCCATTGACTTGGGGTACAGACATAGGGATCAGGGTTTAAAAGATGGACTGTCCGGTCATCGTAGTGAAGAGCTCCAGGGTTTTTATACCCACCTGTGAATTGCCATGCTCGTTAAGCTCCGGGCTCCAGACGGCGATAGCGAGCTCATTGGGAATAACCGCCACGATACCGCCACCCACGCCGCTTTTGCCCGGCAGGCCCACGCAAAAGGCGAACTCTCCAGCCTCATCGTAAAAACCGCAGGTCAGCATAATGGCGTTGATGCGCTTGGCCTGGCTTTTGGTTAACATGCGCTTACTGTTGCGCGGCAGCATGCCGTGATTGGCAAGCACCAGGAATGCGCTGGCCAGGTCCCTACAGCTCATCGCAATGGAGCATTGATGGAAATAGATATCCAGTACCTGCTCTACCGGTGCTTTGATATTATGGTGGCTTTTCATAAAGTTTACCAGTGCAGCGTTGGTGAAGCCGTACTCCCGTTCGGAACGCGCGACCTCATAATCGTAGTATACATCATCAGAGCCCGATAGCTCCCGGACAAAGTCGAGCATATTGGCTTTAGGTTTAGGAAAATGCTCGATCAGCATATCGGTGATCACCAATGCGCCTGCATTGATAAACGGATTGCGGGGAATCCCTTTTTCATATTCTAACTGTACCAACGAATTGAAGGGGTTGCCCGAGGGCTCCATGCCTATCCGCTCCCAGAGCTGCTCACCGAGGATCGGATAGGCTTGTGCCAGGGCAAAAACTTTGGAAATACTCTGAATGCTAAAGGCTTCTTCCGCATCACCTACCTGGTAATGGGCACCGTCCAGGGTATGCACAGCAATCCCAAACTTACCGGATGGGACTTTGGCTAAAGCCGGGATATAATCGGCAACCTGACCTTTGCCAAACTCAGGCTCAACCAGCGTTGCAATTTCCTCAATAATACCCTGGTAGTCCATGCTTAATCGGCTACCACCACTACCTGGAAGTCAGGGCTGACAATGACTTTGCTGATGTTTCGGATTTCGTAAAACCGCAGGTCGGCTACCTCTGTCCAGTTGTCATCAGTGAATTTATTGAACTGATAGAGCTTGCTGCCTTTGCCCATGAGCAGCGCACCATTAGGCAGTACGGCAAAGTGGTCGGCATTGGGCAGGGTTTCGATGAGGGTACGGGCTGGCTCACGGCGGCGGTACAGATTTTTTTCCATGATTTTCCAGTCGTCATACCGGCTTTTTTGCACATAGGCAAGGTTGCCGTTGGGCAGGCGCAGCATACAGGGCCCCACGCTGGTTGCTAACGTTTGGATATCATCATTGGCGGTATTGACGATGGAAAGGGTAGTGGGGTCCTCTTCTTTGTAGATTGCAATTTCCCGGCTGTTGAGCCAAAGGTAATCTTTGATGCCGCTGATGTACTTGAATACAGGCTTTCCGTTGGTGAGCTGATCAATGGGAAACTGCCACAGGCGGTAAACTTCCTCCTGTCCGTCTTTTTCGGTCCGTATAGCGGAGAACGTATAGTACTCCGGCATGCGGGCAGGTACGAATTCGGGCTCCGGGGTCTCCGTTACCTGCTGCTTGGTTTGGTGCTCCAGGTCGAGCTTGTAGAGGTCAGACTGAGCGGCACCAGGTTCTTTCACAGATAGGTAAAGCTCCGTATTGCTGAAGAAAAATGGATCGTTATTATAGCCTTCTGCATTGAATGCGGTCAGGTAGCGGGGCTCTCCGAAGCTGATGCTGCCATCGTCTTCCTGATTGACCTTAAACAGGTAGAGGTTGGATTTAGGGTACTGCGGCTGCGCCTGCAGGCAAAAAGCTACAGAGAGTAAAAACAGGATAATCGGAAATTGCTTGAGCATTGCTTATCGGTATTGTTAGTGGCTAAAGTTAGCGCTTAACGCTGGCATGGCAAAGTTTAGGGCGGAGTAGCATGATCAAATTCAATTGCCGGGTTACAGACAAAGGCGTAATTTTCGGAACATACCTCTTCTTCAGGAGTTGTATTTTTGTACTTTCAGAGCGTGTTGGGATTTTGGTCTTCTGATCGAAAACCTGCAATTCTTTGGTTAGACGAGGCACGGAAACCGGAGTTTAGCCCTAGCTAAATTAGGATTTACGGAACGAAGTATAAGCAAAAAAGTGTAGTTTGCAGACTGATTACTAAAGCCCCAAAACGCTCTAAATAAAAAAATATCCATGCGTACCATCTTTACCCTCGCCTTAGTAACGATAACTTATCTCCTTTCCGCACAGCCGGAATTCAACCTTGAACTCGTCGTACAGGGTTTGTCTCAGCCCGCCGACATTACACACGCAGGAGATGACCGTTTGTTTATCGTAGAACGCTCCGGGCGTATTCGTATTTTGAATAGTAATGGCGAATTGCTTTCGGAGCCTTTCCTGGATATCAACGACCGGGTCAGCCCGGCCAATGGAGAGCGGGGCCTGCTTGGCCTGGCGTTCCACCCGGAATATGCGGATAACGGTTACTTTTTCGTGAACTACACCGATAATGGGCAGGATACGCGTATTTCCAAATTTCAGGTAAATCCCGGGGACCCTGATGCTGCTGATCCGGACAGCGAAGTCATTTTAATGGAAATCAGCCAGCCCTATGGCAACCATAATGCCGGTGACTTAGCCTTCGGGCCGGATGGCTACCTGTATATCCCAATGGGCGATGGCGGTTCGGGGGGCGATCCTCAAAATTTTAGTCAAAACCGACAGTCCTTTCTCGGTAAAATGTTACGCATTGATGTAGATAACGGCGACCCGTACAGCATCCCTGCCGATAACCCCTTTGCAGATGAAGATGCCACCCTGGATGAAATCTGGGCGATCGGTCTCCGTAACCCCTGGCGCTTTAGTTTCGACCGGATGTCTGGTGATATTTGGATCGGGGACGTGGGGCAGAATGAATGGGAAGAGATTACTTTTCAGCCTGCGGACAGTGAAGGTGGTGAAAATTACGGCTGGCGCTGTTATGAAGGCTTTGCGCCTTTTAATACCAGTGGCTGTGAGCCTGAATCCGCCTACACACCGCCTATTCATACCTATGTCACCGGCAGCAGCGATGGCTGTTCCGTTACCGGTGGCTTCGTTTACCGGGGCAGTGCATTCCCTGCTATATACGGCAAGTACCTCTATGCTGATTTTTGCTCTGGCAAAGTATGGACACTGGAAAAAGACTTTGCCGGCAACTGGTTGAATACGGAAGTTTTTGATGGATTGGGCGGTGAGTACGCCTCTTTCGGTGAAGATAGCGAAGGGGAACTTTACCTGGCAGAGTTGGTCAACGGTCGCTTGTACCGGGTCGAAGCTACTTGTGATTTGTCTCCGGAGGCGCCGGAGATTACCGGAGATGCGCTTATTTGTGGGCCGAATGCCCCGGCGGTATTGAGTGCCGGCAATGCACCCGATGGTTATATTTACCGATGGTACCGCGATAGTGCAGCGCTCCAGGAAACCCTAAACGGGACCTTGTCAGCTAGTGAGCCGGGCACCTACCATGTCGTATTAGCTGGGTTTGAAACCGGCAATTGCAATTCCCCGGTTTCGGCTGCCTTTGAAGTTTCAGCTGCTGATTTTCCGGCAGACCTTATTTCTACCCAGGGGGATGATTTGTCCGCTGCTCCGGGTTTTGATAGCTACCAATGGTTCCTCAACGGGGAGCCCATCGAAGGGGCTACCATGGACAGCTATACCCCACAGTCCAGCGGCACTTACACCGTTGAAGTGGCAGACGCCAACGGCTGTGCCCGTCTTTCAGAGGGGCTGACCATTGTTAGCACCACACTCGATTTAGGGCTGGCCGAAGTTCGCGCTAATCCCAACCCATTCGGCTCCACCCTTGAGCTTTACCTGGAAGCCAACGTAGCCGGTACCTATCAATTGCGGCTTCTCACCCTCGACGGGAAGCTGGTTTGGGAAACCAAAGCTGCTGTGCAATCTGACTGGCAACATCAGTTGGACCTGAGCAGTGAGGCCGCCGGGGTCTATCTACTGCAAATCAGCCGGGATGACCAGCAGTATACCCGGAAGCTGGTGAAAGGGGAGTAGAATAAATGACAGGCTGTACTTTCAACACTTTAAATATATTGGGGAAGTACAGCCTGAGCCCTTTGAAGGACATCTTTATCAGGCTACCGTGGAACTGGAGTTACTTTTCCACCTCTCTCCACTCCAACGCCTCCTGCACCAAAAATACCGCTCCCGCTGTCTGCCTCTTCAGCTTCAAAAAATAGTGGTGCCCTTTGCTATCCACTTCATAGCTATCGGTAGTATAGCCCGGCCCCATGCCAATACCTCTTCGCCACCACCAATTACCCCATTGGTTGAATTCCACTCTAATTATCCCTGCACTGTCTATCGTAGCCGTAGCCCCATCGGTCAGGCGGGTCATATTGTACTGGGCGACTTCGTAGAGCCGGCCATTGTAAGGTTTTTGCTTGATGTACTTCAGGGCATCGCGGAAGGTATGGTCTTCCCCGCTGTAGTCGCGGAACATCGGCGCGCCCTGATAGTTATCCGGTAAATTGAGCAGGTAAGCTGCCGGGGCATCATAGTATTCAAATTCGTTGAGCATTTGGTGGTATACCTGCGTGGACTTCCACCAGTACTGATTGTGCTGCCAAAGAAAATAGCTGGACATCCCAAGGTAGGCAAGCAGGAGGGACAGACGGCCCCATTTAGGCAGTACGCTGAATCCGGTAGCTACTGCCAGCACCAAGAAAGCCGAAGGTAAGTAGCCGTAGCGGTCATTTTCCAGGTGTAAGGTGTAATTGAAGTACAGGTTTAGTATGGGGGCAAGGGCAAAGCCAAAAGCCAAAAGCGAAATAGTGGCGAGCTGCCAACGGCCGCTGAGGTTTGATCGGAATACCAGCCCTAAAACCAGGAGTACAATAATAACTCCACCCAGCCCGTAAGCGATCCAGGGCTGTGCCAGTCCATCAAACAGCCACTGTTTGGCAGCGTGGGGCCAGTTGCGGGCGAAGAACAAATGTTTGGCTGCGTACCGGAGGGCATTAGTCAGCATACCTTGTAACTCGAAGCGCAGGTGCACCTCAGCTCCGTAGTGGCCTACCCAAGTACCCAAAAGTAGCCGGTTGAGCAGGAAGTACATCCCCACGCCCCCAAACTGAGGAAGGCTCAGACGTCGCCATTTGGGCCAACTGCCATTCGGGAGCATCAACAGAAGCAAACTGCTGAGGAGCGGTATGATCAGGATCAATTCAAAGGTGAATAAGCCCAGTATGAATAAGCTCTGTATTTGAATCCACTGACGGCGGCTGGGCGTATCCATCCAGTCTAAAGCCAACCGGGCGGTCCCCAGGATGACCGCTGTAGAGAGCAGGAAGTTCTGCGCCACCCGCCAGGTAACGGGCTCAGAGGCGTAGGGCGATAGCAAAAACAGGAAGGCGGCCATCCAGCCGATCAGATTGGCATCGGACAATTGCAGGTGCTTGCCGAGTACTTTTCCCAACTGAAAGAGGAGCAGCGCATTGAGCGCATGAAGGCTGCTTTGTAAAAGGTACCAGGGCAATGGCTGAATGCCGAATGCCGTATGCCAGGTGTACAGTATAGCATTTAGCACCTGCTGCAGCGCCGGAAAGCCAAAGCAGTCCCAGATGCCTGCCGCCGTCCGCCCTTCAAAACGGGACAGCAGCCCCGTAAAGTCCGTGACGAAGCCAGCATTCCGCGTAGGAAAGTAAAACAGCTGGGTGATGCCCCAAAATGGGAGGTACTGCAGTAGGGCAGGGTAGCGCCGCATTCTTTTTTGGTGCTAATATAAGGCATCTGGAGATGGGTTGTTATTTTTCCTTCGCCTATCAGTTACGGTGGGTAGTGGGTGGCGTGGTGTTGTGGTTTTCCCGGCGATGTCTTGGATTAGGTGTTATGGTTGGCAAGCAGCGCTGGTCGGTGGAGCCACCCACCTGTAGCGGCGCATTCGGCATAGCCGCAGTAAACTGGAAGCCACTGAAATTACTTCACACCCGCACCTTCGAAGCCCGGCGAGTGCTTCTGGCCGCCCGCCTGGCGCTAATGCGAATCAACGGATCGTGTTTTCATGCCTGAGCCCTCATTAGCGCTGATAATTAAGTAGTTAAGTGTTTGCAGCTCCATCCGATAAATTTCAACAAATTGATAAAAGTCATAAAAGTGCCCTGCGATTCGTCATTCGGAATGCCTTTGAAACCTAGGATATTGTGAGTGTGAAAAGAAAATAATTATTAAACGCCCTCGGGCAAAAACTCCTCACTAATGAACCCTAACTTCGCAATCACAGGACCTGCATTACTGATAGGCGTGGGCATTGGAGTACTTGTTCTTCTTGCCATTATATTTATGGGGCGCTTCTATTTCAATAAACAGTCCCGTTCTAATTTAGCTGAACGGTACAGTGATGAGAAGAGTAGCACCCGCCTCGCTGCACGTAATAAGTACCCGGAAGTTAATGTATTTAATTATTCACCGATGTTTCTTCGCCTCGCAGCCATTGCTGTTTTATTATTAGTGATCGCTGCATTTAGCTGGACGGTCTACGAAAAAGAGGTATATATTCCTGAAGATGCCATGGTTTTTGACGCAGACATCGAAGTAGAAAAACCTCGTACAGCAGAGCCACCTCCTCCTCCTCCCCCACCACCTCCTCCAAAGATTGAGGTCGTAGCGTCGATTGATATCGACGATGAGGACGAATTCGAATTCGAAGACCAGTCTATTGACGCAGATACCTACATTGATGCACCTGTCTATAACGAAAAGAACGATGCGCCACCTCCACCTCCACCCCCTCCACCGCCTCCTCCCAAGGAAGAAGCTGCGGAAATCTTTAAAGTGGTAGAGGAAATGCCTCGCTTCCCCGGCTGTGAGGAAATGACAGCCAGTGCTTCCGAAAAGCGGATGTGCGCCAACAGAAAGATGCTTCAGTTTATCTACGAGAATATCCGGTACCCATCCGTCGCCCGGGATAACAATATCGAAGGTACGGTAGTGGTAAGCTTCGTTGTGGATACTGACGGTACTATTGATGATGCACAAGTCGTCCGGGATATCGGTGGCGGTTGTGGTGCAGAATCTCTCCGGGTTGTAGAAATGATGAACGGTATGTCCGAAAAATGGACACCGGGCCGTCAGCGCGGACGGGAAGTAAAAGTCCTCTTTAACTTGCCGGTCAAGTTTAAACTGGAAATGAACTAGATAACATCAGTAGAAGTAAATTTGCACAAAAAAAGAACCGGAGTCAGGACTAATAATCCTGCTCCGGTTTTTTTTGATAACAGACTTGAAAGGTTGTCAGACTATAAATGCGCTCAACACATCAAGTCTAGTGATCATGCACAGGGCTTATCCGAGGTGTGATCTCACCATCCATGCCATTTTTTCATGCACCTCCATGAGCGCAATCAGGAAATCCTGTGTGCCGGCATCATTGTATTCTTCCATAACCATATCCTGGTCGTGGCGCAGGAACTGAATGATCGCCTCGTGGTCCGCCAGGAGGTTCTTCAGCATCTGCTCTGCGTTACCGTTCAGATGACCGGTTTCTTCCAGGCGCGCCTCTTTCCTAAACGCTTCCATAGTGCCGGGGGAAAAGTAGCCCAGGCTGCGGATACGCTCTGCAATATCGTCAATGTGCTCTTCCAATGCGTCGTACTGCTCCTGAAAGAAGGCATGCAATTGTTGGAAGTGAATGCCGGTTACATTCCAGTGGTAGTTACGAAGTTTAATATAAAGTACATGCTCATCGGAGAGCAACTGCTTTAATGCATCAGCTACATGTTGGCGGTCAGAAGTTTCAATGCCAATATTTACGTCCACCTTTTCGTGGGTCAGTGATTTCGTTTCGGTACTCATAATAAATTTTGTTTTTTCTTAGGTTAATACAACGTAGGCTGGCAGTCAAAGTTGACGATTGAACAGACGCCAGGCTTATTTAGAAAAATTCTGCCTGAAGACGCCAAGCTGAGCGATAACTTCTTCAGGATTACGCTCATCTTCTTCCAACCACAGCCGGCGGAAGGCACCGTCGCCATCATAATTGTGTGCCTGTTTTTTGGTATTGAATACCCGGTCGCGGGGATCGTTGCCTACACCCCCCGCGTACATCCAGTTTCCATAATTACTGGTCACGTCGTAATCGACCAGCAGCGACTCAAACCAGGCCGCACCCGTTCGCCAGTCTTGTTTGAGCTGATGTACGAGGTAGGAAGCCACATTTTGACGCCCGCGGTTGCTCATGAAACCGGTGTAAAGCAGTTCCCGCATGTTGGCATCCACAAAGTCATCGCCGGTAGTACCGGTCATCCATTTAAGCAATGCCTTGGGACGGTCTTTCCACTGCACATTCTTATCCTGAATCCCCCCCTTGAGGAAGATTTTGCGCCCGTAGCGCATACCTACGTATTTGAAGTACTCCCGCCACAGTAATTCGAACTTCATCCAGTAGGTATCTTTGTTCTTAGTGCGCTCGGCTTCATAGGCTTCAACTTCGTGCCAGATGGCCCGGGCAGAAATACTGCCGTTGGCCAGCCATGCCGAGAATTTAGAGGAGTAATCAGCTCCGATCATTCCATTCCGGGTTTGTTTGTAGGAGGCCAGGGCATCTGTATCCCACAGGTAGTGGTCGAGGCGTTCGTAGGCGGGCAGGGCCCCGCCCTTAAAGTGGAGTGCGGCCCGATCATCTTGCACAGGGACTTTGTAGCCAGGGCTTTCCATAACTGGAAGTGGTTGACTTTCAAATGGGATAGTGGTGATTTTTTCCGGAGCATCTAAAGGCAGCGGAACCTCAGCGTACTTTTCCACCCGCTTGCGGAATTGAGTGAATATATCCGGCGTTTGCTCTATGGCAAAGGGGAGGTCCTCCGGGTTGGTCAGCAGAAGGCTGTGATGGAGGCGTAGAGGTAGCTGACCGGCTATATGCTCCTCTATCTGCAATTCTTCATAGGTGTATTCTTTGGAGGCAAATACGGCAGTGCAGTCGTGCGCCTGAGCAAGTGCCGGAATGGCTTCCTCTGGTTTCCCAATTTGAACGAGGAGGTCGCTGCCTTTCTCCTTCAGGTCGGCTTTAAGGTCTTCTAAGCTTTCCATTAAAAACTGCAGCCGGTAAGGCCCCAGGCGGGTGAACCCCCAGCGGTCGGGCTGTAGCAGGCGTTCGTCCAGGAGGTAAACCGGGAGAATGGCTTCGTGTTGTTGTAGTGCCGCGTTCAGGGCAGGGTTGTCGGTAAGCCGCAGATCGTTGCGGAACCACATAATGGCTTTGGACATGGAATGTTGTTTTTGGTGGGTGTAACAAAGAAGGAGTCGGTTGGTTTGTCATCTTAAGACCATAGCGGTAAACACACTTTTTCTATCTTTGCGCCCAACAAACCAGAATCATGTACAAAGGCAAGAAAGTTATTGTGGTGCTGCCTGCTTATAATGCCGCACTGACACTGGAAAAGACGTATAAGGAAATCCCTTTTGACTTAGTAGATGAGGTCATCCTTTGCGATGATGCCAGTAAGGACAATACTTCTGAACTGGCGCATTCTATAGGTGTTGACCATGTCATTGTCCATCAAAACAATAAGGGCTACGGAGGTAATCAGAAGTCCCTTTATAATAAAGCACTGGAACTGGGCGGCGATATTGTCATCATGTTGCACCCCGACTATCAGTATACGCCAAAGCTGATTCCGGCTATGGTCAATATCATCGGAGATGAGCTGTATCCTGTAGTTCTGGGCTCCCGTATTTTAGGGAAAGGGGCTTTGGTCGGTGGTATGCCGCTGTACAAGTACATCGCTAACCGTGCGCTGACGTTGACGCAGAATCTGCTGATCAACTATAAGCTGTCGGAGTATCATACCGGCTACCGGGCTTTCAGCCGGGAAGTGCTGGAATCGATCAATTTTAATGCCAACTCAGATGATTTTGTGTTTGACAATGAGATGCTCTCTCAAATTATCTATAGAGGCTTCCACATTGGCGAGGTGACCTGCCCGACCAAATACTTTGAGGAAGCCTCCTCCATCAATTTTGCCCGAAGCAGCAAGTATGGAATGGGCGTTTTGCGTGTTTCCTTTAGTCATTTACTGCAGCGTCTGGGGCTGGCCCGCTTCCGAATTTATGAACAGCCAACGAAGCATGCCGAAGCGAGATCTTAAGCAACAGCTGGACGAGTTAGTCAACCACTACAATCGTCCCGATTTTATCGAAGAAGACCCGATCAGTATTCCTCATCAGTTTTCCTGCAGGCAGGATATCGAGATTATGGGGTTTTGGTCGGCTATGTTAGCCTGGGGGCAGCGGAAAACCATCATCAATAAGTCGCAGGAACTCGTTGCCCTTATGGATGGAGCGCCTTACACCTTCATCAAACAGCATACCGAAGCCGACCGCGCCCGCTTTTTAGACTTTAAGCACCGGACCTTTCAGCCCACAGACACCCTGTATTTCCTGGATTTCCTTCAGCGGTATTATCAGGAGCATGACTCGCTGGAAACCGCTTTTGCGCGTCACCTTACTCCGGAGTCAGAGCATGTAGGCCCCGCACTTATTGGTTTTCACAAAGATTTTTTTGATCACCCGGTTGCACCACAGCGTACCCGAAAGCATGTGGCGACTCCGCTGCGCAAATCGACTTGTAAGCGCCTCAATATGTTTCTGCGCTGGATGGTCCGAAAGGATGAGCGGGGAGTGGATTTTGGAATATGGAATGGCATTAGTCCGGCGCAATTGTTAATCCCACTCGATGTGCATGTGGAACGGGTAGCCCGAAGGCTCGGGCTGTTAACACGGAAGCAAGTAGACTGGCAAGCGGTTTTGGAGCTTACCGAAGCACTACGGCATTACGATGCAGCGGACCCTGTGAAGTACGATTTTGCGCTTTTTGGGATGGGCGTGCTGGAGGGAAAGTAAAACCAGGAATTACTCCTGGTCGAAGCGAAGCTCTTGTATGAGCTGACGACCGCCTTTTTCTTTCAGGTAAATATATACACGGAAGGTCTTGCCGTTCGCATTAAGGTTGCCGATACAGTATTGGGAGTCGTTATTTCGCGCCGCTCCTTTGTGCACAGTACTCCAGCCGGAAGGGCGGTATTGACCGAAAAACTGCTTGATGACTCCGATAGCATCCGATTTGCTGTAGATTTCATCCTTTTCAAGGATGGAGATTTCCACAGATTCATCAAAGTAACTACCCAGCGTAGTTGCGTCACCCTGACTGATCGCCTGGGTGATAGCCGACAAGTTGGCTGAGGGTTGGTATACAGTAGGAAGTAAAAAGGCAAAAAATAGTAAGCTTTTCATATCGCTTTGATTTTTGTTCAGGGGTTGTCTTAAAGTTCGAATTTACAAATTTGTTAGGGAACCGAACTAATATGGTGCGTGATGCTGGCAACACCAAAACGGATAGTAAACGATCTCAAGTTCCGAGAAATTGTATTAGAGCTTATTAATTATTGAAAGCAGGGTAGGAGGTTTGGGTTCGATTTTCCACCTGAATAATTTTTTCCACCCACTGCCAGTCGCTGCTCCGGTCGCAGTTGACGCAAAGGTTGTTGATCGGGTGACCACTCCAGGTGTAGATCAGGGCCTGCGCCGAATAAGGCCTCCCTGTGATGAGTTCGGCATAGTGTAGCCCCTTTGCGGTGTAGTCCCAATAATGGATGCTGTGGTCCCGCTCAAATTGGATGGCATCAGCGACCTGTATGCCGCCATCGGGTAAGCGTGCCAGGAAATGCCCGCTGTACATGGTATGCATGAATGCCCAGGCGGAGGCTTCAAAGTTGGGAAAAACGACAAAGGAAGCAGGCGCAGGGTCGTTGCGAACGTGGTAGGCGCAAAAACCCAGCTGTTCGCATATCCAGGGCTTCCCGTTATGCCTGATGCCAAAGTAATTGAAGGTCCGGTTGGCCAGAAAGGAGGTGCCCCAAAATGATTCCCGGGCGGCTTTACTCAGTATAGCCCGCCAATCGGCCAGGTAGAGCTTGCCGTATAGTTGACAGGAAGCGGCAGCATCTTTGTAAAATGCGTCTTGAAGACGCTCCTGCCAGCGTCCCGGCAATGCGCTGCTGCGTGGTACTTTGATATACCGGCGCCGGGTCTCCTCAATGTGCCCGACCAACCCGGGAGCTATGGTTTCGAGCTCAGCCAGTGCCTGTTGTACGTGATCGTCCCCCGCAGGTGATAGGGGTTGCGCCGGCAAGTGGGCAGACAAAAGGTGCCCCTTCAGGCAAAGGGTGAAAACAAGGAATACATACAGCTTGGGGGGCATACTTTTTTCCAAAGGTAAGGAACTAAACCTTTTTATACTATTCAGGGCTAAGGTGTCGTTATGGGGATTCAGATGGTTCTTCGGACCGCGGAGTTTACTATCTTTAACCCCTCAAACATCCATCGCCAATTTGGATAATGATATGACAAAGACGGAAACTCCTATTATTCTTGCGGCCGAGCAGTATGTAAAGCGCTTCCACGAGGAAAACTTTCAGTGCAACCTGCCCTTCCACGATTACCAGCACTTTGAGAACGTTGTACACGCAACTCAGCTGATAGGGGAGGCTTACGAATTAGAACAACCCGACCTGGAAACCCTTTGCCTGGCCGCCTGGTTCCATGACCTGGGTTACTTCGAGTCTCCACAAGAGCATGAAATGCGGAGTGCCGCTTTAGCCGACACTTTTTTGGAGAAAGAAGAGTACCCCGAAGCCCGGCGGGCACAAGTCAAAGCCTGTATTTTAGCCACCCAATTACCTCAGTCTCCCAAAAACCTGCTGGAAAATATTCTTTGTGATGCAGACCTCAGCCATTTGGGGAACGAACATTACTGGGACCGTTGCGGGCGCCTGCGACAGGAATTAGCTATTGCCAGGGGAATCGTAATGTCTGATCCGGAGTGGGTGGATTTTGAAATCGACTTTTTAATAAGCCACCGGTACCACACTGATGTGGCGCGCAGGCTTTTTAACGAGCAGAAGCTGAAGCATATTAAGCAGTTGAATAAGCAGAAACTGCGCCTCAACCCTGATATTCTGGAGGCACTACAGGAAGAAGAAGCGTTCAAAAAGAAGAAAAAGAAGAAAAAAAAGAAGAAGGGTAAAGATGGCGATCAGCTCAAAGAACTTAACCTGGGGCGTGGTGTGGAAACCATGTACCGGACTACCTACCGCACCCACGTCAACTTGAGCTCGATAGCCGATAATAAGGCTAACATCATGCTGTCGATTAATGCTATTATTATTTCGATTGTGGTCTCCAGTCTTGTGCCCCGCTTTTCAGACAACCCCAGACTTATCCTGCCTACTATATTGCTACTCGCGGTTTGTCTGACTGCGTTGGTGTTTGCCATATTGTCTACCCGCCCTAAAGTGACTGAAGGCCGGGTGACTCGCGAAAACATCGAAAATAAGAATTCGAACCTGTTGTTCTTTGGTAATTTCTACAATATGAACCTGGAAGATTTCCACTGGGGCATGATGGAGATGATCCGTGACAGTGACTTCCTGTATAGTTCTATGACCCGCGACTTGTACTACCTCGGCGTGGTGCTGGCGAAAAAATATAAATACCTGCGAATCTGCTATGGTATCTTTATGTATGGGCTGATTGTGTCTGTCGTTGTCTTTGCGATGGCATTTGTGATGGCACCCTAAGAGTCAGACCAGTGGCTATTGTGCACTTTACCGCTTGGAAATATTGTTATTAGAAATGTGCTTTTGACGGGTAGATTTGAAGCGCCCGGCTTGGTTGGCTCGCAATCTGCGGTGTTTGGTAGACCGACCCTGCACCCGTTTACGCCACATTTTCCAGCTGCTTAGCTTCATCTCTTTTTTCATAATGCGAATAACTTCCGACTCCTTGACCCCAAACTGGTCTTCAATAGCATCGAAGGGCGTTCGATCTTCCCAGGCCATTTCAATGATCCGGTCGATATCCCGGTCGGTTAGTTCGTATTTTTGATATATTTTCTTAGCGCTTCCCATAATTAAATTTACGTTTCGAGAGTTAAACAGGGGATGGAGAGAGAGGTTTTGAATATTTTGTCAAAGAACCTTAATTGTTTTTCATCAGGATATTATAAAACCGATAAAAATGAATGTTTGGCTTGGATTGCTGTTTTTTCTGCTCACTTCTCTAAGCCTGGCCGGTCAGGCTGCATCGACAGCGCATGTTAGGTTGCGGGTTAATGTGGAGGGAGTGGATGAAAAGGGGGGAGACATTCATTTAGCGGTGCATACCTCAGAGAACTTTCTGGGGAAGGCCATTACGGGGCTTATTTTATCCGCCATGGGGAAAAACAGGGTGAGTGGCTTGCTAAAGGCTTTGCCACATAATACTTACGCGATAGCTGTCTACCAGGATATGAATGGGAATAACCGACTGGATAAAAACGCACTCGGCATTCCTTCTGAACCCTACGCATTTTCGAATAATCCGTCTGTAAAATGGAGCGCGCCCAGCTTTAGTGAAGCATGCGTCGTTGTCAATCAGGCAGAACAGGCTATAACGGTTGAGCTGAAGTACTGGAAGGATTACTAAAGCCCCAAGGCTTATAGCTTATTCCAGAAACATCCTTAGCTCTATTGATTATTATCATTGACAAAGTCATCAGTTAGCGGGCATCTTTGTGGTATATCAAAGTAGATCTACACTTGATATTCTAAACAAGAATATTGAACCTAACCAAATTGTGTAGATTATGATGTCCACCGTAAATAAAACCAAAACAAACGGCGTAGTCCCTGTCGTTTCATTAAGCAGCATTCAAAGAGAATTACAGCTCTACCATCAGGAATGCAGACTTTATCAGCGGTTGCTCCGCTCTATGGATTCTACTTCCCTGCAGGTAGAAATCTTACATGATCACCTCTGTAAAGTATCCAGAGAGAAACTGCCGAAATTGCAACAGGCCCTACGGTCCTTCGATGGGGAAAATGCTAATGCCACTTCCGCAGAAGACGGTCGCAGCCATATGAGTTACTTCCTCGACCAACTTTACTCGGTCCGTTCCCAAATCATGGCTCTAAAGTATGAGGTTTTTGACCAGCTTCGTCAACACCCGGTAAAGCCCCATATCTGGTAGGTCAGAAGCGCCGGTTGCTTACTTTTGTCTTCCATCCGTTTAAGAGCAGAATGCTTTTTCAGCGTCAATTTTTTTATATGCCCTTAAAAACAATCTTATTCCAGAAATGTCTTTTTCTGAAATTGCGGTTAATAGTTTGTTATTCATTGGCTTACGTTTTGGACTAGTATTTGAACTGATAATAGCACTAGACAAACTATGAACAGCGGGTATCCCCTGCTCCGAAATAAACAATCGCCTCATATGAATGAGCGGAAAATGATGAACTTACTGAAAAAGCAGGAAAAAAGAGCGCTCGAATGGCTGTATGAACAGTACAGTCCGTTTATCTATGGCACCATTCGCCGTATCGGAAAAACTGATGAAGTTGTAGAGCAGTTACTGGTACAGACCTTCATGAAAGCTTGGTCTGAGGCTAAAACCATTGATTTTTCATCAGATGAAACCAAACTTCAACAATCTATTTTAGCCCTTCGTGCACGGCTAAAAATTAATCAGGTTTTAATGCCCCGGTAAAAAACGTATTTGCCCCGATTCGCGTCGTGTCTCATTAACTCTAATGATCCTCTGCAGAAAAGCCATCCGGAGATATCTCCGGATGGCTTTTCTGCATTTCTTCTTCCGCAGCAGGGGGAAGTTTTCCCGGGCAAACCAGTGGTTTTAGGACATAAAAAAAGGGAAGTACATTTGCATGTACTTCCCTTTGTAGTGGGCGATGAGAGACTCGAACTCCCGACCCCCTCGGTGTAAACGAGGTGCTCTGAACCAACTGAGCTAATCGCCCTTTTTACGCTTTCACAGCTCTTATGCTGCGCTGTGCGTCAATTGCGAGTGCAAATATAGAGGTGAAACCAATAACGAGCAAGCTTTATGGAGAAAATTTTTTGAGAAAAATATTCAAGAGCTTGAACTCGTTTCTTCTATTTAGTCAGAAAACACTTATTTTCAGGGTTTTGAAAACTATACTGCTGCCATGAAAAAAAAATTGAAACGCCTGTTGATTGTTCTGTCTGTAATTTTCCTCCTTTTTATCGGGGCAGTGGCAGTGATTACTGGTTTATTTGAAGAGCGGGTGGGTCGGACCCTAACTGCTGCTATTAATCGGCAGCTCACAGCAGAATTGTCCGTTGAAGGTTTTGACCTGACGGTGTTCCGAAGCTTCCCCAGTCTCTCCGCTGATCTCAAAGGGGTCCTGCTGAAGGACAACAATGGGGCTGCTTTGCTAGAGGCGCAGACGGTGGGCTTCCGTTTTGGGCTGTTAAGTCTGCTTAAGTCAAACCTTGAAGTCCATTCGGTTGTGGTAAGCGATGGTGCGATCCGGGTATCAATAGACAAGCAGGGTAGGGGGAATTATAAAATTTTCACCTCTGAATCCGGAGGGGATAGCGATGGTTCTGCTGCTGGTATTGATCTGACCTTAGCAAGCCTTGAGAACATATCGCTATCGTACAATGACTTAAGCCAAAACCAGCATTTAGAAGCATTGGTTGAAGAAGCTTCCTTCTCAGGTGCCTTCTCGAGCACAGCTTTCACGCTCGAAAGCACGGCCCAAATTCAATCTGTATTTACAGACCTGGATGGTGTACGCTACCTTCCTGGTAAAAGCATCACCTACGATGCCAACCTTGCAGTTAACCTGGAGGAGGGTATTTATAAGTTGCAGCGTGTTTTGGTAGAAGTGGAGGGCAATGCCTTCCAACTGGATGGTGCTGTGGAAAACTGGGAAACAGGTATGTATTATGATCTGTACGCTACTGCTGAGGATGGAAACCTCGCAGGAGTCCTGGCGCTGTTGCCAGCAATCTATTCACAGCAACTGGAGGGCTTTAGCAGTAAAGGCCAGTTTTCCTTTGATGCTATCGTGAAAGGGCAGTACAATGCGCGGCAAAACCCGGAAATACGAGTAGCGTTCAGCTTGGACAACGGCAGGCTTAGCAGCGATTTGCTCAAAAATCCTATAAAGGATGTAAGCCTGCAAGCTGTTTTCACCAATGGCAAATACCGTAACAACAGTTCGTCAACCTTCAGGCTCGACCAGTTTAAGGGTTATTTTAATCGAGAGTTGCTGGAGATGACGGCCGAAGTGAAAAATTTTGAGGAGCCCGAAATAAAGTTCTACCTGGATGGCGTACTGCCGCTGGAATCTGCTTACGGCTTATTAGGCAAACCAGGCATTACAGACGGCTTTGGAGAAGTGGAGTTCAAAGGGGTAAATATCGAAGGGCGGTACAAAGACCTGATCAACCCCAGCCGTATTGCCAGAGTTGTGGCAAGTGGTGAGCTGGAGTTTGATGATGCCGGACTGATTATTGGCGAAGAGGAATTATTGCTAGACCGTGGTGTATTGAGGCTGGAGGGCAATCGGCTTAGTATCGAGGGGTTACGCCTGGAGGGTGCCGGTAGCGACATCACCTTCGAAGGCACCGCATTTAATCTGTTGCCGGTACTGTTTGCTGATTCTTTGAATGAAAGCGGGGCTCAGTTGGAGTTTGATGCCCGATTGACCGGTGAACACCTGGACATCGACCGTTTAATGGGCGCCGTAGCCCTTACCACAGAGGCCGAAGCCGAGCCTGCCCTTGTGAAAGATTCATTGGCGCAAGCCCATCAGGAGCGGCAAGCGCTATTTTTCGGCTTTCTGAATGGCACCTTTGATTCAAAGATAGAAGACCTCAATTATCGTAAGATAGAGGGGCGCGACTTTTCAGGCCAGCTTACCTTTGGGGCGAACAAAATGAATGTGATCGGTGAAGTAACGGCTTTTGGTGGCCGGGTTAACCTGGACGGAGAAGTGACGTTTGAAGCTGCCCCCAAGTTGAAAGCTCGCCTTACCTGTGAATCGCTCGAGGTGAGTACCCTGTTTGAACAAGCGGAGGACTTTGGGCAGGAAGTACTTACCCATCGTCACCTGAAGGGGCAGTTGGACACTAAACTTGCCATCTATGCCTACTGGGATGATAAAGGGATGTTTCTGATGGACCAGTTGCGGGTGTTGGCAGGGGTTGGAATTTCTGATGGCACGCTTCAGGGGTTTGAGATACTGGAAGATTTTTCTGATTATGTCCATGTTGGTGACCTCAAAGAAATCAACTTTGTAGACATGCAAAACTTCCTGGAGATTAGAAATCGACGCCTTTACCTGCCGGTGATGTTTATCCGGAGTAATGCCCTGAATTTGACGATCAGCGGGGAACACTCCTTTGATAATGAGATTGCTTATTACCTCAAGGTGAATGCCGGGCAGGTCCTGGCGGACCGTTTCCGAAAGTACAACCCCAACCTGAAGCCCAAGCCGGCTCGTCAGTCGGGCTTTTTCAATATTTATTACGCTATGCTGGGCACTCTTGATGACTATAATATTACCTCTGCCAAGCAAAGAGTAAAGGACGACTTCGAGCGAAGCGAGTTTCGGAAGCGCGAGATTCAGCGGGCACTTGAACAGGAATTTGGTATCGTTGAGTTGATTGAAGAGCCGGAAACCTGGAAGGATATTCCTGAGTTTGAGCACGGAACCTACGACGAGGCATCAGAAGAGTACCTTGACTTTGAGGTCGGCGGTCGGTAACTTACCTTTGCCCTGATGAAAAACAAAGCCCTTCATACCAGAATGATCCGAGAGGAGGCACAGCGCCTTGGCTTTTCCTTTATTGGCTTTGCGAAAGCGACCAAGCTGGAAGAAGAGGCTCGTCGCCTGGAAGACTGGTTGAATAAAGGGATGCATGGGCAAATGGGGTACCTGGAGAACCACTTTGAAAAACGGGTCGACCCACGCAAACTGGTGCCTGGTGCCAAAACTGTAGTCACCCTACTGTATAATTACTACACCGAACGCACGCCGCAGGACCCCGGTGCTCCCAAAATTTCTAAATACGCGTATGGTAAGGATTATCACTTTGTCCTTAAGCACAAGCTCAAGGATTTACTCAAGTTTATACAGGCAGAAATAGGTGAAGTCGATGGCCGGGTCTTCGTCGACTCTGCCCCCGTACTGGAGCGCGACTGGGCAAAACGAACGGGCGTGGGCTGGGTCGGTAAAAACACCCTGCTGATTAACCCTAAGGCAGGGTCTTACTTTTTTCTGGCAGAGCTGATCATCGATTTAGATCTGGTGTACGACCATCCCATCAAAGACTATTGTGGCACCTGTACCCGCTGTATTGATGCCTGCCCTACGGATGCCATCAGCCCGGAAGGCTATGTGGTGGATGGCAGCAAGTGTATTTCCTACTTTACCATTGAGCTCAGGGATGCCATCCCGGATGCCTACCGCGGGCACTTCGAGAACTGGATGTTTGGTTGTGATATTTGCCAGGAGGTTTGCCCCTGGAACCGCTTTAGCAAGGAGCACAGGGAGCCGGAATTTGAGCCCCACCCCGATTTGCTCGAACTGTCTGCCCGGGATTGGGAAGAAATTACGGAGGAAGTCTTCCGGGAGCTGTTTCGAAAATCAGCAGTTAAACGTACGAAGTATGCCGGGCTGAAGCGGAATATTCAATTCCTGAAGGAAGCCCGGAAAAAAGATAACGCATGAAGTATTGTATTGGGCTAGCAGCGGTCTTGTTTATCTGTAGCTGCAATCCCAACCCAACCGCTCCTGGTCAGGCTGCCCCTGCTCCAGGCGAAACGGCCGTGCAAAAAGAATATGCCCCCGAAGCAAGCCTTCCCCTTCAACCCATTCGGGGGTGGATCGTTTGCGGAGGAAGCTGGACGGCAGGCAAAGGTGCAGACCTGGGCGCAGGGTACGCTGATCAGCTGGGTGAAGATGCTGTCAATGCAGGTATTTCAGGAGAACCACTACCTGGGTTGTTAGAGCGTCTGCCCAAATTGCTGAAACAAGAGCCTGGCGGTTTGATACTTGAAATTGGCTATGAAGATGAGGCGCTCCGGGCTCCCGTAGATGCTTTTAAGCGTCATCTGGATGCTTTGGAACAATTGCTTCGTGCTTACCCCGGGCTCTCATTCCTTTTCATTGTATCCACTACAAACGAGGCTTATCGAAAACCAATCCTTAATAGTGCAAAACGCTTGGACGCTCCCACTTTAACAAGTCCTCACTTTTCGAAGGCTCCTTCTTCTCTCCACCACAGCGCACTGGCACAGCAACTCTTGGAAATGTTGTGACGGAATCCGTCTTTGTGTAGGTTTTGTAAAAGATTAGGCATTTCTCAAATTACGCTTACCTCTTGTTGATCCATTGTGAACTTATAGGTCCTACACTCGTTAAAGAACCCGAATGATGATAATTCTCCAATAAATTAAAAAAGCAAACATGAAGAAATTGAATCTTTGGCTATTAGCTATTTTCGCGCTTTCTACTCTCACTTTCACAGCCTGTGATGATGACGACGATACCGATCCCATCATGGAGCCCACTACAATTGTTTCTTTCGCTCAGGGTAGCGATGACTATACTATTTTGGCTGATGCAGTAGTAGCTGCTGGTCTTGACGGGGTACTGTCCGGTGCTGGTCCATTCACTGTGTTCGCACCTGATAACGCAGCTTTCCAGGCATTACTTGATAGTAATGCAGATTGGAATTCACTGGATGATATTCCGGAGGCAACACTAACTGCCGTACTGACCAACCACGTACTCGCTGGCGAAGTAACTTCTTCAGACCTGATGAGCGGTTATTATTCCACCCTTAGTGCTACAGGTTTCGGGGATGCTACAACCAGCCTCTATGTAAACTTAGACAACGGCGTTATCTTGAACGGCGGTCCCGAAGTGGTAGTACCAGATGTTGATGTAGATAATGGTGTGATACACGGTATTGATGCCGTGATTCTGCCACCAACTGTCGTTGACTTTGCTACTTCTAATCCGGGTCTGTCTTCACTGGTAGCTGCTCTGACTCGTTCAGATCTGACTACTGATTTTGTAGGTGCATTAAGTGGAGATGGTCCATTCACCGTATTTGCACCAAGTAATGATGCATTTCAGGCACTGTTGGATAGCAATGATGACTGGACGACACTAGGAGATATCCCGGTTGGCACACTGGAAACAGTACTGTCTTACCACGTTAGCAGCGGTGTGAATGCACGCTCTGCTGACCTTACAGATGGTATGATGGTGAGTACCCTCGCTGAGGGTGAGACACTGGAAATCGACCTGTCTAACCCAGATGCACCACAAGTAGTTGGTGGAAGCAGCACTGCTAACATTATTGCGGTAGACATACAGGGTGCTAATGGTGTAGTACATGTAATTGATACGGTACTGCTGCCATAAGGCAAGCCATAAGACTTTTGTTGAGAAAGAAAAGCCATCCGGTTTCAAACCCGGATGGCTTTTCTGTATTTAAACATTAGCCTTTATTCAAATACCCTTGATTGGTCCATTTCCCGGAAACGGGCCCAGGCCTGAACGGCAATCTGCCGGGTAAGTTTTTCGATGTAGTAACTACCTGCACCGGGATCGATGACCTGATCTAAGTGGCTTTCCATTTTAAGGAGATGCTGCAGATTGCGGGCTATGCGCCGGCTAAATGAGGTGTCCGGTTTTTGTTGTCCCCGGTTGGAAGGCAGCACGTACAGCCGGTCTACCCCTCCAATAACAGCCGACATAGCTTGCGTACTGGCTCGAATGATATTGCCGTTAGGGTCCTCATCCTGTGATTCCTGAGAAAAGTGGCCCACAACAAAAGGCTGTTTGCCTTTAACTCCGTAGCCTTTCAGTACATTACTCCACAGCAGGCGGAGGGCTCTGAATTTGGCGATTTCCACAAAGTAACTTTTGCTGATCGCGATACCAAACTGCATATGCTGATTGATAACGGCTGCATCAAGTCCGGTTTCTGTAAGTAAGGCTAAGTATTCAGCTCCTTTTGCCATAGTTAACGCAAGTTCTTCCACGGTCTGCTCTGGCCCACCGTGAAAGGTTTTGGCATTAATCTGAAGCGAGCAGACTCCCGGCCATTCTGCGGCGCAGGTCCGGATAAGATCAGCCAGCTGTTCGATTGGTGGCGTTGTAAAATCAAGGATGGGGTCGAAGTCAATCGTGAAGTTCGCTTCCGTTCCCGCAATACCTTTTTCCTGATACCAGTTTTGGAGCAGTGAAAACAACCGGGATGGTTGCTTCTCTGTGTAGTGCTCGCTGAAGTTGAGGGTAACCATCTCAGGGGCTACGCCATCGAGTAGCTGACGCAGGCGGTCTTCATCCAGCGGTTGAAACAAGCGGAACAGCGGAGCCTGTACTCCTCCCTTTAGCCCCTCCAGTAGTTCTATGTTGGCATTAGAGGGGGCTTTGTAAACGTTGATATACTCCCCTATTTCCCAGTCGTTGCCTCGCCTGCCTGCGAGCAAGGGGGCTGTGGCTTGCCCCTGCATGTCTTCGGGGTGATAAAATGGGGCTACCTCCAGGTTTTCTCCAAGGTGCCAGAATAGGTCTTTCAAAGGTTTACCTTTTAGGTCTTTTTCCACTTTAGCGACCCATGCCGCTTTGTCTACAGCCGGAAAATCTTCAAGTAGGTTTTTCATAAGTGGCGTTTTTTGCTCCCTGCCAATTTAAAATAAAAAAAGCAGAGAGCCGTTGCTCTCTGCCATCAAAGTGTCCTGTAATAAGAAACCCTTTACAAACCTACAAGCAGGAAGCGCTGCTGCCTGCTTACAGATGCTAAGGATACAGGGGCGTCAAGGGAGAATTCAGCCAGCCCCGGGAAGGAAGCATGACTTTTGTCAGGGTCGTGCCTGGTGTGGCATCGTCAAAATTGGGTGCCGCCCAGTCTTCGGCCTGATGCAGGTAGGGGATAGGGGTACCCCATCCCGGACAACCACCGGTTACCTTAAGTGTTTGAGTCGCATGGTAGCGATTCTGCCCGCAGAGGTCACGTACCGTCCAGTTTCGGAAAATAATGCAAAGGCCGTTTTCGAATAGTGTTTCATCATACCAGGTTGCCAGAAAGCTGCAGACTTCCTTACCCAGATCAATCTGATCGTGTTTCGTTGCCTGGTCGCCATCGGTATCAATAACTGGATAGCCTGTATGCGCAGGGTCTGCTTCGTCGGGGTTGTCCAGTATGGGAGCTTCTAAGCCATCGTAGGATTCCGGAAAGACAATGTTGGGTATGGCTGGTTTCTCAACTGTGATCAGCTGGTGGAAGGTACTGATAGGTATTGCACCCTCGCTCATTGCTGTCCATTTGCGTTCCACAACGCCAAGCGCATTGCTTAGGAACTCGAAGTTAGAGAGCCGGATTTCAAACCCACGTTCTGCTGCCTGAGCAATGAACATTAGGGTATCGCCTGTATTCAGGAAAGAAGAAGAAAAGGTGTTGGAATACCGGCCGGAATCCATGCCCTGCACCGTTTCATTATTGATAAGCACTTGAAAAGTGGAATTGGAAAAAGAGGAGCCCCCAACGTAACTCCAATCAAATCTAACAAACCCATCCGCCGGAATGGCAAGCTCGTAAGCTGCCTGGCTTCCGGGAGTCAGAAGGATTGAAGCACTATTAGCCCCTTCAACTAATACTGAATTGGGAGCTCCGGTGACATCTACCCCACCGTCACCTTGCCTTGTTGCATAGGTCCAATTGGACCATGCAAAATAACCTTGCCAGCCCTGGCTTTGGCAGCTCAGGGGGAAATACTGGTCTTCAAAAGTGTAAGTGATTGAATCCGACAGTGGGTAAGATAAAACCGGTGGCGGTGCCTGCCATTCTTCCTGACAAGACACAGTGCCATGTACACCTGTAAGCACAGGCGATTGGGGGGTATCGAATGTTGCCTCATGCTGGGCGGATAGCCCAATTGGCAACAGACAAAAATAAGGAAGTATTTTTTTTATTCTCGGGATTACTACTTGCATGTCGTACACTTTCAGCTAATAGACCAACGTAAATGGCCAAACGATTTCCAGAGTCAGCTTGATGCTAACTTAAATTAATGCCTAGAAGGATTCGTTGAAATAGCTGGAGGAAAGGTGAGTAAAACACACAGCGTGTTAAAATCAGGGTATACCTGTTTTATCATGGGATTATGTAGTTTAAGGGATCAATAAAATGTTGAAAACAAAAAACGATTGTAACAAGATAAATCTTGTCACTGGCTTCTGCTTTCTTTGGTACAAATATAGGATTTACTGTTATTTATTCCATACCGCATACCCGGTATTTTGGAAATTTAAATTTATTTAATATGTAAAAATCTGGTTGTTAGAGTTTAAATATTGTTCCGCTCTGTTGTTATACAGAGCGGAACCGTGTCTTAGTAATTTGAAAGAAATAAAAGCCGCCATTCTGCTCTAACGATTCGTGAATATTTTCACACCATCTTCCCCGGTTCAGTTGCGGAGAAAATATTATTGAGTCAGGAATGGTATCATTAACCACCAGGTTAGGATTTGTTGAATTCTGACTTGGTGGACTGTATTTCTTACTTAGCGACGCGCGATCAATAACTGTCGGCTTTCTAGGAGTGCTTTTTCCTTTATCCAGCGTTAAGGAACCGCCGCCCTTAGCTCCACTAAGGGCGGGAACCCTTGCCTCGGCTAAAGAAAAAATCACTACCCTAGTCAAACACAACACTTATTAAACGCGCGTCGCTTATGCTTCGGTTTTGGCCTGGTTCATCACTTTCTCCTGGTGATTAATAGACTCTTGGTGAACAGCCTTGAGGTAAACCGTGGTGAATTCTTCGCTCAAGCCTTTTAGTCTGCCTTTATTGATGGCGCGCTCCAGAATTTCGTTCCACCGGCTGGTTTGCAAGATCGCGATATTATTGCGCTGCTTGTACTCCCCAATGCGTTCTGCCAGTTTCATCCGGTTGCTGAGCAGGTTGAGCATTTCTTCATCCAGTTCATCAATTTCGTGGCGCAGGTGCTCCAGATTCTCGAGGAACTCCATATTGTCTGTAGTAAGCTGACGGAAAATCAGCCGCTCTTTTATCTCCAAAAACTGGGAAGGCGTGATTTGCTGTGCAGCATCACTCCAGGCGTTATCCGGGTCAGGATGGACCTCAGTCATGTAGCCATCAAAGTTGAGATCCAGTGCTTTCTGGGCTACGGATTGAAGAATGTCCCGCCGGCCACAGATATGGCTGTTGTCACAAATGATCGGCAGGTCCGGAAATTCCCGCTTCAGATCGATTGCAATTTGCCAGCGCGGCACGTTGCGGTATTTGGTGTCGCCATGGTAGCTGAAGCCCCGGTGAATGACACCAATACGGGTAATACCTGCTTTGTAAATTCGCTCAATCGCACCTACCCACAGTTTGAAATCCGGGTTGATGGGGTTTTTGATAAGGACAGGGATGTCTACGCCTTTCAGCGCATCGGCTACTTCCTGAACCGAGAAAGGGTTCACGGTCGTACGGGCGCCCAGCCACAGTACATCAATCTGATGCTTAAGGGCTTCGAAAACATGTTGCGTATTGGCGACCTCCGTGGTTACCTTCATGCCTGTTTCCTGCTTAACGCGGCGCAGCCAACCCAGGCCTTCCGTACCAACGCCTTCAAAGGCGCCCGGACGCGTGCGGGGCTTCCAAATACCAGAGCGGAACAAATCGACGCCCTTATTGGAAAGGGCACGGGCGGTATTGAGCACCTGCTCCTCTGTTTCGGCGCTGCACGGGCCTGCAATAATGAGCGGCTTGTTGGCCGGCTTCTCTTTCAGTAGAGGTTGGAATGTCATGTCCATGATTACTTGAGTTTTCAGTATTTATCTTAAAATGCGTTTGATATCATTGGCTTGAGCAATGAGCTGGTAAAAAGTGTCAAAGTCTTTCTTAATGAGCAGTGACCGGAACCGGGCCAGTTGATTGATGTGCTCGTCCAGTACATCAAGGACATGATCGCGGTTTTGCCGAAAAATGGGGACCCACATATCTGGCGAGCTTTTGGCCAGCCGTACTGTAGAACTAAAACCACCACTGGCCAGCTCGAAAATCCGTTCTTCGTCCTGCTCCTTTTCGAGGACGGTCAGGGCCAGCGCGAAGGAGCTAATGTGAGAAATGTGCGAAACGTAAGCCGAGTGCAAATCATGGGCTTCCCGGCCTAGCTGTACCATGCGCATCGGAATGCTGTTGTAAAGCGTACGGGTCACCTGTACCGCATCTTCATCACTGTGGTCCGCATCAATCAATACGGCACACTTGTGGTCGAATAAGTTCGGAATAGCTGCTTCTGGCCCGGAAAATTCCGTGCCTGCCATAGGGTGGGTGGCTACGTAGCGCTTTCGTTTGGGGTGCTGGTCTACAGCTCTGAGCAGTTCTACTTTAGTAGAGCCTACGTCAATGACCACCTGCTGGTCTACGAGGTCCAGGACTTGTGGTAAAAGCTTCAGCATGGCATCCACCGGTGTAGCCAGCACGACAATATCTGCCGTTTTGACGCCCGCTTCCAGAGGCATGTCCTCATCAATCAGCCGCCGCCGCATGGCCTTGTCCAGGTTGTCCTGACTGGCATCAATGCCAATAATATGATCTGCAAACCCATTTTCCTTTAAGGTGATGGCCAGCGACCCGCCGATTAATCCGATACCGATAATTGCAATGGTCATATTTAATTTAGAATGTAAATTTTTGTTAATGTATAGTCTATCAAGTTAGGATTTGTGACTTGGCGGACTATAAAAAGGACTATCCGCATTTTACGGTTTTTCGTGTCCTACCCTTCGCATCGCTTCCTCATACAGCGCGCCATCGCTGCAAAGTGAAATTCGCAAATAGCGATTGCCCTGAGAGCCGAAGATGCCGCCCGGCGTAATAAAGACGTTATGCTCATACAGGACCTTATCTGCCAGGGCATAGGCATCCGCATATTGGTCCGGGATTTTAGCCCAGACAAACATGCCTACCTGTTCCGGATCATACTGGCAGTCGAGGGCATCAAAGAGCTGGAATACCGTCTCCCGGCGTTCTGCATAAACTCCATTGAGGCGCTCGTACCAGCTGCCAGGGCTTTTCAGGGCTTGCACAGCAGCGAGTTGTACCGGCTTAAACATGCCCGAGTCCATATTGCTCTTGAAGCGGAGGACCACTTTGAGGTAGTCTGCCCGCCCGGCAAGCATACCGATGCGCCAGCCTGCCATATTGTGCCCCTTGCTCAGGCTGTTAAGCTCTAGTGCGACATCTTTCGCTCCCGGAATACTGAGTATACTGTGCTGTTGCTCATTGAGGATAAAAGAGTAGGGGTTATCATTGACAATCAGAATGCCTTTGCGGCGGGCAAACGCAACGATGTCTTCCATAAAGGAAAAGTCGGCAGCCTGCCCGGTAGGCATGTTGGGATAGTTGAGCCACATGATTTTCACCCGGCTCAGATCTGCCGCTTCCAGCTCCTCCATATCCGGCAGCCAGCCGCGGGTGGGCTCCAGCTTATACTCCCGTATGGTCGCTCCTGTCAGGTTGGATACGGCGCGGTAAGCCGGATAGCCGGGGTTGGGCACCAATACTTCGTCTCCGCTTTCCAAAAAGGCCATAGCAATATGCATCAGGCCCTCCTTGGAGCCCATTAAAGGAAGTACTTCTCCCTGTGGGTCCAGCGTTGTATTAAACCATTTTTGGTACCAATCGGCGAAAGCCGCCCGCAGCTCCGGGATACCCATGTAGCTCTGGTACCCATGCACATCGTTGTGGAGCACGGCATCGGTCAGGGTTTCAATGACCTCCTGACTAGGCGGGAGGTCCGGGCTGCCGATGCCTAAGTTGAGGACAGGCTTTCCTTCGGCACGCATCTGCGCAATCTCCCGTAGCTTGGTAGAGAAGTAGTACTCTTTGACTTCGCCCAGACGACTGGCGGGTTGAATGATCATTTCGGTTTTGGCTACTGTTGTGGTCATTGCTAAATTGAGTTCTAGTATTCGTAATGTGCTCCGCAGGCGTAAACACCATGCACTTTCAAATCGCGGGTTAATGGTCGGATCGCCTCAATGGCTTGTTTTTGACCGACTTTCCCCTGTACTACGAAGTCGACGTAAAACTGGTATTCCCATGGATGCCCGATGATTGGTGCCGATTGGATCTTGGTTAGGTTGACGTTATAGGCGGCCAGTACGGCAAGCACTTTGTACAAACTGCCCACCTCATGGTCAGATGCGAAAGACAGAGATACTTTTTCTTTCGGGACGTCCAGCCTGGCTTCCCCTTTTTCCAGAACGAGGAAGCGTGTGTGGTTCTTTTTATTGGTCTCAATACTGCTGGCCAGAATGTCAAGCTCGTACATTTCTGCAGCCAGGGTGCTGGCGATAGCACCGACGTGGGACCAGCCATTTTCCTGAATCTGCCTTGCGCTGAAGGCGGTATCTGCCGTTTCGATCAGGCGGATGTGGGGGTACTGCGCAAAAAACTCCCGGCACTGTGCGATGGCAATAGGGTGGGAATGTACCTCCCGCAGCTCCTCTATCTGCACACCCGGCAGTACCATGAGGTTTTGCCGGATACGCAGGAATATCTCCCCGGTAATATGAAGCCCGGACTGCTGAAGCAGGGTATAGTTATGCATCAGGCTACCGGCAAGCGTATTCTCAATAGCCATCAGGCCCGTATCTGCCTCCTCCTGTTGCTCTACCATGTACACCAAGTCCTCAAAAGTGTGGGCGGGTACAATCTCCAGTGCCTGATTGGCAAAACAGTGACGGGCGGCAATCTCGTGAAAGGCGCCGGCATAGCCCTGTATGCTTACCCGCAGTGGTGTGGAAGTGGTGTCGTCAACCGAATAGCCAGCTTGTGTCTTGATCATGGTCTGATGAATGAATTGTTTTTGCAATAAAAAAGCCCCGCGGTTGGGCGGGGCTTTCGTTTCGTTCTTATGCTTATGCACATGCGCTCAACGGTAGCCCCTTTGGTGGATAGCCAAAAAAGTAAAAGTAAAAAAAGTAAAACGCCGCCTTGTGGCTGTACATGTTGGTCTCGGTTCGATTAGTGATAAAATCAAAGAAGCCCTGCTTGAACAGGGCTCCTAAGTATCTTTTAGCAATTCGCAAGATTTAGCAGCCCCTATGCTCCGGCATAAAAGTAAAAGCTAAAAAAATAGTTGCGGTAATTGCGTTGCATGTCTCTTTTGTTATGACACAAACCTAGGGATTAATTCTGCATTCCACAAAGCAGAATGTAATTTTTTTTAATTATTCTTCGGTTTGTTGCGTTTTAATAGGGCGAACGATTGTTCGTTTGCGGGTTTCCCAAAATCTAAGCTTGATTTTTGAAAATATGCAAATGGATATTCGTTCGTCCACTAAGTATTGTTAGGCGTAGGGTTACTTTCCCTTGAAAACAGGTGGGCGCTTACCCAAAAAAGCCTGCACCCCTTCGGCATAGTCTTCGGTCTGCCCGGCAGCAGACTGCAACTGATCTTCGATTGCCAGCTGGCGCTCCAGGTCGTTGTCCAGGGCGTAGTTGAGGGCACGCTTGGTCAGCCCCAGGCCCAAAGTGGGCATTTTGGATAACTTTTCGGCAATCGCCCAGCTCTTTTCCTGGAAATCCTCATCTGCGAAGAAATTATAGATCATCCCGATGCGTTCTGCCTCCACCGCAGGTACCTTGTCGCCCAGCATCATCAGAGCAGCCGCTTTTTGATAACCAACCAGGCGGGGCAGGGTGTAGGTGCCTCCACTGTCGGGGATCAGCCCGATTTTACTGAAGGCCTGAATAAATGCTGCAGATTCAGTAGCAACAACGATATCACAAGCCAAAGCAATATTGGCACCTGCTCCGGCTGCTACGCCGTTTACCGCTGCTACAATTGGTTTCTCAATGGCCCGCAGGCGGGAGACAATCGGGTTGTAATGCTCGGTAAGTATGGTCGTGAGTTCAGGGCCATCTTCGGCAACGATCTCACCCAGGTCCTGCCCGGCACTGAATGCTTTGCCGGCGCCAGTCATATAAATAGCACGGATTTCAGCATCACTTTTGCACTCATCGAGCACGCCCTGTAAAGCCAGAGCCATCTCCCGGTTAAAGCTATTGTATTTTTCGGGGCGGTTTAGTGTAATGTGCCCGACTGCGCCCCGCTTTTCAAATAGTATGGAGTCCATTAGGTTGGTTTTTTGGTAAAGGTAAAAGACTAATGGCACTTAAAGTAATCAAAGGGTTCTTTGCAGTCCAGGCAGCGGTAGAGCGACTTGCAGGCTGTGGAGCCAAACTGGCTGACCAGCTCCGTGTGAACGGATCCACACTGCGGGCATTCCACCTTTGGCTGTTCGGCAAAGAGGGTGCCTTTATCAGCCGTTCCGTCTATAGGAGGAGCAATGCCGTATTCTTTGAGCTTGCGTCGCCCTGCTTCGCTCATCCAGTCGGTGGTCCAGGCAGGGTTTAGAACGGTGGTTACGGTTACCTTCTCGTACCCATGTTCTTGCAGTACGGCGCGAATATTGATTTCAATGGTGTTCATAGCCGGGCAGCCGGAATAAGTGGGCGTAATGATGACTTCTACACCGCCATTAACATGCTGCTTTACATCGCGCACAATACCCAGGTCTGTAACGGTAAGCACGGGGATTTCCGGGTCAGTCACCTTTTCCAGGGCTTCCCATATTTTGTTGGTGGTCGTGGTTGTGGTCATATTTGAAAAGGGCTTTGGAATACTAACGCCTGTTTGTCTGCCTTGGTTGATCAGAAGAGGTTAGTTCCGGTCTCGTCGCTGCTGTGCCTTTTCCTGATTGAGCCGGTAATTGAAGGAAAGGATCACCCGCCTGGTTTGCCGCCATTGGAATACCGATTCTTCCTGGTAGTTGGGCAGGTCGATTTCCGAGCGCCGCTTTCGGGTATTGAAGCAGCAATTCTCAATTTGAAAATTACTCCAATTTAACTTGATACATTTCAGCGACGGAGAAAAGCACCTGCGCCATATTTTCTCTGGGCAGGATTTTGAACACAGCTCTGATACTCTCCCAAAGC